>Ga0153915_10003899_pt1 | contig 13714 bp, 12 predicted proteins | sample Opewatmetagenome_2_FD_107003 | JGI IMG/M metagenome (GOLD analysis project Ga0153915, IMG submission 107003) | Freshwater wetland microbial communities from Ohio, USA - Open water 3 Core 3 Depth 3 metaG | ecosystem: Environmental > Aquatic > Freshwater > Wetlands | place: USA: Ohio, Lake Erie... | reverse complement strand
CGTGCTCCTGCGGCCGCCCTGCTCGCCCTTCGTTTCACCCTGGGCACCCGCTCGTTCCCGGAGTTGCTGGTGCTCGCGGGTCATCCGCCCGCCGTCGTAGCCGGCGAAGCGGCGGCGCGTGAGTGGGCCACTCTGCTCGCTGCAGCGCCCGCCAGTGCGGCGCCTCCTCCCCCCGCGCTGCTGGACGCGTTGCATCTGGCGATCCGCGACCGCCTGGCCAGCGCGCTGCACGGGCCTCGCGACGACGACACCCGGCGGCTGGCACGCGGCGTGCTGCGTCTGGGCGCGCTCGCCGCACGCTCCCGGCGGACCGCGTCCCTCGCCCTGCTGGATCAGGCGTTGAATCGCCTCGCCGGAGGGGTCGCCGTGGGGGCGCTGCGCGCGCTGCAGGATCTCATGGGCGCCCGGAGAAGTGCCGCGGCTCTGCGCCGCTGGCTCCGCAGCACTCAGCCTGGCCTCGGGGCTTGCCCGGTGGTGGCCCTGGAGGCGGCGGTGTTCGGCGATGGCACCCTCACGGGGGGCGGGTAGCCAGGTATATTCGCCCCGGCGTCCTGGAGAGAGGTGTTAGAGAATGCGATTATGAGAACTCAAGACCGCATGCTTCGCCTGGTAGGCTTCCCACCCATGGCTCACCGCCCCCCGCTCAAAGGCCGCTTCTGGCTCTACTGTGTGGCCGCATACCTGATCCCCGTGGTGACTCAGGTGGCACTGCCCCGCGACCCCGGGATGTACGACGAGCTGGTGTGGCTCATCACCCTGGCGCCCGCGTTCCTGCTCTCACTGCACTACGGACTCAAGGGGGCGGTGGCGGGCCTGCTGATGGGGACCACCCTGTTTGTGGTGGTACAGCTGGTGGTGGCGCTCAACTACACGCCGGACGACTGGCGGATCACGGTCCCCATCTACGTGGCCTACGGCAGTCTCGCGGTCTCGGTGGGCTGGCTTTCCGAGCAGCTGCACGACTACTACGAGCGCGCCCTCGCCAACGAGCGCCTGGCGGGCATCGGCCAGCTCGCGGTCACCGTGCGCCACGAGGTGAACAACGCCCTCACCGCGATCGTGGCGGAGAGTCAGATCCTATCGGAAGCGAAGGATGGCCTCTCGGAAGAGCATCGTGAGACCGCCCGGGCCATCAAGCAGTCCGCCCTGAAGATCGCCGAGGACCTGCGCAAGCTCACCAACCTGGCGGACGCCCCTGTGACCGAATACACCAGGGGCGTGAACATGCTGGACCTGCGGGCCGCTCGAACCCGGAGCTAGTGCAGCAGCGCGTGTAGCACCAGGTAACTGATCCCGCCGATCCCGCCCGCCGCGGGGATGGTCAGGACCCAGGCCCACACGATCCGCCCCGCCACGCCCCAGCGCACCGCCGAGAACCGCTGCGCTGAGCCCACGCCTACAATCGCGCCGGTGATCGTGTGCGTGGTGCTCACCGGAATGCCCATCGCGGTAGCCAGGAAGATGGCGCCCGCCCCGCCGGTCTCGGCGCAGAAACCCAGGACCGGCGTCAGCTTGGTCAGGCGCGAACCCATGGTCTTGACGATACGCCAACCTCCGGCCGCAGTCCCCAGCGCAATGGCGGCGCAGGCGGCGATCACCACCCAGTCGGGAATCACGCTCGCGTCCGTCAGGTGCAGGGAACGGATTGGGAAGTCCTGAAAGAGCGCCTGCGACGACACCAGGAGACCCACGATGATGCCCATGGTCTTCTGCGCGTCGTTGGTACCGTGGCTCAGGCTGAATGCCGCAGACGACATCAACTGCATCGCCCGGAATCCTCGGTCCATGGCCCGCGGCGTTGCCCGGCGGAAGATCCAGGCCGTGGCCACCATCAGGCCCATGCCCGCCACCATGCCCACCACCGGCGACAGAACGATGAACAGGATGGGCTTCACCCAGCCGCCCAGGATGAGCGCGCTCACGCCCGCCTTGGCCACCGCCGCGCCGCCGTACCCACCCATCAGCGCGTGGGAGGAGCTGGTGGGGATGCCGCCGTACCAGGTGGCGATGTCCCACAGGATAGCGCCGATCAGCCCCCCCAAGACGACCACCGGATCCACGATCGAGATGTCGATCAGCCCGCTTCCCATCGTCTTGGCTACCGCGGTGCTGAACCCGAAGGCGGCCACGAAGTTGAAGAACGCGGCCCATCCCACGGCAAACATGGGGGAAAGCACCCGCGTCGAAACCACCGTCGCGATGCTGTTGGCACTGTCGTGAAAACCATTGATGAAATCGAAGGCGAAGGCGATCAGGATGATCGCCAGCACGAACCAGACGGAGTGAACCATCAGCCGTGCTTCAGGATGATGGACTCGAGAGCGTTGGCCACGTCTTCCGCCTCGTCAATCGTGGTCTCCAGGTTGTCGTAGATCTCTTTCCACTTGATGATCGCGATCGGGTCCCTCTCCTGATCGAAGAGCCGACCTAACATCTGGTGATAGAGGGCGTCGCCCTCCTCCTCCAGCCGCTTGGCCTCGATGCAGTGCTGCATCACGTCGTTCTTGCCGCGCAGCTTGACGACCGCCTGAGCCACCTCGTTGGTGATCCGGTGGATCACGTCACACAGCTCGGCGATCCCCTCCGGAGCCTTGCCCAGTCGAAAGATCTGCGCCCGGCGCGCCGTGCCATCAATCCGGTCGATCACGTCATCCAGATCGGACGCCAGCAGGTGAATGTCCTCCCGGTCGATCGGCGTAATGAACGTCCGGTCCAACCGGTTGACCACCTCGTGGGTCACGTCGTCGGCCTCATTCTCCAGCCGTTTGATGGATTCCGCGCAGTAGGCCGCTCGCTCGGGACGCCCGGTCAGCAACTCGCGCAGTAACCCCGCCGCCTCCTGGCATCGATTGGCCACGGCAATGAACAGATCAAAGAACTCCTCTTCACGCGGCAGCAGTCGGAAGCGCACTCGTCCTCCAGAGAAGGGGCTGCGGTAAACCGCGCGGAAGGTACCCGTCCTCCTCGCCTCGGCCAAGTAAGGAATCGTTACAGCACACGGGCGCCGGTACCACGGTTGACCCATTGTTTGTTTCGGTATATCTTCGGTATCGAGTTCTGCGACCTCGCGCATGCCCAATCAAGCGGAGCAACGAGCCCAAGCCGGACCGGAACTGCGCTTCCGGCTAGCCGCCCAACCAACGGCGGATCAACATGTTACGCGGTGCCCCGACTGCGGGGCACAACTGGTCCCCGAGTCTGGGTGTCAGTTTTGCCCGGAGTGCGGGTGGGGGAAATGCGGTTGACGGAGCGTGGCCTTCCGGTTCTGGAGCGGCGCCTCCGTGGCACCCGGTTCTTGTCCCAGCAGGTCCGCTCCGCACTCAACTCCCCGGAATCCACCGGCATCGGTTGCTGGTCCCTCAATCCCTACGTGGGTTGCGAGTTTGGCTGTTCCTATTGCTACGCCCGCTTTGCCCACCGCTATCTGCTGGAGCGCGCCCGGGACGCGGGTCGCGTCAGCGCGAAGGAATTTGGCGAGCTCCGGGGGAGGGGCGGCTTCGAGGGGTTCGAACGCCACATCTTCGTCAAGGACCGGTCGGCCGTACTGGCCGCTCTGGAACGTGACCTCCCGCGGGTCGTCTCGCGCTACCAGCGTGGCGAGCATCATCCGGTGCTCATCGGCACCGCCACCGATCCCTACCAACCCGCGGAGCGCCGCTTCGGCATCACTCGCGCGGTCCTGGAACGCCTGGCCCGGCTCCCGCCCCTCCATCTGGCGCTCATCACCAAGAGCCCCGTGGTGACCCGCGATGCGGAGCTGCTGGCCCGGCTGGGCCAGCGGCACCAGCTCACGGTTCACATCTCGCTCATCAGCACCAGCCGCCGCCTGATCCGGTGGTTCGAGGCCCGTTCTCCCATGCCCCACGCGCGGCTCCGCGCCCTGCGCAAGCTGACGGAGGCCGGCGTCAACGCCGGCCTGCTCGTGGCGCCCATTCTCCCCGGTATCACCGATGGCGAGCAACACCTCCGGAGGGTGCTGGCCGCGGCTCGCCGTCACGGCGCTCGCTTTGCCCATCCCAGCCCGCTCCGGATGTACCGGGCGGTGCGACCGGTGTTTCTGCCGGTGGTCGAGCGCCAGTTCCCAAGGCTGATGTCCCGCTACCAGGCGGCGTACCGTCGCGCCGAAGACGCGCCCCGGGCCTACTCGCGGGCTCTCCAGGCGCGTTTCGCGCGGCTGGCCGCGGAGGTTGGCCTCCCCACGGACGACCGCTTCGGCTACTCATCCGACGTCTCGCGCAGCCCGGAGCAGCTGGCCCTGTGGGAGCCTGCCCCCAGCTGACATCCACGTCAAACCCAACCGGAGGCCTGATGAAGAAGCTCACCCCCATTCTCTACGTGGACGCCATCGAACCCTGCCTGCCCTTCTGGACCGAGCGGCTGGGGTTCACCAAGACCGTGGAGGTTCCCCACGAGGGCAAGCTGGGATTCGTCATTCTGGCCCGCGACGGCCTGGAGCTCATGTATCAGACCTGGGACAGCGCCGCGGCGGATGTCGCCGGGGCCGCTGCCCGGACCAAGGGCCGCTCAGCGGCGCTCTACCTCGAAGTGGAAGACCTGGACCAGATCGAGCAGGCCGTGAGGGGAGCGGAGGTGGTACATCCGCGCCGCAAGGCGTTCTACGGCGCCACCGAGATCTTCGTACGGGAGCCGGGAGGGCACGTCATCGGTTTCGCGCAGATGGCATGATCGGCCCGCGCGGCTGGCCGCCCGAATCCGACGCGTTCGACGCTTGATGGTCATACGTCCGTTCCCCTTCGCTCGGGAGTCGAGGCCGTGGGGTTGCCGGACGAGGTCCACCCGCCGCCCAAACCCGCGGTCGCCGCGTCTTCGTACCGACGCACCCACGAGGAGCCGGCCTCCGGCTTGCCGCTGCGCACCGTTGCCTTCGCCGGGGACGCGAGTGCTGGAGTCGTCGAGCCAGGAAATGGCTGGGACAGATTGGGGCTCGTTGGCGACATGCATGTAGCAGTCGACCAACAACAGCTGTGCTATCCGCTCAACGCAGCGTCATAGCGACAGGCGGGGTTCGTCAGGACCGCTGGCGTGAATCCCCAGGGGTGCCAATACCGACCGGTAGCTCTCCTCCAACTCCGGCGGCACTTCGACCTCTGCCGTGCCATAGAGCTTACGCAGCATAGCCGCGTTGGTGGCACCCTGACCCGCATAGTGGTTGTTGGTGATCACATAGGTCTCGCGCGCCCGCTCCGCCACTTCATGAATCCGCTCCAGCCAGGGCGTGAGCTCGCTCGCGCTGTACAGGTAGTCATACCGCTCGTGGGGCTCGGCATCGTCCCGGAACCAGTTCTCGTAGTTCCGCCCGTGGAGCCGCACGTAACCCACGCCCGCCGTCACCCGGGCGCCCGGCTGGATGGAGTGCTTGAACACCGGCTGATCGATGTTCACCGCCCCCACGCCGCGCTCCGCCAGCGAGGCATAGAACTCCGGCACGTTCCAGGAGCTGTGCCGGACCTCCACCGCCAGCGGCAACGCCGAGAACGCGCGCAACACGTCGTCCAGCCACTCCCGTGATTGGTCGCTGCGCTTGAAGGACCAGGGAAACTGAGCCAGGACGCACCCCAGTCGGCCGGCGTCCGCCAGGGGCTTGAGTCCTTCCTGGACCAGGGTCACTTCATCCGCGGACCAGGCGGCGTCGCGCTGGTGAGTGAAGCGCTGCCACAGCTTGGAGGTGAACTTGAAGTTGGGGTTGCGGGCCACGCGCTTGGCCCAGCTGGCCGCAGACCGCGCCGTCGCCGGACGGTAGAACGTCGAGTTGATCTCGATGGTGTCGAAGTAACGGGTCAGGTAGGCCAGCGGGTCAAACCCTCTGGGGGGCTCGGCCGGGTACACCTTTCCCCACCAGTCCTGGTAGTCCCAGCCGGCCACACCAAAGCGGATCACGCCTCGAAATTAGCCTGGCGCTCCCCTCGCTCACCACCGGGACCGGAACTCTACCCAGTAGGCCGGCGCACTCCCCGTCGTGGTCCATCCGGTTGGCGTCGGTGGGGCGCTCCAAGACGCACCCGGTTGAGAATGGGATTGAACGGCGGCACACGGGATTGCCCCCCAGGCACTGGCTGGCCGAGGGGCCGGGATGGCAAGGGGTCATGGCACAGACGGTTATTGGCCAGGGTCGCTGATTACCTGCCACATCAACTCACCGACCGCACCGCAACGGAGCAGGTAGTGGTCCTAACCGTAACCTCAGGCGTTACCCGACCACCGCACGGTCAGTCTGGAGGGCGTGTCCCTGTTCAGCGAAACCGCTTCCGGAGCCGACGTGGTAAGGGCTGACCAGCTATCCCCAACCCGGGTGCTCGCCGTGGGAGTCGACGCGCCAACGGTTCGCCGGTGGCTGGGGGAAGGCGCCCTGGTCGAAACCGCCCCCGACTTGCTGCAAGCCGTGGGACGGCTCTGGGAAAAGCCCTGGGATGTGGTGGTGGCCGGGGTAGGAGACCGCATTGAGCGCGACCTGCGGACCTGGCTCGACGCGGTGAATCACACCGAAGGACGACCGCTGTTGGTCGTGGTGGCCAAGGACTCCCCCGGCTTCCGGGCGTCAGATCGTCCGCTGACCCTGGCGGAGGTCGAAGCACGTCACATTACCGAGGTATTGGAGCAGACTGGCGGCCGGATCACCGAAGCGGCGAGGATGCTGGGCGTTCACCGCAACACGCTGGCCAGGAAGGTAAGGGCGATCAAGAGCAGCGGAAACAGGTCAAGTCGTACCAGCGAAACACCAATCACCGCAACAACTTAGATAGCATCAAGGCGAAGACAGATGGGGCAATTGCACGCCATCGATCTTCGGGATATATTCGGGGTCCAGCGACCCCCAGGCCCATGCTCCAAAGCGACCTCGCCTGCTGTCTTTGGATCCCGTCATTCCCACTCCGTTGCGAAGCCGCGCGCCGGCCGGAGCTTGCCCCTCAGCCAGTAGCACTGCTCTCGCCTCAAGACACCCGGCGGGTATGGATGGTCTCCCCCATCGCCCGTCGCATGGCCGTCCGGCCCGGGATCACCGTCAGCCAGGCGATCGGCCTCTGCCCGCCGCTGGTTCTCCTGGAGCCCGACCCGGTCTGGTACGACGAGCTCTTCGCCCATCTGCTGTTGGCGCTGAGCCAGGTGAGCCCGGTGATCGAGCCGGCGGAGCTGGGCCGGGCTTATGTCGGCGTGGATGGCCTGGAAGGTTTGTACGGGGGACCCGAGCGGGTGATCGCGGAAATCATCCAGGCGGTAAGTCGGAAAGGCGGTATGGCGGTAGCGGAGGACGGCGTAGCATCGTCCCATTTTACCGCCTTGCCGCCTTACCGCCTGGGATGGGGTAGGGGGAAGTTCACCGCCTGGGTTGCCGCGACCCGCGCCCGGCCCGGTGAGTTCGTGATCGTGACGGACCAGGGACGGCGCGAGTTTCTGGCCTCGCAGCCCGTAGCCGTCCTGCCGCTCGACCCCGACACGCACCGCAAGCTGCTTCAGTTGAGCCTGAGAACGCTGGGCGACCTCACCGCGCTGCCGGAAGCGGCGGTGACATCGCAGTTCGGCCGGCAGGGCCGGTTGGTATGGCGCCTGGCCGCCGGGCTCACCACCGATCCGGTCATCGGCCGCGAAGTGCCCCAGCCCATCAGCGCGGAGCTGGACTTTCCCACGCCCATCGCGGACCGCGTGATCCTGTCGCAAGCAATCGGGAAGCTGGTGGAGCGGGCCCTGAAATCACCGCGCCGCGTCGGCTGGCGGGTACACACCGTCCGCGCTCGCGCCGCACTGGAGCAGGGCGCATCCTGGCTCTGCGAGATCACCCTCAAGGATCCTTCGGCGGATCAGCATCGCATCGCGGCACCGCTGCAGACCCGGCTGGAGCAGGTGCCGCCTACCGGAGCGGTGGAGCGATTGGCCGTCGAGTTCACCGCCTTCGCGCCCGGCACCACGGAATTACAGCTCTTTGCCCGGGACGCCGAGAGTGCCGCCCGCGCCGGCCGCCGCACCGCGCTGCGCGCCGCCGTCCGCGAGATCAAGACCCGCCTCAAGCGTCCCCTGCTCCATCATGTGATCGAGGTCCACCCATGGTCGCGCCTTCCCGAACGCCGCTACGCGTTGATCGACTACGAGCCCTGAACCTTCCCCGGCGGGTGGAGGTGGAGCTGGACCAGCACGGGCGACCGGGGGCGATCAGGGACGATGATGAGCCAGCGCAGACGAGCGCAGGCGAGCACAGACGAGCGATTGAAACGATCGGCGAGGTCTGGCGGGTGGACGATGAGTGGTGGAGGCAATCCATCAGCCGGCGCTACGTCGACGTGGTGCTGGAGGGAGGGAGGCACGTGGTGCTGTTCGAGGACCTGACAACGGGTCAGTGGTGGTTGCAAAAGCCGTGAGAGACTCGTGAGCGGCAGCGTCATGTACGTCGAACTCCACTGCCATTCCGCCTTCTCATTCTTAGACGGCGCCACCCTGCCCGAGCACCTGGCGCTGGAGGCGCAGGCGCTGGGCTACCCTGCCCTGGCTCTCACCGACCACAACGGCCTCTACGGCTCCATGGCTTTCGCCCAGGCGGCCGGGCAGCTGGGCCTCCAGGCGATCACCGGCGCCGAGATCACCCTGCTCGACGGCTCGCACCTCACCGTGCTGGCGGAGACCCCTCAAGGCTATGCCAATCTGTGCCGCCTGATCACGGAGACCCATCTGCAGCGGGAGGATCGCCGCGATCCCCGGCTGGATTTTGCCTCGCTGGAGCAGCGGCAGGAGGGGCTGATCGTGCTCTCCGGCTGCCGCCAGGGCCTCCTGCCGCGGGTGCTGGCCAACGAGGGGCTCAGCGCCGCGCGCCGTTTCGCCGAGCGCTGCCGCGGCACCTTCGGGCGGGAACGCTTCCTGGTGGAGCTGCAGCGCAACGCCGTGCGCGGAGACCAGGATCTCACGCGCGCGTTGGCCGACATCGCCGACGCGGCGGGCCTTTCGGTGGTGGCCAGCGGCGACGTCCATTATCACAAGCGCGAGCGCCACCGGCTGCACGACGTGCTGGTCGCCATCCGCAACCGCAGCACGCTGGACGGCTCCCACGCGGTGCGCCGGCCCAACAGCGAGTTCTATCTCCGCCCGCCGGAAGAGGTGGCCGCCGTCTTCCGCGACCGGCCGGACGCGATCGCCCATACCCAGATGATCGCCCAGCGCTGCGCGTCGTTCGACATCACCAAAGACTTGGGGTACACCTTCCCCGATTTCCACGGCGCCGATCGCGCGCCCGCTCCCCAGGCGCTGGCGGAGTTCTGCCGCGCCCGGCTGGAGGATCTGTATCCACCCCAGGCCGAGCTGCGCGCCGAAGCCGAGCACCGGCTCACCGAGGAACTGCGGCTGATCGAGCATCACCGGCTGAGCGGCTTCTTCCTGGTCTACCACGATCTCTTCGAGCTGGCTCGCGAAGTCGGACGGGAGGTGCGGGCCGGCAGCCGGCGGGCTGCGGCCAACCTACTCCCGGGCCGCGGGCGCGGGTCGTCGGTGTCGTCCATCGTCTGCTATTTCCTGGGTCTCTCCCACATCGATCCCATCGCCAACCACCTGTTTCTGGGCCGGTTCCTGAACGAGAGCCTGGCCTCCGTGCCGGACATTGACCTGGATTTCCCCCGCGAGATCCGCGAGGAGCTGATCCGCCGGGTCTATACCCGCTACGGCGCCGAGCACGTGGGGCTGGTCTGCTCCTTCCCCACCTACCGGATGCGCTCCGCGGTGCGGGAGATCGGCAAGGCGCTGGACCTCCCGCCGGGAGAGATCGAGCAGGTGGCCAAGCTCGCTTCCCATCATTCGGCCTTGGGGCTAAGGGAAGAGCTGGCCAGCCTGCCTGGGTTCGCCGGCAAAGTGGACGCCCCGCTGTGGCGGGATCTGTGCGATCTGGCCGAAGAAATCGCCGGCCTCCCCCGCCACATCTCGCAGCACGTGGGCGGGATGATCATCTCCAGCCGCCCGCTGGTGGAGATCGTGCCCCTGGAATTGTCCGCCATGCCCGACCGGGTGATCTGCCAGTGGGACAAGGACTCCTGCGACGACGCGCGCTTTATCAAGATCGACTTCCTGGCCCTCGGCATGCTGTCGCTGGTCGAGGAGACCGTCGAGCTGATCGCCGGCAGGGAAGGGAAGCCGCCGGATCTTTCGCGCATTGATTTCAACGACCCGGCGGTCTACGACCGCATCTGCGCCGGCGACACGGTGGGGCTTTTCCAGATCGAGAGCCGGGCGCAGATCCAGATGATCCGCCGCACCCGACCCAGGAATCTGGAAGACCTGGCGGTGGAGGTGGCGATCGTGCGGCCCGGACCCATCGTGGGCGGCGCGGTGAACCCCTACGTGCGCCGCCGCGAGGCCCAGCGCCGGGCCTGGCAGCAGGGGCAGCCGTACGATCCCCCGGTGGACCACCCGCTTCTCAAGGAGTGCCTGGGTGAGACGCTCGGCGTGATCCTCTACCAGGACCAGGTGCTTCAGGTCTGTCAGGCCCTGGCCGGCTTCACCGCCGGCCAGGCCGAGGCGCTGCGCCGCGCCATGAGCCGGCGCCGCTCCCGGGAGCTGATGGAAGGATTCTGGGAGGAGTTCAAAGACGGCGCGGCCCGGCGCGGCGTCCCGGAGGCCACCGCCAAGCACGTCTTCGAGCAGGTGGTCGCGTTCTCGGAATTCGGCTTCCCCAAGTCGCACGCGGCGGCGTTCGGGCTGCTGGCGTATCAATCGGCGTGGCTGCGGCATTACTACCCAGTCGAGTATTACGCCGGGCTCTTCAACAACCAGCCCATGGGGTTCTACTCGCTGGACGCCCTGGGCCGCGACGCGGGCCGGCACGGGATCGAGATCCGGCTGCCGGAGGTGAATTTGAGCGACGTGTATTGCACGGTGGAGCAGACGGGAGGGCGCCCATCCGCCGTCCGTGTGGGGCTGGCTTTTCTCCGGGAGTGGAGCGAAGAGGCCGCGCAGCGGCTCGTGCTGGAGCGTGAGAAGAACGGTCCCTTCGAGAGCCTGGGCGACCTGGTGCGCCGCGCTCCGCCCCGGCTGTCCCGCAACGCGATCGAGCACCTGGTGTGGGTGGGAGGCTGCGACGCCTTCGGTCTCACCCGGCGCGAGCTGCTCTGGCAGGTGGGCCTGTGGCTCCCGCCCAAGCATGAGCAGCGGGATCCCGCCCGCGCCCGGCATCAGCTCGAGCTGCCGCTCACCCACCCGTATGAGCACCTCTCCTTCGGCGCCCTGGAGGCACACGAGCGGCTGCTGACGGAGTACCAGGTGCTGGGCTTTGCCGCGGGAGGGCATCCCTTCCAGCTGTTGCGCCACTCGTTGCCGGCGGGACTCACCTCCAGTGCCGATCTGGTCAAGCTGGAGCACAACGCACGGGTGGAAGTGGCCGGCCTGGTGGTGGCCCGCCAGCGGCCCCATACCGCCAAGGGATTCGTGTTCGTCTTGATGGAAGACGAAAGCGGGATGATCAACGCGATCGTGCGGCCGGATATCTACGACCGGGATCGGGTCGCCATCCGCGGCGAGCCTTTCCTCTGGATCAAGGGGAAGCTGGCCAAGGACGATGGATCGCTGAACGTGATTGCGGAGGAAGTGCAGGCGCTGAAGATCCGTCCGCACACGGCCTCCACCGCCCAGGCGCTGGCGGGCGATGGAGAACGATGGAAGGAGTTGAACCCCTATTCCCTGCTCAAGAATCTGCGCAGCTCCGCGCCGGACGCCCGGAGCTGGGGTTGAGCTCCTTACAGAAACCTGCTCAACACGGTCGCCAGCCCTAAAAAGCTGAAGAACCCGCCGCAATCGGTCACGGTCGTCAGAATCACCGACGACGCCTGCGCCGGGTCCTGCTTCAGCGCGGTCAGCGCCATGGGCACCGACGCCCCCGCCACGCTCGCGATCACCATCGAGCCCACCATGGAGACCCCGATCACCAGCGTGAGGCCCAGGGAGTGGCTCCACACGTACACCCCCAGAGCAGTGACCACGGCCACCGCGACGCCGTTCAACGCCCCTGCCGCCACCTCCTTCAGAGTGATACGCGGCCAGTGGCGCATGCGGACTTCCCGCAGCGCCAGACCCCGGAGGGTCACGGCCAGCGACTGCATCCCGGTGTTGCCGGATTGTCCCGCCACCACCGGCATCAGCACCGCCAGCGCCGTGTACTTGGCGATCGTCCCCTGGAACAGCGCCACCACCGCCGACGCCAGGAACGCGGTGGCCAGGTTGATCTGGAGCCAGGGGAGCCGCTTCTTCACCGCGAACGAGGCGGGGGAAAGAGCGCGCTCGTCGGTGCTGCCGCCCACCATCTTCTGCAGGTCGGCGCTGGCTTCCTGTTGCGCGGCCGCCACCAGAACATCGTTCCGAATCACCCCAACCGGTCGTCCCTCGAAATCCACCACTGGAATGGTGGTCCCGATGCCTCGGCGGAAGACCTCCACCACCTCCTCGCGCGATGTGGTCGCCTGCACGCTCACCGGCACCCGGAGTCGGAGCCCGTCCAGCCGGACGGCGGGATCGGCAATCGCCAGCTCCTGCAGCGGCATGGCGCCGGCCAGCAACCCGTCCTCGCCCACCACGAAGACATCGGCGATGGGGCGGCCCCGCAGGGCGCGCAGCTTGGCGAGCGCCTCTTTCACCGTGGCGTCCGCCCGGAACGTGGTGATGCGGGCATCCATGACCGCACCGGCGGTGCCGGTGGGATATGCCATCAGATCCCGGAGCTCTTTCACGTCCGCGGGCTCCAGCAACGACAGCCGCTCCTCCCGCTTGTCCGCATCCAGACGCGTCAGCAAGGAAGCGGCCCGAACCGGATCCAGAGTCCGCATCAGGCCTCGGAAGGCATCGGCTTCGAGGCCGCCCAGCGCTTCCGCCCCCAAGTCGGGCGTCAGCTGCTGCAGCGCCCTGCCCGCCACCGGCGCCGCGTGCGACTGGAGCAATCCGACGACGTCCTGCAGCGGCAGGTGCTCCAACTCTCGCGCGGCCTCGTCCGGAAAGGTCTGGAGATAGCGCTCCAGCAACGCGCGAACCGCCCGGTCACTCCGCGCCATGAACCACCTCCGTGCCCTGGGGCGGAGCGGCAGGGGCCGCGTTGACGCCTGCCAGGAATGCCGACAGCCCGCTCCAGTACAGCTCGCCCAGGTTCACCAGGGTGCGCACCACCGGCTGGCTTTCCTGATCCCCGGCAGGCCCCGTGATCTGGCGCAGCATGCGGTGCCGGATGATGCCGAAGAAGACACCGCCCGCGTCCACCACCGGCAGCGCGTCCAGGTCCCGCCATGCCGGGTGCGCCATGACGCCGGCCACATCGGCGTGCGCCGAGACGCTCTGGATGTCGCGGTGCATGACCGCGCTCAGCGTATCCTTGGACTCGGCCAGCATCAGCTCCCGGATGTCCAGCGCACCCACCAGGCGCTGATCGCGGTCCACGACGTACACGTAGTAATACGCGCGCTCCGCCGAGCGACGGAGCTGTTTCTGCCCCTCCGCCACGGTCAGGTCTTCCGGCAACGCCAGTACCAGGGGATCCACCAGCGCACCGGCCGTGCCGGGGGGATACCGCAGCTTGCGCCGCAAGAACTCGGCGCGCTCAGGCGACAACCCCGCCAGCCAGGTCTCGCGGGTCTCCCCGCCGGCGCGCATCAGAATTCGTGCCCCCAGGTCAATCGGCAGCTCGTCCAACACCCCCGACACCAGCCGGTCCGGCAACGATCGAAGACAGTCCACCGCCAGCGCCGCG
>Ga0153915_10003898_pt1 | contig 13714 bp, 14 predicted proteins | sample Opewatmetagenome_2_FD_107003 | JGI IMG/M metagenome (GOLD analysis project Ga0153915, IMG submission 107003) | Freshwater wetland microbial communities from Ohio, USA - Open water 3 Core 3 Depth 3 metaG | ecosystem: Environmental > Aquatic > Freshwater > Wetlands | place: USA: Ohio, Lake Erie... | reverse complement strand
CTGGAAAAGGGCCGTTACGGACTCGGTTTTGTAAAGGATTTCCATCAGAAAACACTCGAAGAACTCATGGATCTCCTCTATGATCCCTCCAGCGAACGGCAGTTCATCATGTACGAGGCCCTGAGAAAAGGAGCGGCTATTGAAGACCTCCACAAAAAGACCTACATCAAGCCCTGGTTTATCAAGCAGATGAAAGAGCTTGTGGAGCTTGAGGAGAAGATTCGCACGTATCGCATGGAGACCCTGCCCGACGACCTGTTACGACAGGCGAAGAAGGACGGCTTTTCGGACCGATACCTTGCCATGCTCCTCGGAGTTCCCGAAAAGTTGATACGGGAGCGGCGTCTGGCGTTAGGGTTAAGCCAGTGCTGGGAGCCGGTGCCGGTCAGCGGAGTGGAAGACGCGGCGTACTATTTCTCTACCTACAACGCACCGGATAAAGTAGCGGTGAGCGACCGCAAAAAGATCATGGTTCTGGGAGGCGGCCCCAACCGGATCGGCCAGGGGATAGAGTTCGATTACTGCTGTGTCCATGCCGCGTTTGCCATACGTGATGAGGGTTACGAGTCCATCATGGTGAACTGTAACCCCGAGACGGTCTCCACGGACTATGATACGTCCAACAAACTCTATTTCGAACCCCTTACCGTGGAGGACGTGTTAAGCATTTACGAAAAAGAAAAACCTGAAGGTGTTATTGTTCAGTTCGGGGGACAGACACCCCTGAATATTGCCGATGAACTCCATCAGGCAGGTGTCAAGATTATCGGAACTTCTCCGGAGACCATCGATCTCGCCGAAGACAGAGACCGGTTTCGCCAGATGATGAAGAAGCTGGGCATCCCTATGCCCGAGTCGGGAATGGCAAGCACCCTTACAGAAGCTATAGAGATCGCCGGGGAAGTCGGCTATCCCCTGATGGTGCGGCCATCTTACGTGCTCGGCGGGCGGGGTATGGAGGTGGTTCATGACGAGGACATGCTCAGACGCTATGTGGCTGCCGCGGTAGGGGTAACGCCGGAGCGCCCCATCCTCATTGATAAATTTCTGGAAAATGCGATAGAGGCAGAGGCGGATGCAATCTCCGATGGCACCGATGCCTTTGTCCCCGCGGTTATGGAGCATATCGAGCTTGCCGGCATCCACTCGGGGGATTCAGCCTGTGTGATTCCGCCTATCAGCATTCCTGTGCGGCATATCGATACTATCTGCGAATACACAAAAAAGATCGCGGTAGAATTCAATGTTGTGGGCCTCATGAATATCCAGTATGCTATTGCAAACGATGTGGTCTACATCCTGGAAGCGAATCCGAGGGCATCCAGAACGGTACCCCTCGTATCCAAAGTCTGCAGCATCTCCATGGCGCGTCTTGCCACCCAGGTCATGCTGGGGAAAAAACTTGCCGAGCTGAACCTCAAACAGAAGACGATTACACACTTCGGCGTTAAGGAAGCGGTGTTTCCTTTCAATATGTTCCACGAGGTAGACCCGGTCCTGGGGCCGGAGATGCGCTCTACCGGGGAGGTTCTGGGACTCGCCGATTCTTTCGGGCTTGCCTTCTACAAAGCACAGGAGGCCGCTCAGCAGGTTCTTCCCGATAAGGGGACTATCCTGATTACCGTGGAGGATAAGGACAAGGGTGGTGTGCTCGCGGTCGCACGAGAATTTCAAAACCTCGGTTTCCAGATCAGGGCCACCGAGGGTACCTGCCAGTTCCTCCTCAAGCAGGGTGTCAAGGCAGAGCCTATTCTCAAGATGCATGAGGGACGGCCGAATATCGTCGACGGCATCAAGAACAGGGAGATCCATCTGGTTATCAACACACCCAACGGAAGGCTCGGCAAGTACGATGATTCATATATAAGGAAAAATGCGATCAAGTACAAGATTCCCTACATCACGACGGTTGCGGCAGCCTTTGCGGCTGCAAAAGGGATTGCAGCACACCGACATGGGCGCAGCCGCGCAAAATCACTGCAGGCGTACCATACGGATATAAAGTAATATATAAAAGGTAATACACATGAGCGAAATTCGCGACAACTGTGGAGTATTGGGGATATGGTCACGTACCGAGTGCGTGCATGATATCTATAACGGCCTCGATTTTCTCCAGCACCGCGGTCAGGAATATTGCGGTATCGCAACCTTCGACGGAAAAATACACATGGTAACCCATTACGGCAAGGTGGCCATGACCTTCAACGATAAGGAGCTGGCATACCTGAAAGGCACGTGGGGTATCGGTCATGTGAGCCTCTGGGAGCGTCAGCCGATTACCTCGCAATCGCGGTTAGGAGAAATTGCTGTAGCCTTCAGTGGAAATATCATTAATGCCGAAACACTAATCAAGGAGCTGAAAAATCAGGGCAAAGCATTCTATCGCGGTTACAACGTTGAGGTTCTTTCCCAGATCATCATCGAAGCGGGGGATATTGTCTCCGGCATTACGGCCATTGCGAAAAAGGTGAAGGGCGCCTACTCCCTCATCATCCTTGCGCGCGAAGGGATCTATGCCGCGAGGGACATCTACGGTTTCCGCCCGCTCATCCTGGGTCAGGACGCGGGACGCTATGCAGTAGGTTCAGAATCGCGTGCCCTCCGGAACCTGGATATGGAAGTGGTGCGGGATGTACGTCCGGGCGAGATCGCCCTGATTGATCAGCGCGGTTTTCATACCTTGAAACAGCTCAAATCTCCCCGCCGGGCACACTGCGCCTTTGAATGGGCTTATACGGCCAGCATCGATTCCATCATTGACGGACTCTTTGTACAGGAGGCACGCAATAACCTGGGAAAGAGCCTGGCCCAGCGGGATATAGATGAGGGGAATATTTCTGCCGACATCGTTGCTCCGGTTCCCATGTCCGGCATTGGGCATGCCCTCGGATACCACAGGCACTCCGGGATCACCTATCAGGAGGTATTTCTGTATAACCGCTATGCAGACCGCAGCTATACCCAGTCTACCCAGATAGCGCGGGAGAAGATGGCCAAACGGAAGCTTTCCGTCCTCCCCTATGCCGTTGAGGGGAAACGGATCATCCTCTGCGATGATTCCATCGTCCGGGGAACACAGATTCTCAATAAGGTGAAGGATCTGAAAAAAGCGGGCGCCAGGGAAGTCCATGTCCGGATAGCCTGCCCGCCTCTTATGTACCCGTGCGATTATGGGGTTTCGACACGCTCGCACGAAGAGCTCGCGGCCAGGCAATTCTTCAGATCGGGAAACATTACGACAATGAAAAAACTCAGGGAGCTTGAAGCCTGGATTGCCTCCAAGATCGGGGCGGATTCGGTGAAATACAATAGTATTGCCGCCTTTGTGAAAGCCCTGGGCATTCCCAGGAACGCCCTTTGTCTGAAGTGCTGGGACGGCGCCAGCCCCCTGGTTGAGGCCTGAGCGCAAGGTGTGAACCGGCCCTGGCTTTATTCACCATGCAAAAGCGACTTCTTCACGTGAAAGATCAGTATATCCCCGTTTGACATCCTGCTGCAAGTACACTGCCCAGTTCGCGGCATCGTGTAAGATCATCTTCGGTAAGCGTTCCTTTAGAGATGACAGGATCATACACCAGCTTAAACTTGTAGCCCTGCGCAATCCGCTCGATGGCTCTCAGGGCGCCGGTGCCGTCATTCCCCGCGCTTATGAAAACAACATAGGGCTTTCGGAAGACTTTCTCCTGGGCTCCGTAAAATGTCCTGTCAAAAAAATCCTTGACCATGCCCGACATGTAGCCGAAATTTTCCGGTGTGCCGATGGCCAGGCCGTCCGCTTCCAAAAGATCGTCAAGGGTGGCATTCCGGGCCTTTTTCAGGACCGCTTCCGTATTTTCAATCATACGGACTCCTTCCGCAACAGCCTGTGCCATCTTTTCCGTATTTCCTGTCTGCGAATGATATATGATCAATATCCTGGTCATCGTGTGTGTATCTCCTTTCCGGATAGAGAAATGAGATGAGAAAAGAAAGGCATGCAACATTTTTTTATTTTTTTATCTACAATGCTTGACAATATATCCCATTTCATTACAATACTATAAAAAAATATCAATAAAAATAATTCTTTTATGGAGGAAAGAACCATGCCAACGTACGAGTATCTCTGCGAAGCCTGTAAAAAACAGTTTTCTTTGATACAGAGTTTCAGCGAACATGAAAAAGGTAAAGTTACATGTCCGAAATGTAAGAGCAAAAAGGTAAAACAGCTTATCTCCCTCTTCACAGCCAAGACAAGCAGGAAAAGTTAACACAGTATCAGGAATATCAGATGCAATCATGTGGAGCGAATGATTGCAGGTGCATGAGTACGCCATTCAAATACTATAATGCCGCTTTTTGCGTCACATGTGATCAAAAAATTAGAGAGGCAGTCGCGATGACGAAAATAGTTTTATCTGCATTTTCCATACTATTCTTCCTTTCAACAAGTATCGACTGTTTTGCCTTTCGATGTGGCAGCGGATTCGTCAGTTCGGGCGACTCCAAAGCAAAGGTGCTGCTGGAGTGCGGTAAGCCAACCTCAAAAGAAAAGGCAGGTGCTAAGAAAAAGAACAGGCGTTTCAAAAATGCCGACAGGGCGGGAGATCAAAAACGTCCTCCCTCGTACACAACAGTAAGAGAAAAATCTAAACCGGTGGAAAAGTGGTATTATAATTGTGGAGATAATGATTTTATTTACATCCTTACCTTTGAAGGAGGAACGCTGAAAAGCGAAGAAACGGGAGGTTACGGTAAAGGCAAGTCTGCGTGCAGATAGGCGTGCAGAAGGAATGGAGTGAAACGTATGGATGCTATGGAAGCAATTCTTTCCCGAAGAAGTATTCGTAAATATACCAATGAACCGATACCGGAGAAGGTATTGAAGGAAATATTAGAAGCTGCCATGAGTGCGCCATCGGCGGGCAACGAGCAACCATGGCATTTTATAGTCATTAATGACCGAGAAATATTAGATGAAATTCCCAAGATCCATCCATATTCTCAATCCTTGAAGATGGCTTCCGTGGCCATTCTGGTGTGCGGTGACCTGGAATTGGAACAACATAAGGATTTCTGGATACAGGATTGTTCCGCAGCGACAGAAAATATCCTGGTCGCTGTCCGTGCAAATGGGTTGGGAGCAGTCTGGCTCGGTGTCTATCCAAGAGCTGAACGTGTTTCAGGTATTCGAAAACTTCTCAGCATACCTGACCATGTGATACCGCTTGCCGTTATTCCCATTGGCTATCCTGCAGAGGAGAAGCCCCCGGCGATCCGGTTCAATGCCTCAAGAATTCATCATAACAAGTGGTAATGAACAGCCTCATCTCGTAATTAGGGAATTATTCCCCAAAGAAAGGGGAATACTTCCTCAACGATGCAGGAATGTTCACCGCCGGTGCCTCGACAACTTATTGTTATTGCAAGTTAATATTTTTTTTCATTGTGGAATAGATCTTGCTACTTGATAGTGCAAACCACGCGAAAGGAGGTGAAACGAATGAAGAAACTGATGTCAATTATTATTTCTATTCTCTTTGCACTTTCAGTAACCGGTCTTTGCTTCGCACAGGGTGCTCCAGCTCCGAAGGCTGAAGAAAAGAAGGCAGAAGAAGTAAAGAAGGACGAGAAGAAGAAGGATGTGAAGAAGAAGAAGGACGTGAAGAAGAAGAAGGCAAAGAAGGCCAAGACGGACGAGAAGAAGATGGAAAAGAAAGACGTGCCAGCTCCTCCGCCAGTAGAAAAGAAATAAGCTGCTTAATCTTAGTTTGATTATAAGCAATTATTCAAAAGGGGCTCTGAGAAATCAGAAGCCCCTTTTGATTTTTTTATTACAACTAAATCCTGCGGTTTACAATTTTGCCTATTCCTCTTCATCTCTCACGAGTTGTGGTAATGCGCATAAATCGAGTTGTTTCGCAGCATCCATGCCTGCGCGCAGCGCCTGAAGATTTAAATCTTCTGTCCCTTTCGGAACCCGTGCCATCAGCGCATCTTCCAGGCTTTTCATCGCTACAGACTGATACAGGTGACCAAAGGCTCCCAATGCCACCATGTTCGATGCCACCGCATTACCTATTTCCTGTCGCGCAATGCGTGTAAAGGGAAGAGCAGCCACCCTGCCTGTAGGTACTTTTTTGACATACGTGGTATCTACGATCAACAAACCTGTCGGCTTAAGGTCCAGAAAATACTTGTCACAGGATGCCTGGTTCATAGCCAGAAGCAGTGTCGGTCGGGATGCTTTTGGATAATCAATCTCTTTGCTGCTTATCACAACATCTGCCTTGCAGGTTCCACCTCTGGCTTCCGGGCCATAACTCTGGGTCTGACACACGTACTTGCCGTCATAGATCCCCGCTGCTTCGGCAAGGACGATTGCGGCCATAATAATACCCTGGCCGCCGGAGCCGCAAAAGCGAATTTCGTTACGGTAATCCATTTCCATCATACTTTCTCTATCCTCTATAGTATTCTTATTAAGACCTTACTTTTTTAACGATGCCTTCGCCTGTTCACGAACTATTTGATATTTTTCCAGGTAAGAGGGTTTATCTGAGTCCATAAGGACGCCGATACTGAATTTACCTTCCAATTCCTCATCTTTCATCTGCTGCGCTTTTTGCATCGTTACCGCATGGTCCTGAAACCATTTCATCATTTTTACCGGGGACCCCATCTTATTTCGTCTTCCGAACTGAACATGGCAATTAGATAAGACCTCTACCACACTGAACCCCTTTTTTTGTATAGCCCTCTCCATCATTTTATCCAGAAGCTGCACATGAAATACTGTTCCACGGCCGACGAAGGCTGCCCCGGCAACCATTGCTAATTCCGATATGGAAAAGGCATTTTCGATATGTCCGTACGGGGTGGTGGATGTCATGCTTCCATATGGAGTTGTGGGGGATTGCTGACCCCCTGTCATGCCATAAATCTGGTTATTTATGATAATGGCAGTCAAATCCATATTCCTTCGCGCCGCATGGATGAAGTGGTTGCCTCCAATTGCCGTCGCATCACCGTCCCCCATAATGACAATAACATGCAGTGACTTTTTCGCCAGTTTAATGCCGGTAGCAAAGGTCAACGCGCGTCCGTGGGTAGTGTGCAAGGTGTTGAAGTCCGCGTATACTGTCATGCGGCCCGAGCACCCAATGCCCGACACCAGTACAAGATCATCCTTTTTCAAACCCGATCGGTCTATGGCCCGGATCAACGAACCCAATACGATCCCGTTTCCACAGCCCGGACACCAGATGTGAGGGAATTTCTTGTCATGGCGCAAATATTTATGCGTTAGTCTGGTTATTTCTTCCGGCATGTGTCTCTCATTACATCTTTAGTAGCTGGCCGCAAATTTCTTCCGGGGTAATCAATTGGCCATCGACACGGTTGTGTGTATGTACCCGTGTATCTGTCTGATTTACCCGTTTCACTTCCCTGCTGATCTGTCCCATATTCATTTCTGGTACCAGCACCGCCCGGCACTGGTGGAGAACTGTCTCTACAGACTGTCGAGGGAAAGGGAACAGTGTCACAAGCTGCAAAAGTCCCGCTCGGATACCCAGTTGGCGGACATCCATGACTGCCTGGCGGGCGGAACGGGTTACGGAGCCATACGTAATCACGGCGATTTCCGCATCCCCCATCATAAATGATTTGATCTTCTGAATCTCATGAAAGCCCTGGGTAATTTTACGAAAAAGGCGCCTTATCAGGACATCTGTCTCATCCGGTCTCTGAGTGGGGAAGCCACGGACGTCATGTGAGAGACCTGTGACGTGGTAAGGATAACCCTCTCCAAAAATCGCCATCGGAGGCACTCCTGTACTCGTAACCTCGTAAGGGATGTACCATTCCGGAGGCATTGTGGGTTTGATGCGGTCAATGATTTCTATTTCCTCAGAAGAAGGCAGCGTGACAGTTTCCCGGGTATGAGCAACTGCTTCATCAGAGAGAATGATAACGGGAACGCGGTATTTCTCCGATAAATTAAATGCATCGACAGTAATTTCGAAAGAATCACGCACTGTGGAAACTGCAAGCACGATAATGGGGTGATCACCATGCGTCCCCCAGCGTGCCTGCATTACATCTCCCTGACCGGGATGCGTGGGAAGTCCTGTACTAGGGCCGCCGCGCATGACGTTGACGATAACGCAGGGAACTTCCGCCATACATGCGAATCCGATGTTTTCCTGCATCAGGGAAAAGCCGGGACCGCTTGTTGCTGTCATACTCTTGACTCCAGCCAGGGAAGCGCCAATAACAGCACCCATGCTGGCGATCTCGTCTTCCATTTGAATGAACGTGCCATCCAGCTGTGGCAGCCGGATAGACATCCCTTCGCTGATTTCTGAAGCGGGGGTGATAGGATACCCTGCAAAAAAGCGGCATCCCGCTGCCATGGCTCCTTCTACGATGGCCTCATTACCCTGAATAAGCAGTATTTTTCTTTTCTTAGATCCTGTACGGCTCATGATTTGGTTTTCCCGGCGGGTTTACGCTCCTTCACCGTAATTGCAAAATCCGGACAGTGCAATTCGCAAAAACGGCATCCGGAGCAATCATCGGGACGTTCAACTACAGGCACACCCATATCGTTTAAGCCAATGACTTTTTTGGGGCAGAACTCGCTGCAGATGCCGCACGCCTTGCACCACGCGCTGATGATGACAGGATCATAATGTTTTTTATGATTTTTTGGTTTTCCTTTGGCAGGAGGTTTGGCTTTGCCTGTCACCTTTATATCTCTTACTGCGAACTCGCGTATATTCGGAAGATCAGTCACTGCATATTCCGTTGATGACCATGATATAAGCGCGCTAACTAACATGACATGGTTGTGCCGTCAAGTCAGTTTTTCTCTCTAGTGGTTCGAGGATAAATAACTATTGACTTGTTATTTTGTTCATTGTTCATATAAAATAACAAAATAACTTGTGTGGATTTTCAGAACAGTCACATTGCACTACGCACGCTTTTTAGTGAGGTCGGTCAGATGAAACACCCAACACCCGCGGAACAAGGCAAACCATCGGTTTCCGGCCGGCAAGGTGTTATGAAAGAGCCGTGTTCACCAGCAGTGTATCGTACGGTTGCCTTCAGCGAGAGCTTTGTCATTCCGATAAATCTTCTCAATACGCTGAAGTACGAGTATCTCCGCCGTGAGCTCTGGGTGCCTCTTGAGAATCGTGAAGGGAGGATTACGGTCGTCGTAGATGATCCCGGTAATATCCTGAAGCGGGATATGATCGAAAACCTTTTCAAAACAAAGGCAATAGAGTACTGCGTAGCCTCAAAGGCTGACATCCTGAAATTAATCGACCACTTCTATGGTATTGACGATGCCGGCGCATCCCTTTCCTGCAGTAGGATGACAGATGCTGCCGGAGAAGGAGATGCGGTCAGGGAGGAACAAGTCGCTGTTTCCGAGGCAGATAGCAAGCTTATTATCAATCTCGTCAATGATCTGATCCACGAGGCCTATGTCCGGCGTGCCTCGGACATCCATATCGAGCCGGATATAAAAGACCGTGTCGTCAATGTACGGTTCCGGATAGACGGTGAATGTATTCCCTATAAAACACTCCCCTACGACTACCGCTCGGCCATTGTTTCCCGGGTTAAGATTATGTCCAACCTGGACATTACCGAGCGAAGACTGCCGCAGGACGGGAAGATCAAGTACAGCCGGCCGGGGGCTGAAGAGATGGAGCTGCGCGTTGCCACGCTTCCTACCCACGGATATGTGGAGGACGTCGTACTGCGGATTCTGACGCGCGGGAAGATCATGGTTCTGGACGACCTCCAGATGGAAAAGGATACCCATAACCGCTTCAAAGCCCTTCTGAAGAAGCCCTATGGGCTTATCCTGATTGTGGGGCCGACGGGATCCGGCAAGACCACCACCGCCCATGCAGCCCTGCACCTGATCAACAGGCCTAATACAAAAATCTGGACAGCAGAAGACCCTGTAGAAATTACCCAGCAGGGTATACGTCAGGTTCAGGTTCACCACAAGATCGGCCTGGATTTCAGCAGCGCCATGCGGGCCTTCCTGCGTGCCGACCCCGATGTGATTATGGTGGGCGAGATGCGGGACTATGAAACCGCAAAGATGGGTATAGAAGCATCCACAACAGGCCATCTGGTGTTAAGTACACTTCATACCAATAACGCGCCGGAGACAATCGTCCGGCTTCTGGATATCGGAATAGACCCATTCGCCTTCGCCGATTCCCTCCTGTGTGTCCTGGCCCAGCGGCTGGTCCGTTGTCTGTGCGGCGAATGCAAGGCTGCGTACCATCCGGAGAAAGAGGAGTTTGATGATTTGGTGCGTCACTATGGTGAAAAATCTTTCTCCGGCCTGAATGTCATCTATGATGATGACTTTACAATGTATCGGGCGAAAGGGTGTCCGGAATGCAATAACACCGGCTATCGTGGAATGACCGGACTCTTCGAACTCCTTGTTGCGACAGATGCAATCAAACAGATGATCATCGGCCGTAAATCCATCGCCGCCATAAGGAAAAGTGCCATGACTGAGGGAATGCTCACCCTGCTGCAGAGCGGTATCCTGAAAGTGCTGAGAGGGGAGACCGATTTTATAGAAGTCCTCAGCGTCTGCATCCGTTAAGAAAATCTATCTGTAGAACAGGCGTCTCGCCTGTCTTCCTTTCCTATATTGTTACTATAATGCAAAAAAAATACACCACAATCCTTGTCTTTTGCGTAACTTTTCTCATTTTCATTGACGGAACCGGGCTTGAAGCCGCCCAGCAGGGGCCGAATCAGCTCCGCCTTTACCTCAAGCAGGGAATTGAAAAAGCGTTTAACCTCGAACACCAGAGCGCAGATACCTATCTGCAAAAAGCTGTCGCCATAGACCGGGAAGATCCCAGAGGATATGCATTTCTCTCGTTGGCCCACTTGTTTGCGTATGAGATGAGTTTTGAAGCGAAAGAGCGGGCGTACCATCAACAAAGCATGCTGTATTATGTGCATGAAACTCTTGTGAGGGGCGCAAAAAGAATCAAGAACAATCCGCAAAACGGCAATGCGTACCTATCCATGGCCCTGGCAAAGATCGCCAAAGTGCGCTGGGCGATTACACAAAATGCGTATCTCGTTGCGGCCGAGGAAATCTTGAATATATGGAAATATTTAGAAAAAGCGAGGGAAGAGCCGCAAAATTTCGACACCTATTTTCCCATGGGAGTGCTCCATTACCATATTGATCATCTCCCGGGTGTTGCGCGCATGTTTTCTGCTATGTTCATCACTCCCGGGGATAGTGTCAAGGGACTTCAGGAATTGGAATTGGCAGCGCAAAAGGGTGATCTGCTCAAAGACATCGCGCGGGCTGAACTTGTCGTGGTCTATGAAAATTTTGAAAAACAACCTGCAAGGGCTCTGCCCATTGTCCGGGAATTAAAGAGAAAGTTTCCCCGCAACTTTAATTTTTCGTTTGCCCTGGCCAATATTCTTTCTGACCTAAACCGGTATGATGAGGCTTTTGCGGTTGCCCGGGAGATTGAAAAAAATATTCAGGCAGACAAACCTCCCTTCGGCCCCCATCTCAAGCCCCGTCATGATCTGTTAATGGGGAGAATCTTTTTTAGCCAGGCAGAATATGTTAAAGCCTCGGAATATTTCCAAAGGTCTTTGCGTGATATCTCGCCCTATAATGCGCGGGTGAGGGCCGGGGCATTTGTACGTCTGGGAATGATTCACGACGCCCGCAAAGAAAGGGAGAAGGCTGAAGAATACTATAACAATGCCTTGATGGTGGTAGGCGGGGAGGGCGCCGCCCAGGTAGAAGCCAGAAAATATCTGGATATTCCCTATGTGCCCGCACCGAAACCCTGACCGTAAATGAATCACACAGACACCATCAAGGAAGGGGGCATATGCTTATTTAATTTTTGCAGCAAATTTAGTAACCTTCGGTTTCACCAATGTTTCAAAATCTTTATACGCAAGCTTGATCAATTCATGGTGTGTACCCGCATTAAAGGCAATCTCCTTATCCTCGGTTAACGTAATATCTACAAATACCTCCATTCCGTAGAGATTTCCGAAAGGCGGCATGGCGCCAACATCGCAGCCCGGAAACAGGTCTTGAAATTCCTGCTCGCTGGCAAGCTCAAGGTTCCTTGTTCCGGAGGCCTCTTTTAAAAGGTTAAAATCTACCTTGAAACTGGCAGGCAGAACAATCATGACCATCTTACCATCCATCTTGATCATGACTGTTTTTGCCAGTTCCTTCCCCCGTATGTGTGCGGATGCCGCAGTTTCTTGAGAAGTGTACGCTGTTGAATGGACGACGGTCACATACTTGATTTCGTTTAAATCAAGGAAATCCTTTAGTTTTTTTACCGGCATGATGAAAACCTCCTTATTCTGTATAAAAGGTTTCTTGACGCGGTTTCTCTGCCATCCTTTTTAACTTCATCTATTATATATTGTGAGGATTTATGATATGAAAGTCAACAAATAAGAGATGCCTGAGTAGATCAGGCTTGGAAGATTTTTTCGGCAATTTCGACGTAGAAAAAAATCATGTATGCGGTTCGATAATCACTTTCAGGGATTCCCCTCCTTCCGCGACAAGCCGGAAACCTTCTCCGGTCCTTTCCAGAGGCAATCGATGGGTGATCATTTTTCTTACAGGCATGCGGCCGGTTCTGATCAGCTCTATGGCAATAGTCGCATCCAGAGGACTGTTGCCGTATGAGGGCATCAGCTTTATCTCATTACGCCAGAACTCATTGAGGGGGACGGGTAATTCCACGTCCGGTTCCGTCGTCGCAAAGCACAGGACCGTTCCGCCGCGGTCTACGGATTTGAGGGCCTGGGTAAATGCGGCCGGAGCACCGGCGCAGACAATGACCAGATCGGCGAGCCTTCCATTGTTGATCTGGCGGACACGTGCGGGGATATCTTCCGCAGCGTGCATAACTGCATCCGCCCCGAATTCCCTTGCCATGTGCAGCCGGTATTCACTGACATCAGTCGCCATAATACGTCCCGCCCCCACGCTGCGGGCCAAAAGCAGGTGGAGAAGGCCGGAGATGCCGCTCCCCAGAATGAGTACGGATTGGCCCGGCTGCAGATTTGCCACCCTCTGTCCACGGACAACGCAGGCCAGAGGTTCGATGAACACGCCTTCTTCATAGGAAATCTCATCCGGTAAAAGAAAAATACCGCGATCCACGTTAAGCCTGGGAACTCTGATGTATTCAGCAAAACCGCCGGGGTCATAGTTTGTGGTATGCAATGTCTCACAGGCTGTATGGTAGCCTCTCAGACAGTAGTGACAGGTATTGCAGGGAATATGGTGGGAAACAAAAACCCTGTCACCGACGTGATATCGTGATACCCCTTCCCCTGCAGCAACAATGTTCCCCGTAATCTCATGGCCCAGGACCAGCGGCGCTTTGCGGATACGGTACCACTCCATGACATCGCTGCCGCAGATGCCGCTCGCCATAACCTTTACCAGTTCCTCACCGGGGCCGATCTCCGGCGTCGGCATCTCTTCCAGCCTCACTTCCCTGTTATTGTAGTACATTGCCACGCGCATCGCTAATACCCAATCCATAGCTTCCCTTAATCAATTCTTCATGGTTTCTCTCGTTTGAGACTGTTAAACAGCTCCCAGGCCTCTTGCGCGGTATAATTTTCATGAATGATGGAGCGCAGTGCCCTTATCATG
>Ga0153915_10003897_pt1 | contig 13716 bp, 10 predicted proteins | sample Opewatmetagenome_2_FD_107003 | JGI IMG/M metagenome (GOLD analysis project Ga0153915, IMG submission 107003) | Freshwater wetland microbial communities from Ohio, USA - Open water 3 Core 3 Depth 3 metaG | ecosystem: Environmental > Aquatic > Freshwater > Wetlands | place: USA: Ohio, Lake Erie... | reverse complement strand
GCTCCTGTAGGAAGTTGCGCCGTGGGAGGGGAGGTTTTATGAAGGGGAAAGGGAATCCGCTGGTGCAGCTGGCGGAGATGGGACAGAGCCCCTGGCTCGACTATATCCACCGGGGGATGATCGCCTCGGGGGAGCTCGCGCGTCTGGTTTCGGAGGACGGCATCAAGGGCGTCACCTCGAACCCGACGATCTTCGAGAAGGCGATCTCGGAGGGGCACGAATACGACGAGCAGATCCAGGAGCTTGCGGGCCGGGACGCGACCGTCCGTGCGGCGTACACCGAGATCGCGGCGGAGGACATCCGTCGGGCCGCGGACGTGCTGCGGCCCGTCTATGACGCCACCTCCGGCGCCGACGGTTACGTGTCGCTCGAGGTCGAGCCCGACCTCGCGTACGATACCCAGAGGACCATCTCGAGGGCGGAGGAACTCTTCCGGACGGTCTCCCGGCCGAACGTGCTGATCAAGATCCCCGCCACCGCGGAAGGGGTGCCGGCCATAGAGAAGTCCATCTCGCTCGGGATCCCGATCAACGTGACGCTCATCTTCTCGGTGAAGCGGTACGAGGAGGTGGCCGAGGCGTATCTCCGGGGGGTGGAGGGCAGGATCGCCTCCGGGGGCGATCCGCGCGCCGTAGCCTCGGTGGCTTCCTTCTTCGTGTCGCGGGTGGACACCGCCGTCGACAAGCTCCTCGAGGAGACCATCCGCCGCTGGCCGGGGTCGCCCAAGGCGGAGACCGCCATCTCCCTGCTCGGGAAGGTGGCGGTCGCCAACGCGCGCCTGGCCTATGCGAGGTTCGAGACGATCCTTTCCACGCCGAGGTGGCGGGAGCTGGCGTCGAGGGGCGCCAGGGTGCAGCGCCCCCTCTGGGCGAGCACCGGGACGAAGAATCCAAAATATCCGGACGTGAAGTACGTCGAGGATCTGATCGGCCCGTATACCGTCAACACGATCCCTCCCCAAACGATGGATGCCTTCCGGGACCACGGGATCGTGGCCGACACGCTGTCGGGGAAGGAAACGGAGGGCCGGGCGGTCCTCTCCGACCTTGGGCTCCTCGACATCGGGCTCGAGGAAGTCTGCGGGAAGCTGACCCGGGACGGAGTGCAGAGCTTCACCGACTCCTTCCGGAAGCTGCTCGCGGCCATCGAGCGGAGACTTTCGTCGCCAAGCGTCGCCTGAGGCCGTAACGCCCACGGGGCGGGGAGAGCGCCATGCGGATCGCGATGGTCGGCCTGGGGAAGATGGGGTTGAACATGACCCGCCGCCTGCTGCGCGGCGGGCACGAGGTGGTGGCGGTAGACCGGTCCCCGGCCGCCGTCGAGTCGGCGTCGCGGGAAGGGGCCTTCCCCGCCGCGACGCTCCCCGAGGCTGTCGCGAAGCTCTCTCCCCGGCGGATCATCTGGCTCATGGTGCCGGCCGGGACCCCCGTGGAGGAAAGCATCGATATCCTCCAGCCGATCCTCTCCCCGGGCGATATCGTCGTCGACGGGGGAAATTCGAGGTACACGGACGCGCCGCCGCGCGCGAAGCGGCTCGGCGAGCGCGGGATCCGGTGCCTGGACGTGGGGACGAGCGGGGGGATCTGGGGGCTTTCGGAAGGGTACTGCCTGATGGCCGGAGGCGACGAAGAGGCGTATCGCCACGTCTTGCCGGTGCTCTCCGCCCTGGCCCCGCCCGACGGAGTGGCCTACATGGGGCCGCACGGCGCAGGTCACTTCGTGAAGATGATCCACAACGGGATCGAATACGGGATGATGCAGGCGTACGCCGAGGGATTCGAGCTCCTCTCGACGGCCCCTTTCCCGCTCGATCTCCCGGGGATCGCCGCCCTTTGGAACCGGGGGAGCGTGGTCCGCTCGTGGCTCCTCGAGCTGGCCGGAAGCGCGCTGGCGCGGGACCCAGGGCTTGCGGGAATTTCCCCGTACGTCGAGGATTCGGGCGAGGGCCGATGGACCGTGGAGCGGTCGATCGAGTCCGGGGTGCCACTACCCGCGATCGGCCTCTCCCTTTACATGCGCTTCCTCTCCCGGCAGGAGAACTCCTTCGCGATGCGGATGCTCGCCGCGATGCGCAAGGAGTTCGGGGGGCACGCCATCCATCCGGCGTCCCCGAAGAAAGCGAAGGAGTAGCAGAGATGGCGGCAGCGATCGGCGCCGCCAAAGAGACGCTTCCGGAGGCGCGGATCGGGCTTCCCCCTCCCTGCCTGCTGGTCATCTTCGGCGCCTCTGGGGACCTCACCCGCCGGCTGCTCATCCCCGATCTCTTCGGGCTCGACACGGAAAGGCTCCTTCCCGAAGCCTTCGCGGTGCTGGGCGTATCGCGAACCGCGTATTCGGATGACGCGTTCCGGAACCTGTTGAAGGACAGCGCGCGGGAGCATGGTCCGGAGGGATTCGACCCCGCGCGTTGGGAAGCCTTCGCGGCAAGGCTCTTTTACCATCCTGCGGATCTCGAAAACCCGGCGAGCTATCCGGGCTTGAACGATCGCATCCGGTCCCTGTGCGCCGGCCGGGGGATCCCGGGAAACCTCATCTTCTATGCCGCCGTCGCCCCGAAGCATTACGCTTCCCTGGTCGGGAGAATCGGGGAGGCAAAACTCGCGACCCCTTCCGCGGAACTCCCCGGCTTCCGCCGCGTGATTGTCGAAAAACCGTTCGGGCGGGATCTTTCGAGCGCCCGCGCGCTCTACCGGGAGGTCCGTTCGGTGTTCCGGGACGAGCAGGTGTACCGGATCGACCATTTCCTGGGAAAAGAGACCGTCCAGAACATCTTCGTTTTCCGATTCGGCAACGGGGTCTTCGAGCCGCTCTGGAACCGCAATTACATCGACCACGTCCAGATCACCGTGGCCGAGACGATCGGCGTGGAGGGGAGGGGCGATTTCTACGAGGAAGCGGGGGCGGTCCGGGACATGATCCAGAACCACCTCCTCCAGCTCCTGGCGCTCGTAGCGATGGAGCCGCCGAATTCCCTCGACGGCGACGATGTGCGGGGCGAGAAGCTGAAGCTGCTGAAGTCGATCGCGCGGGTGAGTCCTTCGCTGGCCGGGGAGGCGTGCGTACGGGGGCAGTACACGGAGGGGGAAATCGACGGGAAGAAGGTTCCTTCCTACCGCGGTGAGAAGAACGTGTCCCCCGGGTCCTTCATCGAGACGTACGCGGCGCTCCGGTTCTCGATCGACAACTGGCGCTGGGCGGGCGTCCCCTTTTACCTTCGTACGGGGAAGCGGATGGCGAGGAAAGTCTCCGAGATCGCGATCCAGTTTTGCCCCGCCCCTTCGCTGCTGTTCAAGGACACGGCGTGCGGCCAGATGGAATCGAACCTCCTCGTCATCAACATCCAACCCGAAGAGGGGATCTTCCTGCGATTCGGCGCGAAGGAGCCCGGTCCCACGGTGTGCGTGCGCCCGGTCGATTTTCATTTCACGTACCGGGAGGCGTTCGGGGCGCGGAGCACGCCGGCCTACGGGCGGCTCCTGCTCGACGTGATGAACGGAGATCCGACGCTTTTTCCACGGGAGGAGGATGTCGAGACGACCTGGGAGCTGCTCGACCCGTTCCTCCGGCGCTGGATGGAGGATCCCTCCCGGGACCTGTATTTCTACCCCGCGGGGAGCTGGGGTCCGCCCGAAGCGGACGCTCTTATGGAAGGAGGAAGGGACCGGTGGCGGAACCCGTGACCGACGGAGAGAACCCCTTCGCGGGGCGGCTATTCGTCGTGCCCTCCGCGGAGGAGCTGGCGCGCGCGGCGGCCGGCAGGATCTGGGGGATCGTCCGCGAGCGGGCGGCTTTGCTCGCCCGCGGCGGGAAGCCGGCTCTCGGCATCCACGTGGCGCTCTCCGGCGGGGAGACCCCGCGGCGGACCTACGAGGTTCTCTCCGCCGAACCGTACCGTGCGCGCTTCCCCTGGGAACGGGTCCATTTTCACCAGGTGGACGAGCGGTGGCTTCCCCCGGAGGATCCCCTGAGCAACCTTCGGTTGCTGCGGGAGACGCTCCTCTCCCGCGCCCCCGTCCCGGAGGCCAACGTTCACTTCGTTGACACCGGCCTACCCGACCCGGAGGAGGGTGCGCGCCGGTACGAGGAATCGTTGCGCGCCGTGTTCCCCGATCCTCCGGGAGGCTTCCCCCGGTTCGATGCGGTCGTGCTTGGGATCGGGAAGGACGGGCATACGGCCTCGCTGTTCCCCGGCAGGCCCGAAACCGCCGCGGGCGGCGCCTGGGCCGTGGCGACGGCAGGCGGGAAGCCGCCGGTCCCCCGCGTGACGCTCACGCTTCCGGTCCTTTCCGCCGCCGCGCAGGTGGTCTTCCTGGTGAGCGGGGGGGAGAAAGCGCGCGCGCTGCGCGGCGTCCTCTCCGGGGATCCGGCCCTACCGGCCTCGCGGGTAACACCGGCGCGGGGGAAGGTCACGTTCCTGGCCGACGAGCCGGCGGCATCGCTCGTGATCCGGAAGGGCAGGGCGGGAAGGCGATGATCCTCGCCGGCGACGCGGGAGGGACGAAGACCAATCTGGAGCTCTTCCGCCCGCAAGGCGCCCGGCTCGCGCGCAGTGTCACCCGCTCCTACCCGAGCCGGGAGTTCCCCTCGCTCGAGTCCATCCTGAAGGAGTTCCTCGGAGACCGCCGGGACGTGAACCTGGTCTGCATCGGCGTCGCCGGACCCGTCCGTTCGGGGCGGAGCCGGCTGACCAACCTGCCCTGGATGGTGGAGGAGGATTCGATCCGGCGCGCCTGCGGCGCCCGGCGCGGCTTCCTCATCAACGACCTGCAGGCCACTGCGTTCGCGGTTCCCTTCCTCGAGCCCGAACGTCTCGCAGTCCTCCAGGAAGGGGAGGCGGATCCGGACGGGGCCATCGCGGTGGTTGCGGCCGGCACGGGGCTGGGCGTGGCGTTCCTGGTCCGCTCGGGCCGGGATCGCCTGCCGTTCCCTTCCGAGGGGGGGCACGCCGATTTCGCCCCCCGGGACGAACGGGAGGTGAAGCTGATGGAGTATCTCCGGCCCCGGTTCGGCCGCGTGAGCGTGGAGCGGGTGGTCTCCGGCCCGGGGCTTCATGCGCTCTACCGCTTCCTGCGGGAGGTGGAGGGGATTCCCGAGAGACCGGAGACCGAAGCGCTTCTTTCCACCGAGGATCCCCCCCGGGTGATCGCCGCAGAAGGCCTCTCCGGCCGTTCCGAGGCTTGCCGGGAGGCGATGCGTCTCTTCACCTCCCTGTACGGGGCGCTGGCGGGCAACATCGCGCTGCAGTTCTTCGCCACGGGAGGAGTCGTCCTGGGCGGGGGGATCGCGCCGGCGATCCTGCCCGCGCTGTCGGAAGGAGCGTTCCTCGATGCGTTCCGCGCAAAGGGGCGATTCCGGGAGATCCTATCGGCGGTGCCGGTGAAGGTCGTCCTCGATGACCGGGCGGCGCTGCTCGGGGCGGCGCACTATGCGCTGGCCAGGGACAGGGAAAGGAGGGAGGGATGAGCCCGCCCCGGAAAATTCCCAGGATCGTCCTGGCCTCGGATCACGGGGGGGTGGACATGAAGGCGGACCTTCTCCGCTTCCTTTCGGGGAAGGGCTTCATGCTTACGGATCTCGGGACGGATTCTACGGCCCCCGTCGATTACCCCGATTACGGCTTCGCGGCGGCCGCCGCGGTGCGCCGGGGAGAGGCGGACCGTGCGATCCTCATCTGCAAGTCCGGGATCGGGATGGCCATCTGCGCGAACAAGTCGAGGGGCGTGCGGGCGGCCCTGGTCTCCACGATCGCCGACGCGGAGGTTTCCCGACGCCACAACGACGCGAACGTCCTGGTCCTCGGGGCAAACGATCTCACTTCCCGGCTCGTGCGCAGGATCGTAGCGACGTGGCTTTCGACCCCCTTCGACGGCGGCAGGCATCGGAGAAGGGTGGAGAAGATCAAGCGCTTCGAGCAGGCGCACTGGAAGGAGTGAGAGGCGCTTCGTTCAGGATCCGCCGCCGAGAGCCTGCCGGATGGCCGCTGCGAGGGTGCCGAGTCGATACGGCTTCTGGAGGAAGCCCACGGCGCCCTCGGCGAGAAGCTGCTCCAACCGTCCGTCCCCGGCGTAACCGGAAGAGACGAGGACCCTCGCGGAGGGATCGATGGCCCGTATCCGCCGGAAGGTTTCCACACCTCCCATCTCCGGCATGATCAGGTCGAGGACCACCAGCTCGATCTCCCCCCGGTTTTGCTCGTAGCGCGCCAGCGCATCGAACCCGTTCCGGGCCGTGAGGACCCTGTACCCCAGGCTCCCCAGCGTCGCCGTCGCCAGCGATCGCAGCGCCTCCTCGTCGTCCACGAACAGGATCGTCTCGGTTCCTCCGGCGGGCAGCTCCGGCCGGGGCGGCTCCCCCGGCGCCGCCGGCTTGCACTGCGAAACGGGAAGCAGGATCCGGAACGTTGTTCCCCGACCCGGCTCGCTCCGCACGTCGATCCACCCCCCGTGGTTTTTCACGATTCCATAAACCATCGCAAGCCCCATCCCGCTCCCCTTCCCCGGCCCCTTCGTCGTGTAGAAAGGCTCGAAGATTCGGGGAAGATTCCCGGAGGGGATTCCCACGCCGGTGTCGGAGACGGACAGGGAAATGTACTCGCCGGGCGGCGCCTTCGCGGGGCCGCAAGGCTCCGGCTCGGAAAGGGTCACGTTGCGTGTTTCGATCCGCAGCGTCCCGCCGCCGGGCATCGCGTCGCGCGCGTTGATGCACAGGTTGAGGAGGGTGTGCTCCAGCTGGCCCGCGTTCCCCTCCACGGAGGACAGCGTGCCGGAAAGCTCCGTCCGGATGTCGATCGAGCGGTCGAAGGTGGGACGGATCATGGAAAGTACTTTTTCGACGACGCCGTTCAGGTTCGTCGGCTTCACCTCGAACTTCCCCCTGCGGGCGAAACCCAGGAGCTGGCTGGTAAGCTCCCCCGCGCGGAAGCTCGCCTGCTCGATGGCGTCCAGTTGGGCCGCCGTCTCCTCCTCTCCTCCGATCCGGCTCTTCAGGAGGGAAGTGTACCCCACGATCGCCTGGATGATGTTGTTGAAGTCGTGCGCGATCCCCCCCGCCAGGGTCCCCAGAGCCTCCATCTTCTGCGCCTGCCGGAGACGGCCTTCGAGTTCCTTCCGCTCGGTGATGTCGGTGACCTGCCCGAGAACCAGGTCCTTCGAGACGGGGAAGACGTTGATGTGCGCCCAGAAGGTCGACCCGTCCCTGCGGCGGACGGGGCTTTCCATTTCCACCGCCTTACCCCTCGCAAGGATGTCGGCGGCGCGCAGCGCCTTTTTGGGGTCCTCGGCGAGATCGGCGCTGGTCAACCGCAGGAACTCCTCCCGCGAGTATCCGAAGAGACGCAGAAACCTCTCGTTGACGTCTACGAATCGCCCGTCGGGGCCGGCAATGGTGGTGGGAGGTCCCTGCTCGAAGAGGAGCCGGTATCTCTCCTCCGACTCCTTCAGGCGCACGTAGGCCCGGTGCTTTTCGATCGCCAGCGCCAGCTGGTCGGGGATGCTGCCCAGCCCCTCGATGGTGGCCAGGGAGTACGCCCCCCTCGTGCGGCTGTTGAAGTTCAGGGTCCCCACGATTTGCTCGCCGGCGAAAAGAGGGATCATCAGGCGCGATCTCATCCCTTCCCGGGCCAGGATCCCGTTTTCCGCGAACTCCTCCCCGGAGACCGCGAGATCGTCGTCGATCCGCGCGATCCGGCGGACCTGGACCCACCCAGGCGCCGAGCGGCCGAAGGGGATCCGGCTGCCCGTCCCCAGCTCCGTCCGCCCCCTGGAGGAGACCTGGATGACCACCGGGTCCTTCCCTTCCTCGAAGAGGGCGATGGACGTCCGGTCGAAGTCGACGAGTTTCTCCAGTTCCGAGACGATACGGCCCTGCACCTTCCGGATGTCCCACTCCGAGGCGATGATCCGGTTGACCTTCTCGATGATCCGGAGGCGGGTGATCGCCTCCTGGAGCCGGTTCTCCAGCCCGCGGAGCTCCGCGGTTCCCCCGGCGGCGACGACCATCCCGTCCGGCTTGCCTTCCTCGTCTCTCAGGAGGGACAAGGTCAGGCGGCAGGGGACGGGTTCTCCTGTCTTGCTCGCGAGCAGGTCTTCGCGGCAGACCCCGCCTTTCTCCCGCACGCGCCGGATCAGCCCGTCCACGACCTCTGCAGGGAACGGGAAGAGCGGATGGATGAAGTTCCCCACCATCTGGCCGGCGCTCCACCCGAAAAACCGCTCGGCGGCCGTGTTCCAGAGGCGGATTCTCCCGGACAGGTCGATGAGGAAGATCGGGGCATCCGCGGCCAGCAGCGCTGCCTGCCCCAGGCGAGCCTCCCTGCGGGAGGTCCTCGCATCGTCGATAGACCATGCCATCCCGGCGACCGCGTGCGGATCGCCGGGAATGCCCGCCGAGGGGAGGAGCGTGATCCGGTACCATTGCAATTTTCCGTCGGCGCACAGGAATCGGAAATCCTCCGACGGGGGGGAGGCTGATGCAGCGGAATCGCAGAGGAGGGCGAGGCGATTCCGGTCACCGGGGGGAAGGCGATCCGCAAAGAGCTCCGGCCTGGCGAGGAGATCCCTCGGATCGAATCCCGTCGTCGCAGCCGCTCCGTCGGTGATCCAGAGGAGCGACAGGTCCGTGCGCCGCACGGAGAAGAGAAATCCCGGCATGCCGGCAAGGAAGGTCTCGATCAACTGGGGAGCCAGGCCCGGAAACATCTTCCTACCTTATTAATATGGAATCCGGGTTCCCGGCAAGAGGAAAACCTTGCGCGGAGCGGCCGCCCCAGGGGGAGGCGCCGCCCGGGACCGATCACCATTTCCCGGCGATCGCGCCGTCGATGTAGAGCGCTCCGCGTTCGCCATCCTCCCGCATTCCCCCGGCGGTTCCTGGGATTTTCCCCTTCTTAGATGCAGGAAGCGGGCAAAGCGCTTTGTTGACAACCCCCCTCAACCCTTTTATAAGGAAAAAACGCGAAACGCGGGCGGAAGGTGGCAGGGGCATGGGAGACACGGTTCCGTTTCCGGCGAAGACCCGGGTGGAAGGCGATCCGTCGTCCGGCGAGATTCCGCTTCATGCGGTACCCCGGATCGCCCGCATTTGCGCGCTCGGGCTCGGCCTGGACGAACTGCTGGGGGAGGTGTGCCGGGAGGTCCAGCTCCTGTGCGGCGCAGAAGGATGCTATCTCGTGTCCACCGGGGAAGATTCCGCCCGGGTGGAGATCTGGCGCAGCTCGCTTTCGGGCGTTTGGCCGGACCTCGAGGCCGCTTTCCGTTCGCAGGGCGCCATGGAAAGAGCACTGGAGCGTCTTCGTTCGGAAACCGTCCTGGCGATCGGCGATCTGGACCGCCTGCCCCCGGACGATCCGGTCCGAACCCTTTACGGGTCCCGCCCGGTCCGGTCCGCTCTCCTGGTTCCCCTCAAGTTCGCCACCCGCCTGCTGGGATTTCTTTCCGTCCACATGTACAGCGCTCCCCGCGGGTGGCGCGAAGGGGACGTGCGCGCGATCGCAGAGGTCGTATCCCCCATCCTCTCCTCGGCGCTCGAACGCCGCAGGATGGAGGAACGCCTCCGGGAATCGGAGGCCCGCTACCGGTTCCTGGCCGACTACGCCTTCGACTTCATCTCCCTTCACGCACCCGGCGGGAAGGTTCTTTACGCGAGTCCCGCCGCGCGCCGGATGCTGGGCTACCGCCCCGAAGAGTGGATGGGAGTTGCCGCCGAAGCGTTCGTCCATCCCGACGATCGGGAGAAGTTCCTGGAGGGGAACCGGCTTCTGGCGCAGGGCGACAGCACGGCGGTGACGCTCCAGTACAGGCTCCGCCGGAAGGAAGGCGGCTTCATGGATGTGGAAGCGGTCGCTTCGGCCGTGCTCGACGAGCGGGGGGAGACCCGCCAGATCCTCCGGGTCACGCGCGACCTCACCGAGCGGAAGAAGATGGAGAACCGCCTCTTCGAAAGCCAGAAGCTGGAAACGATCGGCATGCTGGCAGGGGGGGTGGCCCACGAATTCAACAATCAACTCGTCGCCATCACCGGGGCGGTGGAAATGCTTTCCCCGCTGCTTGCGGGAAACGAGGAGTCCGGGAAATACCTCGCCATGATCGAGCGCAACGGGGAGCGAGCCGTGGAGTTGACCCGGCAATTGCTCGCCTACGCGCGGCAGGGGAAGTACAGCCCCCGGGTCGTCTCCCTGAACCGGGCGGTCCATGAGAACGTCCCCATCCTGAAGACGGCCCTGCCGGCTTCGGTGGAGCTTCGCCTGGATCTCGCCGGGGAGATCCCCCCCGTGCTGGCCGACATCACGCAGCTTAAGCAGGCCGTGATGAGCCTTTGCCTCAACTCCGGGGAAGCGATGCCCGATGGCGGCATTCTCACGATCCGGACCTGGAAGGAGGAGGGTCCGTCCGCCGGCCGAGACGGGGTTTCCCCCGCGGACGGGGAAGCGGCGGCGGGGCGGGTGCGTTCCGGCAGGGCGATTTCGGGTCCGCGCTCGGTGCTGGAGGTCTCCGACACCGGGAGCGGGATGGAGGAAAAAACGCTCGCCAGGATCTTCGAGCCGTTCTTCTCCACGAAATTCATCGGTCGGGGAATGGGTCTGGCGGCCGTCCGCGGCATCGTGGAAAGCCACGACGGGGAGATCCTCGTCCGGTCGGAGCCGGGCAAGGGCGCCTCCTTCGCCATCGTGCTCCCCGCCGCTTCCGGGGTGCCCGCAGAGGGGGGAGTCGCGGAAGCTCCGTCGCGCAGCGGGACGGGGACGATCCTCGTCGCCGACGATGAGGACGATGTCCGGGAAGTCGTGGGCGCCATGCTGAGGTCGTTCGGATACCGCGTGATCGAGGCCCGGAACGGCGCCGATGCGCTGGAGCTGTTCCGGGAGCGGTTCCACGAGATCGATCTCGTCCTCCTGGACATGATGATGCCCCGAATGACCGGCGACCGGGCTTTCGACGAGATGCGGCGGATATCCCCCGGGGTAAAAGGCCTTCTCGCGAGCGGATTCGACGAGAGCGGGCGGATCCGGGAGATCGTGGCGAGTGGGTTCAGCGGTTTTCTCCCCAAGCCGTTCCGCCGCAACGAGCTCGGCCGGATGGTGGAGGAGGCGCTGGGGAATCGGCGGCGTGCCGAAGGCTCCGGGCAACGGGAGTAGGATGCGGACACTCGTCGTCGGGACGGCGTTTTTCCTTGCGGTGTGGGTCTGCGGGTGTTCCCCCCGGACTTACGTGCTCCACAAAGTGGCCGACGCCGTTTCGTCCGGAGGAGAAGGATTCGCGACCGACGACGATCCGGAGCTGGTCCGCGAGTCCCTCCCGTTTGCGCTGAAGGCGATGGAATCCCTCCTTGACGGACAGCCGGATCATCGGGGGATGTTAACCTCCCTCGCCCGTGGATTCACGCAGTACTCGGCGGCCTTTGTCTGGCAGGATGCGGTGGAGGCCTCCGATCCCCAGGTTTCTCTCGCCGGCAGGGAACGGGCGCGTCGATTCTACCTGCGCGCCAGGGAGTACGGCCTGCGGGGGCTGTCGGTAGGGCGCCCGGGGTTCCGCGAGGAGTTCGCGACGGACCCTTCGATGGCCGCATCGAAGTTGGAGCGGGAGGACGTGCCGCTCCTCTTCTGGACGGGTGTCTCCTGGAGCCTGGCGATCTCGACCGCTCAGGACGACCCGGAAATGCTGGGGGACCTTCCCCGGTGCGAGATCCTCATGCGCCGGGCGCTCGCTCTTCGGGAGGACTTCGACGGCGGGGCCATCCACGAGTATTTCATCGCCTTCGAGGGGGGGCGGCCCGAGGCGATGGGGGGATCGGCGGCCAATGCGAGGCGCCACTTCGAGCGAGCCATGCAGATCTCCGGGGGGAGAAGGATCTCGCCCCTGGTGACGATGGCGGAGACCGTTTCGGTGAGAGCGCAGGACCGGAAGGAGTTCCTGGAGCTCCTGGACCGGGCGCTTTCCTTCGATGCGCGGGGGGGAGCCCCCGAATACCGGCTGAGCAACCTCGTCGCGCAACGCAAGGCGCGCTGGCTCAAGGGGAGGGTGGATGACCTGTTCCTCGAATAATGCTGCCAGGCGAGTCGTCCTTTGTTTCCTCCTGTTGCTCCCGATGCTCTCCGTTTCCGCCGCCCGCGCGGCGGGGCCGTCGGTCATCAAGATGGCCACCCTCGCGCCGGAGGGTTCGTCCTGGTACAAAGTCCTCCAGAACATGGGAGAGGGGTGGAAGAAGGCGACCAACGGCGCAGTCACCCTGCGCATTTACCCCGGCGGGGTATCGGGCGACGAGGACGCGGTGATCCGGAAGATGCGGGTGGGACAGCTCCAGGCAGCGGCCGTCACCGGGATCGGGCTCTCGTACCTCGACCGCTCCTTCTACGCCCTCCACGTGCCTATGATGTACGCCTCCGACGAGGAATTCGACTACGTCCGCGACCGACTCTCCCCCATCCTCGAACGTCGGCTCGAAGAGAAGGGGATGATCGTCCTCAACTGGGGGGATGCCGGCTGGGTCCACTTCTTTGCGAAAAAGCCGTTCACCCGCCCCGAGGAAGTGAAGGCGATGAAGCTCTTCGTCTGGGCGGGGGACACGAACCTCGTCCAGCTTTACAAGGAGACGGGGTTCAACCCGGTTCCCCTCTCCGCGATCGACATCCTGCCGGGCCTCCAGACGGGGCTGATCAACGCCTTCGACACGACGCCCCTGGCCGCCCTGGCCTTCCAGTGGTTCGGCCTCGCTCCGCACATGGCCGATCTCCGGTGGGTGCCGCTCACCGGAGCGACGATCATCGACAAGAAGGCGTGGCTCGGGATCCCGGAGAACCTGCGGCCGAAGATCCTCGAGGCGGCCCGGGAGGCCGGAACGAATCTGCGGGAGGAGATCCGCCGGCTGAACGACGAGGCCGTGAAGGTCATGGTGAAGAACGGGCTCAAGGTCAGCCACGTTCCCCCGGACGCCCAGGCGGAGTGGCGGAAGATGGTCGAGGACGCCTACCCGAAGATCCGCGGGAAAATCATCCCTGCCGACATGTTCGACGCCGCCAGGAAATACCGCGATGAATTCCGTGCGTCCCGCGGGGGCGGAAAGGGCAAGACGCATTGAGAACGAGGGAGGGCCTCCCCGCGGAAGGACCGCTTTCCGCGACGTCCCCCCGCAGGTCGTTCCCCGTCCGGGCGGAAAATGCGATTTCCATCGCCCTCCTGTGCGGGATGGCGATCCTCCCCCTCCTGGAGATCGTCGGCCGCTGGCTCTGGCGAACGGGGATCCCCGGCTCGAACGCCCTCGTCCAGCACGGGACCCTTTGGATCGGCTTCCTCGGGGGGGCGATCGCCGCGCGGGACGGCAGGCACCTGTCGCTGGGACGACTCTCGGACCGGTTCCGGGAGCCGTATCGGGGACTCCTGGCCTCTCTCGCGGCGGCGGTTTCCGCCTCCATCTGCCTGCTGCTCGCCTGGTCGGGGTTCCAGCTCGTCCGGGCGGAATGGGCCGACCGCCAGCAGGTGGTTCCGTTCCTCCCCGTATGGCTGGCGGAGTCCGTGATCCCCGCGGGGTTCGCCGTCATCGCGTGGCGGCTCGTCCGGTCCTCCTCCCAGGATTGGTGGATCCGCGCGGCCGTCGCGGCAGCCGCTGGCGCGTGCGTGGCGTTCGTCTCCTCGGGCCTCATCCTCGAAAACGCGCCGTTCACGGCTGCTCTCGCCGTCCTCCTCGCCGCGGTGATCCTCGGGGCCCCGCTCTTCGTCGTCCTCGGG
>Ga0153915_10003896_pt1 | contig 13717 bp, 7 predicted proteins | sample Opewatmetagenome_2_FD_107003 | JGI IMG/M metagenome (GOLD analysis project Ga0153915, IMG submission 107003) | Freshwater wetland microbial communities from Ohio, USA - Open water 3 Core 3 Depth 3 metaG | ecosystem: Environmental > Aquatic > Freshwater > Wetlands | place: USA: Ohio, Lake Erie... | reverse complement strand
CGCCGCACAGCCCTCAGCGCGACCTGCCGGCCCGAGCGCAAGCTGAAGTAGACTTCCGCCCCCCATGAACGACCTGTCCCTCGCCCAGCACACGCCGATGATGCAGCAATACCTGCGCATCAAGGCTCAACACCCGGACGCGCTGCTGTTCTACCGGATGGGCGACTTCTACGAGCTGTTCTACGACGACGCCCGCCGCGCCGCCGCCCTGCTCGACATCACGCTCACCGCGCGCGGCAGCTCCGCCGGACAGCCCATTCCGATGGCGGGCGTGCCGTACCACAGCGTCGAGCCGTACCTGGCCAAGCTCGTTCGCAAAGGCGAATGCGTCGCCGTCTGCGAGCAGCAAGGCGATCCCGCGAAATCCAAAGGCCCGGTGGACCGGCAGGTCGTGCGCATCGTCACGCCCGGCACCGTGACGGATGAAGCGCTGCTCGATGAACGCCGCGACACCTTGCTCGCCGCCGTAGCACGGGATGGCGAGCGCTTCGGGCTCGCATGGCTGGACCTCGCTGCCGGCCGCTTCACCGTGCTGGAGGCGCAGGGCCCCCAGGCACTCGGCGCCGAACTCGAGCGCCTGAAGCCGGCCGAGCTCCTCGTCCCCGAGAACGCCGCGACGGACATCGGCCGCACCGGCACGACGCTCCGAACGCGTCCGCCGTGGTACTTCGAGCTCTCCAGCGCATCGCGCCTGCTCACCGACCAACTCGGCACGCTCGATCTCAAGGGCTTCGGCGCGGACGAGCTGCCGCTCGCCATCTCCGCGGCCGGCGCACTGCTCCAGTACGTGCGCGACACGCAAAAAGCCGCGGTCCCTCATATCCGCGCGCTCGCGGTCGAAGAGCGCACCGACGCGCTCATCATCGACGCCACGACGCGCCGAAATCTCGAGCTCGACTGGACATTGTCCGGCAACGCCGAAGCCACGCTCTTCGCAGTCATCGATCGCTGCGTCACCTCGATGGGCTCACGCCAACTGCGCCGCTGGCTCAATCGCCCGCTCACTGACCAAGGCGTACTGCAAGGTCGCTATCACGGACTCGCCGCGCTGATCGACGGCCGCCAATTCGAAAGCCTGCGTGAGCAACTGCGCGGCATCGGCGACGTCGAGCGCATTCTTTCGCGCGTCGCGCTGCGTTCCGCACGCCCGCGCGATCTCACACAGCTTCGCGTCTCGCTGAACGCTTTGCCCGCCCTGCGCAGCAGGCTGGCGAACATCGACTCGCCTGTGATGCAGGAACTCCACGCACGCAGCCAGAACCACGAGGATGCCGCAGAGCTGCTCACGCGCGCGATCGCAATGGAGCCCTCCACCTTCCTGCGCGACGGCGACGTCATCGCGCCCGGGTATGACGCGGATCTCGACGAGCTGCGTCAGATCTCCACCAACACCGACGGCTTTCTGCTCGAGCTGGAGCGCCGCGAACGCGAGCGCAGCGGCATCGCCGGCCTCAAGCTCGGCTTCAATCGCGTGCAGGGCTTCTTCATCGAAATATCCCGCAAGGATGCGGAGCGCGTTCCGAAGGAATACCTGCGTCGCCAGACCGTGAAGTCTGCAGAGCGCTTCATCACGCCGGAGCTCAAGAGCTTCGAAGACAAAGTGCTCGGCGCACGTGACCGCTCCCTTGCGCGCGAGCGCGAGATCTACGAGCAGGTGCTCACGCAGCTCGTCGACAGACTCGGCCCCATGCAGCGCACCGCCGCCGCGCTGGCCGAGCTCGACGCGCTCGCGTGCCTCGCGGAACGCGCGTGCGAGCTCGACTGGACGCGCCCCGATCTCGTGAGTGACCCGGTGCTGCAGATCACCGCAGGCCGCCACCCCATCGTCGAGCGCTTCTCCGAAGCGCCGTTCGTGCCGAACGATCTCGCGTTCGACTCGGGCCGCCGCATGCTGATCATCACCGGCCCGAACATGGGCGGTAAGTCCACGTACATGCGGCAAGCCGCGCTCATCGTAATCCTCGCGCACATGGGCAGCTTCGTGCCGGCAGAGCGCGCGGTGCTCGGGCCGCTGGACCGCATCTTCACGCGCATCGGCGCCGCAGACGACCTTGCCGGCGGCCGTTCCACGTTCATGGTGGAAATGACTGAAGCGGCAAACATTCTGCACAACGCAACCGCGCGCAGCCTCATCCTGATGGACGAGATCGGCCGCGGCACCAGCACCTTCGACGGTCTGTCGCTTGCGTGGTCGATGGCGCGCCACATCGCCACGCGCGTCAAAGCGTTTACGTTGTTCGCCACGCACTACTTCGAACTGACTGCGCTCGCATCCGAAGTCGACGCGTGCGTGAACGTCCACCTCGACGCCACGGAGCACGGCGACAGCATCGTGTTCCTGCACTCCGTGCGAGAAGGCCCCGCAAATCGCAGCTACGGCCTGCAGGTTGCGCAACTGGCCGGCGTGCCGCGCGAAGTCATCGCTCAGGCGCGCCGTTACCTCGAAGCGCTCGAATCGCAGCGCGACCGCGCCGCCAGCCCCGGCGCCCGTGGGAAAAAATCGCCGCAGTCGGAGCTCCCGCTGTTCGAGCCGGACAGCGCGGCGGTGAACGCAGCCGAACAGGCGCAAGTCGCAGCCGACAGCGCCCTGTTGATCGAGATGAAGGCCGCCCTCGAAGCGCTGGACCCCGACGCCATGTCACCCCGCGAAGCGCTCGATGCGGTGTACCGCTTACGCGAATTGCTCGCGAAACACTCCTGACGTCGCGTCAGTTGGAGGGCAAGAAGTGCCCGGTTTCAAGAAAAGTACCGGTCTCGCGCGCCACCCTGGCCGATAGCCACATCCCCGTGTGACTCACGGGCAGTGTCAGGTGTGCGGTAGCGCCGGCTAACCGCGTCTCGCTTACCGCGACCGTGCCATCACTCGCGCCATTGAATCGCGCGAAGAACTGCCCCAGTCCCACGCTGCGCGTGCCAGCGATGATGCCGAGGTCACGCGACAGCGCCCACTTCCGAGAAGGTTCAGCGAGCAACTCCGCAGACATACCCCGGCCCAGAAGAGGCGCCGCCCACCGCATGCCCGCAACCCGACTCGCGGCGAGGCTGCCGAGCGCCGGCGTGCCCAGAAACACGATGCGCCCGGGCGGCTGATCCGGGTAGCGCTCGAAGAAACGGTAGACCACGAGCCCGCCCAGGCTATGCCCGATGAAATGCAAGGTCGAAGGCGGCCCCAGCTGCTGCACGAACGCCTGCAACCGGGCCGTCACATCGTTGATCGGCGTGGAGACCGTGGGATACCGGAACGGGTGCACGCTGAAACCGAAATCGCGCTCCAGACGGCGCCTGAGCACCAGCGACTCCTGGCCGTTCATCCAAAGTCCGTGTACGTAAATGACGTGTGCCGCGGGATCGCTCAAGAGACTGTTCCGAAAGGGGATGTCCTGTAGCAGTATTCTGTACTGGCGGGCACGCGTCCAACCCGACAAGTAAAGCCGCGCTGCCGCTGACGGAACCCCGCATTACCGCCGACCATAAACGTCCAGTGACCCCGCGAACTCCGCCCAGGGCGCGCCGCCGCGCTAGTCTTGCCCGCTGGTTGGTACCGGTGATGCTTTGCATGCTTCCGCTCGCCGCCACGGCGGCGCAACTGACCATCACCATCGAAGGACTCAAGGAGGAGCTGCAAACGGCCGTGCGCGCGAATCTCACGCTGGAGCAATACGGATCGCGCGACGTCACGCCCGCGCAGGTGCGGCGCCTGTTCGCCAACGCGGAGAAGGAGATCAAGGCGGCTCTGGAACCGTACGGGTACTACAACGTCACAGTCGCGCGCATGCTCAACACCACAGACAAGTCGCTGAATGCGATTTTCCGCATCACGCTGGGCGACCCCGTGAAGGTGAAGGCGAGCAATGTCGAAGTCACGGGCGAAGGCGCGGAGATGCCGTCGGTACGCCGCGCAGTGCGCCGGTTCTCGCCACAAGTCGGCGAACAGCTGGATCACGGCGTATACGAACGAAGCAAATCCGCGGTGGAAAGCGCGCTGCTGGGCGCGGGTTACCTGCGCATGAAGGCGACGTCGCATCGCGTCGAGGTTTCACGCAAGGCGAACACGGCCACGATAGATCTCCAGTGGGAAAGCGGGCCGCGCATGCGGTTCGGCGAAGTGCACTTCTCAGAAGCGCAGTTCCCTCCCGAGTTCCTCGAGCGCTTCATTCCCTGGAAAGACCACGCGTATTACTCGCCGGACGACCTGCTGGTGTTTCAGCAGCGACTGGTCGATGCGGACTATTTCTCCACGGTCTCCGTGCAGCCGGATCTCACGAAGACCGACAGCCTCGATGTGCCCATCGCCGTGGAGCTTGCGCCGGCCAAGCGCAGCGTTTACACGGCCGGCGTCTACATGAGCACGGACACGGGCCCCGGCGTGCGCCTCGGAATGCAACGACGCTGGGTCAACCGCAAAGGCCACAAAGCGCAGGCCGATATCGATTATGCCCAGCGCCTCTCTGCATACTCGCTGAGCTATCGCATCCCTTTGCCCGGCCCGAACGACAAGAGTCTGAACTTCGGCGTCACGCATCGCGACGAGAACACGTACACGAGCCAGTCCCGTACGGATCGAGCCGCTGCGAACGAGACGCGCAAGTGGCACGGCTTCACGCGCACGGTCGGGCTGCAATATCTGTCAGGCAATTTCAAGATTGCCGACGAGCAGAAGTTTTCGAAACTGTTCTACGGCGAAGCCACGCTGACGAAGAAAGAGGCGGACGACTACTTCTTCCCACGTCACGGCTACTCGGTGGCATTCGGCCTGCGCTTCGCGCCGGAAGGCTTTCTGTCCGACACGACCTTCTCGCAGGTCACGGCGGATGCGAAGTGGGTTAACTCGCTCGGCCCGCGGCAACGACTCATCCTGCGCACCTCGCTCGGCGCAATGGCGGTCAATGACTTCGACGAGTTGCCGCCCGAGCTGCGCTTCTTCGCGGGCGGCGACCTCTCGATTCGCGGCTTCGACTACCAGCAGCTCGGCACGACGAACGCCGCGGGCAAGGTGATTGGTGGCACGTATCTCGCGGTCGCGAGCGCGGAGTTCGAGCGCTACTTTCTGCCCAGGTGGGGCGCGGCTGTTTTCGTCGATGGTGGCGATGCGTTTCGCGCCGGCGAATTCGATATGAACATCGGAGCGGGCATCGGCGTTCGCTGGCGCTCGCCGATAGGCGTGGTGCGCGTCGATCTGGCGAAGCCCGTGCGGAGCAATCTGGGCGATGCGCTGCGCTTCCACATCGGCATCGGGCCCGACCTGTGAGCGTTGAGCCGCAAGACGCAGCACCGCCGCCCGAGCGCCGCATGCGGCCGGTGTACTGGATTGCCGTTGCATTCGTCGCATTGCTTGTCGCGCTCGCCGCGACGATCTGCTGGATTCTCAATTCCGAATCCGGCGCGCGCTGGGTCGCTGCGCGTGCAGTCGGCGCGCTCGCGGGCAAACTCGAAATCGCTGAAGTTCGTGGCACGATTGCCGGACCGCTCACCATCAGCAGTGCGCGCTATCACGACGCTGAAGCCGGCGTGGACATGCGCGTGGCGCACATTTCAGTGGACATCGCCCTGCGTGAGATCTTTGCGCCACGACTGCACGTGCAGACGCTAGATGTCGCAGGTGTGGATCTGCGACTTTCCGAGCCAACGAAGAAAGACAAAGAGCCGAGCACTTTCTCACTCGAGCCGCCGCTCGACATCCTGCTGGATCGTTTCACGCTGAAAGACGCTCGCGTGTCGCGCCAAAGCAAGGGCGAGAGCAGGGAGCTGTTCGTTGCGAGCACTGGCGAGGCGATCGGCCGCTGGACGAGCGATGGCATCGCGATTCAGAAACTCGTCGTCGATTCTCCGCAGGGTAACGTGCATCTCGCCGGCAACGTGCACGACGGTACGCAGTACGCGGGCCGCGCGACCGGCGGCTTTCGCTGGACGCTGGGCGCGACGCAGTATGCCGGTGAGCTCAGCGGCGACAGCAAGAACCACCAGCTCAATGCTCAGGTCCGCCTGAGTGCGCCGTTCTTTGCGCGACTGAATGCGACGGTCGGCGAAACGAGAGCGGTTCCGTGGCAGTTCACGCTCGAGGTGCCGGCTTTCGATCCGCGCAAGGCGTTGCTGAAGGACCGCTCGATCGAACAACTCGCAGCGACGCTTCGCGGCAGTGGCGATCTCACCGTGGCCGAAATTCGCGGCGACGTGGCGATGAACAGGCAGCGTCTGCGCGTCGAGCCGCTTCGCGTGCGACTGCAGGAGCACGTGCTCAGGATCGAGACGCTGAAGCTGATCGATCCGGCTGGCCGCGGCTCGCTGATCGCCGCAGGCGACGTTCAGTTCGGCGCGGCAGCCGCCGCCGCGCAGACCGCTGCACGCCCGCGCGGTCGCGCAACCGACGCCGCCGCCCCCGACAGTGCAGCCAGTACAAGCGCGCCGCTGTTCTGGGCGAATCTGGTCGTGCAATGGAAAGACGTCGCGCTGCCAAAAGAATGGGTTGGGCAACCCCTCGCCACCTACGGTGAGCTCAAGGTCGTCGGATCCACTGCCACGTTCGATGCCAACGGCCATCTCGCGCTCGGGCCACCGGGACGTCTTGCCGACATTGCGCTCGCCATCACCGGATCGCCGGAACAGATCGCGTTCGAGCGCTTCGAGGTCATCGAGAAAAGCGGCAATCTCACCGCGAACGGCACGGTCCGCCTGAAGCCGGCGTTCGCCTGGCAATTCAGCGCGCGAGCGAAGAACTTCGATCCGGGGGAGATCATCGCCGGCTGGACCGGCAAGCTCGGCTTCGCGCTCGATACGCGCGGCGAGATGACGCCACAGGGGCCAAACGCTGCGCTCAACATCAAGAATCTCGCGGGCACGTTGCGCGGCCGCTCGCTCGCCGCCGACGCGGCACTGACGCTGAGCCCGGAGAAAGTCATCGCCGGCAACCTGAACGCGCGCTCCGGCAAGAGCACCGTCCGCCTCACCGGCCGTAGCGGCAAGACGATGAACGTCGACGCCGCATTCGACATCGCTTCGCTTGATGACTGGGTGCCGAAGGCTGCGGGTCGTCTGGACGGCCGGTTCCACATCACAGGCACGTGGCCGAAACTCGCCATCGAAGGCAGTGCGAAAGGTCGCGGCCTTGCCTACAGCGAATACTCCGTGCGCGCGGTGGATGTCACGGCAGACGTGAAGAATCCGCAGTCGCCTTCCGGCACTGTCGAGATGAAGGCAAGCGAGATCTTCGCGGCAGGTTTCCAGTTCGCAGCCGTCGAGCTGAGTGCCTCAGGCAATGAGAAATCGCACACCGCGCATCTCACCGCAAAGGGCGAGCCGCTCAGCACGGAAGCTCGCATCCAGGGCGCGCGGCAAGGCGACGCGTGGTCTGGAACGGTCGAGCACCTTTCGCTCACGGTCACGGGCATCGCGCCACTCGCGCTCGTCGAGCCGGCAAAAGTCACGTTCAGTCCGCGCGGTTTCAGCGTGTCGGAAAGCTGCCTCACCGGCGAACAGATCAGCGCCTGTGCGGCCGCAACCCAGAACCCAGCGGGCGAGCTCAACGCGAAGTACACCCTGCAGCACGTGCCCCTCGGTTTGATCGCAGCGCTCGCGGTGCCAGACATGCCGCTGCGAATCGAAGCGGTGATCGAAGGAAACGGCACCGTTCGCCGCACTCCGGATGGCGCACTTTTTGGAGAAACGCATATCTCTTCAGCGTCGGGCCGTATCACCGAAGCGACCGCGCCGGCGCGGGAAGAAGCGGCCGATGCCTTGCTCACGTACGAAAATCTCAAGCTCGATGCGCAACTCGCGGGCGACAGCGCAAACGCCTCCATCGAATCCGCCTTGGGCGGCGGAGGCAGCCTCGCGGGCCACGTTGCGCTCGCGAATCTCAGGGGCTCGTCGCCTTCGCTCGATGGCCACGTCAAGGCCACCGTTCCGGATCTCTCGCCCGCCGGTCTGTTCGTTCCGCAACTTGCGGACGTTCACGGGCGCGGTGAAGCGAACATCGATATCGCGGGCACGGTTTCGGATCCGCAGATCAGCGGGCATGCTCAACTGCGTGAGCTCTCCGCCGAAGTGCCGCAAGTCGGCATCAAGCTGCACGACGGCGAGCTCGATGCGGCGCTGAGCCCGGGGAACGACATCTCACTCACCGGCAAAGTGAGCTCGGGCGACGGGCAGATCACGCTGATCGGCGCGACGAGCTCGCTGCGTGTATTGAAGGTGAAAGTCCGGGGCAAGGACTTCATGGCCGCCAACATTCCCGGCGCGCAAGTCTTCATCGAGCCCGACCTGGATTTCGCGCGTTCGGCAGAAAGCATGACACTGACTGGCACGGTGGTGGTCCCGCGCGCGGAGATCGATCTGACGAAACTGCCGCATCAGGGTGGCGCCGTGCAGTCTTCGTCCGACGTCATCGTCATCGACGATGAAGCCGTGGCGAAGTCAAAGAACGTGCCGCTCGAGTCGCACGTCACCGTGGTGCTCGGCAAGGACGTGACCCTCATCGGGTACGGATTGAGTGCCAAAGTCACAGGCCAGGTCGTCGTGCACGACGTGCAAGGCGAGCCGACGAAAGGGTCCGGCGAGATTCGCGTGACCGGAACCTACAAGGCATACGGGCAGGACCTGACGATCCAGCAAGGCCGCCTGCTGTTTGCAGGCCAGGCAATCAACGACCCGCAGGTCAATCTCATCGCGACACGCACGGTCGACGCGGTGACAGCGAAACTGATCGTGAGCGGCAGCGCCCAGAAGCCGCAGCTCGAAGTCACAGCCGACCCGACGATGTCGCAGACTCAGGCGCTGTCTTACCTGGTGGCCGGCAAGCCGCTCAACGAAATCGGCAGCGGCGAAGGCGACAGGGTTCAGTCCGCGGCACGCTCACTCGGCGGCGCCGCGGGCAATCTGCTGGCAAAAGGCCTGGGCAAGCGACTCGGCATCAGCGAGATGGGAATCGAAGACCGCGCCGAAGTCGGCGGCTCGGCGTTCACGGTGGGCCAGTACCTGTCGCCGCGCCTGTATCTGAGCTACGGCGTGGGATTGTTCGAACCGGGGCAGGTCGTCACGCTGCGCTACCGGATCAACGACAGACTGTCGCTGGAGGCCGTGCAGGGCACGCTCAATCAGAAGGCCGGCATCAACTACCGAATCGAGAAGTGAACGCCGGACCCTACTGAGGGGGTGTCTGCTGACGCAGCCGAATATGAAGCTCTTTGAGCTGAGCTTCGCTCACCGCCGTAGGCGCATCCGTCATCAGGTCGGCGGCCGTCTGCGTCTTCGGGAACGCGATGACCTCGCGAATGCTGTCGGCGCCCACCATCAGCATGGCGAGGCGATCCAGGCCGAACGCAATGCCACCGTGCGGCGGAGCGCCGTACTTCAACGCATCCAGCAGGAAGCCGAACTTGATGCGCGCTTCCTCCGTACTGATGCCGAGCAGGTCGAACACCGTCGACTGCATTTCCTGCCGATGAATACGCACGGAGCCGCCGCCGATCTCCGAGCCGTTCAGCACCATGTCGTACGCCTTGGCGAGCGCACGCTCCGGGTCCGCGCGCAGCGCCGCCGGATCGTCGTTCTGGGGCGACGTGAACGGGTGGTGCATGGCCGCCCAGCGCTTCGCGTCCGGGTCGTACTCGAACATCGGGAACTCGGTGACCCACAGCGGCTTCCACTCGTCCGCGACGAGCTTCAGATCCTGGCCCACCTTGATGCGCAGCGCGCCCAGCGCATCGCTCACCACCTTCGCACTGTCCGCGCCGAAGAAAATGAGGTCGCCATCCACCGCGGCCGTGCGCGAGAGAATGCCCTTCACCGCCTCGTCGCTCAGGAACTTCACGATGGGTGACTGCAACCCCTCGCGCCCCTTCGCCGTCTCGTTGACCTTGACGTACGCGAGCCCCTTCGCGCCGTAACGCGCGACGTACGCCGTGTATTCGTCGATCTGAGAACGCGGCATCGCGTTGCCACCCGGCACGCGCAACGCCGTGACGCGACCCTTCGGGTCCTTCGCAGGGCCGGCGAACACCTTGAACTCGCAGTCCTTCACGAGGTCCGCCACGTCCACGAGCTCGAGCGGAATGCGCAGGTCCGGCTTGTCCGAACCATACCGGCGCATCGCTTCGGCGAACGCCATGCGCGGAATGGGGTTGGGCAGCGAGACGTTCAGCACTTCCTTGAACAGGTGACGCACCAGCCCTTCCATGAGCTGCATGATCCCCTCCTGCGTGAGGAAGGACGTCTCGACGTCCAGCTGCGTGAACTCGGGCTGCCGATCCGCGCGCAGATCCTCGTCGCGGAAGCAGCGCACGATCTGATAGTAGCGATCGAAGCCCGCCATCATGAGCAACTGCTTGAAGATCTGCGGCGACTGCGGCAGCGCAAAGAATTTGCCGGGATGCGTGCGGCTCGGCACGAGATAGTCGCGCGCGCCTTCCGGCGTCGCCTTCGTGAGCATCGGCGTTTCGAGATCGATGAAGCCGTTGCCGTCGAGAAAACCGCGCATGGCGCGCGTGATGGAGTGACGCAGCCGCAAACGCTGATTCATCACCTCGCGACGCAAATCGAGGTAGCGGTACTTGAGCCGCACTTCCTCACTCACCTGCTCGTCCAGCTGGAACGGCAGCGGTTCGGAGCGGTTCAACACCTCGAGCTCGCGCGCGATCAACTCGATGCGCCCGGACCGAAGACTGCTATTTGCCGTGGCGCCCGGCCGCTCGCGCACCAGACCCTTCACGCGAACGACGAACTCGCTGCGCAGGCGCTCGGCGTCCTTGAACATCTCCGCCGCGTCCGGATCGAACACGACCTGCAGCAGGCCTTCGCGGTCGCGCAGGTCGACGAAGATGACGCCGCCATGATCGCGACGCCGATGCACCCACCCGGCAACGGTGACCTCCTGGCCGGTGAGTTTCTCGTCGACGTGTCCGCAATAATGGCTGCGCATGGCAGGGGTGCTCGTGGGAAGCGCGCGATGTTACGAAGGCCCCCCGCCCCTAGCAAGCCATGTTTTTCGAAGGCGCCCCGGCGGGCTTCACACCCCCGGGATGGGTTCTTCTGGCCGCTATCCCGCAGGTTTCGCGAGGCGCGCCACGGGTTTTGCCGGCGGCGGCGGCATGACGACGCCGCAGGTGATGATCATCTTCATCGCGGCGTCGACCGACATGTCGAGCTCCACGACCTCGGACCTGGGCAACATCATGATGAATCCGGACGTGGGGTTCGGCGTGGTGGGCACATAGACACACGCGTGCTGTACGCCGGTGCGCTGGCTGACTTCCGCCACGTCGTCCGCTGTGATGAACCCAACGCTCCACATTCCCACGCGTGGGTATTCGATCATCACGACTTTGCGAAACGAGTTGCTCGTGGAGAACATGCTCTCCGCGAAACTCTTCACGCCGCCATGAATCGACCGCACGAGCGGAATGCGCCGCATCAGCCCATCCCAATACCAAACCAGCCGACGCCCGATCAGGTTGGTGACGAGCAGCCCGGTGAGCAGCACCACCACGAGCGCAAACACGATGCCGACGCCCGGCAGCGGATAGCCCACCAGCCGCTCGGGCTGATAGCGCGCCGGCAGCAACAGCAGCGTGCGATCCATGAGCTGCACGATGAAACTGATGACCCACAGGCTCGCAAGGATCGGCAGCCACACGAGCACACCCGCGACGAGATAGCGCCGCAGGCTCCAGGAGCGTTTTGTTCCGTTCATCTTCGCTTGCGACGCGCGGGCGCCGCTTTACGCTTCGACTTCGCGGCAGGCCGGGACGCCGGCTTCGACTTCGATGCCGAGCGCGATGCGTTCTTGCGCGAGTCGCCGCTGTCCGCAGACTTCGATTCGCTTGCTTTGCTTTCGGCAGGCTTCGATTCCGCAGGCTTGCTGTCCCCCGGTTTCGCATCCGCAGGCTTCGCGGCCGGCTTCGTCTCCACGACGACGTCCGGCTCCTTGTCGGTGGCGAGGTTCCGTTTGCCTTCCTGGTCCGACTTGAAATCCGTTTCGTACCAGCCGCCGCCCTTCAGGCGGAACACCGGCGCGGAGATCAGCTTCTTCAGCTTGTTCTTGCCGCACGACGGGCACTTCAGCAGCGGCGGGTCGGACACCTTCTGCAACACTTCAGTGTAGAACTTGCAGTTGTCGCACTCGTATTCGTAGAACGGCATGGTCTGAAATGGCCTTGCTGGATTTTGCGCGCCGGCGCGCGCCATCCGCGCGCCGGCTTGATTGATGGCCGGTGATTATAGCGTGAGGGCGTCGCCGCCCACCGCCCCATCGGCCGGCCGTGTATCGCTTTCAGCCCTTCACGAACGCGAGCTGCCCATCCTGGACCGTCACGCGGATGCGGTCCCCAGGAGCGAACTCGCCTCGCAGAATGCGCTGTGCAAGCGGGTTCTCGATCTGCTGCTGGATGGCGCGCTTCAGCGGCCGGGCGCCGTACACCGGGTCGAACCCGGCCTCGCCGAGCAGGTCGCGCGCCTTGTCGTCGAGCACGATGCCCATGTCCCGCTCCTGCAAGCGCTTGCGCAGGTACGTGAGCTGGATGTCCACGATGGCCCGGATCTGCGCCACGCCCAGCGGGTGGAATACCACGATGTCGTCGATGCGATTGATGAACTCCGGCCGGAAGCTCTGCTGCACGGTCTCCATCACCGCGCTCTTCATGCGCGCGTAGTTACCCTCGCCGGCAAATTCCTGGATGATCTGCGAGCCGAGGTTCGAGGTCATGATGATGACGGTGTTGCGGAAGTCGACGGTGCGGCCCTGCCCATCGGTGAGGCGACCGTCGTCCAGCACCTGCAACAGCACGTTGAATACGTCCGGATGCGCCTTCTCGACTTCATCGAGCAGGATCACGGAGTACGGCCGGCGGCGCACCGCTTCGGTGATGTATCCACCCTCTTCGTAGCCCACGTATCCCGGCGGCGCACCGATGAGACGCGCCACCGAGTGCTTCTCCATGAACTCGGACATGTCGATGCGGATCATCGACTCTTCAGTGTCGAACAGGAATTCGGCGAGTGCCTTGCACAGCTCGGTCTTGCCGACGCCGGTGGGGCCGAGGAACAGGAACGAGCCATTCGGCCGACGCGGGTCCGACAATCCCGCGCGCGAGCGGCGAATGGCGTCGGAGACGATGCGCACGGCTTCGTCCTGCCCGACCACGCGTTTGCTCAGCGCCTCTTCCATGCGCAGCAGCTTGTCCTTCTCGCCTTCGAGCATCTTCGACACCGGAATGCCGGTCCACTTCGAGACGACCTCGGCGATTTCCTCCTCAGTCACCTTGTTGCGGATGAGCCGGGTTTCCTGCTGCTCGGCGGCCTGCGCCTGCGTGAGGCGCTTCTCGAGCTCCGGGATCTTGCCGTACTGAAGCTCGGCCATGCGCTGCAGGTTGCCCGCACGCCGCGCCGTTTCGAGCTCCAGTCGCACGCGCTCGAGCTCTTCGCGCAGCTGCGCGGTGCCCTGGAGCGAGGCCTTCTCGGACTTCCAGATTTCCTCGAGGTCGGCGTATTCCTTTTCGAGCCCCTGCAGGGTGTCCTGCAGCGTGGCCAGACGCTTCTTGGACGCTTCGTCCTTCTCTTTCTTCAGCGCTTCGCGCTCGATCTTGAGCTGGATGATGCGGCGTTCGAGCTTGTCGAGCGCCTCGGGCTTGGAGTCGATCTCCATGCGAATACGCGCGGCGGCCTCGTCGATGAGATCGATGGCCTTGTCAGGCAACTGCCGGTCCGCGATGTAGCGATGCGAAAGCGT
>Ga0153915_10003895_pt1 | contig 13718 bp, 17 predicted proteins | sample Opewatmetagenome_2_FD_107003 | JGI IMG/M metagenome (GOLD analysis project Ga0153915, IMG submission 107003) | Freshwater wetland microbial communities from Ohio, USA - Open water 3 Core 3 Depth 3 metaG | ecosystem: Environmental > Aquatic > Freshwater > Wetlands | place: USA: Ohio, Lake Erie... | reverse complement strand
TTTTACGCCCCCCAATGTTTAACTCCGGATCGGTGAAGTATCTAAGCCTCACTTCCGATATCGCTTTACGTTCAAGAAGGGAGCGAGTCAGCTTGGAAGCAGCCGAACGAGAAGGAGCGATAATGTCTCGGTCGGACTGCGCACTTAAATCAAAATTAATTTGTTTGAACAAATCCTGCTCTGGTGGAGTAAGCACTACGAGGTCTAATTTGTTTGCGCTGCTCATTTTTGTTACCTCCATTTGATGCCGCCCGAAAGTTACTACCAAACTGGCTGAATTATAACATCATAAAACGTGTAAAGCGATAAGACCAAGGGGCGTGTTCTCTTTTTGCCATGATGATGGATTTAATGTGCAGCATGGTACTAACTTTTAAGTATTATGTGTGACTGCTATAGAATTACAACCAGGTTAGACCCCATAGATCATTGAATAACCTGACACCGATAGAGTATGCTAAAGACTCTTTTTGTTATTTGAAAAACAGAATAAGTTGTTATTGTTTTCGGGGGAAGTGCCGATTTTACCAGTAAACTCACAAAATGATATTATCTAACTCGTAAATACAATATCACTTGATACAAAATCAGAATTGGGGAAAAAAAACGTAGCTGTGCCTTCTAGCGATAACTGGTTATTAAGTTTTACTATTATCAGGGTAACAAAATTAGCTCCGATATTTGCATCGTTGATAATTTCTAACATAGACTTTATATCTTTTTGGCTTGGATTAGGTAGAAAAGAAGGATGAGAGTGCCATTCACCAAGATAATTATATCTTGTATAATCCTTGTTAGTTTCTATAAAGAATTTCCTCAATGTAGAAATAGCATGCGATAGTGATCTGACAAAAGTGATGAAAGTCCCTCCTTCAGTCTGAATTGTGATATCCATAACCCTAAATTCTTCATTTCCCAGGCTTTCACCCATCAATATTCCACCTATTTCTTTTTCATCTGCTCTAATTAGGGCAGATATTAATCGTTTTTGGATTTCAGATGGGATGATAACCTTCATTTATTACTCTTATCAATTAAATCTTTAATAAATCCCAAAGCCTCTTTAATATCTTCATCTCGCATTGTTTCTTGGGTAGGTGTGGATTCGTTAAAAATGACATCAAGAGGTTTAGTATCGAACGGTTCTTCAAAAATCCATCCTCTCCGTAAACCTATCAAGTACATTGAATGTGGAAAAAGAGAGGGGGCATTCCGAGCTAGTATATCTAGAGCCATATTTGTCGCGTATCCTGCAATTATCGACACATCTGCGTCTGTAGCAACCATGATGTTTCCTTCGTTATCAGTTGAGGAATAATCGCCGCGACTCGTTGTTTCAGGCGCATCTTGAGTATCTAAAAAACCAAGTAAAGCTGCTCTCATTGCAATTGGATCTGGCTCCAATTTGGGGCGAAACCTTCCTATGAAACCGCCGATCCCACCTTCAAATATCTCAATCCAAATGTATGGAGTATCACTCTGATACGATACTGCAGATAGTAGATTAAATACTCTCGAATTAGCGGTGGCATCAATTATAATATCACACTTTGTCAATTGGGATAGTGCACTACTGACGCTAGAAGAAGCTTCTTGCCCAGTTAACATTAATTTCCGAGTTATTACTTTAATATTGGGGCTAATAAGTAACAATGAGTGCGAGATTCCATCTACTTTATGCTGGCCGACGTCTTCCCATGTAAGTGTATGTCGACAAAGATTCTCAGGTAGAAATAAGTCATGATCATACAAATAAAAATTCTGAACGCCTGATCTTGCAAGGGATGTAGCGATTTTACTCCCGGCAGACCCTAGGCCAATAATACCTATTTTTGCTTCCTGGTATTTCTCGGATAAAGGTCCCAGCCGGACGGCCATATCAGGATTGTGTAGGTATAGCGTCTCGTAAGATATCCACTCCTCCATATTTGCGCGAGAATATAAATGCAGCCCACCTTCACTATCGCTAACAAGAACATAGCGAATATCTGGATTTTCGAGGGGTTTTAAGTCTAGGCCTTCTTGTTTGAATTTCTCGAGTAGCCCAGGAGTACCTTGGGAACGAATAAAGGTGTTAGATATGTTTGTTCTATAGAAAACCCCTTTATACTGGAATGTGGGCTTTTTAAGCTCTTTTGGGAATAGCGGGTTTTCCCATATCTCATTTTCAGAAATGGTCAAACTGGCGATATAAACCGTAAGAGATTCTCTCGAAATACCCAGATTCAATCCTATAAACCAATATTTTTCTCTCGTTATTTTATTTATATATTGTTGAGTCGAAGAATGTATAAGAAATCTAAAGTTTTTATTGCGAATTTCTTGACCGATATCTAACTGGTGCCTTGAAGGTACGTTTGTAGTATTGCCAGGCGCTCTGTTATGTGGACGTTCCTCATTTAATAATCTATACGCGCTCCTTAGTAATTCTGCTCCGGTGATTGTTTGCTGCCAATTATCAGGTCCCCATTCAAGGCATAAATCACCGCCAACTCCATATTGATGGCTTGACCATGACGCATTTGGATCAATCGGGCGAACATAGGGTGGATTAGTAGGAAATGTAGATGGATAGACCATCTTTATGGCGTAGGAATGGTTATCAATAATTATTTGGGCGTCTAGTGCTAATTGAGAATTATAAAAACCCCAACTTACGTCATCCAGCCAATCTACTTCCGAGATGAGATCATCTATTGCTGTTCGCTCAGCGGTTAAGCGTTCTAAGTTCTGTAAAAACCACATTTGCAAATCCTGAAGGTTTATTAGGGGTGATCGGCCTGTTGGGAAAACTTGCTGAAACAGCAGATGCGCTTTTTAGTAAGCTACCACTTGATTGCTTAATGGAAGATTTATTCACCTTTTCTGCTGACGATTCAACCCAATCTCCGATGTTATTATAACCATCATCATTGTGCCAATCATAAATCTCTACATTTTCACAATCCAATTCTTTAAATGGATTACGTCCTTTACAGTCAGTTTTCCCGTCCTGGTCCTTTAAATTATGTACATACACTCCTAAGAGACCATTGCCTTTTTCGATACTCTGCTCGATTTCATATTTTACATATTTTCTGTCGGCTGTTTCAGCTCCTATTAAGACAACTGTTACTGAAGTTCCTTTAAGTTGTTCTCTGATCCACTTCTTTATTGCCTCATCTCCTCCCTTCTTTATTTCCTCCCAATCTGCGGCATCAATATAACCGGCCTCTTCTCTACTGGGTTTAGTTACCCAACAATTCCGTACTTGTCCCGCCCGCCATGCATCCCTTTCATAATGGAAACTAAAAAATACTCTCCTAGCCATAAGTCTATCCTCCTACTTGGTAAAAAGCATTGTTAATCTGGATTAGTTTCCCTACCTGACTGACGTGTTAAAGTAGCAAAAGAGATGAATTTCAGGATTCGCTCAACGATTTGATTTGGGGTTCCTTTTTTATTTAAAGCAACCCAAGCGGCTTTTATACCCCCAACCTTCGGGAAATACGTATAAAAATCATCAGATATTTTCTTATATAGCACCTCTGCCGTATATCCTGTGGCGCCTACTGGAACTAAAAACAGCCCTCTTCGGTGTGCTATCTGAAATTCTTCGAGCATTCCATCAGCTAATACCACTTTTCCGGATGTGTCTTTTTTGTTCCCGAAAACGAAAATGGCTATGCCCGCTTTCGAAAGTATCTCTTCCCGATAATTAGTCCATCGGCTTTTTCTTTTCTGAGGATCCTTGATGGCATAAGGAAATGGTCTAAGAATTAAATGGTTGCTATAATCGGTTGTTTTTTCCTTCTCCAGTTCATCAAGTATTCCATTGATAATATGAGGGCCGACTCCAAGTCCAAACCCCGTTATCACGTTCAAATCCTTGCTTACGAGTCGTTTTCCCAGTAGTGTCAGTAATTGTTGAGATTCATATTCAGACCATGGTTGATATTCATGTGCACTTCCAGAGATGAAGATTTGACGCGAACGATAGGCTTGTTGGAGCCGATTGAGTGTATGTGTGAATTCGTCGAAACTGTCGAGCATAACCGCCATTATGCCGTATCGTTTGAGATCCTTTATCTGTAATTCCTGTTTTATACAGGCATACCTGTAATCTTTTGAAGATTTAAAATCGGCACGTTTTAACCTACGTATTAAGTAATAATGTTCGCGACAGTTTCCTTTAAGTAACACGCGAATGCGGCTTAATGTATAGTCGAGATTTGGATCGCTAAAACTAAACCCTAGAAAAAGAAACGTTTTGGAAACGAGATCACCACGAAGGGCGGTCGAAAAGAGTTGACCCCTGCTAGTCACGCCATAATCTTCATAATCATCTCTCGTGATTACTGCATTTGATGGATCTGAAATGTCCCCGTGCATTTTGTAGACAACTGCATCGCGATGGGATAACGTGATAGCTAGGTCTTCACCTTTCTTCTTTACATCAGTTCGTTTCCCTGCATCCTGCAAGGCTTGCTCAATTAAGTGGTCATAATTAGTCGTCCAATATGTCTCAATCGGTAGTGTTGCCAAAATACGATGGTTCTCTGTAATCTGGGCACGATCGGCAAATTCATTGACTAGAGTCTGATTTATTCTTTGTCTTCCACCTCGTTCGTTAGTGTGATACTGAGCCACTGTTATAAGATCGTGTTCTTTCTCAACATCTAAGTTGATCTCTTCGGCAATTGTACGCATTAAGTCTTTCCAATTCACAAGCCCCGCTGGGATTGATAGTCCCGCTCCAACTAGTACCGCGGCGTTGTGATTAGAGATTGCCTCTGAATAAGTTCGTATAAATTCTTCTACCGTGGCCATTTATTCTCCTTGTGGGCTATTCTATCCCCTTTATTAAGAAGTGTAAAGCCTTTTCTATGCCTTTTTTTATTTCAGTTATGAGATTGAATTCTTGACAAACTTTCCTTTGTTTATTATATTTTTCCAAGGTTAAGGATTTTAAAGTGTTAAGGATTTTAAAGAATGCCGGCTAATATTTTCATCAGCTTTGCTCACGTCGATTATCAGACTGTTCTAAGCATTAGAGCATTGGCTAAAAATCCCAACCATGAACTAGTATTTCACGATAGGTCAGAGATTAAACCAGTAAAGGATAAAAAAGGGACCCCATTGCCCTATCCGCCAGATGATATCAGAGCAGCTCCTATCAGAGAAGAACTCAAGCGTCTGCTTCAAAAAGCGACTAAGATGCTAGTCATCATTAGTGAAACTACTCATGAGAGCAAATGGGTAAATTGGGAAATTCAGACCTTTTTTGATATGAAGAGTAATTTAGACATTGACGCAACAGAACGTATTAGAGGTATGATTATCGAGGGATGTAAAAGAAAAGAACTGCCTAGAAGAATTCGAAGGCTTCGAATCTCAACAATAGAGTGGAACTTGGCTGAGCTTAATAAATGGTTTCAACAGCCACCACACTTTGAATGATTTTCCTGAACTCATCAACATTCATATTTTCATTCTCCGTTTTATTATCTGAATCATTTGTATTGTATGCTTTATCAGTAGATAGCTAGATCTTTTAGAAAAGATCGGCTTCATGATTAGCAGCCGATTTTACTTTTTAGTATTTTGGGTCGCAGGAAGAAATGGATATTATCACAAAAAAACAGGGTTGGGAATCGAAATTCTCCAACCCTGTTGAACTATTGTCACCGGTAATTATTTGCTGCTACCAATCTTGAACATTTTCGTGCCGCATGTAGGGCAAGTCCCCTGGGTGGCGGGTTTCTTATTCTTCATAGTGACTGCCTTGGGATTCTTCATCTCTTTCTTAGCTCGACATTTAACGCAATAGGCTTCTACCATTAGTCTCCCTCCTTTTTGAGTATCAGAATAAGCTATTGAGCCTAACCTGTCAATAGACTGAAAGTCCAGCTTGGATTTATACCGAGTGGATTCATCGGATCTGGGTCGTGCGGCTAAGCCGATTTCTTCATATGGCTGGGTCCGATTTCCGGGTAAAGGGTAAAGAGAGGATTGGACCAGAGCAACTCATTGGCCTCTTTCCCTACTTCTGTAAGCCGGTAATAAACCCGATCCGGAGCCGGCGAATAGTTCTCCTGAATTGAGGAAGGTTCGGATTCACCGGTAGTTTCCACCCAACCCAACCGTTTGAGGACTCCAAAATAGACCAGGAAGGAGTGATAGCGCATGTGGGTGAATTTACGGGATATCTTTTTCAGCTGGTGCTCATAGATTAACTGCGCCTGTTCTTCGGTGACTTCATCGCCATCAAGCACCATCCGGCTGATGATCCCTTCTGCTTTTTCCCGCGCTGTTCCCCGTGCTAAGGCTTCCTTGTACTCATAATTAATATCAGATTGGGCAGCGCCAAAGGCAGGATCGATCTTTCGGGAGCCTTCCGGACTATTGCCCAGCAGAAATTCTCGAATAAACCAGCCGCAGCCAAACGGCCGCAGAAAACCGCCCCGGCTGGGGGCTAATCTCATAACCATAATCTAAGCCGCTCCTCCGGCTTTCAGAGATAACTGCTCCAATCCCTCGATCATCTTTCCGGTGACCTTGCGAATAGCGGCCAGATTTTCTTCCAGGACTTTCTTATCCCGGGACCAGATTGCCACATAAGGGAAAGAACGGACTCCACTATCAAAGCCAAAACGGGCGCCGATAGCGAAGGCAGCGCTTTCCGCGATAGTCTCGGCATCCTTACGGGAGATCCCCATAACTCCTTCGGTATAGTAATGAGCCATTTCATGGAGCAGGGTTTTGAGTTGCTGAGCCCGGGATTCTTCCGGACGGACCCAAATCAGTTTACCGGAGTAAAAGCCCTTGATATCCGGGTCCTGCTCCGGTTTAGATTCAAAGCTGACTGTTAAGACCTGTTCTCTGGCCAAGTCCAGGACCTGGCTAAATAATTCCTCATTGGCTTCTCCAGTTAAAGCCGGTACTTCAAATTCCGGTAGAGGCTTACCCTCGGTCTGGGAAAGATCAAAAACATAGACTGCCCGGAAATAACGCGGGGTCGCCGCCATTTCTTCGCCCAGGTTTACTTCTTCTCCGCATTTGGGACAGAATTTCGCATTCCGGGGTACCCTGGCGCCGCATTTTCCACAGGTAGCTGCCGGTGGAAAGACCGGGGCTAAAATGGCGATCCCTTTCTCTCCGGGCTTGACCCATCTACCCAGTTCCTTCCAGGTATTAAAGCCCGCCACATGGGTGGCCTGGGGTTTCTGGAGCATAATCAGGATCATATTGCCGATGCTGTAATCGTGGAATTTGCCCATAGTGGAGAGAAAAAGGCGGAACTGGTCGCTCTGCTGGATGCTCTCGACCCCGGCTTTGAGCTGTTTTAAGATACCTTCCACCTTGTTTTCCGTGGCTTCGGTAGTCGGTAGTAAATCTAGTTCTTTCAAGGGAGTGTTATCCGCCATAAGCCAGCGCCAGCCAGATGGAACGGCCATGGCAACCCCGGCTTTTACCAATCGGGATAACCAGCTTTCCGGTTGTTGCAGTCCTGAATCCGTAAAGCCTTGAGTGTTAACCGTTAGCAGGGTAGCCAGATGGGTTGCCGAAGCGTCAGTCCGGTATTTCGCGGGTCCAAGCTCTGGGGGATACCGCTGCTCGATCTCTCTGATTTGTTGATGAGAAAGTTTATGATACTGTTCCATTACCTTTCTGGGAGCCGATAGTTTGATCCAGGTCTGATCTTCGACGGTGGACGCATCCCGCAAAGCGATCACCAGTTCCTCCAGTTCACTTTTCCCTTTCCTGCCGGCAGTCTGGGGTAATAATTGCAGAGTTTCTTTTTGCGGTTCCAACGCATCCAGTATAAGAGACCTCGCCAGTCCGGTAATCATTACCATGAAGATCAGGCTCATGCCAAAACCAATCACCGTATTCATATCTGACTGTGAAGAGAGCGGACGTAAAGTGCCATTCGGTAAAATTAAATATTCTTGAGTCTGATATCTCACCAGGTCACCTCCTTAAGCAGGTCATCGAAATAGCCGGCGGCCGTGTCTTTGACTACTTTAGCGGCTACCTCGGTCATGGCCGCGGCATGCCGTTCCTCCAGGTCTTCGGCTCCCGAAGTATGATGGGCAATCTCGTGAATCACGGTATCGATGGTAGTTTGAGCGTGTTCCAACACATCCGAGCCGAGAAAGATCTCCTGGGTGGTCCGGCTGTACATCCCGGCCGTTCTCACCCGGTCGGAAGCCGGAGGAATAATGGCGGCATAGACTCCGGTCACCGGATTATAAGGCAGGACATCCTGCGCCATATTCCGGGCCAGATTGAGACTGGCCCGCTGCCGGTAACTTAACCGGGCGTCAGGAATTACCTGGGCTTCCCGGAGCCTTTCCTGGGAAGCCTTAATCAGGGTGGCATCGGTGAGAATTACCTCTCCCAGGGTGTCCCGGATATGCCAGCTGACACCTGTGGATTCATAACCAAGATGCTTGACCGTGCCGTCCCATCGTTCATCAGTGCGGATAATTTTCGCTTCTCCGCTGACCTGCTTCCAGGCTTCCCGCCAGGCAGAGGCATTCTCATGAATAAACTGGGAATAGTTCTTACCGGTGACCGGCTCTGTGCCCAGTGACCAGGAACTCAGGTTGAGATATTCGCTTTCAGTGCAGGTGATCAAGGACGGCTGCAGGGTCATCTTGATGAAGGTTTCCAGGAGTTCCTGTTTCGTGATGCAGCACCACAGCCGGCCCATGTCGGTCCACAGGTCAGCTTCTTTTTTGGGACCAAAACGGTCGGGACTGAGATCGAATGACCATAAGTTGTAGGAAAAAGGGCTGTCGATATCTTGAAGATAGATATCCCGGACAAAAATTCGCGATTTCTGACCTTCCGGAGTGCGGATCAGCTGGTTAAAACGTCTCACCGGTTGAGTAATCTGGCTGGGACCATCGGCCAGGATCTGCTTTCGGGAGAGATTCACCGCGAAGCGGTCGGCAAAGGCATCTCCAGTGTAGCCGATAATATGAAATTTAGTGCCAGTGCGGGGTAAGCTGACCGGCCTCCATAAAGCGGCCAGAGTTTGTACTTTGCCTTCGGCCTCCTGTTCCAGGAAGATGATCCAGATTTCTTTATTGCCCGTCTCAATCTGCACTGAATAACCCTTGCGGATTAATGCCAGGGCAGCAATCTTCATGCCCTCGCCAAACTTGCCCCGGGCATAATCCGGCTTCAGCTTGGGCGGACCCAGCAAGAAGTTAGCCACGGCAATCCCCCGGCCATGGTCGCTGATCCAGAGGCCTTGCTCGTCATAGCCCCAGCGGTAGCTTTCGGCCTCATCCAGAGCGTTCTGGACAATATCGCGAATAGCGGCCCATTCATCCCATTCCTGGCGCCAGGTAGCGGTCGGACCGATCACGATTAGTTGCCAGCCCTGGGGTTTCCATTGTGATTGGTAATCTTCCAGGGAGAGGACGCGAGGGGGAGCGATGGTAATAGCCATGGCTAACTACTCCTCGCCCGGGTGATGGCTTCCTGGAAAGCCTGGTCGATCTTCTCCCGGTAACCGATATCCTCGATGGTATAAGCTAAATATTCCTGGCTGTCAGGCAGATAATCCAGGCTTTGGCCGGGGGTATGCCCCTGAATCACCTTTGGGCTGGTCTTCTGCTGGGGCTCCGGACAACTGACCTCCCAAAGCTCCTCTAAAGTGCCTGCCCTGGGTTCATTCTCTAATATTTCCACCGGCCAGCCGGCGTCCAAATCCTTTTTTTCTCCCCGACGCAGCAGGGAGTAGACCAGCTCTTTATCCGATTCAAATTGGAGAAAAATATCTTGACCCGGACGCAGGTTGTGGGTAATCACCAGGTTGCCCAGACGATCGGTTTTAATCTGGAATTTTCCGTTCTCTTTTTTCCGGGTAGCTGCCAGAAGCTGGGGCTGCATTGTTTCCACCTGGAAAAGGCTTTTTACCAAAGGGATCAGCATGCCCAGAAAGGCCATACCCATGATCAGCGGCATAAAGGTATTTAGTAGATCCAGCCAACCGGTGCTGCCGGTACTAATTACCGGCTGCAAAGTAATCTCGGCTTCGGCCTGATCCCCCGGATTAACGTTAGCCAGTTCTCCGGAGTTCACTTCCAGAAAATAACGAGCTGGCTGCTGTGAAGTCACCAGATAACCCGGCAGAATATCTCGGTAGACTTCAGTAACTACTAGGTTCTCATCCAGGAAGGCGATGTCCAGAGCAAACAACATCGGGACCGTAGTCACCCGGATGGTCTGCAGTTGTCCCAGATCAAAGAATTCCCCGGTCTCTGCCGGCAGAGTAGCCAGATTTCCCAGACCAGCGCCCAGGTCTATCGGATCGGTCGCGATGCTGACCTGCCAGGTACTATCATTAAGAGTGATGGTTCCCTGTCCTAACATCAGGCCTTACCTCCTTGATTTTCCTTCAGTCTCGCCGAGCTTTTGTTCCATGTCCTTTTGCAGACTCTGATAACCGAGGCCGTCCAGGTCGGAGTTACCAAACATGGCCTGGTCATAGTTTCGGTGCCACAGAGCCGAAGCCTTGAAGTCCGTCTTTTCTTCAAAATTTTGCCCGCGTTTTACTTTCGGTTTCATTCCCGGAGGACAGATTCCCGCCATCCCTTTCAAATAAACTTCCTGGGTGGTTTCTTCTCGGAACTTAATGGGAGCATTGCCCCCAAATTCCTCATGATTTTTATACTTCCCCATCTTTTTTCTCTCCTTTCCAGAGACTCTGGTACCACTCCTTCTGTTCTTCGCCGGAGACCTTGCGGTATTTCATGGTAGTGGTAATATTCTGGTGTCCCAGGTGCTCCTGAAGCAGCCGTAAGCCATCTCCGGAATCATTAAACTTGACCGCGTGCACCGCAAAGGCATCCCGCAGCCGGTGGGGGCTGACGTTATGAGACTTTCCGCTATCCGCAATCACCAGCTTCGGCAGTCTGGCTTTAATTGCCAAGTCGCGGACAATCTGCCAGGCCCGATGGCGGCATAAATTAAATATCATAGACTCACTCTGTTTGGTGGCGGCTCCACCCTGGCGGAGATATTCTTTCAACAGTGATAAGGTTTCTCCATCAACCGGCAGCTTTCGGTAACGGTGCTGCTCTTTGGCCTGAAAAACCACTTGTTCAACCTTAATCCCACAGACCGGACAGTATTTATGCTGCTTGCCCAATCTGGCTCCGCACTCCGGACAGGATAGCCGGATCCGGGTTTTGAGATGCTGAATAGTCACGATGCTCTGTTTGAAGTCGACATCTTTAACCTGTAGGCCCAAAGCTTCAGACACCCGGCAGCCCAGGTGAAAGAGCAATCTGACTAACAGCTTATCCCGCAAATATTCGGCTGTCTGTTCCAGCTTGACAACTTCTTCCGGCTCCAGATAGGCTCTGGACATATTTATTCTTCACCTCCGGAAAGCATCGGCCCCACCATGCCCAGCATCATCACCATCATCAGCATGGGCATCATCGAGGAAAAAGTGTCCGTAATCCCGCCGCTGCTATTGCCTGATATCACCATGACATTGTCCTGTTCCCCCCGGGCTAATGGGCTAGGCAAAGTCCAGGGATCAGCCGTAGAATTACCCGATCGCAGCCAGACCACCAGGCCGTAAGTCCCATTTTCAATTCCACCTAACGAACTGGGTGTCAGTGCCATATCTACGGCGGCTACTTTATCAATGACCTCGGAACTGGGCTCCAGCAGCAGATCGCACTGACCCGCGCAAGAACTCACCAGGTGTTTGCCGAAAAGATTAGTATAGTAAGGAGCTGCCCGCAAGGTCAGACTGGTATCCACTCCTACTTTGTACTGGAAAGATACAGTCACTCTCAAGGTATCCCCGGCTGCAAAGTTCCCGGTCTGCAGAGCTAAGGGCGCCAGAGCTATTTCGAGCACTTGACTGGCCTCCTACACCTTCACAAAGTCGGTGATCTTGAATTCACTGATGGTGGGATCCTTGCCCGTAATCACCAGGGCGTTCTCATAACCGAAGATGGTTTCATTCACCCCGGGCGAGCCGCCAGATATCTTGCAGTAAATATCATCCCAGTCCGTTCCCACACTGGTAGGAATAGTGAAGGTGTATTCCCCGGTATAGGTCAGCGGCATGGTCGACTGGGACAGGCTGCGGGTATTGGTGCCCACGATCTGCTCGTTGAAGCCAAACAACCCGTAGATGCCCACACAGAATCGCTCTACTGCTCCACTAACAGCCGGCCCCGAATATTTATAAGAAATGCTGACCTTGAGCCTTTCCCCGGGTCCCAGGGAAACCTGCTTGGGCGCCGGATTCATATAGCCCAGGGGCAGGTAAACCCCTCCGGACAAGGTATAAAAGTTGCGGGTCACCGTATCATAGTAGACCGGTTGGCCGGTCTCCGGATCGACATACCAGCCCGGCGCATATTCCTGAGTTCTGGCTTGTAAAGTCCGGATCCCTCCCAGGTTTAACTCTAAAGTTTTTATTTCCATATCTTTCTCCCTAAACTTTGGCAAAATCCGTAATCTTAAATTCACTGACCAGGGGTGACAGGGCCGCAATATTCACCCCTTTCGTTTTCTCGTCATCGAAGTGCCAATAGCCGTCTCCGCCATACCAGTAGCTGTAACCATGAATGGTAACCGCTCGGTCCGGCATGTAGAAATAACCATTAAAGGAATAGGTCACTCCTCCCTCCACGTCGGCGCCGCTCTGTGGATACTCAAGTCCCGGCCATGGCGAGACTCCGTATTCCAGAGCTCCGCCCACCATCAAGCTGATGACCGAGTCATAGAGGTTTTTTATCTTGACCGTGATATCTACCCGGCTGCCGGAATAAGCCTGAGCTGGAGCTACAATCTCGACAATTTGCGAATATGTTGCCATTTATTTTCCCTTGTTGTCGGTCTCAGATTGAGACTGGCTGTCCGGAGTGTCCTTATTTCCCGATGACAAAGGGAAGCTGCCATTGCCGGCATTACCCGCGATGCGGTTGCCGATGACATCCACTCCGGCGCCTCCCAAAAAGGCATAAAACAAATCCAGTATCCCGATGGAGTTGGAGAAGGAATAACCTGCCACAAAGATGAGAGCAGCTACCAGACTCCTGATCGCAGACCCTCCAAACTTGCGGGGATCAAAAGGCTCTTTACTTTCCAGCCAGCCCAACCCGGCCGCAATCAGCCCCCCGATAAAGGCCGCTATGGCCACCCATAATTTATCCATTAAGGTTTCCTCCTTGAGATATTAATTCCTCCCCGAAACAGGTAGCCGCTGGCCAGGAAAATAACCGCATCTACCACGGTATCAATATGACAGGCTCGCATGGCCAGTCCTATCAGCAGTACCGCCACCGCGGCTAATAATTCATAAGACGGTTTTGCGGTGGGTCTCATTACGCGCCTCCCATCAAGCCAGCCATCAGGCTCATCATCATGACCATTGGGAACATCTCAGTTCCCCCGGTTGGAGTATCCACCTGGGCTACCTGTCCCAGCATGGAACCCATAGCCGGTAAGCCGTAGCCGTAGGCATTGTCTTTATTCAGTGGAGCTTCCTGCGGCTTGGTGGAAAAATAGGGAGCATACTGCTTGGCGCTAGCCCATCTGAACTGCCAGCCTTCCCCGTAAGCCCGGCGACCGCTCTCCCAGAGCAGTCCGGTCAGTCCGGAGAGCATGGGCGCGGCAAAACTGGTGCCCGATTTGACCAGGTATTCGTCATCGACTTTATTGCTGGCCATCTCCAGATTAGTCCCCCAGAG
>Ga0153915_10003894_pt1 | contig 13721 bp, 15 predicted proteins | sample Opewatmetagenome_2_FD_107003 | JGI IMG/M metagenome (GOLD analysis project Ga0153915, IMG submission 107003) | Freshwater wetland microbial communities from Ohio, USA - Open water 3 Core 3 Depth 3 metaG | ecosystem: Environmental > Aquatic > Freshwater > Wetlands | place: USA: Ohio, Lake Erie... | reverse complement strand
GAACCCGACCATAATGACTGGACCGTAAATAATATGATTTTGCAGGGAGATCAATTGTCCCTGATCGACTGGGACGACCCGGTGCATGGTCCCGATGGCGGAAGGTGGATGACTCCCAGGGTCTTAAATGCCCATCTGCATCTCGTCGGTCTGAGAGAACCGCGTAAAATCGAGCATTACTTCTGGAATCATCTCATTAAAACCTGATTTGGAAAGAGATGATTTTGTTGCAAGCCCTTGATGTCGCGCAAGGGAGGTGCGCCGAACAGGCGGCTGTACTCACGGCTGAACTGGGAGGGACTCTCGTAGCCGACCTGGAACGCCGCGGTCGCCGCATCCAGGCGCTCCGTGAGCATCAGCAGTCTCGCCTCATGGAGCCGCAGCCACTTCTGGAACTGCAGGGGGCTCATGGCCGTCAAGGCCCGGAAGTGGTGATGGAAGTTCGAGGTGCTCATCCGGGCATGAGACGCCAGGTCATCGACGCGGAGCGGCTGCTTGAAGTTGCCCTTCAGCCATTCGATGGCCCGGGCGATTTGCTGGCTCTGACTTCCCGCTGCCCCGATCTGTCGCAGGCGCGGTCCCTGATCGCTCATGAGCAAGCGGTAGAGGATTTCCCGCTGGATGAGCGGCGCCAGAACCGGGATGTCCTCAGGCGTCTCCAGAAGATCGACCAACCGCTGGAAAGCATCGAGCAACGCCAGCGAAACCTCGCTGATGGCTATTGCCCGGCTTGCCTGGGCGCGGGGTGGGGGAAGGTTGCTGTCCACCATCAGTTGCGCGATTTCGCGCTGATCCAACTTCAACATCAACCCCAGGTATGGCTTCTCCCGGGTCGCGTCGATGACCTGCGCCATGACGGGCAAATCCACGGATGAGATCAGAAAGTGGTGAGCGTCATAAATAAAGACATCCTCCCCAAGCACCACCCGTTTGGATCCCTGGGCGCTCAGACAAATACTCGGCTCGTGCACGTAGCTCGTCGGCTCGGTGGGTGCTTCATAGCGGCGCAGGCCGAGGGCCGGGATCGCGGTGGCCAAGTGGTCCTGCTCCGCGGTCCATCGGGCAATTCTCTTTGCCAGCGACGCCAGCGCCTTCTCCAGCCCTTCGAACTTCTGTGCGGGGACTATATTCCGTTGATTCATGGGAATCTTCCCTGTATTGATTTTCTGTCATGGTACCAGAAGCCATTTCCAGGTGCAATCCTTGATCATTTGTTTCGGAGGATCAGGCAAGAATCAGGCAGGATCGATCTACCTGCCTGTCATGCTTCGGGAGTAGGATACAACCAACAAGGCGGTCGGGTGATTATTCCCGTCGCCGGTTGCCGTAATCATTTTCCAAATGGAAAGCAACGTAAAGGCGATAATGAAATAAGGGGCTTGTCCCTTTTAGAGCGCTCAACGACGGGTTGGCAGTGCGCGGATCGGAGGTAAAGAAGGCACAGAAAGAAGTCAATGCCTGGATTGACAAGTCCCTGAAGGCGGTTGAGCAGCCGGGAAGAAGATCCTCGAACAGGGAATGACCAGCCGCAATAGGGCGAAAGGCAAATGCCCCCTGGCGGATCGGCAGTATGTCGGACAGGCGTTTAGGGGTGCCACTCGAAGGAGGGAGTCATGGCGAACGTATTGGTCGTCATCGGAGCCGGTCAGATCGGTCAGGCGATCGCACGGCGGGTTGGCGTAGGCCGGCATATCCGCTGGCCGATATGCGGCCGGACAACGCCAACGCGGCAGCGGAGGTCCTGGAAAACGCGGGATATGAGGTGAGTACGATGACGGTCGATGCCTCCTCGCGCCAGGCCGTGCAGGCGCTCGTCGCGACGGCCACGAATCTTGGCGACGTCACCGGATTAATCCATGCGGCCGGTGTTTCCCCGTCCCAGGCCTCGCCGGAGACGATCCTCAAAGTCGATCTGTACGGCACGGCGCTCGTGCTCGAGGAGTTCGGCAACGTGATCGCGGCCGGCGGCGCCGGCGTCGTGATCGCTTCGCAGTCGGGGCACCGCCTCCCGGCGCTGACGCTCGAGCAAAACAAGGCGCTGGCAACGACCCCCGCCGATGAATTGCTCAGGCTCCCCTTCCTTCAGTCCGACCAGGTGAAGGATTCGCTTCACGCGTATCAGCTCGCGAAACGCGGGAACGTGCTGCGCGTGATGGCCGAGGCGGTGCGGTGGGGCAAACGCGGCGCGCGGATCAACGCGATCAGCCCCGGCATCATTATCACTCCGCTGGCCAAGGACGAGCTCACCGGGCCGCGGGGGGAAGGGTACCGGCGCATGATCCAGGTATCTGCGGCTGGGCGGGCAGGCACCCCGGATGAGGTAGGAACCGTCGGGGCGCTGCTCATGGGTCCGGATGGTGGGTTCATCACCGGCAGCGACTTTTTGATGGATGGCGGCGTGACCGCCGCCTACTGGTACGGCGAACTGGCTCCGCGGTGAGCGGAGAGCGGATATGTCCGGTCGTTAACCGGAAAGAGCCATGTCATCTCCATCATCACAGGGAGGGAAGGACGATGGGATTTCAGCGCAGGAACTTATCGACCGCCATACTGGTCATCTCAGCAGCACTGATCGTATCGGCGAGTGCAATGGCGGCAGGCAAAGGGAAAGTCGCGCCGCTGATCATCCAAGAGCAGGGCAGTTTCGCCGCCGGGGGAACGGTCATCAGTGAACCGGGCACTTTTGACCCTATAAAGCAAGGCGCTTACAGCCCCCAAGGAGTCAGCCCCGCAGGACAAACGCTTCATGGCGATCATGCCTATATTTTCTATCAGCTGCCGGAAAAAGCGCGAAAACTCCCGCTCGTATTCTGGCATGGGCACGGACAGTCCGCGAAGACATGGGAAACCACCCCTGACGGGCGGGAAGGGTTCCAGAATCTATTTCTGCGTAAAAGATACGGGGTCTATTTGATCGATCAGCCACGTCGTGGTCGTGCGGCGCGCAGCACCGAACAGATGACGATTACCGCCACCCCGGACGAGCAATTGTGGTTTGGTATTTTCCGGCTTGGGGCCTGGCCGAATTTTTATGAGAACGTTCAGTTTTCGAAAGACCCGGAGGCGTTGGACCAGTTTTTCAGGCAAATGGTCCCCAATACAGGTCCTTATAACGCGGAAACCAATATCGCCGCCGTTTCGGAACTGTTCAACAAGATCGGCAGAGGCATACTGGTCACCCACTCGCAAAGCGGAGGGCCCGGATGGCGTACCGCAATCGGAAACAACAAGATCCGCGCCATTGTTTCTTTTGAGCCCGGCGGAGATTTTCTTTTTCCGGAAGGTGAGGCGCCTGAGTCGATCAAGCTCGCCGGGCGTACCGTCACTCCGCCCACAGCGCCGTTGGCGGATTTTATGCAACTCACCAAAATCCCTATCATTGTTTATTATGGAGACAACATTCCCGCGCAGCCCTCGCAGAACCCGGGCCAGGAACAATGGCGCGTATTTCTCGAGGTGGCGAAGGTATGGAGGGACGTGGTGAACCGTCACGGCGGTGATGTCACCATTGTCCATCTGCCCAAGATCGGCATTCACGGCAACACCCATTTCCTCATGTCGGATCTGAACAATGCCCGAATCGCGGACCATATGTCCGGCTGGCTCGCAAAAAAAAGGCTGGATTAAGGCTCGTTCTGGAGGTTCAATCGGACTGAAAGTGTAGTCCGAAAAACGGTTAAGGGCATGCAATCCATGAAGAGATCCCTGGTTACTCTGATGATACTCATTGCCGGCTTCACAGAAGGTGCCGTCATGTCGAATGGTCATGCCGTTGAAATGTCAAGTGCGGAAGGGAAGGGACGAGGAAGCTCTGCCCATATCACGACCGGTGATTCCGTCAGCCACATCGTGAATCATCCGGCATTCAAGGGGTTCAGCCGGCTTATTCTTCCGAGAGAGAATGACGCTTCTTCCGATAATACGCCGCTGCGGAATGTCCGTTCGCTGATGCCTTACCACAACCATGTGGACCCCGCCACGGTGGTAGGCGCGCTGAACCATTTGATTGATGAAGTCAATGACGGAAAAACCATCTTTTACGATTATTATGGCAAACGGCAAAAGCAGGAGGATCCGGCCAAGGAACACACGGGAATCTTCTTCTCCCGGGGAGAGCCGGGGGCGCCTTTTGCCATTGTCTGCCCTGGCGGAGGATTTTCTTATGTCGGCTCCCTGCATGAAGGTTTTCCGCTTGCTTGGGAGATCAGCAAAAAGAAGTTCAACGCCTTTGTCATCAGGTACCGCATCGGCAGCGAGCAGTGGGCAACCGAAGACTTGGCAGCGGCAATAGCCTATGTCTTCAGGAACGCGCAGACGCTCGGGGTAAGCACTGAACATTACTCTTTATGGGGAGGATCTGCCGGGGCAAGGATGGTGGGCAATATTGCGTTAAACGGCGTGGCAGCTTACGGGGGCGGCCATTTGCCGAAACCATCGATAGCGGTCATCGCCTATACGGGTCAGCCAAGTTTCTCCGCGGATTTTCCACCGACCTTTATGACGGTCAGCGCGGATGATGGCATCGCGAACGTATCGATTGTGGACAGGCGCGTTGAGAATCTGCGAAACGCCGGAGTAGAGGTCGAATATCGCAGATACAGAACTGCCGGTCACGGCTTCGGCCTCGGCATTGGGACAGATGCCGAGGGATGGCTGAGCCACGCGGTTCGGTTTTGGGAAAAGCATGGCTCTGCAGCCATATCGGCCAAGGCGCTCAAGTGAAGCCATGCCGACAGCCGCAAGCAGGCGATGGCCAGGACCTGGGAAGGCTTCCGGGCCTTTACCCCCTGCTTCACCGGCGCCAAGGAAAAAGGGGTGATCTATGGGCTCGGCGCCTGGCATAGGGGCGATATCAAAGGCATGCCGGCCATGAAGGATGCCTGCGAAGCGGGCAAGGCCGTTTAAGGAAGTTATGAAGATCAGGAATGAATCAGCGGGATCGTTGTTGCGAAGAGAGGGGAATGAGCAATGGCTGAAAGCGGTAAACTTCAGGAAGGAACTGGGCTGCAGACGGAAGTGATGCGGTTTGAATTTCGGAATCCGACGCGCCTCATTTTCGGTGCGGGGGGGCTCTCGCGCCTGGGCGAGGTGGCTCGTGAGCAGGGCAAGCGCGCCCTGCTCGTCACCGGTGGCGGCAGTGTGAAACGCCGCGGCACCTTCGAGCGCGCGGTCGCGAGCCTCAAAGCCGCCGGCGTCTCGGTCACGGAATGTTCCGGCGTCGAGCCCAACCCGCGGCTGTCGTCGGTCGTGCGCGGGGCGCAGATCGCCCGCAGCGAGGGCTGCGACGTGGTCATCGCCCTGGGCGGCGGCAGCACCATGGACGCGGCCAAGGTGATGGCGGCGGCCGTCCTCTACGAGGGCGACCCCTGGGACATGATCTTTCATGGTCAGGCAGAGCCGCGTCCCCCGGCGCGCGCCCTGCCCATCATCACCGTGCCGACCCTGGCGGCCACCGGCTCGGAGATGAACAACGGCGCCGTCATCACCAACGAGAAGACGACCGAAAAGTCCTTCGTGATCGCCGAGTGCCTCTTTCCGCAAACCGCGCTGGTCGATCCCGAGCTGACGCTGAGCGTCCCGCCGGATCAGACCGCCTTCGGCGTCTGCGACCTGATCACCCACGTGACCGAGGGCTACTTCAACGGCGTCGACGGCACACCGCTCCAGGACCGCTTCGCCGAGGGGGTGATCCTCACCGCCATGGAGTGGGGCCCCAAAGCCGTGGCGGACGGAAGCGACCTCGAAGCACGGGCCCAGGTGCAGTGGGCGTCGGTCGTGGCCCTCAACGGCTGGGTGCAGGTCGGCGTCGCCGCCGCGTTCCCGGTCCACATGATCGAGCACGTGCTGTCCGCCCACTACGACATCGCACACGCGGCAGGGCTGGCCGTGGTCAACCCGGCATGGATGCGCTTCGCCGCCCGGTTCCGCCCCGCCCGTTTTGTGCAGTTCGGCCAGCGTGTCTTCGGTCTGGCGGCGAAGGGACCCCAAGACGCCGACTGCGCCCGGGAGGGTGTGGATCGGTTCGCGGCGTTCCTGCGCGCCATCGGCTGTCCGGCGCGCCTGTCGCAGCTGGGCATCGGCGAGGCATTGCTTGAACGTTATGCCCGGGACACGGTGCGCATCGTCCACGACGAGGAGGGCCGCCTCCCCGGCCGGCCGCCCATGAGCGAGAAGGACATTGTCGCGGTGCTCCGCTCGGTGCTTTAGGACTTTCGTCATCGCTGCGAAGCAGCCGGTATGAGCGATTGAAAGGATTCGAAGAGCCGTGGGTTCACATTCACTACCCGGCTACGGCCCGGTAACCTCTGTGAACCGCCCGGTGCGGACCCGCATGCCGGGTGGTGTGGGGGCTGGGGGAGAAAATCCCCCGGCCACCCGCTTAAGTGAAGCCGGACAGCTAACGGTTATAATCATGCCAACTTTTTCTTAATACAAAGGGATTACCGCCAGCTATTTCTGAATAAGCCTTATACGGTCCCCCCATATAATGTCGACCGGCATCCAATTCATAAATGACCCCACCTTCCTTATAGGCAACAGTCCAATGATAGGGGGTTGGATTGGTGTAACTCATAAGCTCCCGCTGGGGGCCGCAAAAGCCAAGTGTGCAGTCATATCGAATGACGGCGGTTTCATACCCTGCTTTTTTAAGGCAATAATCGACAAATAAAGCTTGGATACCGCAATTTCCGGTTTTTAATTTGAATGTTTGTTCTGGACTACGCTTATAGGGCGATTCCGTGCCTGATGTATAGCGTAAGGTATTGGGGTAGTACAAATTGGGTTTGATATATTTAAAAATCAGACGTGGTGAATTTAATCTGTCTGTCACCTCCTCAAAATTTGACCAGTTGACCCGGATGTCATCCAGGAAAGATTCATTTCTGAAAACGCTCGAATCTGTTGAGAGTTTTGATAAAACCGAGCGTATTTCTTTTTTATCTCCCACATAAACAGGCTCTGTGAGTATCTTTTTTACGTCTTCTTCAGGGAGAACAATGCCCTGCACCCCCCAGGCTTCATCGAGAAGGCTTTCCAAATCGTAATTGAGTAAGGGATTATTTTGTTTTGAAAACTGAACTTTCCCTGAGAGCCAAAAAAGGGCCTGCAGAGGGGTGCAGAATTTCCTGATTTCAGGTATTCCCTCTTTGTACATTTTATCGAAGGCGCTATTGAAGGCAAGAGGATCAATCTCGTATAGCGTAAGAATATTCTTTAATGATTCCATTTTTTTAATGGAAATAGTCGTCTTTAGTTCCGGCAGTTTGGCCAGTTCCAAGGCCAATAGACTATTCTTTTCTTTAATTTCCGCCAGGATCTTCTTTGCTTCGAGAATATTTTCATTTTCTCTATTTTCGGTTCGGGGAGTTTTGTTTTCAGCGATACTATTTGCCTGGGGGCTAATCGCCACAGAACAACCCGATAAGAACAATGAAATAAAGAGTATAAGGGCAACTGCTTTTTTTGAATTCATGTTTGGCCTTTCTTTTTTAACACCCAACGTTTTAAAAGTTTTTACGGCGCAGCGCCGACGTAAAAAACTTGAGTTGAACAAACCCCCTGCGGGGGCTTACACATCCTTGGAATTAATCGGCATATTGGGCGGTTTGTGAGTTACTATGGGGATCTTTTTCTGTGAAATCAAGAAATAAAATAAGCCAATACCCGAGAGTTAACGAAGGTTAAAGACAGGTTAAAGGAATTGTATCGATAAAAATTGAAATTTGTGAATAAAATTGGCGGAAGTGCATGGGAATCGAAACCGCGTGCTGGTGAATTTCACCTTATGAATACGAATGGTTACAGTCCGGCTTTGGTTCCTGGTTCCACTTTGGTTCCAATGGGTATCACGGTTGCCTTCGCCATCAGTCGGCGCTTTGTTGCAAGCTGAACCTCGGCATACTTCATAACACTGTCCCGCCTGGAATGGTCCGTTAGCATCTGAAGCTCATCTATACTGCCGCCGTGTTCGTTGATAAAAGCTGTGCAGGATGAATGTTTCAACCCGGCATACATACGGAGCGATTCTCCGCAGGATTCCGCAGCCTTGTTCCAGAGGTCGACAAGAAAATCGTGCTGATACCGTTTCCCCTCCAACCGACTTGATTTGTGGGTGAAAAGGTAAGGGCTTATTTCCTGTGGTTTCGGTATCATAAAGGAGGGGTGACGCGGTACTATATGAATCTTATGCGTCTTAGTGTGTTGGACTAGTTGCTTATTTGAAAAAGAACGCCTTATGATAAAACAGTCATTTTCTGCATCATAGTCATCCCTGTATAACGCCATTGCTTCGGAAGGTCTGCGATAGTGGAATTTAAGCCACCAGAAGATCGGACGATGTTCTTCCGGGATTGCATTAATTATTCGCGCTTGACGTTCCTCCGATATGGATTCGATCCTAGTAGGTTCAATCCCGTACATCCTTTTTTCAGGAAATGGCGGCATAGCTAAAATCTTCCCCGCTTTTTGCGCATAAAGCAGGGCAGAATGGATGCAATACATCGTATTGAGCTTACCCTTGCCCGCGCGCTTAATGCCCTTCAAAAGTTTACAGAGCACGTCATATTGAACTTCGTGCAGGGAAAACGGATTTGCCTTGAACCAAGGGATGAGATGATTCTTAATACTGTTTTCGTAGTCTTTTAGGGTAGCCGGTGACAGGTGGGCTTGTGTCTTTATCCAGTCTTCAAGAAATGGTATTACGTCCGTGCTTTGGTTTGTATACTTCTCAATTCGGAAGATACCGTTTTCTTCGTCGGAGCGCATAAGGGAAAGCAGACGGTTCGCCATATCCTCCCCTTTAATCCCCTGCAATTCTCCGTCACGGCATAAAAATCCTTTATATTTGTTGATTTTGAAGGTCTTTCCGCCATCGCTCCATTGAACATACCAATAATTCCTGGCCGCACGAAAGTAAACCTTCCCTTTCATCGATACACCCCCACTTGGGGACTGTATGAAGTATTTTGCGGCCGAGGTCAAGTTCATTCTGTCTCGCTCGATGGCGTGTTAGTTTTAATTTTTCCTCGTTCCCCTTCAGATCTTCGCAATGCTTTGGTACAGACACCGTGGCGGGAGCGTTGCTCATCAATGTCGCAACGCTCCCGCCACGGTTAGCGCAATTATCGTCACTTCTTTTTCTCCGGCTTTTCGATCTCGCCCGATGAATCCCTGTCTCCCGGTAATTTCCCGCCCATCCTTCGGTAAACAGAAACAGCCTTTATTATGCCTACGCGCTCCATCCCCTTAGTTTCTTCCATACCAAATTCAATGTAGTTCCCCATAAGCTGACTACGCGTCAGACCAACCCTTTCCGCAATCCGGTCTATTTCCTTAACGACACTCGGTCTCAGCATAATTGTATATTGTTGCTTTGGTTCCTTTACCGATGGCCTTCCCATCATTGCACCTCCCATAATTAATGGATATTATATACCGCTGCTGGCGTAGTAAATAAACTATGTTTATTCTGGCGTCAAGAATTATTTTCAGGAAAGTTGTACGGATACTTCCCGCCTCAATTTGAGCCCATAGCAAGAGCGTCACGCAAGTCAAGGCTTCCCCATAGGGCGCACTCCGTGCGGCCTTGACTTGCGTGCCTTACTCTTGCTTTATGGGAACTAGCGACGGCGGGAAGGGTGCGACTAAATCGCTCCGACAAAAAGGGTGAGGTGAAGTAACTTTCTTCTGCCTGGGGGGATCATTTCAAGCGTGCAATCATCCGATTGAGTATCTTTGTAACCTCAACGAGTTGTTCCCTTGCCCACACTTTATTATCAGCCTTCAAATTATTTGCCTTTACCGCGTTTTCAATCATTTCATTTACCCACGACGACCTATTGTACTTCGTTCCCTGAAGCATCTTCTCCAAGCCCTCGACGTTTTCCTTATCAAGCATCAAATTATATCTCGTTCTCATAGCTCCACACCTCCTGCTGAACAGTACACACTATACACATTATATGCAAGCATTTATCTCCTTGCCGCATTAGGAACGATGCTTACTAGATAATATCATTAGTAAATAATATACCCCCCTGGTCGGGGCATATATATCAGGATAAGGGAACCCTCTGCCCCAGATCCTTATCACAGACTGTTTGACACCAGCTCATAGCTACCGGGATTATGGACAGAGTAGACAACGAAAATATCGTTGCCCACTCAGCCCACAACCCGGTCGGCGCTTTGGCACTTGCAGATCAACCACAAGGGAATTCGTATGCATACACATATTATTTGAAAGAAAATAGAGAAATTAAACCGGTTATAGAGAAGAAAAAAATGAGGCAATCATTAAAAAAAACATAGAATTACTGTTCTGCATCTTCTGTTTCAGATTCCTTCAAAATCAAAAACCATTCATTAATGCTTACGCGGATTTGCCACCACGCTATGAATATGACAGATATTGTCGTTACTGATAGAGCTAGGCATATTGAGGCTGCAAAATCCGACTCTAGAAAGCCAAAAGAGAATTGGAGAACTGCTGTTATTAATGATAATAATACACAATAAATAAGAAATGTTCCCAATCTCGTTAGTGGTCCGTAGAGGGTGAGATTTGGATTAAGTTTCTTTCTTTCTAATACTCGCTTTTTATAGCTAGGCAAATCGTACAGGTCTTCTTTTAATTTGACCAAAATAAAAGTTTTTAATGAAAGCAAAAAGCCGCCTAAAGTAAGAAAACCAGTAAAAAGAGGAGTTCTCATTTTGTCGGCGTAAAAGTGGAAAATTGTGTGATTGTTAGCAAAATATAGTATTGCCCACAAAGAAGCTGAAAAAATCAGTATAATTATTAATTTAAGAAGTCTCATTTGGTCTTTACTGACAAGATTGCTTTTACCTCTGGCTGTCTCGATATTTCAATCATCTTATCAATAAAATAAGCATCGCAAATTGATTTAAGTAGATTTGTCGAATCTATCTTTACTGTTCTTATAACATCTTCATAATCAAATTCAGCAAACGGATCATAATCATTTATTAATTTGTAAACAGCTTCGTGACCTTCCGGATCAACACCTTTAAGGCGTGCGCCTTTCAGATTTGGTATCATTTCCGTAATTGCGTCTTTAATATCGTTCAAGAACTGTGGCGTAAGAACTTTTTTTGATTTAGGAAATACAACCTTATGAGTCATTCTCTTTGCGTAAGTACCTACGGGACTAAAGAGTCTTTCTTGTTCTGTAAAATATGAATACTCATAAACTATATGATTTATCTTTTTTAATCCACTAACGCATTGTTGAAAATCCTTTTCAGTCATAGGTAGGCTATATCTGAGGCTTCCTTCATAATTCTTCATTATTGCTAACTTTTTCTCCTCATCACCGCTACCTGATCCCCTCCATTCATTCTCAATGATTTTTGATTTTAGTTCATCATATCGTTGTTTATTGAAAAAACAAAAAGTATTGATTGCCGGTGAATTATGATAATGCTGGTATAGACCCCGTCCGGTTTCAGGATGAATTATAAAAAAATTAAAGTCAGCAATATGGGTACTTCGATCCAATTCTTTAGGTGATATGCTGAAGCCTCCTTTTTCGTCCCTCATTTCGCAATATGCCTTCATATCTTTGATGCTAAGAAGGATGCCTACCCAGAAGCCATCCTTTTTTGTTACTGCAATTACTCGCTTAGAAAATTCTCTTCCAGATATAGATTCCAGGTAATTGCAAAACTCACTGACCGTTATACCCTTCGACGTTATCCATTCGAATCCCAGGATCCTTACTTTCATTTTATCCCCTTCTTTATAAACGCATCAGTATTGTCGCTATTGATGCCAATTCCCCGGCCATTGCTAGTTCGAAATTTGGGATTTCGCTGTGATGAATAAGCTTTGTTCTGCGAACGTCCAGAATAGCTATTTCCGTATGTGACAGGCAATGAGACGATAGTTCAAGTGCCATTACATTCGTGATAATTCGAGCTCTTTCTTGCGGTAACTCATCTTTATTGAAATAAAGCTTTATCAGATGGGGGATGCCTTTAATTTGCAGGCCTAATTCTGGATTAATACCTAGCTCTATGCCCTCAATTACTTTCACTACTGTCTGAGGCGGGCTAAACCAAATTAGCTGTTTATTCTGGCACCATTTGAGGTAGGCACTTATTATTGGTGGGTAATGATTAATTTTTTTTGCATCAGATTGATTCTTAATTATTTGAGTCAATGTACTTATGTTCGAACCGTTTTTATGAAGGGAAATAATTTGTTCACGAATTGGTTTATAGAAATCAATGGCAGGAGTGTAATCTTGCTTATTTTTTATCTTGCGAATTTTACTTAACTTTGAGGCAATTTTTTTCGCAAGCATTATGTCCGCAAAATCATTAAGGTTAATTCTTGCCATTGCTGTCACCTTTCTGCGTTTTACGCATTTTAAAGTGCAAAATGGAAAGAATAGCGCTGCTAGACAAGCTTTTTGGCTAGGGAAAAGAGAACCTATTAGAATCTATTGATTAACTCTGATACTCCTTTCTTTTCTTCTCTGATAGCTTCCCCATCCATATGCACCGACGAGGCCCGCAAGGGCGGTGACAATAGCCGCAAATCCTTCCGTTGGTTGACCAATATAAGCCAAGAATGCGCCGGCGGCTATAGTCGATATTGCTATGATAAAACCAAGGGTCGCTCCATAGCGACTTTGTTTTATGTCAGAGTCAATAACTTTTTTTTCCAATTCCTGTCGATGCCTGACCTGGCATTCCCACTGGGAAATAATCCTCTCGGCTGATCCGGGAACTATTTGGTCATAATGACTAAGAATTTGTGGGGGAGGAAGAGGTCCTTGAAAAGCTGACGCTTCAATTTTTGAAATGGCTACTTGCTGCTGTGCGTTCCTGGTAGCTATTGGCTGCTGACGGCCCTTTTTCCCGCCTTTAGGCATTCGCTTTACACTCTAATTCTTTCTTATAGGCTGCAAGAACGGTTCTCATATCGTCACCGATTGCTCTCCAGTCTTGCTCGAATGCGCGGAGATCAGCCAGTTCCCCGGTTGCAGATATATTATATGTATTCAATGCCCCGGTAAAATCAAAGAGGCGTGCGACACCTCCGATGAAGTTTGGTCTTGCAAACAAAAAGAATGTCCTGCTCATTTCGTCACCACTAAGAGAATAGTCAAAGGTACCTTAAAACATTAAAGATCATCTTGTCAATCAAAAAGCGACACTTGGATAGGTAGGCATCCTTACGAGATGATCGTCACATTTCTATTAAATCTTAAGCAAATCTGAAAAATCTACTCAGTCCGCGAAGAGGTCAGATAAAGAGTCAATTTATGACGTTTCTGAAATCCCAAACTGAGACACCATATTACCTGACGCCTTCGGAAGTTACAAATGGTCTGCTTTGAGTTTTGGTTCCAGTATGGTTCCACAAGTTTAAATATTAAGTTACTTAAATTAATGAATAAATGGCGGAAGTGCATGGGAATCGAACCCACCTGGGAGGGTACTAGCCCCCCACTCCGGATTTGAAGTCCGGGAGGCCCACCAGTGACCTTGGCACTTCCGTAGGATCTTTATAACACAGCCCGCGGGGCAATGAAAGCCGCTTGATCAAAACCCGGGCACGGGCGACCAATCGAGCGAACTGTCCAGGAGTTGGACCGTGACCATGGCCCCGGCCTCGACCACGGTCGCCTCCTCGGGAATGATGATCAGGCCGTTGGCCCGGACCATCGACTTGAGGATGCCGGAGCCCTGCT
>Ga0153915_10003893_pt1 | contig 13724 bp, 12 predicted proteins | sample Opewatmetagenome_2_FD_107003 | JGI IMG/M metagenome (GOLD analysis project Ga0153915, IMG submission 107003) | Freshwater wetland microbial communities from Ohio, USA - Open water 3 Core 3 Depth 3 metaG | ecosystem: Environmental > Aquatic > Freshwater > Wetlands | place: USA: Ohio, Lake Erie... | reverse complement strand
CGTCTACGTCTCTAACGTCTCCGTCTCCCGCTCGAAGGACGGCGGCAAGACGTGGGTGCCGCTGCGCGGCTCCCCGGGCGGGGACGACTACCATCAGGCCTGGATCGCGCCCGACGATCCCGCGACGATGGTCGTGGGGAGCGATCAGGGTTGCGTCATCACGCGCAACGCGACGGCCGATGATCCGCGGGAGGTCACCTGGAGCTCGTGGCTCAACCAGCCCACGGCACAGCTCTACCACCTCTCGGTGGACTACCGGTTCCCCTACTGGGTGACCGGCGCGCAGCAGGACAGCGGCGCCGTGGCGGTACGCTCACGCGGCAAGTTCGGCGAGATCTCGATGCACGACTGGGAGCCGATCGGGACGGGCGGCGAGAGCGGCTACACGGCCGGTGACCCGCTGCATCCCGGAGTCGTCTATGGAGGCACGGGTGACCGCTGGGACCTGGAGCAGAACCGCGTCATCCCGGGCACCGCCGACCCCAAGCCGGCCAACCAGGAGCCCCTGCGGCGCGACTGGACGCAGCCGCTGGTCGTGTCGAAGGCCGATCCCCACGCGCTCTACTACGCCGACCAGTTCCTCTTCAAGTCCAGCGACGGCGCGCGCTCGTGGCGACAGATCAGCCCGGACCTGACGCGGCCCGATCCGGGCGTGCCCACGGCGCTCGACGCCGCGGCCACGGCCGACACCGGCGACAACGGCCGGCGCGGCGTGATCTATACGATCGCGCCATCGCCGATCCTCGTGCCGCTGGTGTGGATCGGCACCGACGATGGCGTCATCCAGCTCACGATGAACGACGGCAAGACCTGGCAGAACGTGACGCCGCCCGCGATCGCCCCGTGGAGCCGGGTGACGATGATGGAGGCTTCGCACTTCGATTTCCGCGCCGCGTATGCCGCCGTTGACCGGCACCAGCTGGAAGACTTCGAGCCCTACATCTACCGCACGCGGGACCAGGGCAAGACCTGGCAGCGCATCAGCACCGGCCTGCCGGCCGGGGTCTACGTCCACACGGTGAAGGAGGATCCGGCACGCCAGGGATTGCTGTTCGCCGGCACCGAGCGCGGCGTGTTCGTGTCGTTCGACGACGGCGATCACTGGCAGCCGCTGCAGCACAACCTGCCGGCCACCTCGATGCGCGACCTCGAGATCTACGGCAACGACCTCATCGTGGCGACGCACGGCCGCGGCTTCTGGGTCCTGGACGACATCAGCCCGCTGCGCCAGCTCGACGACACGGTGGCGTTGGCCGACGCCTATCTCTTCAAACCGGCGGATGCCATTGATGTCGATCAGGGCGACGACAACGGCACGCCGTACCAGAAGGACGAACCCCGATCGGAGAACCCGGCGGACGGCGCGTACCTCGACTACTACCTGAAGACCGACGCCGTGGGGCCGGTGACGCTCGAGATTCTCGACGCCAAGGGCACGAGCCTGCACACCTACTCCAGCGAGGCTCCAGCCGCTGGCGCCCGTCCCGCGCGCCCCGGCATTCCGAATACGACCGCGCTGTGGCGGCCCGAGCCGAAGGCGTTTTCCGCGGCCGCGGGAATGCACCGGGTTAGCTGGCGACCGAATACCGGCCGCCCTGCTGGTTTCGGCAGCTTTGGCGCCCGTGCCCCGCAAGAGCCGGTCGTCACCCTGCCGGCTGAGTTCACGGCGAAGCTGACCGTGAACGGGAGGAGTTACGCGCAGACCTTTACGGTCAGGCCGGATCCGAGGAGACTCGAGGAGTAACTATGTGCCGCAATATCCGAACACTCTATCACTACGACCCGCCGACTACCGATGACGAGATCCGGGCGGCGTCGCTGCAATTCGTCCGCAAAGTGAGCGGATTCACGAAACCGTCGTCAGCGAACGCGGCGGCTTTCGACCAGGCGGTCACGGACGTGGCAGCGACCGTACGCACGTTGCTCGACTCGCTCGTCACGCAGGCGCCGCCCCGGAACCGGGAGGCGGAGATCGCGAAAGCGAAGGCGCGCTCAGCCGCTCGCTTCGGTCCAGCGGACCAGCGCCGCGTCGAGCGCCCGCCGCGCCCGGTCTAGCTCCACACTCAAGCGTCCCGCCTCCCGCGCCCCGCTGGCGCCGCCGTCGTACAGCGCCGGGTCCGCCAGAGCACGCTCCAGCTCGCCGATGCGCGCCTCGGCCGCGTGCACCGCCTGCTCGCGCGCCTCGGCCTCGCGCTGTGCCGCGCGCCGCGCTTCCTGGCTCTCGCGCCGCGCCGCCGCGGCCTTCCGAACTTCGGTTCGCGTGCTCCGGCTCGCTCCCGCGCCGGTACGCGCCATCCGCTGCGTCACGGCCCGCTCGGCCTGCTGCTGCTCCCACTCCACGAACGTGCCGGCGTAGTCCTGAATCCGCTCGCCCTCGAACGCCCACACCCGGGTCGCCAGCTCGCGCAGAAACGCCCGATCGTGGCTCACCACGATCACCGTCCCCCCGTAGTCCTCGAACCCGTCCTCGAGCGCCTCGATCGACTCCACATCCAGATCGTTGGTGGGCTCGTCCAACACCAGGAGGTTCGCCGGCCGCAGGGCGAGCAGCGCCAGCGCCAGCCGGGCGCGCTCACCGCCGGAAATGACGGCCGTGCTGCGCTGCACCTCGTCACCCGTGAACCCGAAGCCGCCCAGGTGATTCTGGATGTGGCCCCGGGTCCAGCGGCCGCGCAGGTCGGCCACGCAATCGTAGATGGTGCGGTCCTCGGGGACCTGCGCCAGGTCCTGCCGGAACCACTCGGCCACGATCCCGGCGCCGAGCCGTGCCTCGCCCGCGGCGGGCGCGCGCGCGCCGAGCAGGGTCGCAAGCAGCGTGGACTTCCCGGCCCCGTTGGGGCCGACCAGGGCGATCACCTCGCCGCGCCGCGCCACGGCCGAGAAATCGCGCACCAGGGTGCGCTCGCCCATCGTGATGCGCAGCCGCTCCACCACGAGCACCTGGTCCCCGCCCCGCTCGGCGTCTCCGAAGCGGACGCTCATCGCCTCGCGCTCCCCCGGCGGGGCGGACAGCCGTGGCAGTCGGGCCAGCCGGGCGCGGCGCCCCTTCGCCTGGGCGCTGTTTTGCCCGGCGATATTGCGCCGGATGTAGTCCTCTTCCTTGGCGATGATCTTGCGTTGCTGCGCCACCTGCCGCTCGAGCGTTAGCTGCCGCTCGTCGCGTTGCTTCACGAACGCGGTGTAACCGCCCCGGTACGCCGTCGTCGTGCCGCCGGAGACGTGGAGCACGTGGTCCACCGCGTCGTCGAGGAACGCGCGGTCGTGGCTGATGACGATCAGCGTCTCGCCGAACTCGCCGAGGTAGCGCTTGAGCCAGTCGATCGTGTCGAGATCGAGGTGGTTGGTGGGCTCGTCGAGCAGCACCAGATCCACCGGCGCCGCGAGCTGGGCGGCGAGCCCCACCCGGCCCCGCTCGCCGCCGCTCAGGGAGCCGATCGACCTCGTGCGCGCTTCTCGCGGGTCGAATCCCAGCCCCTGGAGCACGGCGTCGACCCGCGCCTCCAGCTGGTAGCCGCCCTGGTGCGCGAATCGCTCCTGGTCGCGGCCAAAGCGCGCCAGGTCGGCGTCAGTCACCCGCTCGCCCAGCTCCGCCAGGCGCTCCGCCTGGCGCGCGAGCTCGTGCTCCAACGCGAGCAAGGGGCCGTAGCCCGAGGCCGCGGCATCCCACACCGTCTCCGCCCCGCCGAAATCCCGGGCTTGGTCCAGCACCGCAATGCGCAAACCGGGCTGGCGCGTGACGACGCCCCGGGCGGGCGCGAGACTTCCATCGATCAGCCGCAGCAGCGTCGTCTTGCCGGCGCCGTTGCGGCCCACGATGCCCCAGCGCTCCCCGGCGGCGACCGTGAAATTCACGTCCCTGAGCAGCGTCGTCGCCCCGAACTCGACCGAGACGTCGGAACACGAGAGAATCGTCACGCGGGGAATATGGCGGAGGGAGGCACCCCCCGGCATCTTGTCGGTCGTGACCGACACACCGGCCCAGGGCTATCCACGGCGCGGCAGCCCATTCACCCGCGCGTTCGCCCGCCGGTTGCTCGGTCTGTTCGGATGGCGGGTGCAAGGGACGCTGCCGGCGTGCCCCCGGTTCGTCCTGATCGTGGCGCCGCACACGTCGAACTGGGATTTCTTCATCGGTGTGCTGGCCATGTTCGCGACCGGTCTCAAGGCCAGCTGGCTGGGGAAGCACACGATTTTCCGGTTTCCCCTGTCCCCCGTGCTGCGATGGCTGGGCGGAGAGCCGATCGATCGATCCGCCCGGCACGGGACCGTCGACACCGCGATCGAGCATTTCCGGACGCGGCCGCAGTGGGTGCTCGCGCTCTCCCCCGAGGGAACGCGGCGACCCGTGAGCCGCTGGAAGACCGGGTTCCACCGCATCGCCGTCGGCGCTGGCGTCCCCATCGTGCCGGTGTGGTTCGACTATCGGTCGCGCGTGGTCGGCATCGGGGCGCCACAGTCGCCGGATCCCGACGAGGCCGTCAGTGTGATCCAGCTGCGCTCGCTGTACCGTAAGGACATGGCCCGACACCCCGAGCTGTACATCGAATCAGAGGAAAGGAGCTTACCGTGAAGCGCTTCGCTCATCTGGCCGTGCTCGTCGCTCTGGCGGCACCCCGCGCCCAGGCCCAGGAGTCCTCCATCCCGGATGCCATCCTCGGCAAGGCGCCCCCGCCGCACGGGCAGGCGGCGTCCTACTTCCCCGGCGACTCGCTCACGCGCGGGTACCTCGCGGTGCCGGCCGGAAAGGGACCGTTCCCCGCCCTGATTCTGATTCACGAGTGGGACGGGTTGGTGGACCGGGACCGCCAGGTCGCCGACATGTTCGCCGCGCATGGCTACGTGTCGCTCGTGGTCGACCTGTACCAGGGGAAGACCGGGAGCAACCGGGACGAGAACGTCGCGCTCATGACCAACGCGCGCGCGCATCCCGAGGTGGTCATCGCGAATCTCGATGCCGCGCAGAAATTCCTGCGCGCGCGCTCCGACGTGAGCGGCAAGATCGGTGTCATGGGATGGTGCTTCGGGGGCGGCATCGCGCTGAGCTACGCCCTGGGCGGCGCCGATCACGACGCGACCGCCATCTTCTACGGCTCCCTCGTGACCGATCCGGCACAGCTGCGTCGCATCCATCATCCCATCTACGGCACCTTTGCGGGTCAGGACCGCGGCATCCCCCCGGCGCAGGTGGCGCAGTTCCGGGCGGTGCTCGATTCGCTCGGCATCAAGAACGACATCCACGTCTACGATCCGGTGCAGCACGGCTTCTGGCTGTGGGTGGACCGCGATCCCGCGACGAACTCGGCGCCGGCGGCGGATGCGTGGCAGCGCCTGGTGCGCTACCTGCACGAGACGCTGGGTGGCAGCTAGGCGGCGCGGCGTTTTCGCCGCGATCCTCGGCGCGCTGGCGGCGGCGTTCGGGCTGCTCGCCATTCCCCCGGCCGAGCCGCCGCCCGCTCCTCTCCCTGCCGGCGACAGCGGGGCCGGCTTCGCCTGGAAGCGGGATGCCTTGTGGCGCCAGCTCGAGACGCAGTACCTCCGATCCCGCGGTGAAGACTGCCGCCGGACGCTGGCGCGCTCGAACCTGACGTTCGCGACGCTCGCTTCCACGCTGGGGGGGATCGCCACCGGGCAATTCGACCCTGATGCACCGGTCTTCGATTCCCTCGAGTCCGGCTACTTCTCCCTCGCGCCCGCCGTCGCCGCGTGCCCGACCGATCTGGCCCGATACGTGGACTTCTACGAGCGCATGCGCGAAGTCGTCAAATGGCAGTCGCGTCACTGGGACATAAAGACCATCGCCGCCCGGCGCCGGCTGTACCGGGCGCTGTACGGAGGCCGCGCCGCCGTGGAGGAAGTGATGCTGCAGCATCCCGACGACATGGTCACCCTGTTGCCCGGCGTGAACGAGCCGTCGGCTGCTCCGGGCGCCATGGTGTACGGCGTGGAGATCCACTCGGGCGACCTGCTCGTGTCCCGCGGCGGCTACCCCACCTCGGCCCTGATCGCCCGCGGCAACGACTACCCGGGCAACTTCTCGCACATCGGCTTGGTCCACGTCGATTCGGTCACCCACGCCGTTTCCGTGATTCAGGCGCACATCGAGCGGGGCGTCGCCGTCGCGTCCGCCGAGGAGTACCTGCGCGACAAGAAGCTGCGGATCATGGTGCTGCGGCTGCGGGTCGACCTGCCGCAGCTGGCCGATCCACTGCTGCCCCATCGCGCCGCCACGCGGGCGCTCGAGCGCGCCCGCGCCGAGCACATCCCCTACGACTTCACGATGGACTACACGGATCCGTCGCGCCTGTTCTGCTCGGAGGTCGCGTCGTGGCCCTACCACGATCTCGGGGTGACCCTCTGGATGGGGATCTCGACCATCAGCCAGCCCGGGCTGCGCCGCTGGCTCGCGTCGTTCGGCATCCGGCACTTCGAGACGGAAGAGCCGTCGGATCTCGAATACGATCCGCAGCTCGTGGTCGTCGCGGAATGGCGCGATCCGGCGACGCTGTTCCAGGATCACGTCGACAATGCCGTGATCGACGCGATGCTCGAAGGCGCCGAGCGCGGCGACCGGCTCCGCTATCCGTGGTACGCGCTCCCGATCGGGCGGCTCGCCAAGGGATATAGCCAGCTGCTGGAGCGATTCGGCCGTGTGGGGCCCGTTCCGGAGGGGATGTCCGCGGTGGCGGCGCTACGCAACCAGGCGTTCGGGAGCCGGGAACGACACCTCGCCGCGCAGGTCGGGGCCCAGGCCACCCTGCTGGCGCAGCAGCAGGGATATCCGCCGCCCTACTGGACTCTACTCGATCTGGCCCGCCAGGCGGCCGCGCGGCACTGATCAGCGCAGAAACCGCTCGGCGAGCTGTTGCAGCCGTTCGTTGCGCTCCGCGACGGCCCCGGCCAGGATGCGCTCCACGTGCGGCCGCAGCCTCGGCTCCCCCCAGCGGTAGCCCGTGGCCAGCTCGGCGCTATAGGAGTCCCCGGCGTTCGCGCCTTCGATCAGCGCCCACGCGGCGGCCTCGTCGTACGTCGGATCATCGCGGCTGGGAAGGTGGTAGCGGGGCTCGGGGCCGCCCGCGTCTTCGTTAACGAACGCTCGGGACATACGAATCGACTACCGCAGCGGCCCCATTCCCTGGATGGCGACCGCCCGGTTGGTCCCGCCTGCGAAGGTGTTACGGCGGACCATAAACTCGCCCGTGCGGCCGTCGTCGAGCACGAGTCGATAGCGCTGCCCCGTCTCCAGTCCGGTCAGGTGCGTGATGGTCATCGTCCCGTGCCACTCGGCCACGCCGTTGCGCTCGACCTCCTCCAGCATGACGTCGACCGCCTCAGCCAGCGTGCTGCCGTCTTCTTTCCGGATCCCGCAACGGTGAAATGGCATGGTGGTAAGATTGTGTGTCAACTGGCGCCTTCCGCAATGGTCGATCATCTTGCGTGCGGCTCGGAGCTGGCCTCCGAGTTGGGGCGTGCGCGCCGCATGTGGGCGGTGGGGAGTCGCGATCGGGGACCGGGACTGATCGCACCAGAGGGGCGATTCCGGCACGAGTTTTGCCACGGAGGTGTTGCGCCAACCTTATGTCCCTCGATCCCGTCCAGGCGTACCGTCTCCTGGGCCTCGCGCCCGGTGCGTCGCTCGACGATGTGAAGACCGCGTATCGCGATCTCGCACAGGTCTGGCACCCCGATCGGTTTCCCGAGAACGACCGGTTGCGCGAGAAGGCGCAGCTGAACCTGCAGCGCATCAACGAGGCGTATGCGGTACTGCGGGACTTCCGGCCCGCCCCCGTGCCGGTCGCCGTGCCAGCGGCCGCTGTCGCTACCGCGGCCGGACCGATCCCGGGCCGCCGCCCCTCGCCGCCCCGCTGGGACCTGCGGCATTCGTTGTTCACCGGGGTCATCGCGATGCGGCACTCGCTCAAGGTGCTGCGGCCCAGCGCCACGTACGCCCGCAAGCCGCACCGCCGCGGCCTCCCCAAACCCTGGATCCTCCTGGGCCTCGCGGCGCTGCTGCTGGTGGCGTTCGCGCTCGCGGCCATGTGGTACGAGGGCTATCTGGACTTCTAGGTCGCGGCGCGGCGCAGGCGTCCCTGCGCCAGCAACAATTCCGCGTTGAGCAGCGCCGCGCCGGCAGCGCCACGAATCGTGTTGTGCCCCAGGACGACGAACCGATACCCGAGCACGCGATCGCGCGCGATGCGGCCCACGGTCACACTCATCCCGCCTCCCGCGTCGCGATCGAGCCGCGGCTGCGGGCGATCGGGCTCCGGACGGACGATGATCGGTCGCTCCGGCGCGCTCGGCAGGTGCAGGCGCTGCGGGACGCCGCTGAAACACGCCATGACCTCCGCAATCGCGGCCGGCTCCGGCGACGAGGCGAGCTTGACGCGCACCGCCACCAGGTGGCCGTCCACCACGTTGACACGGTGGCACTGGGCGCTGACCGCGAGCGCTCCCGGTATGATCCGCCCGCCTTCGAACCGGCCGAGCAGCTTCGCCGTCTCGCGCTCGATCTTCTCTTCCTCGTGCGCGATGAAGGGCAGCACGTTGTCGGTGATGTCGAGCGCCGCCACGCCGGGGTAGCCGGCTCCCGAAATGGCCTGGAGCGTCGTCGCCACCACGGCCTCGACGCCGAACTGCGCCTGCAGCGGCGCGAGCGCGAGGGTGAGGGTGATGGTCGAGCAGTTCGGGTTGGTGACGACGTACCCCGGGCTCGTCCGTCCGTCGAGCAACCCGAGGTGCTCCGGATTCACCTCGGGAATGATCAGCGGCACGTCCGGATCCATCCGATACGACGATGAATTGCTGATGACCGGATAGCCCGCCCGCACGAAGGCGCCTTCCACGTCGCGGGCGAGATCCGCCGGGAGGCTTGAGAAGATTACGTCGCACGGGAGCGGTGGTCGCGGCGGCTCGACGGGGAGCTCCGCCGCCTCCGGCGGCATCGGGCCAGGCAGCCGCCACACGCACGCCTCGCGATACGGCTTCCCCTGCGACCGATCCGATGCCGCCAGCGCGGTCACCCGGAACTGGGGGTGATGCTCCAGCAGTTGGATGAAACGCTGCCCCACGGTGCCGGTCGCGCCCAGGATGCCGACCCGGAGCGGGCCCGCGGCGGCGCCGCTCACCGGAGCGATTCCTCGAGCGCGGTCGCCGCGTCCGTCCGTTCATCACGGTATTTCACGATCACCGGGGCGTACAGGGAGAGGCCCCACCCGGCGCCCTTTCCTTCGGGCAAGGCGCGCGCCCCCGGAACCACCACCGCACCCGCGGGGATCTCGAGCACGCCCGTCGGCGGACGGCGATACACCTGGCCCCGGACGACGTCGTACACCGGGGTAGACCCCGTGAGGATGGTTCCCGCCGCGAGCACGACGCGCTCCCGCACGATGGTCCCCTCGTAAATGCCGCACCCGCCGCCCACGAGCACATCGTCCTCGACGATCACCGGCATCGCCCCCACCGGCTCGAGCACTCCGCCCACCTGCGCGGCCGCCGACAGGTGGACGCGCCGGCCGATCTGGGCGCACGAGCCGACCAGGGCGTGGCTGTCAATCATCGTGCCCTCGTCCACGTAGGCCCCCACGTTGACGTACATGGGCGGCATGCACACGACACCGGGGGCGACGTAGCTCCCGTCGCGAATGCTCGAGCCGCCCGGCACGATGCGCACCCGGTCGGCCAGGGTGGTGGCACGAACCGGGAAGGTGTCCTTGTCGAAGAATCGCAGCGTCGCGTCCGCCGACATGTCGGTGAGCGACCCCATCCGGAATCCGAGCAGGATCCCCCGTTTCACCCAGGCGTTCACCCGCCACTCCCCGCTCGGAGCGCGCTCGGCGGCGCGCACCTCCCCGCGAGTCAGCGCGCCGCGGAACTCGGCGAATAGCGCGCGATCGGCGTCGTCGAAGCTCGTCCGGGTCGCCGCCGCGAGCGCCTCGACGCGCTCACGCAGCGACATGCGACGCGCCGCCCAGGAGTCCGAGCTCCTGCAGCAGTTCGCGCAGGCGGGCTCGCGTCTTGTCCTGCACCGGGACGAGGGGCAGACGGAACCGCTCCTCCAGGAGACCCTGGAGCGCCATCGCGGCCTTCACCGGCCCCGGATTGGATTCGAGGAAATTCGCGTCCATGAGGGGCAGCAGCCGGTAGTGCAGTGCCCGGGCGTGGGCCCAGTCGCCCTGCAGCGCGAGGTCGGTCAGCCGGGACATGAGGTCGGGGACCTCGTTCGACACCACCGAAATGATGCCGTCGGCGCCGAGCGCGATGAGCGGCAGCGTGATCGCGTCGTCGCCGGCGAGGACGCGAAAGCCTTCCGGCCGTTCCCGGAGAATCGCCATGATCTGCGCGATGTTGCCGGATGCCTCCTTCACGGCGGCGATGTTGTCCACGGTGCGCGCCAGCGACAACAGGGTCGCCGCTTCGATGTTGGAGCCCGTCCGCCCCGGCACGTTGTAGGGCACGACGGGAAATCCGGGCACCGCGTCCGCGACGGCCTGATAGTGCGCCGCGAGCCCCGCCTGGGTCGGCTTGTTGTAGTAGGGAGTCACGACCAGCACCGCGTCCGCGCCCGCCGCGCGCGCGGTCCTGGCGCGCTCCACCGTACCGGCCGTCGCGTTCCCGCCCGCTCCGGCGATCACGCGGCCCCGGCCGCGCGCGACCTCCACGGTGATGGCGATGACCCGCCGTTGCTCTTCGTCGGTGAGGGTCGCGCTCTCCCCCGTCGTGCCGCAGGGGACGAGCAGCCGGACGCCACCCGCGATCTGTCGCTCCACCAGCGCCCGCAGCCGTGCCTCGTCCACCACTCCGTCGCTCCGGAACGGCGTGACGAGAGCCGTTCCGCAACCGCGCAGCCAGTCCACACGCATCGTCATAGCTCTCGCTTCCCCTGGGGGCCGAGCAACTCGTCCAGCACTTCGTCGAAGGCGAACACCCCCTGACGCCCCACGACCCACCGCGCGGCCAGCAGGGCCCCGGCGGCGAACCCGTCGCGCGAGCGGGCCACGTGCTCGAGGGTGACCTGATCCGCCGCCGAATCGAATCCCACGCGATGGGTGCCGGGAATGTACCCGGCCCGCGTGCTCGCGACCGGTACGGGACGGTCCAGCGCGTGGGTGAGGATATCGCGCAGCCGCAGCGCCGTTCCCGACGGCGCGTCGCGTTTGCGGGCGTGGTGCGCTTCCTCGATGAACGCATCGTAGTCGGCGAATCCTGCGAACAGCTCGCCGGCTCGTGCCACCAGCCGATAGTACAGGTTCACGCCGACCGAGAAGTTCGCGCCAAACACCAGGGCGCCACCGCCGGCTTCCACGGCGTCGCGCACCATCGGCTCCTGATCGCGCCACCCGGTGGTGCCTTCGACCAGCGGGACCCCGGCCCGTGCACAGGCCGTCGCGTTGGCGAGCACGGCATCGGCCACCGAGAAATCGATTGCGGCATCGTGGCCCCGGAGCAACGCCGCCAGCTCGTCCGCCTCGCGCAGCGCGTCCTGCGCGGCAAGCACCACGCCGATCTCGTGTCCGTTCGACCGGGCGTACTGTGCGACGACACGACCCATCCCTCCCCGGCCAAACAGGGCGAGCTTCATGCTCGCACTCCGACGGCCTCGGCCTCCCGCCCGCCCGCTGCCGACCCGGAGAGCAGCGATCGCACGAGCCGGACGTACAGTTCGATGCCCCGCAGCACGTCGGCCTTCGCGATGCGCTCGTGGGGAGTGTGCGCTTCGTGGATGGATCCGGGACCGAGCAGCAATGGGGTGCCCCAGTGACTCAGGTGCGCCGTGTCGGTGGTGAATCCCACGATGCACTGCTCGAAGCCGGGGAGGCTCATGAGCCGTGCCGGCGGGGTGATGCTCAGGTATTCGACGTGCGCCCGCCCACCGACGCAACGCTCCAGCAGCTCTTGCACCGGCGCGGCGCTGGTCACGAGGCGAAAATGCAGATCCGCCCTCGCCTCGGTGGCGAGCAGGTTGGTGCGCGTCCCACCGCTGAGCGTGCCGATGTTGCAGGTCGTCTCGCCGAAGAAGTCGTCGCGCGGCCACGCGGTCCGGCGCACGTCCGCGAGGACCTCGAGCAGCCCGTCGATGGCCGAGGTTCCGCGTTCGGGGTAGGCGGAATGGCCACCCGTGCCTTCGGTCCGCAGCGCGACACGGAGCGAGCCCTTGCAGCCGATGGCGACCTTGTTGCCGGTCGGCTCGCCGACGATGATGTGGCGGCATTCGCGCGCGCGAGGATGCGCGTTGGCGGCGCGGGCCCCGAGGCTTCCCATCTCCTCGTCCACCACGAACAACAACCCGATCTCCGCCGTGCCGTCGGCACGCAGACGCTCCGCGGCGGCGATCTGGGCGGCGAGGATGCCCTTGGCATCGCAGGCGCCTCGCCCGTACAGGAACTCGTCGTCCTCGTGTGAGCCGATGAACGGCGGCACGGTGTCGAGATGGGTGCACAACACGACGCGCGGTGGAGCGCCCGTCGTGGCGAGCAGATTGGGTCGCCCGGGGAGGGCGTCGACCAGATCCACCCGGTAGCCCAGGTCGCCGAGATAGCCGGCCAGAAAGTAGGCGCTGCCCGCCTCGTCGCCTGACACCGACGGGATGTCGATCAGCCGGCGCGCCAGCGCCAGCACGTCCATCCTCGCCCCCGCCCGGGGCCGTGCGACCGACGTGGCCGGGCTCCCAACCTCCCGCCCGAGCAGGGCCTCGTGCAGGCGCACGACGGCCTCCGCCACGCACGCATCGTCCACGACGAACGTCAGATTGACGCTCGAGGCCCCCTGGGAGATGAGGAGGACATTCAAGTCCCGGATCGTCTCGAACACCCGCGCCGCGACCCCCTGCGTGCGGCGCAGCCCCTCGCCGACCACGCAGACGACGGCGCGTTTCCCCTCCACGTGGACATCGCCGAGTTGCCGCAGCTCGGCGATGATGGGCGGCAGGGCGTCCCCATCCTCGACCGTGAGCGACACGCTCACCTCCGACGTCGACACGACGTCCACCACGACCCCGTGCCGGTCGAATACCTCGAACAGGGCACGCAGGAACCCGTGGGCGCCGCGCGCTCGCGCCGCGGTCACCTGCACGACGGTGATGCCCTGCTTGTGCGCGATCGCCTTGACCGTCTCCGGCCAGATGTCGGCCTCGGCCGTCACGAGCGTGCCGGGCGCGTCCGGGACCAGGGAGTTGCAGATCCGCACCGGGATACGCCGATCCGTGGCGGGCTGGATCGTGCGGGGATGGAGCACCTTCGCCCCGAAGTAGGCCAGCTCGGCAGCTTCCGCGTAGGACAACCGCGGAACCGTTCGGGCACCCGGCACGATGCGGGGATCGGCGCTGAGCACGCCCGAGACGTCGGTCCAGATCTGGATCTCCGCGGCGTCGAGGGCGGCGCCAATGAGCGCCGCCGAGTAGTCCGAGCCACCGCGGCCGAGGGTGGTGGTCGCCCCGCTCCGCGCGGCGGCGATGTACCCGCCAAGCACCGGGATGGCGCCACCCTCGAGCAGGGGCACGAGCTCGTTCCGCGTCCGCTGTGCGGTTTCGGCGCTGTCGGGCGTCGCCCGTCCGTGCGTTTCGTCGGTCACAATGCAGCGGCGCGCGTCCACATGCCGCGCCGCGAGTCCCCGCCCCGCCAGCACGGCGGTGAGCAGAGATGCCGACAGACGCTCGCCGTAGGCGGCAACCTCGTCCTGCACGACGGATCGCGCCGCCGGATCTGGACCGATGCGGTTGAGCAGGCCGG
>Ga0153915_10003892_pt1 | contig 13725 bp, 13 predicted proteins | sample Opewatmetagenome_2_FD_107003 | JGI IMG/M metagenome (GOLD analysis project Ga0153915, IMG submission 107003) | Freshwater wetland microbial communities from Ohio, USA - Open water 3 Core 3 Depth 3 metaG | ecosystem: Environmental > Aquatic > Freshwater > Wetlands | place: USA: Ohio, Lake Erie... | reverse complement strand
GTTTACGAATATGCAGCGCTGGACAAATCCGGCAAGAACATGAAGGGGATTATTGACGCCGACAATCCCCAGACTGCGCGCCAGAAGCTGAGAAGCTCAGAGATTTTTCCAATTGAGTTGAAGGAGACCTTTGCCCAGTCCAGGGATCTTCCCTCGGGACACATATCCTTTTCATCCCTATTTCACAGGGTTACGCCGGGAGAGATCTCGTCTATGACCCGGCAGCTCGCAACACTTTTAAGCGCCGGCATCCCTCTTCTTTCATCCTTGGAGGCGTTAATAACACAGGCCACAAACCCCCTTCTGAAAAAGATCATGTCCGAGATCAAGGAATCGGTCAATGAGGGTAATGGACTATCTTTTTCCCTTTCGAGACATCCAAAATATTTCTCCCAGATATACATTAATATGGTGCAGGCCGGAGAGGCGTCAGGATCCCTGGATCTTGTGCTGGAAAGGCTTGCCGATTTCAGTGAGAACCAGGAGGCATTAAAAGGCCGTATAAGGGCGGCCTTGGCCTATCCCGTTATAATGTTGATAATCGGCGTCCTTGCGCTTATGCTGCTTGTCACCTTTGTCGTTCCGAAGTTTGTTGATGTCTTCAACGAGATGGAGGCAAGCTTGCCGATCCCCACATTGATTGTCATCAGCGCCAGCAAACTGTTAAAATCCTTTTGGTGGGCCATCCTGCTTGTAATAATTGGCCTTTTCTATTCACTGAGACAATTTAAAAGGACAGAAAAGGGGACCATAATGTGGGATAAAATCAAGCTGGGCGCCCCTGTCTTTGGGATAATAAACATAAAGATGGCGATGGCCAGGTTCGGAAGGACCCTGGGCAGTCTGACTCAAAGCGGGGTGCCGTTGATCTCATCGCTGCAGATTGTAAGAAATATCGTTAACAACCGCCTGTACGCCGATGTTATAGATAATGCCATGGAAGAGATTCAGGCAGGTAAATCCCTCGCGATGCCCCTTTCCCGAAGCAAATGGGTCCCGCCTGTCGTCATACAGATGATAGGCGTGGGCGAACACAGCGGCGATCTTGAGAAGATGCTCAATAAGATAGCCGATATCTATGAGAGGGAAGTGGAATCGCAAATAGCCATGTTGACCTCTATGCTTGAACCGGTTATGATCCTGATCATGGCTGTGATTGTCGGATTTATAGCCTTTTCAATCGTGCTGCCAATACTTGAGATGAGTCAGATAGTGCATTAAAACAATATATTTTATCAGGAGGATAAAGGTAATGATGGATAGACATAATGAGGGAGGGTTCACTCTTATTGAGATAATGGTTGTTATTATCATTCTGGGGATACTGGCAAGTCTTGTGGCCGTTAGATTAACCGGGCAGACCGAAGAGGCCAGACGCACCCAGGCAAAGGTCCAGATTGAGACCTTGAATACCGCACTGAACCTTTACAGACTGGATAATGGAAGTTATCCCTCTACGGAACAGGGCCTTAACGCCCTTGTCGAGGCGCCTACAGTCGGCACCCTCCCGAGAAAATGGCGCGAAGGCGGTTATCTGGAGAAAAAGAAGATCCCCCTGGATCCATGGAAGAACGAATATGTTTACCTTTCACCAGGCATTCACGGCGATTTTGATATTACTTCATATGGAGATGACAACGTTGAAGGAGGAGAGGGCAAGGATGCAGATGTCAACAGCTGGGATCTTGAATAGTGAAGCTCACCATTTCAACCTTTTATCCCTGAAGGACATCGATGCGTTTCCTTGACACAATTTACACGCCTGCTCATATGTCGACGTATGCTAATCATCCCTATAGCAAACCAAAGGGCATTCCAGCAAGGACAAATAACCATCCCATGGATAGACCTCAAAGGCAATGCGGCGGATTTACACTTATTGAATTGACCATGGTTATCCTGCTTGCCGGTTTTATGCTGTCATTGACCTTGCCCAGATTGCGCGATGTGGCGCTAAGCGACACTCTTAAAAACACAGTCAGGACATTGAGTGCCACAGTTAAAGAATTGCGTTATCGGGCAATAAAAGACAGCCGGGAATACTATCTGATATTCGATTTTGGCTCAAAAAAATTCCGGACCGAATCAGCGTATTTTACTGAGGAGGAACGTGTTGAAGCGAAAGAAAATTCCTTTTCACTTCCCTCCGGCGTCCGGGTAATTGACATATGTTTTAAAAGCGATGAAAAGAAAACAACCGGGGAAGCGCCCATAGGTTTCAGTAAAGATGGATATATCATTCCATCGGTTATCCATCTCGGCTCGGAAGACGGGAGACGATTTACTTTTGTCTTAAGACCATTTCTTGGAGACGCTTATGTCATTGAAGAGTACGTTGAGATTGGAGATGTAAAACTATAGACATCATCACATGAAATAAAGCGCATTATGATCAATAGCCTAAAACAAAAGAAAGAATCCGGTTTTACCCTGCTTGAAGTGATGGTGGCCCTTTCAATAATTGCCATTGTCCTTGTTTCATTATTGATCTCACAATCTCACAGCGTTTCCCTTCAGGACGAGACAAAATTCAATACAACCGCGGCCATGCTGGCCCAGAAAAAGATCTCGGAGATAGAATCAAAAAATGGGGATGACCTGATATCCGATTCAGGAGAGTTTGAAGATGATTTCCCGAATTATTCCTGGGAGATTAAGGTGCAGGATGTATCATTAACCGGAGCGGAAAAATTTACAAAATATCTAAAACAGATTGACCTGAACATAAGCAGGGGCGAGAACAAGCGTTATCAATATGCCGTGAGATTTTATAGATTTGTTCCCTAAACAGGCCGTAAATATTAAAACATAATATGAACGTTAAGCACATAAAGCATCATAAAGGTTTTACCCTTCTGGAGATACTTGTGGCGATAGCGCTTTTTGCGGCCATTACTGCTATGCTGTATCCTGCATATATCGGAACTTTCCGTAATATGGATATAGCGGAATCATACGGCACAATATACCGGATGGCAAGGATCGCCGTTCAAAGGATCTCCGAGGACTTGCAATGCGCAAGCATCCCTGATACAGACGATGATTCCGATCCGGAGCAATCTCAGGTCTTTTCAGGGAAAGACTCCGCTATAAATGGAAACGACACCGATGAGTTGGAATTTATCTCTGAGAAACACATCTCATTTAACAGTAATGTTGCGGCAGGGAGAGGATTGATTAAATATTATGTAAAGGAATATGAGGATCAGGAAGGTTTTATTTTGTACAGGTCAGACAAACCGGAGCTGGGGAAGAAGACTGAAGGAGAGACAGTAGGACTAATACTCTGTGAGGGGATCAATTCTATTAACATCTCTTATCAGGATGAAAACGGAGATACATATGATTACTGGGATTCTTCCTCGGAACCGTTTAAGAGAAAACTGCCGTCAATGGTGTCCGTTGAACTGGAATTCATGAACAAATCCGATCCCGATTCCCCGATTAAATTTGTAACATCTGTCTCAATCCCTATGGCAAGGAGGGCATATGGCAATAATTCCTAAAAATGAAAAGGGTGTTGCCCTCATACTCACAATCACGTTGATCGGCCTTATAGTCATACTGACCTTGCAGTTCAGTAAATCCATCCTGGCCGGCCTGTATGAGACCGCTAATTTTGATGATGGGATTAAACTGGGCGTCATTGCAAAATCAGGCTTTAACTGCGCCCTGGCGGTGCTTTATGAAGATGGGACCGACGTGGATTCCTTGCACGACGATTGGGCATCCATGAATCAATATGCTTCCTATTCCGCCGAGCTTTTTGATAATGACGGGATGTTCCAGACAGAGGTAACAGACCTTACAGGGAAGATCCAGATCAATAAATTGATAAATAAGAACAGTGAAGGGAAGGAGGAATTCAATTCAGATCAGAAGGGGATTCTTGAAAGGCTGCTGAGCGAGCCGCCGTTCGATCTGAAATCGGAAGAGATTGAAGATATTTTAAATGCTGTAAAAGATTGGATAGACGAGGATGGCGAAACCGAGGGATTAGACGGCGCAGAGGATTCCTATTACCAGTCCCTCGAAAACCCATACTCATGCAGAAATGCCCCTTTCAAGTCCGTTGATGAACTGCTTCTTGTAAAAGGGATTACGACGGAACTTTTTTACGGGACTACAGAAAAGCCGGGCATATCGGCATATCTGACGACGGTTTCTGGCGATGGCAAGATCAATATAAACACTGCCGATCCCATTGTCCTGAAAGCGCTTTCTTCGGAGGAACTGGACGATAGCATGATTGAGGAAATGGTGGAATATCGCAATAATGAAGATGACCTGAGCAGACCGGATTGGTACAAGACCGCCCTTGGAACGAGTGAGGAATATTTCGCACAAAAACTTATAACAACCAAAAGTTCTTATTTTGAAATAACATCAAGAGGCATAAAGGACTCCAGAAACAAAGGGATGACAGCGATTGTAAAAAGAAACGGGAAATCATTGACTGTGCGTTCCTGGAAGATGTTGTAACCTGTTGAATTAAATTTTTTTCTTTTGTAAGATGTGTATCCGTTTATGACCATTTAGAACTTTTGAAAGTTCATTTAGTGTATTTAAATCTGAAGGCAAAGAGGCTGATGCGAGGGACATTTCGTTATCTTTACAGGAGCATGCATGTCGGGCAAGATACTGGGTATTGATATTAATAAAGATTTTATCGCCGCAGCACAGATCGTAAGCGGACTGAAAGGGTTTCAGATCGCATCGTTTCTGAGCGTCATGATCGATAAAGATAACGATCCTGCCGACGCCTTGAAGGAACTCTCTGAAAAGATGGATCTGAAGAGCGGGACATGTATCGCTTCCCTTGACGCCGGGAATATATCCTTTCAGAATCTCAGTATGCCCTTTAAAGATCCTAAAAAGATAAAACAGACCCTCCCCTTTGAAATGGAAACACGGGTGCCGTTTCCTGTTGAAGATATTGTAATCGACTTTAATATAGTAAAAAGTTCCGATCAGAGCGATATACTTGCGGCATCGGCAAAAAAGACCCTCATCTCTGAATATCTTGAAAAACTGAAATCATTGGGCATATCTCCCGGTCTGATCGATATCAGACCTGTCCCGGCAGCTCTATGGCTGTTGTCTCAGGCAGAGACCCCCGATTGCGGACTGGTGATAGACCTGGGGAAAGATAGCGTGACGATCGTGCTTTTCCTTGAAAGAAGGGTGGCGCTTATCAGAAATATTCGCTTTGGAAACGGCGTTGGTTCCGAATCTCCCGCAAAAGACACTGCCGCCCCTTCAAAGGAAAAAATAGAGACAATCGCAAAGTCAATGCGCCTTCATCTGAAAAATACCATTCGCCCATTTTCCCTTCAGATGAAAACCGATATAAATCCCGTGAAGGCATTTATAACAGGAATAGGGGCCCAATATGCCGGGATTACGGATATCTTAACAGGCCAGCTGGGCATTCCTGTTGAAAAAATCGATATCGCTAAGGATAAAGGGATACATCTGGATCCCGATGTGTCCGCGGAATGGAATCCGGCATTAATGGATGGCGCCCTTTCCCTTGCCGTAAGGGAGATGAAAAAAGGTCATGGTTTCAATCTCAGAAAAGGCGAATTCGAGATAAAAAAGAATTTTTTAAAGACAGTAAAGGAGCTGCGAAAGGCCGGCATTGCAGTTCTGATTATCATTTTCTTTCTCATGATCGATCTCGGCGTTGATTACTATCTCGTTAAAAAAGATATCAAGCAGCGGAGCAACGATGCGCGGAACTCTTCAGACAGTCGTTCCCTGACGCGAAGGATGTCAAATATCCCCTTCTTCAGATGAAGCAGAAGATTGAGGAACTGAAGAAATCGGCCGACGCACTGCCCGGCTCTATTAATAAAAAGCAGAAAGTTCTTGACCTGATGAACGATATCTCGCAACGCATCCCCAAGACCATTGATATCGATGTAGCCAAGATGGTTATAGACGCGGAAACAATCATCATCTATGGAGAAACCGATTCCTTCGCCACAGTTAACAGTCTGGAAAGCGGATTAAAAACATCGACCTATTTTTCCGATGTCTCAATCAATAATGAGAAGCAGGACAAGACAGGGAAAAGGGTGGAGTTCGAATTTAAACTTCAGAGAAAATAAACGGATAGGCCATGTTTAAAATAAACTTAGCAAAAAGGGAAAGATATGTCGTATTCACGGCTGCATGTCTTATTGGGATCTTTCTCCTGACAAATTTTCTTATACTTCCTTTTTTTAAGGAAAAAGACCGCCTGCAAAAAGGCATCGCGCTGAAGCAAGAAGAATTCAAACAGATTTCCGACCTCAGCCTGGAATATCAGAAGTATCAAAAAGGCTCAGGTGACGTATCCAAGGTCCTTGCAAGGCGTGACAAAGGTTTCTCCCTGACTTCCTATCTGGAGGAGGCCGCCAGAAAAGCAGGGGTATCTCTGAAAGGAATGACACAATCACAGGCTAAAGACAGCGGCGCCTATAAAGAAGCGACTGTCGAGTTGAAACTTGAAGGCGTCAACACGGAACAACTGGTCAACTACCTTTATTATGTTGAAAATCCTGAGTCTCTCATCTTTGTGAGGAGGATCTCCGTAAGCGATAACAAAAAGCAGGAAGGATATCTGGATTGCATTATACAGGTCCTGACTTATCAGTAATCCAATAAATGCTATGTGAAGAAGTATGAAACAATTTTTTTTAAAGCACAGAAAAGGGATATTATATGCGTTATACGGCGTTCTTATTACGCCTTTAATCCTGTTTATCTGTTTTCCGTCTGAAGTGATCGGGGATTTTATACAGTCAAGTGTGAACAGCAAGAATTCCGGCATCATTGTCACCGTTCAAAAGGCATCTCTTTCTTTTCCCGTCGGCATTAAGTTGGCCGGGGTAAAATGCAGCGTCCAGAGACACCCTGAAGAGACCGTTTGCGCGGCGGAAAAGATTGTAATAAGACCCGGCATATGGTCGCTTTTCGGCAAAAACCCCGAATTTCGATTCACCTCCCAGGCATACGGGGGGACTATAACAGGACGTATCAATCTTCAGAAAAACGGCCGGGAGGCCATGTTCACTTTATCAACTGAATTCAATGATATTCATATTGATGATAAATCATCGCTCCCCGCGATCATAACGGACTATGTGGCGGGAAATCTGAAAGGCGCCGTCACTTACAGCGGCGTGAGTTTGTCAGATCCCAACGGAACCGGCGAAGCGGCATTATCATTATCGGACGGCTCCATTAAATTCAGGGGAAGCCTTTTAAACATAAACGCCATTGACTTTAAAGAGGCACTGATCAAAGCGGATCTGAAAGATCAAAGTCTGAATATCTCAAACATCGATTTTAATGGGAATGATTTTCTTGGAGAGGCGTCAGGCATAATCAACCTCAAAAACCCTGTGGAGAAAAGCCGCATCAACTTTAAAGGCGCTATTGAGCCGACTGCATCATTCATTAAGGATTCCGGCAAGACAGGCGGCGCCGGCCTTTTATTAAGACAGTCATTAAAAAACGGCAAACTGCCGTTCACCTTTAACGGGACAATGGAAAACATTAATCTCCGGTTGATGTGAGCATTGTGGATTATAGCTGGGGTGACGGAGTTGGCCCATTTCTGAAAAACCTTATAAACGGATGACGGGTATGTTTTTACAGGATAAAATGGATATATTTAACAGGCCCATGACGAAACTCTACTATATAATATTTAACATTATCGCCATCACCGTAATTATTTATATAGGGGTTGACATATTTTACCGGGTCATCCGAATGAAATATACTCAGGTTGAAGTTCAAACAGTCGATGCCCCTGCAAAAGAGGAAGAAACCCCGTCCGTTAAATCCACTCTTAAAAATTATCAGGCTATTATTATCAGGAATATTTTCAGCAAGATAGACGTCTCCGCACAAAAGGGCGTTGATATAGACAAACTGAAAAGCACATCATTAAAATTGTCTCTGATAGGCACTATTGCAGGCAATAATAATACATCCGCCGCTATTATCCAGGATACAGGGACCAAGACGCAGGGCCTTTACAGGATAGGAGACAGTATCCAGAACGCAGTGATAAAATCCATTGTCAGGAAAAAGGTGGTATTGAAGATAGGAAACAGGGAAGAGGTCCTTACCATGGAAGATTCTGCCTCCGTTGGAAAAAAGACGGCGTCAGATCCCGATCAGGCTGAGAATATTGAGGAGGCGGCTTCACCGGCAACTGCGGCGATTGAGCGCAACATTACAATACAGCGGAAGGATATTGAGGCATCACTGAAGGATGTAAATGAACTCTTGACGCAGGCATCCATTCAACCCCATTCTACAGACGGCGAATCGGACGGCCTGACGATTACAGGAATAAAGGCGGGTTCTATCTTCAGAAAAATGGGTCTTAGAAATGGCGATATTATCAAGGGGGTAAATAATGACTCCATTAAGACCCCGGAAGATCTTATAAACATGTACAATGACCTGAAATCAGCTCCGGATATTTCATTGCAGATAACAAGAAGAGGCCAGGAGAGGGCCTTCAATTACACTTTTGCCGATTAAATTGGTGCATAGCATGTATAACTCCTTTTTCGGATTTAATGAAAATCCTTTCAATCTGACGCCTGATCCGCGCTACCTTTTTATGAGCCGTTCTCATAAAGAGGCCATCGAACATATGCTTTACGGCATAAATGAACGGAAGGGCTTCATTGTCATCACCGGAGGCATCGGCGCCGGAAAGACAACGCTGTGCCGCACCCTCCTGAACCACCTGAGCGGAGACACCAGAAGCGCCCTGATCTTCAACTCGTTCATCTCGGATATGGAACTGTTAAAGAGCATCAACCAGGAATTCGGGATACATATGCCTCCCGAGGCGGAGACAAAAAAGGATTATATAGACGCCTTGAACGGCTTTCTCCTCGATATCTTTACTGAAGGCGGAAACGCGGTCCTCATGATAGACGAGGCGCAGAACCTTTCCCATGATGTCCTTGAGCAGATCAGGATGCTGTCCAATCTTGAAACGGCAAAGGAAAAACTTATCCAGATAGTGCTGATGGGCCAGCCTGAGCTTCTGGGCGTCCTTGCAGCGCCCTCTTTGCGCCAGCTTAATGAAAGGATTATGGTGCGCTATGATCTGAATCCCCTTTCCTTTAAAGACATCAGGGGATATATTGAACATCGGATGATAGTCGCCGGCGGACACGGCGAGGCGCGCTTTACAAAAGGCTCTGTAAGGGAAATCTATTCATATTCAAAGGGCAATCCCAGACGAATAAACAATATATGCGACAGGGCCCTCTTGATCTCATACGCCCTTGGAAAGAATGATATATCCGGAGGCGCCATTAAAAAATCGATCAGGGAATTATATGGAACTAAAAACTCTTTAATCGGGCAGGGAATGACCTGGAGTCAACGTCTTTTATATGGGATTTTAGTCTTTATTGTTATTATGTTTGCCGCATTAGGCGGATGGAGATATAAGGGGCATCTCCTTAGCGTTGCGCCTGCGGAGGATATCAAACCGATTTTGAAAACCGATAATTCCGGTGACGCGGACATTAATATAAAAAATGAAAAAACTCCGTTCTATGTTGACGGGAGCAAGAGTCTCTTGATTCTGTTTTCCATGTATTACGGCCCATCAGGAAATGCGGGTCATGATCCTGAGGATTTCTATCCGGATCTTGTTTCATACAATATCGCCCCTGAATATTACATAGTTTTAAAAAGGCCTTTCAGGGTTTCCATGTCAGGCCCCGATCATGCCGCAAAGTACCTGGCGGTTAAAAAGACCGACGAAAAAGGCGTTACAGTCATAGACGACAATGGAGAAGAAAGGGCTATAGACAGGGACTTTCTTATAGACAACTGGGGAGGGCAGGTCTCGTGGATATATCCTGCGCCGAAGAGGTCTTTCAATCTTTTTAGAGGAGTCAGCATGCCGGAGGTGCTTGAACTTCAAAAGGCGCTCGGCAATAAGGGGTATATGGTTGAAACGACAGGGATCTATGATCAATCCACCTTTGAGGCAGTAACGAAATTTCAGAAGGATTTCGGTCTGGATCTTGACGGCATTGCAGGTCCAAGGACAAGGGCGCTGCTGTATCAGATGGTAATGTAGGATGAGCTATATAAACGAGGCGTTAAAAAAGGCACAGGAGTTGAAAGACTCGGGGTGCGCTAAATACAATAATATCCCTGTATCTGTCAATGCCGGCGGCAGGCGTTTCAGGATAAAAATATTTCTATATTCGATCTCGGTTGCAGTGGCGGTTCTTTTTGTCATTTTGGGGTATGGATGGCTGAATTCATCACAGGAAAAAAGAGGGTCCATAGCACCCTCCCCGGACCGGGGGGCGTTAAATGAAAAAGATGCAGGCTTAGACAAGAAACAATTATACGATAAGGCATTGAGTCTTTACAAGGCAGGCAGGATACCGGAGGCAAAGAAGATATACGAGGCCGTGGTAGCATTGGACCCGGGTTACATAGAGGCATTAAACAACCTCGGCATCATAAATATCCATGATAAGAATTTCAGCGCTGCAAAAGAGAACCTTGAGAAGGCAGTCAGGTTGAATCCGTCCTATGTGGAGTCCTATTACAACCTGGCTTGTCTTTATGCCATTAAAGGCGATGCAGGCCAAGGCCTTGAATATTTGAAAAAGGCCATATCACTGAACAGCAACGTCAAAGATTGGGCGAGAGATGATTCCGATCTTAATAGTCTCAAGGGATCTGATGAATTTAGAAGGATGGTGTCGCAATAGGGAAGCAATCCTATAAAATCTTCTCATTTTATAAACAGGATAATTAAAAATCCATATCAAGGGGAAATCGATGTATTATCAAAAGAGAATTTATTTTTTCTGTCTGTTTTTTCTGGCGGCATTATTTTGTTTTCAAACCGATCATGCCGATGGGGCGCTGGTTGCGGGTGACAACAAGGTCACGGCATCAGCGCCTGCGCAGGATGCTGCTGTCTCAGATGACGCTCCTCCTGAAGAAAATACTAATGACAATGAGATAGACAATGCCCCCGCCGCTGAGCCTATCCGGGAGGAAATTAACAATGCCGGCGATATAGATCCTGATGTAATGCAAAATTCCGACGTTTCAACCCCTGCTCCGGATGATATTCCGTCAAATAATCCGTCCGCCTCAAATAACGGCAAGACGTCTGCAAGAAATTCTGCAAAGACAACCGGCGCTGCAAAAACAGTTAAGGAAAAGGGCGGTCTTGTCAGCATTGATATTTTTAATGATTTGGATATAACCTTTTTTATCAAGTGGATGGCGGAGGAGACCGGCAAGAATTTTGTTGTGGATTCCAATGTCAAGGGCAAGGTGACCATTATCTCGCCCAGAAGCGTAACCATTGATGAGGCCTATAAGATCTTCGAATCGGTATTGGAGGTAAACGGTTATACAACAGTCCCGTCGGGAAGCGTAATAAAGATCGTCCCGATGACGGAGGCAAGGTCCAAGAGTATTGAGACAATGACGGACACTGATTTGTTCAATCCTGATGACAGGCTGGTAACGCAACTGATACCATTAAAGTATGCAAGCCCGGATGAGATAAAGACCGCGTTTGCGCCTTTCATATCCAAAAACAGCATAATGGTCTCATACGCCCCCACGGGCACGCTTATTATTACTGATGTATTGTCCAATATAAAGCGTCTGATTGATATCTTGGAAAAGATCGACGTGGAGGGGACAAGCGAGGTGATATCCGTGATCCCTCTCGAATATGCCGGCTCCGAGACCATGGCCAAATCACTTACTTCAATATTTAAGACAACGGCTGCAAAAAGCGCCAAAGACACTTCAAGTTCCATTGTTATTCTTTCCGACGATAGAACCAACTCCATTATAACCCTGGCCTCGGAGGTTGATACCCTGAAGATAAAGGAGTTGATAAAACTCCTGGACAAGGAATCGCCTAAAGGCGAGGGGAACATACATGTCTATTATCTCCAGAATGCCAGCGCGGAAGAACTGGCCAAGGTGCTTACATCAATACCTACAAGCCAGACCTCTTCAGGTACGGCAAAGGAAGGCGTTAAAGAAACGGCCGTCCAAATTTCGAAGGATGTTCAGATCCTGGCGGACAAGGCGACTAATTCCATTATCATAAATGCCGGCAAAGACGATTATCTTGTACTCGAAGACATTATCAAGAAACTCGATATCACTAGGAAGATGGTCTATATCGAGGCCTTGATAATGGAAGTAAGCATGACCAAGGAGTTCGAACTCGGCGTGCAATGGTATGGGGGAAACACAACCGGTTCTGTTGACGGCAAAGACGTAGTGACCTTCGGAAGCTCAACATCAGGCAGCAACATCCTGCCTTCAATTGACACCGATACAGGCGGGGTTGCCTTTTCTTCCGGTTTGAGCCTTGGAGTTCTGGGCGACACTATTACGATCGGCGACCTCACGTTTCCAAGCATCGCGGCAGTCGTGCGGGCCTACGGCACAAATTCCGATGTGAATATACTTTCGAAACCGCAGATAATGACCATGGACAATGAAGAGGCATTCATTAATGTCTCAGACAATGTCCCCTACTTAACAAGCAAACAGGAAACTACAAGCGGCAACGATTACAGTAATTATGATTTTAAGGACGTAGGCGTGCAACTGACGATAACGCCGCAGATAAACCAGGAAAGATTCGTCAAGCTCAAGATAGAACAGGAAGTAAGTCAGATTCTGAGCCAGACGGAAATCGGGCTTCCCACAACCCTTAAGCGCGAGGCAAAGACGACCGTAATGATCAAGGACGGCCAGACGGTTGTTATCGGCGGGCTTATTGATGAAACAAACAGCAATTCCAACTATAAGGTGCCCATCCTTGGCAGCATACCCATTCTGGGATACCTGTTCAGGTCAAAGACAGAGTCAACGGACAAGAAGAATCTTTATATCTTCATTACCCCGCATATAATAGAAAACACTGAGGAGTCCGATGAGATTTACGAAAACAAGATCGGCCAGATGGATGAGGTCAAGGAAGGATTTGTATCCATGAACAAGGGAAAGGCTTCACAGGAAAAGGACGATCGTCTTTGTGATCTGGGCTACAGCTATCTTCAGGCCAAGAATTACGACAAGGCTGCCGAGTATTATGAAAAGGCGCTCAAGGTCAATCCGGACAATCCTGTTGCCTTCCTTAACATGGGGATTATTTATGGAGAGAAGAGAGAATTTGATAAAGCGATTGAGATGTATAAAAAGGTTATCTCCCTTGAGACTGAAGAAAGGACCTATGACACTATTAATCCGGGGCAAACCGGGAAAAAGGTGACTGATATAGCCAAAGAAAATCTTAAAGACATAGAAGGCATAAAGGAATGATTTTAAAGATATGAACAACAATATTTTACTAAAGCGGAAAACATGAAACTTATCGGGCAAATATTAATCGACAAGCACGGCCTTTCACCCGACGTCCTTGCCGAGGCGCTGAGGATACAGGAGGAAAAGGGCGGGCGCATCGGCGAGATATTAATCAGGCAAAAGGCGATATCAGAGACTGATCTCCTGAAGGCGCTTGGCGCGCAATTCGGGATGGATTACATCCCATCCATCCCTGTTGATGATTTCAAGATAGACTTTACCGAGAAGGTTCCTATCCATTTTCTGAAAAAATATGGACTGTTGCCGGTAGTCACCTCCGGCAGGACCTTTATTGCCGCCAATGATCCTCTCCTCTTT
>Ga0153915_10003891_pt1 | contig 13726 bp, 15 predicted proteins | sample Opewatmetagenome_2_FD_107003 | JGI IMG/M metagenome (GOLD analysis project Ga0153915, IMG submission 107003) | Freshwater wetland microbial communities from Ohio, USA - Open water 3 Core 3 Depth 3 metaG | ecosystem: Environmental > Aquatic > Freshwater > Wetlands | place: USA: Ohio, Lake Erie... | reverse complement strand
TATCATGACGGGAATGGGTTCAGACGGATATTCCGGACTGACTCTGATGAAACGAAACGGAGCGACAATTATTGCCCAGGATGAAGCGAGTTGCATTGTTTATGGTATGCCTAAGAAGCCAATAGACAACGGCATAGTTGATGTTATCGCTCCTCTTGATCAAATTGCATCGGAGATATGCAACACAGTCAAAGGGACACATTGTTGATTTGATTATTACGAATTAACCTCGCTTGAGAGTTATAAAGCGGAACAAAGATAATGATAAAAATTACGCCGGATGAAGTAAAAACACTGTCTCAGTATATTTATTCTATATCAGGGATACAACTGGATGATAAGAAGACATATCTTATTGAGACAAGATTAAAGCACCTCCTTGAAACAGAGGAATGCAATTCCTATGGAGAGCTTTATTTCAAGGCAAAGAAAGATTCCGCCAGAACAATTGAAAGGAAGATAATAGATGCAATAACAACTAATGAAACCCTTTTTTTTAGAGATAATTCGCCGTTTGAAATGTTTAAATACAAAATAATGCCTGAGCTGATTGATAGAAGAACTGCAATTTCTTCGGGCATTATGCCCATAACGATCAGGATATGGAGCGCTGCATGCTCTACAGGCCAAGAGCTTTACAGTATCGCGATTATTCTCAGAGAATTGCTGCCGAATATGCAAAGATATAATATTAAACTCTTGGGCACCGATATATCCGATGAGGCAATTGCAAAGGCAAGTTATGGACATTATAACAAATTCGAAATAGAACGAGGGCTTGATAAGGATAAACTACAGAGATATTTTTCTGAAAATCACAATAGCTGGAAAATAAGAGATGATATTAGGGCGATGGTTGTTTTTCAGAAATTCAATTTGATAACTTCATTTGCCGGTATCGGCAAATTTGATATAGTTTTTTGCCGGAATGTGGCTATATATTTTAATAATGAAGATAAAAGGAAGTTATTTGATAAAATAGCAGGCGTATTGGAACCGGACGGTTATTTAATAATTGGAGCTACTGAATCATTAACCGGCCTAAATCAGAGATTTGAACCTCAAAGACATTTAAGATCAGTCTTTTATAAGCTAAAATATTAATACTGTTTTTATTTTAAAAGATCAATTGGAGGATGTATTTTATGAAAAATGTTATTATGGGCAATATTGATGGAGATATTGAAAAAGTGGCTTTTGAGCCTCATGATATTGAGAGAATTATCCCCAGATATGGTGCAACTCTTATTTTTTCTGCTGAGGGCCCGGAGATGCTTTTGGAACTGGATGGAAAAATATTTTCTGTTCAAGGCAGTATTAATAAAGAGGCTGTAAGACCGTATTTTATCGTCCTGAAATCCGGAATAGCGTTTAACTCAACTGATTATCAGATCCTCTTCAATATCAAAGAACTTCCAAATGATCTGATATCAGGAATAAGCGTAACAGGACAAAAGCATCTATGTAAAATCCATATAAGCGCTGAAGAGGAAAAAAAGGATGATAAAGAGAGAAAATTATCAATAAAAAAACAGATTGAAAACTTGGAGATAAATGATTTTTCATCAGAGGATGCCGAACAATTAAAAGAAATGATCCAAAAGATGAAAAAAAATGAATTTTTTGAATTGCTTACGATGGAATTATCCGACAAATTAAAGGGAGTAGCGCGGGAACTTATAGATTTCAGGAAAGATATCCAGTCAAAAATAGAACCTGACATCGTAGAAATGGCCTCAAGAGATATTCCCGAGGCAAGCAATCAGTTGGAATGCATAAACGAGACTCTTGAAGAAAGCACCATGAAGATTATGGATATCAATGAGGAGCAGACTGAGATTGCAGGAGGTCGTTTAAAGGCATTGCGATCTTTTTTAAATCAGGAAGTCGGTGGAGATTCATCGGGGATTAAACTTGCGGATGCGATTAAAGTCCTGAATGAGCAAGTGGATGTCTTGAAAATGATAGAAGATCGGTCGTTAAAAATGATGGAACCGCTTAGTTTTCAGGATTTAGTAGGACAGCGAATTCAGAGGATTATTAAGCTGGTAAGATCAATGGAGAACAAGATCGAGGAAATGATTGTGTCATTCGGTATAAGATTAAAAAGACACAAGGAAGATCCTAACAGGACATATGAAGAATTGAATAAAGATGTTGACCGGTATATGAGCGAATTAAAAGGTCCTCAGAGGACGGGTGAAGGATTAAATCAAGATGCAATTGATGATCTCCTGGCGAATTTATAAAATCAGGTTTATCTTTAATACTTAAGAAATAATATGTCATTAATTTCAGATATCTTGTGTCATTATAAGAAAAATAAAATTTATGTTGAGTTTGTTTAAAAATTTTCCGATAAATTTAGATAAATGTTAATACAAGTTCAATAACGGGAGGATTTAGAAAATGGCGATAGACACATCTATTAATGTTTTAATAGTTGATGATTTTGCGACAATGAGAAGAATAATTAAAGGGGTTCTTAAACAACTGGGATTCAGTAATTTGATTGAAGCTGAGGATGGGGAGGCGGCACTTAAGGAACTTAGGAAGGAAAAAATTGGACTCATTGTCTCCGATTGGAATATGCCTAATATGACAGGCCTTGAACTTTTAAAGGCAGTAAGGGCGGACAGCAACCTCAAAGGCATTCCTTTTTTAATGGTAACCGCTGAAGGCCAGAAAGAAAATGTTATTCAAGCTGTTCAGGCAGGTGTGAGTAATTATATCGTAAAGCCTTTTACCCCTGAAACATTTAACGCAAAGCTTGAAAAGATCTTCTAAGCGGTTCTAATGAAAACACATATTTCCAGACAGATCTTAAGCGTAATCCGTCTATTGAATGTCTGCAGCAAATAATTGACGACCCTCTCTGACATAAGTCTTTCATTTCATAAAAGTGAAACAGCGGCTATAAGTTCAACTCATAGTCGCTGTTTTATAGTCTTCATAATATGTTGCGATTACGAAGGAGTCGGAAAAAACTGAATGCAAGTATGGCAAATTTTTCCTCATTGCCTGAATAAGATTATCGTTACATATGTAAGGTGTTTTTATTATTGAAATAAAATATTGGAAAAATAAGTTGTAAAAATATCTGCGCTGAATATAACATATTGAAAATATTATGTAATAAATGTTTTAATAATTAATGTCCTGCGAACAGGATTTGTGTTTACTGTAAAATAGCAATTAAACCATTTATGGCAGATATCTTGCATTAAAGATCTTCATTAGACTTTCATGCAGTCTGGATTGTCTTGCAGAGGCTGACTGCTTATCTTCAAGTTATTATAAGGAGAAAAATTATGAAAATATATGAACGCCAAGGTGTTGAATTACATCAGACTGATAAAAGTGATAAGAAAAATATTTCTGAAAAGAATACATTTCAGGCGATAATGGACCAAATTACTTCATCTTCTGTTGATAAAGAAAATAATGTTTCTAATAAAATCCAGATGCCTTTTGTTAACGGCACTGGGATCATTTTTAAAGAAGAACCTGCAAATTATAATAAAGAAGATGTGTTGAACAGTTTAAAAGACACGCTGGACCTTGTAGATTATTATGCCGGGAAACTGGCAGATCCTTCCTTATCATCCGACAGCCTGTCTCCTCTTGTCGAGCAACTGGAAAATAGATTGGATACATTGAAAGAAATGGGGTCATCCACAGATATGAATGATAGACTTAAGACGATAATATCGGACGTGGCCACCACAATGGGCGTGGAGATCGAAAGGTTTAAAAGAGGAGATTATATATAATATACATAGAAAGCTGACCACCAAATAAGAAACTACTGTTTATCCTCTAGAGGGCTAATAAGCAGAAGATGTCTTTATCGGTTTTGTTCTGTTCTCAAGCTTGGAATATTTATTGCCAGATTTGAAGATGACGAACCGACCTCGAATTCAAAGGTTATTCCATTAGATCTGAATATCAAAAGCGCTATAAAAATGCCGATGTCCATGGTATCTGGTTTCAAGGTGTCTTCAGACCCTATGCCATTATTTAATTGTTCAATAAAACCTTCGGATAAACTGTTGCCCTGAGTTGAAAAAATTATTTTCATACTTGAATTATCGGCAATAATTTTAACGGTCAATCTTTCAATTTTTTGTCTTTCCAGATCTTCAATAAGGCTTTGAATAAACCAACCCAACCCCATAAAAAAATTATTTGACAAGGCAGAGATTGATGGCGGAGGATTGTTTATTTCGATAATTTCTGTTTGAACATTATGCTTGAAGTAGAGATTGATATGCAAATAAGTGAATTGCTGTTTAAGAAAGTCATGGATATTTATAATGCCGGTATTATATAATTCGTCGTTGTCTTGTGTCCTGGCAGACGTTTCCCTTATTAATAAATTTATTTTTTCATGTTCTTCTTCCATCCTCTTTAGCCTTGACATAATACTTTTGGCAATGTTTTTATCCCATTTCGATTCGTCTTTAAGAGAAAAATATGCCATTTCAATATCAAGTCCAAGATTTTGCATGGGGCCATTAAGATTATGAACAAGCCCTCCAACCAATTTGCCGATTGAAGCCAATTTATATAATTTGATAAAATCATCCAGTACCAGTTTAATCACTGTTGTCAGCCTCCTGATTTGTTTTAAATCTCCTTATATCAATTCGTTGCTTTTGAAAAATCATTTTTACGATAAAATCTCTGGCCTCATCATCAATGCAAACAATATTTGCCGCAATCAGAAATCCGGCATCAGTTTTTTCAACTCTAAGGGTTTTGGCAATAAGTTCCATTTGAAAAGGGACGGTGCCGGGGATTAACACGTGAATCTTTAAGAAAACATCGGCATCTATCTTTTCAATGGTCCTGAATTTTAATCCTGAAGCGCTTATCTCGATGATTCTGTCTTTTGTTGATGATGTTCCAAAATCGCTTAGCATCAAATTAATAATATAATCCAATTTATTATTTAATAGCTGAATGGAACGATAGATCTCATTATTTTTGATGGAAGAAGAAACCTGTTCCGGCATTTCTCCAATAGGACTTTTAAAACAGTTTTGTGTTAACAGGGTGCAACCTAATCCTTTTTTTACCAGATCTGTCTCGGCCGCATCTAATATTCGCCATTTGACAGGCATCAAAATGTCAACCCTGAAATAATTGCGTTTATTATCATGATCCATGAATGATGCTCCGAATGATAAATTTTTTTTATTATAACGAAAATAATTATAATACTAAAGGAATAAAAAAAGTTGTTTTAAATGAAGATTTTTATATCCAAGGAAATGTATGGATGAAAAAGCTAACCGGAGATCTCAGGATCGCTATCAAACACTGAAACTGCCGCCTCAACCACTTCAGGATCAAATTGTTTGCCGCTATTTATCTGTAGTTCCCTGATGCATGTTGAAAAGGGAAGCGACTTGCGATACGCCCTGTTGGAATTCATGGCATCAAAGGAATCTGCAACCGAAAGTATCCTGGACAGCCTGGGTATCTTTTCCCCCGATAGACCGTCAGGATAACCTTTTCCATCCCATCGTTCGTGGTGATTTCTAATAATAGCCTGTTCCTGCGGATCTAATCCCAAAGGTGCGACTATGTTGACACCAATCAAGGGATGATTCTTAATCTCTTCAAATTCCTCTGAAGTCAGGAGCCCCGGTTTATTCAGAATGCTGTCATGAACTCCTATCTTGCCGATATCATGGAGAGGGCCGCTGGACTCCAATCTTTGAATGTCATCATAACTGCATCCCATTTTATCAGCGATTTTTATTGAATATTCCGTCACCCTTGAAGAATGTTGTTGAGTATATGGATCCTTGGCTTCAATGGCACTCACAAGAGAAGCCAGTGACGCCATAAGACTATGAGTGAGATTATTGTAAAGGGCGACATTTTCAATGTTCAAGGCAGTTCTATCAGCAAGAAACATAAGAATGAATTTGTCTTCATCATTAAAATGCTGTCCGTTATTTTTTTCACCAACAATAAGCACTCCGAATGGTTCGTTCCTTATTTGAAAAGGTATAACAATAAGGTCATTATCTTTCGTACAGTAATTTGAAAATGTTAGCCCTTCTGTCTTTGATTTGCCGAAGTGCATTTTAATAAAATTGTCGTCAAGAAAATAATTTTCATTTGCACTATGATTGATGGCTACTCGATATCCGGGATATACTTCCTGCAGCCCATGTTGACAAAGCACAATAAGTTCAGGATCTTCATGTCTATATAACATAAAGCATGCCTTGCCTGCGTTGCATGAATCAATGCTTTTATTTATAATGAATTTATAGAGATCTTCAGATTTGCTTATCCTGGACAGGGAATCGACAATATCATACATCCTCGATTGATGGCCGATCATCTTTTCAAGCTCACAGTTTAATTTTTCAACTTCCTTTTTCCCTTCAAGTTCCTGGTGAAGCAACCAATTTTTTTCCATCAGGATTTGAAATTTATGTATTCTTTCAAGGATAATTTTAATGTCTTGGAGCCGGAATGGTTTTATAAGAAAGTCGGATGCGCCGTTTCGCATCGCATTTATTACCGTATCCATTGATGGATAACCGGTCATAATGATGATGTTTGTATACTGATGTATTCCCTTAATCTGTTTTAGAACTTCTATGCCATTAATTCCGGGCATCATAAGATCCATAAATATATAATCATACCTGGCTCTTTCAATTTCCGAAAGGGCCATTTCCCCGCTTTCAACGGTTTTAATGCTATTGATGCCCATGCTATGAAAGAATATTTTCAAAGTCTCACAGATCATTGGCTCGTCATCAACGATCATTACTTTCAACTTCCTGAGATCAGGCTCGTTTACTGTTTGATATTCCTGAATAGCTTCGATTTGCACAGGCTGAATTCCTCTTCTGTTAGTAAACCTCTTTCTCTAAGCGCAGCAGCACGCTCCAAGTGAGATAATACAGGTTGATTAATATCCTGGATATTTTTTGAATAATAAAGGGGCATCATGCTTCCGGTTATAAAAATCTCTTTTTCCATATCGTCGGAAACAGGCTGCTCACCTTCGTTCTCTTCATGGATGCTGTTTGTATTAATACTATTCTTGATAATCTGGAGTTGCTTATATGCCTCCTGCAACTCCATAATGAGATTTTTGTTTTCACGCGTCAGGAGAATTTTTTCTCGCGCGTTATTGACTATTATTTTAATTTCATCCAGTTTAAAAGGCTTTGTAATATAGTCATAAGCGCCTTCTCGGATAGCCTGTACCGCTGTTTCAAGGGACGCAAAACCGGTAATCAGGATAACAAGGATGTCAGGGTCCATTTTACGTACTTCTCTTAATACTTCAAGACCATTGGTGCCTGGCATCATCAGGTCGGTTATAACAAGATCAAATTTTGATTTTCGAAATAAGTCAATAGCAGTCTGTCCATCGCTGCTTGTTAAAACGTCGTGGTTTTCTTCAGCTAGAATGGTCTTAAGAACAGATAGTAGATTCTTATCATCGTCGACTATTAATATCTTCAATTTTATCAATTCCTGACGTTTATTAATTATTTATAGTCAAAAAAGGCAATAATCAGGCGGTTTCATTAAATAGTGATCCTGCAAGTTCTTGCATTCGGTCAACTAGATCAAGCAGCTTTTCGGGGGGCATTTCTCTGATAACCTTTCCGTCTTTTTCAGAAATCACTTTAACTATTATATCACCTGTTTCCTCATGAACAGAAATATCCAGGGACCTTTTATTTGATTCTATAAAATCTTTTAAAGCCTGGACAGTTCGTTCTACTGCCTCTTTTGATAATTTTTTTGTATCATCACTGGATACCTTTTTTTTCTTAACGTCTTTTAATTCATTAGTTGAATTATCGTTTTTGACGTTATCATTCTCTACATTTGATGAGGCCATGATCCCTGTCATAGAATCTTGAGCGGAAATCGATCTGGCAATATTTACAAGTTCAATCATTTTTTTGTACTCCTTTCTTTTAATATTTGGTATTTATTTATAATATTCCAAATACTTACAAGAATAGTGTTACTCTTTCAATTAATCTATCGGACAAATCGTGTTATTACTTTAATGAAATATATTTAAGTAATATCAGTATCTTGTTAAGGAATGAGGATAGTTCTCTCCCCGGATTTCAGGGAGAGAGTCGGCTATTAAAACAGAAGAATAAAGATTTGATTATCAGGCAGTAAAAAGATCCTTGCCCCTGTCTTTCAAAGAGCTGTTGATCAATAATTTACATAGGAAGGTAAGAACGTTATATGTAGCCAGCGCACCGATGCTGCAGATCCAGTCAGCTTTTTCAGATGACATTTTTTCATCTGTCTCGCCCTTGTCTGTTTTATCCAAGATCTCATTATGGTATATCTCTGTTGCCTTAAGGGCTTTTTGTAGATATTCTTTTATATTTCCATCAATCTGCCCGTTATGACTTAAAATGGCGCGTTTCGAAGGCAAAGCGAGCATCTTTTTAATGCTATTGCAATAACTTTCAAGAGAGAAGAAATAATTAGGCCAGAAGATTTCTTTAACAGGATCAAAATAACCGGTCATATCACCTAATGCAACAGTGCCCTCTTTTTCCTCAAAGAAAGAGATATGGCAGGGCGAATGTCCTGGGGTTTCAAAGACACTCCATTTTATGCCTTTTCCCAGATCAATCTTTGTGTTTTCATCTAAAACAGAATCAGCCTCAAATTTATATTCATCAAGATCTTCCGGCAATCGTTCGATATCTCCTTTTTCCAGTAGAAGATTGCCGATCATTTTATCCGAAGGGAGGAATTCTTTAACAAACCGATCTTTCTTAAGAAATCTCTCAGCAGTAACACCGGCTAGGACCTTGATGTGCGGCCATATCTTCCTTAGTCGAGGAACCGCCCCGATATGATCCCCATGGGTGTGGGTCAAAGCTATATATTTGATTTTCAAAGGGTCGATACCCAGGGTTTCTATCTGTGAGACGATTATTTCAAAGGTAGGGCCTGTGCCTCCTTCGATTATCATGCCGTCTTCACCCATGGATAAATAGACGGGAAAGCTCTTTGTCCCTAATTGAAAAAGATGTGGGGTCAACTGTATTGTTTTATGTTTCATTTGATTCACTGTGATTTCCTCCTTACAATATAATTGAATAAAATTTAAAAAAAAAGCCGTGGGTTTTTAAGTTGCCCACGGCTTGTATTATTAATGAATGAATAATCAATCCACGGGCAGAGTTTTAACCCCATAATAATAGTAATAATAGCCCGTTCCAAATTGAATCATTTCCATTTTTTGTCCTAAATAAAAAATTAAGCTTTTATCTACTATGAGAATTTATAATTGTCAAAGGATATTTGTCTCATTTATTTTTATTCGATATGTTATCATACACGCTTGTGTCGGTCGGCCATTTTAACATACCCTTTCGGCGCCTGTTCCACCCACCACATCTGTTTTTGTGTAATCTGTCCTTTTATTTCAGCAGGAACCCCGGCGACAAATGATCTATCAGGTATCTTCATTCCCTCCCTAATCATTGAGCCAGCGCCGATAATGCAGAAATCCCCTATTTCTACATCATGAAGTATTGTAGCGTTGATACCTATAAGGACAAAGTTCCCGATTTTTCTGCAATTTATCACAGCGCCGTGTCCGATACTTACATTATTCCCGATTTCCAGATCAGGTATTGAGTTGACATTCGGCGTTCCTGCATGAATAACGCAGTTATCTTCTACAGCTACAGAGCAGCCTATCTTTATCTTTCCGAAGTCAGCCCTTATAACGGCGCCGGGCCATACATTCGAGTCTTCACCTATTTCCACATCTCCTATAATCCAGGAGCCTTCATGGATGAAAGCACTGTCTGCAATCCTTGGCGTTTTTCCTTCGAAATCTTGAATCATTTAATATTCTGTTCTTTTACAATAGAGATTAAAAATGTTTAGTATTATCCGGTTGGGATTCTGAATCAAGAACATAATGATGTTCAGAAGATTTTCTTGGATCAACCCGACATGTGTATTGCAAGCGGGTACATGAAAAGATGCACCCGCTTCAGGTCGGATAAAAATTAGCCGGCCAGGAAACCGCCGTCAACAGGTATAATTGCTCCGGTCATGAAATCCGATGCCTTTGAAGACAGGAAAAGGATTGAACCAATGAAATCTTCCGGCTCGCCCAGCCTTCCCATGGGTATCTGGGGAAGAAGACCGGCCAGTGCCTGCGGATTGTCGAATATCCACTGTGTCAGTTTTGTCCTAAAGACCGTGGGTGCTATTGCATTGACATTGATCTTTTGCTTACCCCATTCCCATGCCATGGTCTTTGTCAGCAAGTGGACCGCGCCCTTGGAGGCGTTATAGCCACCGAGGTTTGTAAAGCCATACTCTCCGCGTACGGAACCTACTATGACCACCTTGCCGCCCCTGTTCTGGGCGAGGAAGACCTTTCCAACCTCTTTGAGGTAAAGCCATGTGCCTTTCACATTGGCGTCCATAATCGATTGCCATTCCTCAACAGGCTGGTCAACAACCGGGCCCGGTTTGTTGAATCCTGCCGCGGTAACAAGGATGTCTATTCCGCCGAATCTATCGACAGTGTCCTTTACTACCTTCTTTACATCTTCATGGATGGTAGGATCGCCCACCGAGTAGGCCGCTATGCAGCCGTCCTTTTCGATCTCTGCAAGAAGTGCCTTAAGTTCCCTTTCATTACGTCCGGTCAGCATGACCTTGACGCCTGCCTGTGCGAGTGCCCTTGAGGCCGTATGGCCGAGACCGCCGGTTGCGCCTGTTACAATAGCGACCTTACCGGAGACATCAAACAGACCTTTAATAAGATTTGTTTCCATTTTTATTTCTCCTTTTTAAATTCTATTGGTCAAGATAGATAATATAATGATCGAGGTAAAACTCCAGCTAAACAGGAGGTTTAACTCGAAAATTAACTTTTATGTTGTAGTATTACTTTAACGTTTGCGAGGGTGTCAATAAAAAAATCAGGTTTTAATAAGTACAAATGTTATAGGTTGACAATTAATTAATCTTTGAATATATTATTGCAAAATTTATACATATTTATAAATCTTTTAAAGAAATTCATCTGAAATGAATCCAATTCTTAATATCATCATAATTATCAAGGCAACAGGGATTACCGTCTCCTCCCTGTTGCTGTGCCACATAATGGAGAACTTGTCTTTACAAGTCTGATCGAAACATCAATTAAAAATTTATAATATGCTTTTATATTAAATCTGCATTCAGGTTTATCTATAACGGATTTTTATTCAAGAGGATGATATTATGAATAAGAAAGTAATTCTTTACGATACGACTCTCAGGGACGGAACACAGGGTGAACAGGTTAACATCTCAGCTGAAGATAAGATGAGAATAGCGAAAAAGCTTGATGAAATGGGCATTGAATATATTGAAGGAGGATGGCCCGGTTCAAATCCAAAGGATGCGAGATTCTTTGAAATGGCCAGGAAGATTCCTTTTCATGCGTCAAGGTTGACAGCCTTCGGAAGTACAAGGCATTCGAATGTTACACCTGAAAATGATGAAAACCTTAAAGCAATATTAGAAGCTGAGACATCCACAGTGACGATCTTTGGAAAGAGCTGGGACCTTCATGCCACGGAGATCCTGGGAGTAACCCTTGATGAAAACCTCTCCATGATAGAGGATACGGTCAGGTATCTTAAGGGAAAGGGAAGAGAGGTGATATATGATGCGGAACACTTTTTTGACGGGTATAAAAAAAATCCGGGATATGCATTAAAAACCCTTAATGCAGCTATAAACGGAGGTTCGGATTTTATTGTTCTTTGTGATACAAACGGAGGGACTCTCCCGCATGAAATCGGTTCGATCATGAGTGATGTTATGCCGAAGATCGCCATGGTTCCGGTGGGAATCCATCCTCATAACGACTGCGGTCTGGCCGTCGCTAATTCCCTTGAAGCTGTTAAATCGGGCGCCGTGATGGTCCAAGGGACAATTAACGGTTATGGGGAAAGATGCGGTAATGTCGATTTGATAACCGTGATAGGGAATCTGCAACTTAAGATGGGATATATTTGCCTTACAGATGACAGGATCAGACATTTGACTGAACTTTCACACTACATAAGCGATGTCGCTAATATCCCGCCGATGAATCAAAAGCCTTTTACTGGCATAAGCGCATTTGCCCACAAGGCAGGCGTTCATGTCAGCGCCATACAAAAGAATTTTTCCGCCTATGAACACATAGATCCTGGATTAGTCGGCAATCGAAGGAGGGTCTTGGTTTCCGATCTTTCCGGCAAGAGTAATATCGAATATAAAACAAAGGAGATGGACATCAAGTTAGGCCTGGACGGTTACAACAGTAAAAAGATAGTAAATGAGATAAAGATCCTTGAAGACAAAGGCTACCAGTTTGAGGCGGCTGAAGGTTCTCTTGAACTATTAATTCGAAAGGCTGCCAATCAGTTTAAAGATCCCTTTGCACTTGAATACCTCAGAGTGACTATCGAGAAGGATAAAACCGGTCCAAGCACATCCCAAGCGACTATTAAGGTCTCCGTCGGCGATGAACACGAGATCACGGCAGCTGAAGGTGAAGGTCCTGTTAACGCAATGGATAATGCCTTGCGTAAGGCCCTTACTAATTTTTTCCCTCAGATAAGGGAAATGAAACTGGTTGACTTCAAGGTTATGGTTATAGAAGGAACCGAGGGCACAGGGGCAAGGGTAAGAGTAAGGATCGATTCAGGAGACTCCCAGGATGTATGGTCTACTGTAGGAGTGTCCGAGAATATAATTGAAGCAAGCTGGCAGGCGCTGGTTGACAGTATTCAGTTCAAGTTGTTAAAGGATAAAATGGCGCAAAAATGATGTGCATCAAACCGGGTGAAACTCGTTCACCGAACCGGCCTCACCCGGTTTGCGTTTAAATGGTGTTGTAATTTTTATTATAAGGATAAACCTTTCTTGATCTCAGATTTTAAAATCTTATTTCAGCAAGATGCATTCAGATACAGCTTTTAGGCCTAGGCAGTCCTGCCATCCTGCAAGCCCCCTTGCCGGGACCGGATGGAAACAATTCATAGATATATTTAAGTTTAAAACCTGTGGCCCTGGTAAGCCTGCCCATCCTCGGAGCTGTGCCGTTCCTTTTATAATAATCCTGTAAAACCCGAATTACACGACGGTGATCTTCAGTCACTTCAGCGATACCTTCAATCTTTTTTACATACTGCACCCATGCTTCGTTCCAATTGTCTAAGTCTTCTAAAAATCCGTCTTCATCTGTATTATATATCTGATTCTCCAATTCCATATAAGGCATAATCGGCGATTCCCCTTCAATTTTTTATTAAATAAATTTAATTAGTTGATTGATAAGGTTTAATCTTATACCAATAATCATCGTAATATTGAATTATAGAGATCCAAATAGTGATTAGCGGATCTATCCCACGAAAAATCATTTTTCATCCCGGTTAACATAAGCTTTTTCCATGCCTTCTTGTCTTTATATAGGCCGATTGCCTGTTCAATAGCTCTAAAAAGCGCCTTTGAATCATATGCGCTGAATTTGAATCCGTTTCCAATCATTGTATAATGATCATATTGTTCAATAGTATCGTTTAACCCGCCGGTTGCCCTTACGTCGTGTACATTACCATATTTCAACGCATACATCTGAGTAAGGCCGCAGGATGCATAATTTTAAGGAATAAGATAATTATCG
>Ga0153915_10003890_pt1 | contig 13727 bp, 10 predicted proteins | sample Opewatmetagenome_2_FD_107003 | JGI IMG/M metagenome (GOLD analysis project Ga0153915, IMG submission 107003) | Freshwater wetland microbial communities from Ohio, USA - Open water 3 Core 3 Depth 3 metaG | ecosystem: Environmental > Aquatic > Freshwater > Wetlands | place: USA: Ohio, Lake Erie... | reverse complement strand
GCGTCCGACAACTGGCGCGCCACCACCGCCTGCGGTGTCGCGGCGGTGAAGGGCGGATGACCCGCCAGCATTTCGTACACCGTGCACGCCAGGCTGTACTGGTCCGCGCGCGCGTCCAGCCCTTCGGGGGCCGAACAGGCTTCCGGACTCCTGTACTCGGGGGTTCCCACCACAAACCCCGGGTCGGTCAGGACGTCCCCGGTGCGGCGCGCCGCCGGCCGGGCGATGCCGAAATCCATCAGCGCGGCGTGGCCTTCGTGGAAGATCACGTTGTCGGGCTTGACGTCGCGGTGGATCACGCCGTGGCGGTGTGCGCAGTCCAGCCCCTCGGCCAGATCGCCCGCGATCCGCAACGCTTCCTCCAGCGGCAGCTGGACCTCGCGCTGGAGCCGGCCCCGCAGCGACGGCCCCTCGACGTACGGCATGACGTAGTAGACCAGGGAACCCGCCTGCCCGGAGTCCAACAGCGGCACGATGTGGGGATGGCTGATGCTCGCCGCGATGCGGATCTCACTGAGGAACCGCTCGGGGCCCACACCCAGCGCGATCTCCGGCCGCAGAATCTTGAGGGCCACCTGGCGGTCGTGCTTGAGATCGGTCGCCAGGTAGACCGTGGCGCCGCCGCCGCTTCCCAGCTCCCGCAGGATCCCGTAGCGCCCCGTCAGCGCGGCGTTCAGCGTCTTGAGCTCCAGTGGCAGCCCCCGGGGAAGGCGACGCTCAAATCTTGCTGAAAGGCCGCTGAAGCGGCTGTGAAGCACAGGTGAGGAGCGCGGCGCGCCGCGGCCGGACGCCGAGTGCTGATTGCCGATCGGTCCCCTAGATTAGCGCCGTGCGTCTGACCTTCCGTCACCGGCTCTTCTTAGGGCTGACCGTCCTGGGAACCGTTCCGCTCGCCGCCGCCCTGGTGACGTTGGCGCTGTACGTGCGCTCCAGCGCCTCACCGGCGGGCCCCCGCGCCGCCCTGGACTCGATCACGGCGAGCGGGCGCGCCGTGATCGCCGCCCTGGACACCACCGCGCTGGACGACTCGGCCCGTGCCACCCTCCGGCGGCATGCCGAGACCATCGCTCACGGCACCACCCTGGCCCACCGGGCCGAAGCGTTGTCCCGCTTCTACGCGCTGTTGCTGGGCGCGGGGCTGCTCCTCGCGGCCGCCGTGGCGGTGGGGCTCTCCCTGCTGCTGGTGCGGCGCTGGTCCGCTCAGGTTTCGGCGCCGATCGAAGAGCTGGTGGAGTGGACCCGGAAGATCCAGCGGGGCGAGATGCTGCCCGCCGGGGGGAACCAGGGCGTGGCGCCCGAGCTGGGCGCGCTGCGCGACGCGCTGCGGGAGACGGCCGCGGCCCTGGAGCAAGCGCGCCGGCAGGAAGTGGAGCGGGAGCGGCTCCAGGCCTTTCGCGAGACGGCTCGCCGGGTGGCGCACGAGATGCGCGGCCCGCTCAACGCGGCGCAGCTGGCGCTGGACCGCCTCGCCCCGCAGCCGGACCCGCGCTCGGAGCAGGCGCGCCAGGTCCTGGCCGAGGAGACCGACCGGCTGAAGGCCATGGCGGACGAGTTCGCCGCCTTTGGCCGCCTGCCCGAGGGCCCGGAAAGCGAGATCGATCTGGCGGAGCTGATCGAAAGCGTGCTGGCCGCCACCGTGCCGGCGAGCTGCCCCGTGGGCCGGAGCCTGCAACCCGGGCTGCGCACCAAAGGCCGCTACGAGGCGCTGCGCCGCGCGGTGCAGAATGTGGTCCGGAACGCGGTCCAGGCCGCGGACAGCCGGGGCATCGCGGTCAGCGCGTCGCGGGACGGCAACCACCTGGTCTGCGTGGTCCTGGACCACGGCTCCGGCATTCCGGCCGAGCTGGGGCGCCGCCTGTTCCAGCCCTACGCCACCACCAAGCCGCAGGGCACCGGGCTGGGGCTCGCCATCGCGCACCAGGCGGTCGCCGCCCACGGCGGCACCCTCACCGCCCAGGACACGGCCGGGGGCGGCGCCACCTTCGTGTTCCGGCTCCCCGCGGCATGAGCCCACGCATCCTGATCGTGGACGACGAGGCCAACCTGCGGCGCATGCTCCAGGCGCTGCTGGAGGAGGACGGCCATCAGGTCCACGGCGCCGCCACCGGGACCGAGGGGCTCGAGGCGGTGTCCGCCTTCGCGCCCGACCTGGTGCTGCTGGACCTGGTGATCGGCCAGGGGCCGGATGGGATGGCGGTGCTGGCCGAGCTCAGGGCCCGCGATCCGGACCTGGTGGTGATCATGATGAGCGGGAAGGCCACCCTGGCCGATGCGGTGCGCGCCACCCGGCTGGGCGCGTTCCAATTCCTGGAGAAGCCGCTCACTCCGGAGGCCGTGCTCACCACCACGCGGGCGGCGCTGGAGCTGGCCCGCGCGCGGGCGGAGGCGCGGGCGCTGCGCGCGGGGCTTACCCACGACTACGAAATGGTGGGATCCGGCCCCGCGATCGCCCGGGTCCGGGACCTGATCTCCCGGGTGGCCGCCACCAGCAGCCGGGTGCTGATCACCGGCGAATCCGGCACCGGGAAGGAGCTGGTGGCGCGCGCCATCCACGCCGAGAGCCCGCGCGCCTTGAAGCCCCTGGTAAGCCTCAACTGCGCCGCGGTTCCGCGTGAGCTGCTGGAAAGCGAGCTCTTCGGGCACGAAAAGGGCGCCTTTACCGGCGCGCTGCAGCGGCGCGAGGGGAGGTTCGAGCTGGCGCACGGGGGCACGCTGTTCCTGGACGAGGTGGGGGAGCTGGAGCCTCTGGCCCAGGCCAAGCTGCTGCGGGTGGTGGAGACGGGACTGGTGGAGCGGCTGGGCGGGACGGCCGCGCGGCCGGTGGACGTGCGGGTGGTGGCGGCCACCAACAAGGATCTGGAAGCGGAGGCGAAGGCGGGGCGCTTCCGCTCAGACCTCTTCTTCCGGCTCAACGTCTTTCCCATCCACGTGCCGCCGCTCCGCGAGCGGCTGGACGATCTCCCGGCGCTGGCGGCGCACCTCGCGGCGCGGGCGGCGCTGCGCTGCAACCGGGCGCCGCGGGATTTTGGCGACAGGGCCTTAGAGCGGCTCCGCTCTCACGCCTGGCCCGGCAACGTGCGCGAGCTGGCCAACCTCATCGAGCGGCTCACCATCCTGGGCGAGGGCCCGGTAAGCGCGGCGGAGATGGAGCCGATGCTCGCTCGCGCTCCCGCACCCGAGGGCGCCCGCGCCGCTGCTCCGGCATCCGCAGCCGTGCCGTCGTTGGCTCAGGCGCTGGACCACTACGAGCGGCGCCTGATCCAGGAAGCGCTGGAAGCGACCGGCGGCAACCTAGCACAGGCGGCCCGCCGTCTCGACACCGACCGCGCCAACCTGCACCGCCGGATGCGTCGCCTGGGGATGAGTCGGAAAGACACGGAAGAGTCGAAGTGACACTGGGTAAGTCGTTGTCCGTTATCCGTTATCCGTTGCCCGTGAAGCATTTACCGATCACGCTCCGCCCGGCACGCGCCCTGCTCCTCTGGCGGGCCGGAGGTAGCGATGGCCAAGATCTTCATCTTCTTCTGGTGCCTGGCGGGGCTGCTGACGCTCGATACCACGCTGCGCGCGCCGGCCCACCACAGGACTCCGCCCACGTACCGCCCGGCCGATGACACCCTTCCCCTGGTGACCCAGATCCGGACCCGCTGCGAGCTGCCGGCCGGAACCGTGGTGTTCGTGGTCCGCGGGCGGGAGACCTCACCATGATCGCCCGCCTGACGGTGCTGGTGGCGCTCGTCGCCGCTCCGGCGTCGCTCGCCGCGCAGGATACGGTGGTCGTGGGCCGGGCGGAGCCGGTGGACGAGCGCGCGGTACAGCTGTTCAACGGCGACAACACCACCCGGTTGTTCGGCGAGCAGACGCTGAGCCGCACCGTCGTGATCCACACCCATCTGGGCGTCGTGGACGGGCCGCTCCACCTGTACGGCACCGTCGAGGGCGACCTGGTGGCGATCAACGCCGACGTGTCCGTCTACCCGGGCGCCGCGGTGCGCGGCAACGTGCTGGTGATCGGCGGCACCCTGTTCCTGAGTGACGACGCGCGGGTGGACGGCTCCGTGGAGCGGCACGCGGAGCGGATCGGGGTGCGGGAGGTGGACGGGCGGCTGGAGCTCACCGGCGAGCGGATCCGGCACGTCTTCGTGCGGAGCGATCACCGGCTGCGGCGGTCGTATAACCGCGGACGGTCCTCGCTGGAGCTCACCACCGGCGGCAGCTACAACCGGGTGGAGGGCCTCCCGGTCATGGGTGGACCTCGTCTCACCTGGAGCGACCAGAACACCGCCATCCGCCTGGAGGCCTTCGGCATCTGGCGCACGGCCACCGGCTTCGACGCTTCGCTCGACAACCGCGACTTCGGTTACACCGCGCTGGCCGACCTGCGGCTGGGGCCGGAGCGCCGGGTCGAGCTGGGCGGGAAGGCCTACGACGTGGTGACGCCCATCGAGAGCTGGCAGCTCCAGGACGACGAGGTGGGCTTCGGAACCCTGCTGTGGCACCGCGACTACCGCGACTACTACCTGCAGCGCGGCTTCGCAGGGCTGGCTCGGCTCCATCCCGCTCCCGATGTGACCCTGTTCGGAGAGATCGCGCGGGACGAGGCGACTTCGGCAGCGGCGCGCGACCCCTGGACCCTCTTCCGCGGGGAGGAGTCCTGGCGGCCGAACCCCACCATTGACGAAGGGCATTTCGTCCGGATCACGGCCGGCCTGGACCTGGACACCCGCTCCGGCGAGCCCTGGGCCCCCGGGATCAAGCTCCACGCCGAGTGGGAGCGCGGCCGGAGCGACGACGTGGCGGAGCGAGCGCTGCCGCTCGCGGTACGACCCCCCTTACCGCTCACCGCTTACCGGTACGACCGCCTGTTCGGTGACCTGCGACTCTATCAGCCTGTCGGCTGGGGCGGGCTCACGCTGCGGGCGGCGGGCGGAACCGTGCTGGGCGATGCGCCTCTGCCGGTGCAGCGGCGCTTCTCCCTGGGCGGCCCCGACCCCATGCCCGGCTACGCGTTCCGGCGCTTCGGCTGCAACGACAGCGCGGCCGACCCCTCCCTGCCGGCGCTCTGCGACCATGTCATGCTGTTCCAGGCGGAGTACCGCGGCGGCCTGGACCTCAATCCCTTTCACGGCATCGGGGATCACCAGACGGCGCGGGACGGCCGCGATTGGGATTGGAGCGATTGGGAGGATTGGTGGGAGGGGCCGCAGCTGGTGCTGTTCACCGATGCGGGCGCCGCCTGGCTCACCGGCACACAGCCGGGGCCCCTCAAGTGGGACGTGGGGGCCGGACTGGAGATGGGGAGCTTAGGACTCTACGCGGCGCGCGCCATCGAGCGCGATCAGCCGGTTCGCTTCTTTCTGCGCATCCACCGCCGGTTCTAGCGCGTGCGCCTCCGGCTGGCGGTGCTGCTCGCTGGACTGCTCGCGGTTGAGGCCCGCGCGCAGGAGCGGCCCGGCTTGCGGGTGGACCTCCTGGGCAGCGGCCCGGTGGACGCATTGGTCTCGGTCCGGCGGCTGCTGGCGGAGCCGCGCTTCCTGAGCGCCCTGGAGTCGGGGTTCCCGCTGTACCTGGAGTACAAGGTCGTGCTGCGGGAGTCGCGCTCCTGGCATGACCGCACCGTGGGCGAGCCGCTGGTGTGGGAGTACGTGGTGCTGTACGATCCGGTGCGCGAGCGCTTCCGGGTGGAAACGCCCGACAGCGCGGAGAGCCTGCTGGACCGGGACGCCCTGCGGCAGCGGTTGGAGCGGGTGTACCGGGTGCAGCTCGACCCGGATGCAGCGGGGGATTTCTACTACGCCGCCGACGTCACCGCCCGGACCCTTTCGGACGAAGATGTGGATGAGACCTTCGCCTGGCTCCGGGGCACCAGCGGAGGACCCGGGCTCCTGGACAAGCTGGCCCGGCGGCTGCTGGTCGAGGTGGCACCACTGCCCCGGCTGAAGCTCAACGGGAACAGCGCCGTTTTCCGGCGGCCCTAGGGACTCGCCGCCGCCGCGATCCCCACCTTCTCGTTCACCCAGATCAGCAGAATCCCGCCAACCACGAAGAACGCAATCACGGTGGCCACGCCGGCGCGCTGCGATCCGGCGAGCTGCGCCACGGTGCCCAGGAGCATGGGGCCCATGAACGAGGTCACCTTCCCCGCCAGCTGATAGAATCCGAAGAATTCGCCCTGGTGCCGGGCGGGGGAGAATCGACCCATGAGCGAGCGGCTGGCCGCCTGGTTGGGTCCGCCGAAGATCCCCAGCAGGATCCCCGCCACCCACAGCCAGGCCTTGCTCGGGGCCAGCACGCCCACCACGGTGGCCGCCGCCAGCGCCAGCAGCGTGATGAGGATAGTCTTCCGTCCGCCCAGCTTGTCGTCCACGAAGCCGAAGGCCAGCGCCCCCAGCCCGGCCACCACGTTCAGCACGATGCCGAACATGATGACCTCGTTCAACGGCATGTTGAAGGTGCCGGCGGCGTAGATCCCGCCAAAGGCGAATACCGTCACCAGCCCGTCGTTGTAGATCAGGTGCGCGATCAGATACTTGACGATCTCCCGGTAGCGCCGGATGTGCTGCACCGTGTCCTTGAGCTCCCGCAGGGTGCCCCTGATGTCGAACCGCACCCCGGCCACCGGCCGCTCTTGGACGAACAGAAAGAGCGGCACGCTGAACAATGCGAACCACGCGGCCACCAGCAGATTGGTGGCCCGTACGTTGAAGCCTTCCGCCCGGGTGATGCCAAACCAGGGCGTTTCCGGCTGCACGAACCCGACCAGCGCCAAGACCATGCACACCAGACCGCCCACGTATCCCACCCCCCAGCCGTACCCGGACACCCGCCCGATCTTCTCGGGGGAGGCGATGGTGGGGAGGAACGCGTTGTAGAACACCATCCCCACCTCGAAGCCCACGTTGCCCACCACGAACAGGGTCAGCGCCAACGGGATGGCGTTGGGGGTACCCGGCCTGACGAAGGCCAGCAGCGTGGTCGCGATCACCGCCCCGACCGTGGTGACCGCCAGGTATCGCTTCCGTCTGCCGCCTTTGTCCGCCGCGGCGCCCAGCACGGGGGACAGGACCGCGATGAGGATCGCGCTGATGCTCACCGCGCGGGACCACAGCGCGGTGCCCGTCACTTCGTCCGGCGCGATCGCCTTGGTGAAGTACGTGGCGTAGATGAAGGTCACCACCAGGGTGGTGAACGCCGAGTTGGCCCAGTCGAACAGGCACCAGGAGGCGATGGTACGGAAATCATCCTTCTTGATGTCGTTCATACCGCCGCCTTCGCGGCCCGCTCCTGGTAGAGGGTCTTGAGGCGCTGGGCGAGGTCGTGCTGTTCGGCGCGCAGCGCGGCGATGAGATCCCGCCGCGAGCGCAGCAGGAAGAACCTTCGCGCGTCGCCCCAGGCGCCGCGCCAGCGCTCCCGGATCAGCAGGCCGGCCATGCCGACGGCAGGAACCACCAGCAGCAGGGCAGGAAGGGCGGGCAGCCCCCACTCCAACCCCGCCCCGGCGGCAAGTACCAGCAGCCAGGCGGCGTACGTCGCAGCGCCCAGCATCAACTTCCAGGTGGAGCGCTCGTCGGGGTCCAAATGAAGACGGTCAACCAGGAAGCCGGTGAGCCGGTAGGGCGGGAAGAAGAGGACGAAGCCCATTACGCCCAGCAGCAGGGCGAGCGGCATCACCAGGAAGTAGCGGCTCACCGCCCAGCGGATGCCGGTCATCAGGTCGGTGCGGGCCCCCAGCCACTTGGGGCTCAAGCCCAGCCGCTTGAGCCGCCGCCGGTGCGCGCCCACCTCTTGCATCAGGGCATCCCACCCCGGTTCCGGCTCGCGCCGGAGATCGGCCAGGATACGGGTCGTGGCTTCCAGCCGCCGCACCCGCTGCGCCCGATCGGGACCCGGCTCGAACTCCGCATCCCAGATGGCCACTGCGGTCTCCACCAGCGGCCGGTCCTCCCAGCGCTCCAGGTTCAGCGTCACCTCCCGGAGCGCCTCGCCGATGCGCTCCGTCAGCGCCCGCACCTCGCCGGCATCCTGGGCGCCGCCCGCTCCCAGATCGTCCCACGCCACCGGCTCACCCACCACCACCAGGGCCGGCGAGCGGAAGATCGTCTTGTGGTAGAACATCAGGCCCACCGGCACGATGGGCACCCGGACCCCATGCGCCGCCAGCGTTCCCAGCACGATCCGCGCGGCGCCGGTGCGCAGCTGGACCAGGGAGGGCTCACTGTGGCTCTGCCCTTCCGGAAAGACGCCCACCGCGGACCCTCCCCCCAGCGCGTCGTGGGCGGCCCGGAACATGTCGGCGTTGCGGTCCATGAGCGCGGGGTCGTCCTGGCGCCGGTACACCGGGATCGCGCCCACCGAGCGCACCATCCACCCGGTCTTGGCGTCGCCGAACAGCGGCGCCTTGGCGAGGAAGCGGACCGGCCGGCGCGCGGCGGCGCAGACCAGCAGCGGATCAATCAGGGAATTGGGGTGATTGGCAACCAGCAGCACCGGCCCGCGCAGAGGCACCCGCTCACCCGCGATGGTGAGCCGGTAGTAGATCCGGGCCGCGGCGTTGGCGATGAGGGAGAAGGCGGGCGCGAGCCACATAGCTGTCAGCCGTCAGCTGTCAGCATGAGTCACTTGCCACCCAGCTCTCGTCCCCAGGCCTGGAAGGCCACCTTGAAGTAGGTGGGTGAGAACATCACCCACTGCTCGAACCCGGCCGGCAGCCGGTAGACATCCGCGGCCTGGTCCAAGGGGATCCCCTTGGCGATGGCGTCCCGCGCCTTTTCCTCCACGTCGTCCAGCAGCGTGACGTAGCGCTCGATGTCGCCCCTGGTTGCCATGTTGCCGTGGCCCGGCACGTAGGGTACGTCGCCCGCCGAGAGCAGCGCTTTCACGCTGGCGACCTTCTTGGAAGGAATGGCGTCCCGGTAGTTGGGGAACATCCCATTCCACACCAGGTCGCCGCAGAACATCACGTGCGGGTCGCTCACCTCGATGGTCACGTCGCTGGGTGTATGGCCGATCCGCGGCATGAGCCTCACCGTGCGCCCGCCCAGGTCCACCTCGGTGGGCACATCCTCCGGGACCCGGGCCTCCGGCAGGGGCGCCTTGTCCTGGAGCAGCTCACGGGTGGTGGCCGTGGAGCGCACCGAGAGCGGTGTGGGATCCGTCACGTAGCCGGGAATGCCGCCGGTGTGATCCCCGTGGAAGTGGGTCACCAGCGCCAGGCCGGGCCTTCTGCCGGTGAGCTTTTCCGCCGTCTGCGCCAGCCACCTGGCCCCCTCCGGGGTGGCAAAGGCCTCCAGCAGCAGCACCTCGTTGCGCCCGGCGATGATCCCGCCGTTGCACACGGTGCGCCAGGAATTGCTGCCGCGCGGCCCCGCCAGTGGGGTGGAGATGACGCTCCACACGCCGGGGCCCAGCGCTTCCACCCGGGCCCAGGGGTCGTCCCACGCCACGCGTCCCATCGGCTGCGCGGCGTACAACCTGCGTGCGGCGCCGTAGCCGGCGGACATCCACAGGAGATGGGCGGCGCACCCGCCCATGGTGCCCAGGAATTCGCGTCTCGTCGTCATGAGGTCAGGGGCTCCCGGTGGCGATCGACCCAAAGTGCCCAGAGCAACAGAAGCCAGCCCGCCTGCCCGCCCCAGGCTATGGCCGAGACGGAGGGTGGCGGCGGGGAGAAGATATTGGCCAGGTAGGCGACCACCAGGAAGGCGATCAATCCGTAGGTGGCGAAGCGGCCGGTCCGGTCCAGCGGGCGAGTCGCCCGGAGATAGATGAGGACGCCCGCCACAAACAGACCGCCTTCCACCACCATGGTTCCGGCCACTGAATTCCACAGGCCCAGGCCTACGTTGGGCCCGCCCGGGTAGAGCGGCAGGTCGGGCCGGTGGGTGATGAAGTCCAGCACCCAGTGGCTCACCACCAACCCGCCCAGGAGCAGGGCGACCCTGGAATCCCGCTTGCGGAGATACCAGATGCCGGCGAAGAGCAGGGCCCACAACAGGCCCATGAGGAGGGAGTGGGTCCAGGGGTAGTCGTAGAAGTCGAGCGGCGCAACGGCGGTATTGCCGGGGTCAATGCGTACGTGCTCGAGGCCTAACAGGAGGAAGATGGGCCAGAGGATGTCCACGAACTGGGCCGCCATGACCAGGGTGCCGGCGGAGACTCCGGGGGCGGCGCGCTTGGCGGCGAAGCCCAGGGCGATGTGGCCGACGAACATCCGGCGCTACCGTATCCCGCCGGATCCGGCCGCGGCAGCCGCAGCATTCGGCCCGCTCACCAGGGCGTTGAACACCAGCTTGAAGGTCCCGTGCGTCTGGGCCCGGTGCTGCGGCCGGAAGCCGATCAGCACCACCTTGCCCTGGCCCAGGCCCACCGAGACCATGGCCGCCTTCTTCGCGATCACCTGCTCGCCCAGCAGCCAGCCCGACTGCAGCAGGTCGCGGTCCACGTAGGTGGCCATGACTTCTACCCGCTCGTTGTGATCGGTGGGCAGGATCTCGTACACCTGGCTGCCGGCCAGGAACGTGGCCAACCCCTCCCCCGGCATGCCGTAGGCCAAGGGGTGGGCGTTGTCTAACCTCACGCGCAGGGTGGAACCGGGGCACCAGAACTCTTTGGGAGCCAGCCCGGCCACCACGTTCCGGAGCGGCAGGCCAAAGCGCTCGATGGGCAGCTGCCCCGCTGATCCGAAGGCCACCAGGGTGCCGCCGTGCTCCACGAACGCCTTCAACGCCGCCACGCCCTCGGCGCCAAAGCCGGAACGGTACTCCGGCGGGAACTGCTCCGCCTGAGGCCCGAACCCGCCGCCCCCGCCGCCGCGACCCCCGCTTACCGCTGACCGCTCACCCGTCATCATCGCGACATTGTCCGCGGGGAGCATGATCACATCGTACTTGGCGTCCAGGCCCCCCGCCTTGATATCGGCATCGAACAGCGATTGGTAGGGGAATCCCCATTGCTCCAGCAGCCAGCGGGTCCACCCTTCGTCCATGTTCCCGCCGTAATAGCGCTGATACATGCCGATCCGCAGGCGCTTGACTTCGTGGGAGCCGCGCGCCGCCTCGCCCTGGTAGGCGGCAAAGTCCACGCCGGTTCGCCCGGCCGCGTCCGCGATCACGGCGTCGGAACCACCGGGTACGATGAAGTCACCCGCCCGTGCGCTCGCGCCCTCGGGCTGATCCACCCGGCGTACGGCCACGCTCTTGTCGAACAGCAGGTTCACAACCCTGAACGCGTCGTTCAGCCGGCCGTCAATCAGGTAGCCACCGGGCCCTTTGGCGACTTTCCCCGCCACCGCGATAGGAGCGTCCACCTTGGCCATACCGCCCTCTACCGCCGTTACCGCCTCTACCGCCTCAACCACCTCCACCCCCATGAACTCCGCCATCACGTCCGCCGCCATGTCGTAGGGCCGGATGGGATTGCCGTCCTGGTCGCGGGTCCAGGTATTGTCCGGGTAGAAGGTGCGGCCCAGCAGCCAGCGCACCACGCCCATCTTGGGCTGGGCCATCGAGACCACGAACGTGCCGGGACCATACACCGCGCCTTGGTGGGTGAAGGCCCTGGCGGACCGCTCCACTTCCACGCCCTGCGCCAGCAGCTTGTTGATCATCTTGATGGCGGTGAGCGGGTCGTGCTGCTCCGCCGGCACGATGAACGCCTTGGGCGTGCCCGCGGCGCCGCGCTGGGTCTGCCGCAGGGCCTTAAGGTAGGCGTTCCACAACACCGTCTCCCGGTTGCGCGCGGCCAGGTCCAGGGCGGACCAGGCGGCGACCTTCTGGCGGTCCACGATGTCCCGCAGCCGCCACCAGCCGCCGGGCCAGGGATCGGGGAAATTGGTCTGCTCTTCGTACTCGGGGAGATTGCGGGTGTCTCCCTCCAGCTGGTCGGGATGGATGAAGATCGGGGTGGCGAGCCTGGCGCTCGCCGACTCGGTCAGCATGCCGGCCACGTTGTGGAAGGGCGTGATCCAGTGGAACCCCATGTGGCCCCACCCCGAGTACTCGGCGTCGTTCACGATGCCGGAGAGGCCCGCCTCTTCCTCCTTGTACGCGATGTGCGCGCCCCACCAGGACATCTCCCGCCACACCAGCGGGTCCGCCGATGGGCGCACCGGCTCGGCATAGGGCGGCACGTAGATGCGGGCGCCGTAGCTCCCCATGTGGTGGTGGTCCAGATAGGCCTGGGGAATCCAGTCCCGGAACAGATACTTCGCCATGTACTGCGACTCGACCATGTTGGTCATGAACGCGTCGCGGTTGTTGTCGTGCCCGGTGTACTTCTGATAGAGCGAGGGATAGCCCACGCCCTCATACGGCGTGCCCAGGGTCTTGCGGTACCAGTCGGTCACCATGATCTGGCCGTCGGGATTGAACGACGGCACGATGATGGAGATCACGTTGTCGCGGATGCGCTGCGCCTCGTCGTCGGTACGGCTGAGCAGGTCGTACACCAGCTCGGGCGTCATCTGGCTGCCGCCGATCTCGGTGGCGTGGAGGCTCATGGATTGGATCACCACGGCCTTCCCATCCTGCACCAGCTGCTTCGCCTCCGCCTCGGTGATCCCCCGCGGATCGGACAGTTTGGCATTGATCTCACGGAGCTGGTCCAGCCGGGCGAGGTTGGCAGGTGATGAGATGAACAAGAACAGGAAGGGATTGCCCATCGTGCTGGGCCCCGCGTTGACCACCTTGATCCTGTTGCTCTCCTTCTCCAGGAGCTGGTAGTAGGCCACCATGTCGTCCCAGCGGGCGACATGGCGGTCGGAGCCCATCCGGAAGCCGAAGTGTTTCTCGGGGGTGGTGAGCTGCTGGGCAGAGGCGACCCGCGGCGCTGCTGTGAGGGTTGAGCCGATCAGCGCAAGCGCGAGCAACCACAGAATCTTTCTCATACGCCACTCCTCGGCGCGAGGCCGGGATTCAGGCGGAGGGAGAACGAGCGAAGGTGGGGCGGGGGGAGGGGGGTGTCAACGGGGCGAGGCGCAGGATGCCGGCCTCGCTACCCTCCGCGCCGACTTCGCAGGTCAGATGCGCGATCAGATGAAGTGGATGTTCATCGTCTGGGCCGGTACCATCGTCCCACTTGCCGGGTTAATCGTCGCCCTGGGGAAGGACTGGCTCCAGCTCAACCGGTCCGGGAGCCGCCAGCTCCAGCAGGAGATACCGCCGCTGCGAGTTGGGTCGGCCCTGCAACGGCGCAGCAAGGTGAGCTTGAAGGCACCAGGGATCAACGCCCCAACGGCACGCGCCCCAATGGGACGAGCAACCGCGCCGGCACCAGCCGGTTCTCCACCGGCGGCGGCGTGACCTCCCCACCCTTGCTCCCCAGGAACCCGGAGAACGCCGCCACCGTGACGGCCGCCCCGGCCACCACCAGCCCCGCCACGCAGGCGTAGGTTTTCCCCCGGCTAAAGTCGCGTTGCTGCACCTCGATTACCTGGGAGACCGGCAGATCGAGCCGCTGATACAGCACCTGAATCGAACGGGCTTCGGGCGCGGTGGGCGTGGCCACGGTGACCAGCATCGTGTCCCGCTCCACCGAGACCACCGTCCCGCTTAGGTCCTGCGTCAGATAGCCCATCACCGTGGCGGCGTGCCCGGCGGCTTCCGGGGTGACCCGCAGGCGGACGGCCAGGTCCGGCCGCACGTCCTCCATGCGGATGGTGTGGTAGGAATAGCAGCCCATGGCAGGCAACAGCGTGAGCAGGCCAACCAGGTCAAGCGAGCGTCTCATGG
>Ga0153915_10003889_pt1 | contig 13728 bp, 11 predicted proteins | sample Opewatmetagenome_2_FD_107003 | JGI IMG/M metagenome (GOLD analysis project Ga0153915, IMG submission 107003) | Freshwater wetland microbial communities from Ohio, USA - Open water 3 Core 3 Depth 3 metaG | ecosystem: Environmental > Aquatic > Freshwater > Wetlands | place: USA: Ohio, Lake Erie... | reverse complement strand
TGAACTTCCGGAATTTAAGAAGAATGTCCTGGAGGTGATGCGTCAGCCTCTGGAAGAGGAAAAGGTCACCATCTCCCGGGCCGCCACTTCCCTCACCTACCCTGCTCGCTTTATGCTCATGGCGGCCATGAACCCCTGTCCTTGCGGCTACTACGCTGATCCAAGCAATGAATGTTCTTGCACCGTTCCTCAGATTCAGCGTTACCGGTCAAAGATCTCCGGCCCCTTGATGGACCGCATTGACATTCACATCGAGGTCCCTGCGGTGAAGTATCGGGATCTGGCCAGCCAGGAGGCAGGAGAACCTTCTCGTGAGATTAAGAGGAGAGTAGATAATGCCCGAAAGATCCAGCTCAATCGATTCAAGGGAATGAAAATTTACTGCAATGCTCAGATGACGAACCGCCACATCAAAAAATTCTGTGAGATCGATGAGGCGAGTCAGAAGTTACTGGAGATGGCGATTGATAAGTTTGGATTGAGCGCCAGAGCTTACACACGAATCCTCAAGGTTGCCCGAACCATTGCCGATCTCGAAGCGCAGGTGAATATTCAGCCCGCCCACCTCTCCGAAGCCATCCAATACCGCACGCTCGATAGGAATCTGATTTCGTAATATTGACAAATGAGGATGTGAACCTATGATCCTACCGCTAGCCATTATTCGTTGAAATCGGCCTTCCGTCATTGATTGCACCTAGACCTTCCTTCAGTACGCTTCATGACAACATCGTGGTGAAGCAGATCCATCGTTACCACCTCGTCTTCACGCATCTTTTCACGCTGTTCTCTGACGGCCTAGGATGTCGAATGCAAAAGCCCTAACGCGAGTTCCTTTAAGGAGGCATTTAGTCCTCCAAAAAATGCGTGCCTATTCTGAAAGCTAACTTCTCCACATTCAATATGTCCACCTTTTATCGATCGCATTATGCTATCCTTTTCCTATCCCTGAGAGAAATTGCATTACGGCTGAATTGAACTTCCTGGGGAGCTCTAGTGCGGCTGCATGTCCGGTGGGTAGAATCACCAGTTCTGAACCAACTATTGCTTTCTGTGCCAATTTACCTTGATCCACCCCCATAATGGCGTCGTTTTCCCCTATAATTATAAGGACAGGACATTGAACTTTGCTCAGGTCGGGTATTGGGTTGAATGTTCCTATCGCCCGAATTATACGGGTGAAGCAATCGGACTTGTTTTTTAATTTTACATTTTTATATTTCTCAAACTCAGTAAGATTGTTGTCCTTGAAACCCGGGGAAAAAGCATTAGTAGTCATCAATTCAACAGCTATTTTGAAATCTCCCTTCTCTAGTAGTTCTAGCATCACTTGGCGCCCTTCCATAGCCTCGGGCGGCATTAAGCCTACAGGGCTGTTGGCAAGGATAAGTGCCTTCACTATTTCGGGATGGTCTATCGCCAAGTTAAGAGCTAAACGTCCACCCATTGAATAGCCAAGAAAATAGGCATTTTTCACCTTTATTGCCTTCGTGAATTGATAGAGATCTTCGCTAAAAAGCGACATGGTATATGCAGTTTCAGGACTTTCTGTTTCGCCGTGTCCTCTGACGTCATAGGTAATTACTCTGTAGCTTTTTGAAAAAACAGGAACCTGATGATCCCACATATTAAGGTTATCACCCGCACCGTGAATCAAGACAAAATTTTCTCCCTTTCCATTCATTCTGTAATTAATAGAGATATTGTTTGCCTTGATTTGCAATGTCTACCTCCTCCACTTATGGCAATTTTCAGAAATAATAGTAACAAGGGCAAAGAAAAATTTCTATATCTCACATCTCTTCGCAGAAAAATGAGAACCATTTGACTGAAAAATGTTAAAGCTAGGAATCATACTTCCCCAACGATGAGTAATATAACTTTATCGTCGGAAATGTTTCAAAGATAACTGCAACTGAACAAACTCGTCATCTGGGATACCAAGGATTTTGGTGTAAACATACTTCCCTATAGCAGGATGATTCTGCTCGTGGAAATGGTGGTAGTGTTTTAGCTGGGGATCTTGGAATAGGTCTTCAGCGTTTGACGCCACTCCGTCAGGCACCACGGAAGCTTGCATCATAGCCATCTCATCAACTGGTTCAAACGGCTGTGTCTGCCAAAGGAGTTTCAGAACATGACGCTTAAGACCTTAAGGGCGCGCTTTCTTCTAATCCCCGGTGAATTGGCGAAGTCCGAGAATAGACCCACCTTAAAATTACCGGCCAATTTCTTGTTTAAAGGTACTTTTGAATATGCCGTAAAAAATCGAGAAATTAAAAACTTAACCCATAGTTTTCACGCAGGATTCAGGTTTGGTTTAGTGAAAAATTATAAGAATTCTCTCATTAAGACTTAGCTTAAGTTGTCACACGCTTTTCAAATGTCTTTTCATTATCCTTAAAGCCTCTCTGGGAGCAACTTCAGCCAAGAGCCCTACAGCATATAAAATATATCGTTCATCCACAAAGCATTCAGGATTCATAGGTCGAAGTGACATGGGGTTGTTTTGATTGTAGCACGCAGTTCTCAATATAGACCGAGGCTCTTGGCCATAGGCAAATATGCCCCCAGTACCTATAACGCATTTGGTCTTCGTTAAGTCTTTCCCATATTGGATCCAGACCTTACCTGTCGGAAAGTACATCTCCTCAATTTTGCCAGCGTGCCTTTGTGTGGCGATGTCGACCGCTACACTTGCTAGGCCAATATCAATCGAATATTGTTCTTCACTTTGCGGTATCGCTCCAATGTGGCCAGATAAATACTCTATACTTGCATCTAAATCAATATTTTCTGCCAAAGGGCTGTTTGAAAAGACCATCTTCTCCATTATCTGTTTCTTACCTGTTATCTCTAAGATAGAGCGGGCATTGTATCTAATACCAAGATCACCTTCCACAGTTCGTTTGACATAGGGTTCCGGTAATCCCTTAACGACGACACCCTGGCGAGATGGGTGACCATACCCTACAGAGTGGACATCAGTCGTAGCCCCCCCGACATCGACGATGATTAGATCACCCAGGCCGCTTTCTTCTCCAGTCCCTTGAGCCAGTAACGTGGCCCCCTTCAAGACAGCCATAGGCGTTGGCATAATGATATCGCCGACGAGAGCTTGGGCCTTGTCTAACCCTTTGGCATGGGTGATTCGTTGCATGAATATATCCCTTATGGCAACACGAGCCGGCTCGACGTTTAGTCGATCGAGCTCAGGCAACACGTTTTCTATTACAGTAGCGTATTTATTAGCCGCACGAAGGAGTGATTGGGCTTTTTGAGCCACTATCTTGTTGCCTGCTATGACTACTGGCGAACTCAACTTACATGCGGCTAACGCCACCGCATTATGCAGAATGACTTTGTCGTCTCCTCCATCTGTGCCTCCGGTAAGCAAGACGATGTCCGGCGCTGTCTTCTCTATGCGCCCAATATCCTCCGGGCTGAGACCGTACGAGTAAGTGCCCACTATCTTGGCCCCCGCTCCCAATGCTGCTTCCTCTGCTGCCTTCGTTGTCAGTTGCCTAACCAGGCCAGCAGCGACTATCCGTAGGCCGCCAGCAGCACTGCTGCAAGCCAATATACGGTCTGCGTCGAGCTTTCCCCCGCCAATAACCATCCGCAGCTTTTCGAGAGCAGTGCGTAAACCAATGGTTATGTCTGTATCAACGGTACTTACAGCCTGGGCAACACCCACTAGCTGTTCCGCAACCAAATCGAAGGCTACCACTTTTGTATAAGTGCTACCAAAATCTATTGCCAGTGTTAATTTCGTCATTCAGACCCCTTTAAAAAAATCTTAGCCTTTTATCAATTCTTACTTCAAGTTTGCTTTCAAATCCGCAATCGCTTGTTCTGGAATTGCATTGTGCGGATAGACTCTATCAACCCTCATCTCCTTAAAGAGTCTGTCCTGGTCTTCCCATCTCATGTCACCGATAATTAATTGCGCCCCGTGGTAGAGACCAACATGTGTCAACCCAGCTTCAACACATTTGGCCTTTAACCCTTCGACCAATATCTTGGCATGCCCGCTTAAAGAGGAGACTGAGGTAGCATCTGCCTTCGCTTGAATAGCGGCATTTATAGACTCCTCTTGGCTAACCTGGATTTCTAAAGAAACGATCTTGAACCCAGCTTCCTTCAAGAGGAATGTTCCATCTCGTCAGCGCATAGTCGATGGGAGCCAGAGGGCAATCTCAGGCCAGAGAAATAAAAGGATTACCGTTAATACTACGGAGATCATCATGATACTCGTACCTATATAAACTCTGTGAAGTTCAATCTTTGATATTGCACTGACGACAAAAGCAATCATGCCCACGGGCGGGAAAAGGAGCCCCATCATGATCATCAGGGCCGAGATGACACCGAACCAGATAGGATCAAATTTCAAGTAGACGATAAGCGGGAACGTCAACTGCAAGGTAATCATCATCAGCGGCATTTCATCCATAAACATACTGATGACGAAATAGCCGACAACAATACAACTCATGACGACCCAGCGGTTGATTTGCATTGTACTGACAAAGGCCATGATCTTTTGCGGCACTCCGCTCAGTGCCATAGACGAGGAGAAGATGAAAGTCGCGACAAGAATCATGAAGATCATGGCAGAGACGCATATGGTCTTCTTAAAGGCTTCTACAATGCTGCCCCATTTAAGGCGGCCCAAAATGATACCGGTTACCCCTACTAGAAATGCACCAATAGCACCCACTTCCGTCGGAGTACAAACGCCTGCGTAGAGCAGCACGATCACCATGAGAATAATGAAAAGGCTTGGCCAAACATGCCAGAGACTCCGTAAACGTTCAAACCATGAAGTCCTCTGAGCCCTTGGTGCATCTTGAGGTCTGATCGTAACCCAAATCAAAATGGTAAAGACTAAAAGGATCAAGACCATAATACCAGGAACGATTCCTGCAAGGAGTAACTTGCCAACTGAGGTATCCGTCATGATACCATAAACGACCATTGCAACACTGGGCGGGATGAGTATGTCGGTCGTTGCCCCAACACCCACAACACCGGCCGAAAGGATATCCGAATAGCCGATGCGACGCATTTGAGGAAGGGCGATTTGCGTCATCACAGTGGCCGCTGCCATACTCACTCCTGACATTGCTCCAAAGATCCCGACAGCCAAACAAGTCCCGATGGCAAGTCCCCCCCTTATGTGTCCAAACCAGGCTGAAGCTGCTTTATAAAGATCTTCGGCGAGCCCACCCGATGATGCCAAAAAAGCCATGAGGATAAACATCGGTACCGCTGTTAGGATATATGATGCTACGGTACTATAGGCTACCATACCCATGATGCCAGCCAAATAGTTTAGGTCCCATTTGATCAGAAGGATGCCAAGGATGCCGGCCCACCCGATGGAAAAAGCGATCGGGACACCTATAAGAAGAAGTATGACCATGACTAAAAAAGGAAGTAGATATACTAAATTCATCAGGTTAAGCCTCCCTAATTTGCTTTCCAGGAATTAAGTAACAGAGGAAGAACTCTCATCTTCTTCAACAAGAAGCCCAGACTTCCCTTTCTTTACCTGCCAAAGGTCCATCAGCATTCGCAAAGTCATAAAAAAAACTCCCACAGGAATAATCATAAAGGCTGGCCACAAGGGAATTCTAAATTCAGGTAAAATCAAAATCTCGTCAACGCGCTGTAACACGTGTATCGCCCCGGCTACGGATAGACAAACACCAAACAGAATAGAAATGATTTGGACACAATAGTTGACGCCGAGCTTCACCTGCGGTGGTAGCAGACGGACCATAAATGTTACCCGGATGTTAACGCCCTTACGGTAAGCGTAGCATATTCCAAAATAGAAAAGGAATGCCATCAGATATTTTTCCGAAATCTCGTATGCCCCGGAAATCGGCCAGTCAAAGAGATACCTTCCTCCTGCATCGGCTGTCGTCAGACAAACCAACAAGAGACTTGATGCAACGGCTAAAGCCATAAAAATATTCTCAATCTTAGTAAGTAACTTGTCCATAAGGCCTCTTTTCGTATTCATCTATCTTCTTCACATTGACGGAGACAAAGCTGAACAATACTAAGAGCAATAAATAAGCTAACGGTGGTTCTTTAACCTACCGACGATTCTCTCCAACACCCTTGGGAAGGAAGCCCCAGCCTTTTTGAAAAGCTGGGGCAATGATCCTGGCCAATCATCTAAACATGGCTGCATACGATTCGTATCTTTTTTTGACCAACTCTACAACCTTCAACACTTCATCCATCTGAACGTTTTTGTTTTTGTCTTTCAGCTCCTGTATTACCTTGTTTTTGACAGGCGCGACAACCTTTTCCCATCTTTCTAACTCCCCTGGGCTCAGGGTAGAAACTTCCCAGCCTGCCTTCTTGAGCATGCCAATTTCATCCCCATAATCAAGTCTACGAAATTGCTCATTAATATGAATATATCTCGCTTCAGCATTAAGTCTCTCCATAATGAGTCTTATATCGGCTGGCAAGCTTTCCCACACCTTCAAGTTCATAACCACAACGTGTTCTCCCCCACACAATGGAACGTAAAGACAATATTTAGTGACCTCATTCCATTTCCCTGACATGGCAAATTCTGAAGCGGTTATACCGGCCTCTACCACTCCCCGATCCATCGCCATGTATACCTCAGGTGCTGCCATCCCTACGGGTGTGGCACCCAAAGCCTGGAAGAAAGACATTGTGTATCCAGGAAAGCTTCGGATCTTCATGCCCTTCAGATCCTCTAACTTTGTAATTTTCTTCTTGGAGAATAGAATATTAGGGGGGTTTGACTGCACCCACATTAACTTTTTATTTGCCCCTTCGAACTCGGGATTCATGAGGCCCCGGTAATAAAGCTCATAGAGCAGGTCGGTGCCAGAAAGTATGTCAGGGGCAAAGAAAAAAATTGCATCCCGTATGGATGCAACAGGGTTCTTTCCTGGGTTGTGTGGAGGGGCAATTACAGCCATCTCACATAAACCCGTCTCTACCATATGAGGGAAATCTCTCGATTTTCCTAAAAGCTCCGCAGCATGTACGGTCGCTTTTACCCTTCCATTGGTGCGCTTGTCCAGCTCATTTGCCCACCAAGTGGGTGTGTGGAACATGATATTGTCAGGCGAATACTGGAAGGCGATCTTCAGCTCTATAGGTTTTTCTGCGGCAAGGGCCAACGAAGCAAGCATTGTGACTGTAAAAAAGACACCAAAGAGAAGCGCAATTGCTTTTAATAAGTTACCACCCTTAATCCTCCTCTTCTTATCAAATCTTTCTTTCATCTTTTTTCCCTCCTTTTGTTGAGTTTTTTGACTTAAATGCTACCTGAAGCAAAAAGTTCCCTCTTAATTGTTCTTAGCAGTCCGATATTCTTCTTTCAGCACGCTCTTCAGGGTCTTTCCAGCCGCATTCTTAGGAAGTTCATTTCGAAATTCAATCCGCTTGGGCTTCTTATACCCTGCAAGGCGAGAGGCGCAATGGTCTACGATTTCCTTCTCCGTGATTTTTACTCCTTCCTTTGGGACCATGGCTACGCATACAATCTCACCCCACTCCTTGTCAGGTACCCCGAAAACAGCAACCTCATCAACCCCTGGGTGCTCCATGATCACGTTTTCAATCTCTTTGCAGTAAATGTTTTCACCTCCACTAATAATAATATCCCTGAGACGATCCACGATTGTGTAATATGCTCCTCCCTCTACCCTTGCAAGATCCCCTGTGTGTATCCAGCCATCTCTGATTGTCTCTCTTGTAGCCTCCTCCATTCCGTAATAGCCATCCATTCCCAGAGGTTTCTGTCTTACGATGATCTCGCCAACCTCTCCAACTTTTACATCAAGCCCGTTTTCATCAACGACCCGTAGATTAACCCTGCATAAAGGCCTTCCTGTAAACCGTGTTCTTTCAGTAAAGTGATCCCCAGGTTTCAGGACGAGTGAAAGACATGTCTCTGTTTGTCCATAAGTCTGGTAAAAGTCAGCCTTAAAAATATTCAATGCTGCCTTGAGAACAGATTCAATGATAGGAGACGAGCCGTAGATAATCTTTTTGAGAGAGGTAAGGTCATATTGTCCTATTCCAGGGTGATTAACAAGTCTGGCAAGCATTGTGGGTACAACATTGACAACAGTGATTCTAAATCGCTCTATCGTGGATAGAAAAAGATCAAGATCAAAGGAGCCCCCTAAGATAACACAGGTCGAGCCATGAAGGAGAAACTGCATTAACCCCAAGCTAAGTCCACCATTATGAAACAATGGCATGTTAAGTAGTGCTACATCCTCATGCTTTACATCTGTCTCCATACTCGAACTTGTAATATCGTTGAGTTCTTTGGCATGCGAAAAGATCACCCCCTTCGGAACACCGGTTGTTCCACTTGTATAGATGATTATTGCGGGTGACAAGGGATCAGGTTCGAATTCAATCTCATCATCTGATTCTTTCTCCATTAACTCCGTCAGAGATTTTCCCTTCTCAATGTGAGGTCCCGAAATAGAAATGGGCAAAATAGGAATTTGCCTTGAGCAAATCTCTTCCACCAGGGAAACAAGATCCTGAGCATGAAAAAGAATTTTTGGCTGAGAGTTGCGAAGGATGTAGGCTGCTTCCTCTTTTCTAAACCGAAAGTTAATCGGAACTGAAATGCCGCCACAACTCCATATCGCAAAAAGGATTAAAACGTATTCGATGCAGTTTCGAGACCATATGCCAACCCTCTCACCCGGTTCAAGACCGAGGGAAAGAAGACCATGGGCAAGCTTATTCGTAAACCTATTCATTTCATTAAACGTTACCGAACGATCATCCATCATAAGGGCTTTTTGGGTTGGATAGCGCCTTGCATTAACTTTAACGATGTCTCCCAGTACAAGCATTTCTTCTATCACTCATACCCCTAATATAATTTTCTCGCCTTGTATACCACGGTCCGAACGGCAACGTCAATTGTTTTGTTCTTTTGATTATCCCAACAGCCTCAATATATTTCTTACAGACATTCCTCAAGACCTAGCTCAATAAGCTTTTCCCTAGTGGGGATACCTTCTTCGCTCCAACCCCTGTAAGAATAATAGTCACTTAGCATTATGCCTAAAAAAGGAAGGCTTTCTGCAGATCCTCCAGAGCCACGCTTATGATTGAGAAATCTTGTCGGTAAGGTATCATCTTTTCTACTTATTCCCCGGGTTACATTGATCATTCGAATTAAATTAAAAATACGCTCACCGACAAGCATAAATTTATCCAAATCCATGTCCCAGCCAGTAGCACAATTAATTAATCTTGCGAAATCAGAGGGTTGAAGTCTCCAGCCTAGGAATAAACATACTACAAGGGAATCTAGCATAACACCGAAATTCTGTGTTTTTGCGGCCAGCACCCCTTTGCCCTCGGTAGTGAAACGGTTTAATGTTGTAGCATATCCCAAGTCTGGAAATGTCCTTTCGGCGGTACCTTCAGAATAGTTTTCTATAGCTTTAATTCCTACAGGCTCCATATGCGCCGCTCCGATGGTTCCAGTGGCATATCCCAGTGCCCCACCCATAGCTGCTCTCGGATCGTGTGCTGGAATTTCTAAACCTTTTACATGCATCGCATACTCAACTGCAATTCCACCAATTCTCTCAGCAGATTTCCTCACCCCCTCTCCCAATATCTTCCCAAAACCTTCTCCTTCCCCTATCTTTTTCACCATCTCGATCATCGCTTCATGATTTCCCCATCTGAGCTCAATTGCATTGGTATCATTTTTTGTAATCAGCCCTTTTTCAAAGCACTCCATGGCAAAAGCGATAACGCCCCCAGTAGATATTGCATCTAAGCCATATCTATTGCAAAGGCTATAAGCCTTCTGCACCGCTTCGGGGTTGTCAATTAGACAATTCGTTCCTAATGGTCCCCAAGATTCCAATACCATGTGCCTCTCTCCATCAGCAGTATAGAGTGACTCTCCATCACTATAAGGACAGCCTTTACAATATCTCGGTTTTCCTTTTCGCGCATCCTCAGCCAATTTCATTGCCCCTTCAAATGTTCCTTCTCGCCAGTTCTTGACAGGATAACCACCCACTGATAGATAACTTTTAGAGATAGCCATCGCCTCAGATACTACTTCCTCTCCTTTCCTTGGTGGATATGCAGAATATATTTTATTGACATTTTCTTGTAGCTTATCTTGGCCGTAAAAAGGAATGGGCAGTGTTCCTCTCACTGCGACTGCCTTCAATCTCTTTGCTCCCATAAGTGCACCCAAACCACATCTTGCAGCTGCTCGGCCCATCTTTCCATCGATCATAATGCAGGCGATTCTCACCAATTTCTCACCGGCCTGACCTATACAGGCTACACTGGCATTCTTATCAGTTTCTGCCTTAAGAAGCTCAGTTGCTTCATAGGTATCTTTACGCCATAGGTGCTGTGCGTCGCGGATTTCCACTTTTCCATCGTGAACCCAAAGGTATATAGGCTTTCCTGCTTCCCCCTTCACAATGATGCCATCAAACTCTGCGTGTCTTAGTTCATAGGCAAAGCTACCACCACAACTAGCCTTCCCCCAAATACCGGTTAATGGGGAAATCCCGGCTACAACACAACGGCTACTGGAGGGAACAATACTCGCCGTTAGAGGGCCGGTCATAAATATGAGGATATTTTCTGGAGAAAGGGGATCAGTAGTGGACGATGTTTCATCCCAGATTATCTTTGCCGCTAAGCCAGCTCCGCCAACATATTTTCTTGCAATCTCTTCATCCAAGAATTCGTAACCAATCTTCCCTGTGGTCAAATCAAGGCGCACCATCTTTCCTGTGTAACCAGGCAGCATAGGGACCACCTCCTACGATAAATTAATGTTTAGGTCTTTATATGAATGAAATTTTTTCTCTCAATGCGTAATCCCTAAGTTAAGAGGTAAAAAAAGCCAAGAAGGCAGGAATGCTTCCAAAACCTTATCAAGCGCAAATTGAAAAAGATATGTGTAAAATTTGATTTTGCTCCTATCAGCCTCTGAATACCTATTTATGTTTCTTCTCTATTTCCCATAAATTAACAGCCACCATCTCTCTAAGATCCGGCGAAGGGAAGTTACTCTGTTAATACCCGGTGACCAGGGGACCCCGGCTTATTGCATAAATGTCGTTAATGACTGTCTTGTAGTCGACTTTCCGTCCCTGTACCTTCTCCCGTTCCGCTATTTTCTCCCTGTGAAATTCCACGATCTCTTTGGTAAAGGGAATATTCCCGTGATCCAGGTATCTCACCGCACCTTCGTTATCCCTCACCCCCATCACCCGGCCCGCTACATACCGCGTCGTCGCAAAGGGTTGATCCAGTACCCCTGCCTCCACCCCTCTTATCGCACCAATAGCCACATCTCCCTCCCCCAGCTCAATCACCCTATCCACGATCGCCCTGATCTCCAACTCCAGCATCTTCGCCTCAAGGCTCACCTTCTCCCTGTCCAAGGTGACCTTCTGATCCTTCAGCATCTCCACCACTTTCTTCCCCGCCCTGAGGCTGGCTGCATTCTCCTCCTTCGTGGGAATGGTGAACCTTTCGGATATGGTCTTGAAGTGGACAATCTGCGCCTTCGCCAGCACCCCGGTCACTGCCGTAAGCGAAATCAGCGCATAAGCCTCAGCGTGATCACTGGGAAAGATGCTCCCCCAGCACGAACTCATCACCGTCACGGTCACATCCTTGTAGCCCAATCGATTCAGATATTCCTCCCCAAGCCTGGGAAGGATCGTAATGGCGGCAACATCCTGGGCCAGGTTTCCCTGCAGAAAAACACTCAGCACAACGTTCTTCGCTCCTTGCTCTGCCGCGAGAAGGGCGTCTATGATTCCTCCGGCATGGGGGATGCTGTAAGGGGTTGAGAAGCTAAATCCGCCCGAAGGCTCCGCAAGGATGGGGACGCCTCTCTCCTCGTAGTAACCATACAACCGATATTGATATTGCGCGTTCCGGATGCAGGTCTCCAGGGGCATATCCTTGCTGTAATGCCAAAAGGACATCATTGCCCCATTCGAACTGGCCGTATGCCCCGAGGCAAGAGCTATCTCCACGACCAGCCGTACGTCGGGTGCATTCATTCTTGGCTGCACCGGCAGCTCTACTGCATCTATAACCTTCCTCGTTTTTGCTACACCATGAGCCACAATCGGGAATCCGTTTAGGGTGGATTTGCCCGTCCTTAAGCTCTCCCTCAAGCCTTTCTCGGCCTCCTCAAACCGGCAGGTCCTGGTCAAACTATCAACGGTTGTCCCCAGAAGATCGGCATGTCCCTGATCCTGTATGCACTTGAAGAGTTCTATCTCTTCTTCAACGGAGGCAACCCCTGAATCCGTGCGAATGAGTGATGTCCCATTCTTTTTTGCCTCTGCTACCTTCAGGGCATAGTTCTTGCTGGGAGACATGCTCTTGTGATACTCGATGGCCTCATCCAGGTCAACCTCCTTGCCCGTTGGCCACATGGCAAGTACCTCTTGCCTCATCTTGTAAAATTCCTTATCACTCCATTTCTTGTTTTTGACCCCCATAAAGATCTCCTCTTATAATTATTTCAGATCGGCCTTCAAGTCTGAGATCACCTGGTCCGGCATCGCATCGGGTGGATAGACCCTATCAAACCCCATGTCCTTAAAGATTTTCTCCTGGTCTTGCCAACTCATTTCACCGATGACCAACTGTCCACCGAGGTAGAGACGAGTATCGGTGAGCCCCGCTTCAAGGCATTTGTCTTTCAATCCGTTGACCAATATCTTGGCATGCCCGCTGATTGAGGAGACCAAAATCGCATTGGCTTTCGTTTCCAAGGCAGCATGAACAAACTCTTCTTGACCCACCTGGATTCCCAAAGAAACAATTTTGAATCCAGCTTCCCTCAAGGCATGCTCCAAAATCCTGATACCGGTAACATGGACATCGTCACCTATGACTCCCGTTACCAGTGTCCCCCTTGAGATGGCGCTACGATTCATAACTCATCCCTCCATATCTCCCCGCTGATTTCTTCTGGGTTAGATGACCCCTTTTTCTATGAACTGCGAAAACTCCTCATCCGATAGGCCCAGGATCTGGGTATATACGTACTCGTTGTCCTGACCCAGGAGTGGCGGCGTACCTACCTCCCAGTCGATCTCGGACAGCTTGAGACCCGGTCCGTGGCAGAAGGAAATCTTCCCCATCTCTAGGTGGTCGACGTCGCGGAAAAACCGGTAGTGTTTGATCTGAGGGTCTTCCGCCTGGTCTTGAGCATTTGACACCACCCCTGCGGCAACCCCTGCCGCCTGCATCATAGTCATGACCTGTTCCGCTGTAAAGTTGATGGTCCATGCCTCGACCCGCCGATCGAGCTCGTCAGCGTTCTCAACCCGGCCAACGACAGTGCTGAATTTTGGATTCTTTGTCCACTCCGGGTCACCCATGACCCTACAAAAGCCCTTCCATTCTTCATCGCTAAATACGCCAATGGCACACCACCTGTCGTCGCCGCGGCATCGATACGCCCCATGGGGAGCGGCATAGGGGAGGTGGTTGCCGTTGGGCGTGAGCTCACGCTGGTTAACCGTGTAATCAAGGATAAGGGGCGCTAAGAAGTTTATGCCCGCTTCAAGTTGCGATTGGTCAAGCTCCTGGCCTTTCCCTGTCCTATCTCGGTAGTCGAGGGCTGCAATAAGGGCTAATGAACCAAAGAGCGGGGCAATAAAATCGGTG
>Ga0153915_10003888_pt1 | contig 13728 bp, 10 predicted proteins | sample Opewatmetagenome_2_FD_107003 | JGI IMG/M metagenome (GOLD analysis project Ga0153915, IMG submission 107003) | Freshwater wetland microbial communities from Ohio, USA - Open water 3 Core 3 Depth 3 metaG | ecosystem: Environmental > Aquatic > Freshwater > Wetlands | place: USA: Ohio, Lake Erie... | reverse complement strand
TGACATTCGGCTTTTCCACAATGGTCACCGAGCTTTTCCCATATTTCTCGGCGTATTCAAAGGCCGCGCGGACGATATTCTCACTGGCTTTCTCCGTAATGATCCGACATGAAAGAGCGGTTTTATCCGACGGCGACCAGTCGAATCTTCCCATTTTCTTGTTATATTTCTTGATCGCGGCACGCACCTCGTCAGGAAGCGGGAAAAATTCCACGCCCGAATAAAGATCCTCGGTGTTCTCCCTGAACACTGTCAGGTCGATGTCATCCCTGTAATTGAGCGGGTTGCCTGCATAAGCTTTGCATGGCCGAAGATTGGTCCTGAGATCAAAAAGCTGTCTTAATCCGACAATCGGGGACGAATAGACAAGTCCTTTCCCCCGCAATTCGGGGACCAGCTCCTTTTCCGCCTCTTCCTTCGGTTTGGACGTAATCGCGCCGAAAAGGGCACAATCGGTATTTTTGAGGATCTCGATCGTTCTGTCGGGTAAAGGATTTCCCTCCATTTTCCAAAATTCCCAGCCTATATCCGCGGGAATATAATGAGCGTCGAGCTTTATCTTATCCAGCACGATTCGTGCGGCTTCCATGACGTCGTTTCCAACACCGTCGCCCGGCATCCAAGCTATCCTGTATCCGGCCACATCATTCTCCTTCGTCACAAGCCCCTATAGTTTTCGGCATAATCTATATCGTAATAAATCGCGGTCAACGGAAAAATATATTATGAAATTGCCGTTCATTCAGGATTATCAAATCGCTTTGGATAGAATCAGATGCCCCTGCTTAAAGCCTGATTCTGAGCGTAAACCTGTGGGTATTCCCGAGATTGTTTTTCAATGGCACGAATGAATAGTCGAAATAATAATTGCGATAGGCCATCCCCGCGCCAAGCGAGATAGACCGGGAATCATACCCGAAGTAGCCGCCCGCCCGTAAAAAGGCCATGTTTTGATAATTATATTCCCCGCCGACATTGAATTTGGAGCTTTTATCTCCCCACTCGGGTTTGACATAGTCGGCCGAAACGATAATATACGGGAAATCCTCTCCCCGGCGATAAGAAGCCCCGATTCTGATTTCCCTGGGGAGTTCGTACGATTCATCGATGAACTTCGGCCTCGTGCCGAGATTTCGCAAGGAGGCGCCCAGAGCGACCTCTCTTGTCAGATTGTAGAAGCTCCCCAAATCAATTGCCAGGGCCGAGGCGTCCTGCAGATCAAGCTTTTCGTATGCGAATTTGACCGAATTCCCGATCGAGAGCTTTTCCGTAACAGGCAGTCCCCAGAATACGCCGGCGGTAACGTCGTGCTCGTCGAAAAACCCCAGAGGTTCGCCGGATGGTGTCGTTCCCCGGCGCTCTATATTGGCGACCCGGCCGACGTTCAAGGCCCCGCCGAACCGGAATTCGCTCCGGCGCACCAGAAATGAAAACTGTTCGATGGTGACATCTTTCATGTAGGCGATATGCGTGAATGAAACTTCCCTGCCGCTTATGACTCCTGCCGACGCCGGATTGAAGAAAGGCGCGCCCACGTCGCCGCTGACCGCGGTAAAAGCCTCGCCCATTGCCGAGGCGCGGGATCCCGCGCCTATGAGCATGAACTCGAAAGCGTTCTGCCCCACGACCGCGAAACAAGCGTTAAAGCCGGCAAGCAATAATGGAAAAATAAAAAGGATTGTCTTCTTCATACCCTAATACTCCAGGTTCAACGTGAAAAGGTGTCCGGCGGTTGTCCCATAACGCCCTATAACAAAAGCGTATTCGAACCCGAAATTGACCTTGCCGAATTCTCTCATGAGCGATAACCCGAACGTCGGGGTGCCTCTCTCGAGGCCTATTCTCAAGCCGGCCTGACGGACATTCACTTCGATATCGCTAAAGGTCCCCTCCTCGTATTCATCCTCCACTTTCCTGACAACCTTCCGGGTGAACCAGTATTCCGCCCCCGCCCGGAACAAAGCGCCGCCTTTATCGCCCGATTCGATGTCGATCGACGATATCAGCCTGTTCGAAAGGAAATAGCCGGCCGCGCCGAATTTGATCACGACCGGGAATTTTTCATCGTAGGAAGTCCCCTCGGTCCAGTACTTGCTCGATTCCCAGCGATATGTGGAGCCGAAATTCTGAACCATAAAGCCGACCGATATATTTTTATGCGGCTTTGCAAGAGCTCCGATGTCAAGACCTATAGTAAAGCTCTCGAGATCGTCAAGACGCTCCTGAACGTAGCGCAGATTGGCCCCCAGAGATATCATCGGGTGCATTACTTTGGAGAATGACAGCGCAAAAGCGTTATGACTGTTTCCAATTTCACCCAGATTCTGCTGAGAATTCCCCCGCCCGATAACGTCCGATATGCCGGCATAGACCCAGCTGGCGGCCATAGTAGCCTCGTTTCTTATGGGAAATGAAACGCCGATAAAACCAAAATGCCTGTCGAGCGAAAGGGTCTTATAGCTGGATGTGAAATCGATTCGGCTGCTGTATCCCAGACCCGCGGGATTATAATAAATCGCCTCCGGACCCTCGGCTATAGCTGTATACGCCCCGCCCATGCCCAGGGGCCTCGCCCCGATTCCGTTTCTTAGAAAAGCGCCGGCGTATCCCGCCGACCCGCCCGGCCGAGCGACAGCGGCCAGGGCTGATACCAGCAATAATGCAAGTGTAAGCTTTCTCATTTTATGACCACAACCTTTCCCCAGAGATCATCGCCAGAATCGAGCTGTATCCGGTAGAAATAGACTCCGTTGGCCACCAGATCGCCGTCGTTATCGGTGCCGTCCCAGACTATATCGTCGGATTCGACCCCTCCTCTTCTCTGTATCCCCGGTACGACCGTTTTAACAAGCTCGAGGTTCATATCATATATCTTGATCGTGGCCCTTGTGTCGTCCGCCGGCTTAAAATGAATGGTCGTCCCTTTCCGCGTAGAGTGGTATGGAGAGAAGGGCGACGGGTACGCGTAATGATTATCGGAATCGAGCCCGGAACGGAACACTTCCCATCCACCGGTCTCGATACTCCTGACAACTCCATCGGAACCCCCGGCCCAGATGATCCCGTCCACGATATCGACAGCGTAGAAAGGTGCGTCATACCGGTAAAACGTCTGATGCTCGCTATCGATGAAATCCGTAAGGCGTGTCCAGGTCTCATAATCGCCGGTCGATCTGTATAAACCGTCGCCCGTAGCAACATACACCGTATCGCCGGAGAAGGCGAAATCCCACGCTTCCACGGTGTTGGAAAGACCGCCGATCGGCGCCTCGTGCCAGCTAAGTCCCTCGTCATTCGAATACGCGACCCGGAGATTCCCGGAATATGCGGGCCTGCAGCCTGCCCAGATTGTTTTGGCCGTCGTAGTCTTCTGAATTCCCAACGATACCACAAAATCGCCCGGCAGCTTCAACGAGTCGACGACCGTCGTATCCTCTCTGGTGATATGCACTATCGAATCAGGATAAGTATTGAAGGCGCCAGTCCGATCGCCATCGATAACCTGCCATCCTGCCGGAGGAACATCGCCGTACCGACCCCAGGCTTCGTTGAAATCTTCGGAATATTTGATCGATCCGTCGGCGCTTAAGGTGATATCGTCGATTATCCATCTCCCCGATGGGAAAGTCAGCCTCGTAGAATATATAAATGCCACGGAAATCGAGCTTTTCCCCGCGGCAAACGACGATATATCTGAGTATTGCTCATTGGGGGTGTCAAGACTGCCCAGCGAGCTATCGGCAAATATAACCACGGTCATCGGCCAAGTTGCTCCGCCGTCATCGGAAAGCAATACAACTGCCGAATCCTGCGAAGCCTGTCCGAGATCCTCATAATACTGTTTGAAAGAGAGAGTACAGGCGTTTGCCCCGGTGAAATCGATCCCCGGAGAAACCAGCGAATCGTTGTTGGCCGCCGTCGGGGACTCCCCCGATACGCTCGCCGCACCGCTGAACCAGACCGAGTCCCGGTGCCAGCCGAATACGTTCCAGGAATCGAAAATAAAATGATTGATGCCAGCCGCGCTTCCCGCCCAGACTGAAAACGTATCGGGAAAAGCGCTGGTATCGACGGTGACAGAAAAGAATCTGTTGTTAAGGCTGTTGAAATTACCTCGATTATAGTCCACAGAATCCGAGTTAATCGAATCGAGCTGCGATGGAAATAAATTCGTCCAAGTCTGCCCGAAATCCGTTGAACGTATCAATCCCCCGTAAAAACAGGCGGAGAATATCATGGAATCGTATACGGCCAGATCATAAGAAAGCATCCCGAACCAGCTTACCTGTCTCGGAAGAAACGTCTGCCAGGTCGTCCCGTTATCGGACGAAAAAGAGATGCCATCCCCTTTGGGAATGTTGTCTCCCGATACCACTTCAGTATGAGAACTTGCCACCCAGACTCCGCGATTGTTGGCGGTGAGGGCCGATGTCTCCTCGGCCGGAAGAAGCCCGGGACCCTGACCATAGGTCGTCCAGTTAACTCCGCTATCCGTAGAGATAGCCGCCCCGGTACCTGTGCCGAGCCATATCGACATGGCATTATGAGAAATATCGATTACAGAATTCGATGTCAGTCCTGTTCGGCCCCCATCGAGCGTGATTGATACGGAAGCCACGGCGATCGCGGCTGGCAATATCAACAATAACAGGGATATTAGTCTCTTCATCGAACCTCTCTAATAGACCGTTATGATTTTAAATGGATTATTCGATTGATTTCCGTTTGTGTCGAGCGCGTAGAAAGTAAATATATATTCTCCGAGTTGATTCCCCGGATCGGTTACGATGCCGATTGTATATGTCCCGTCGGCGGCTACTTGATCATCGTACGTATATCCGTCATCATACATGTAGAAATGAGCGCCGCTTGATGTGCTATCCGGACGTATGGTAATGAGGTATACGGAGTCTATATCCGCTAGGCCGTCCGGATCGTAGGATCGAATCGTGATAAACGAAGGCTCGAGCGTTCCTCTCTGTATTGAATCAGGAGCGACCGGGTCGAACAAAATCGGCCCCTCTCCGATAACAACCCAAAATGATTTCTCCAATTGTCCGGATAAATTCCCGGATTTATCTACTGCCCTTACGCTTAAGTCATAATAGCCGAACTGAAATTCCCCCGCGGAAGGCATGATTTCAGCCGAATATTTGCCGTCGTTTGCCGCTGAATCGCCATCGATCCCCTCATCGTTAAATCGGACGGGCTGGCGATCTGTCTGGCTGCCGAGATAACCGTATGATCCCCAGACCGAATCTAAATCGGAAAACCCCTGAGGATCGGAAATCTTAACCGAGACATTCAAAGTATCGGTATAAATATGATTGAGAGGGACCTCAAAATTCGAAACACTCGGATTTTGAGGATTGGTTCCATTATTGCCACCGCACGCCAGGAAAATCATTCCGGAGATTAGGAAAGAAATGCTTTTTCTAATCATCTAACCATTTACAGGACTTCATCGTTACATTCCTTCAATCTTTAGCGGAATAAAATAGGCCTCATTCGGCTCCCCGTAAAGCTAAAAATTCGATAAAATTATCAACCGTGCGCCGCATCAGGGCGTAATGCTGCTCCAAATCGTAATCCTCCCGTGGAAACAACCAGGCGATCCTTCTGTAAGATACCGAGAATCGCCAGGAATATTCCCGCCCCCGGCAGAATTAATTCCGCTCTCTGCGGATCGAATTCAATAAGCTTCCTCCGGCCATCCGAATCCAGCCCTTCGAATCTTGACGCCAATACTCTTATTGCTTTTACGTTTAAAGTGCGCCCGTGGATCGACGCGGCCTCATATTTCGTCTGGCCCGATTCCATCGCGGCAAGTGACGTGATGGTTCCTCCCGTGCCGATGATAATGTCTGCTTTTTCCGGATGAATCTCGCCCAGACAATCCACGATTATCTTCTCGGATTGCGCCGTATATTCATCCAGCAGGTGGCTCGAAACCGATTCGTAGAGCCTTGAAGCTCCCAGCGGGACACTTACAGCGCAAGCCATCGAAGCGCTGTTTCCGATGGCGAATTCTGTCGAACCCCCGCCGACGTCGATGACCAGGATTTCCCGAGCTATTAAGGGTAACCGGTAAAGGGCGCCGATATAATTTAGCTCCGCTTCTTTCTCACCGGACAGGATTATGATTTTCTCTCCGGTCCGCTCGAACACTAATTTCGAAAATTCGTGGGCGTTTGATGCCACACGCAGCGCCTCGGTGCCCAACAGCATTGCCGAATCATAGTGATCTTTGAAGATGAATGTTTCGATAGCCCCGGCCGTCCGCTCCATCGAGCTATCCGATAGGAGCCCCGAACCGATCAGACCTTCGCCAAACCTCGTCGTTTTTTTCACATCAAAAATTATATTCAGACTGCCCTTAGAAATTTCTACCAGAAGAGCCAGGACCGAGTTCGTGCCGATATCGATTACAAGACGTCTGACCGCGGTTTCCATTTATCCTCAATAGAAAAAACGGTTAAGAATAAGGACTGTACCGGAAACTGTCAATCGAACATTGCGAATACCGCCATAAATAAGAAACCCGCGAGCCGAAAAGACTCGCGGGTTCTAAATTTCGAAACCCCGGAAATTACCAGTGAGCTATCAGTCGCAGTGCCCCGGGCCAATATCTCCGTTGTTATAATCATCGAGCAATTCCATCCAGCCCAGAACCAATTTCTTGTCGCTCTTGGAGAGTGAGTCCCATGATGTCCAGAAGTGGGTGGCCAGAAACGCGTCAGCGCTGCTGATAGTGGCGTTGATGGCAGAGCCGTCGGCGCCATTGGCTATATTGAGTTTCGCCCCCAGAAGCTGGGCATAGAGCTTGGTAATCCCATTTGACGGGGTACCATAGACGTGCATGCCCAACACGTCATAGGCGATCTGAGCGTTGGTCACCTGCAAGCTCTGCGCGCCGCCGTTGGTGCCGAGCCATATGGGCAGATACTGGGTAACGAGATTCTGCTGAGGACCAAATCCGGCGTGGTTTTTCCAAAAACCGATCGTCAGAGTGCATCCTTCCTGAGGAGTCAGGTAAACGCCGGCGTCCCAGGTGAGATCGGTTTCCCCGGGCGCGAGATTGGTGCACCAGGCTAAACCCGTGGTCGGATCGGCGTCGCTGTCGACAGCGTCGTCACTGCCCTGATCCTGCAGGGTAAATACATAACCCTCAGGCGCTACGAAATGAATAAGATAATCACCGGGGATCAGATTCGAGAAGAGATAAAAACCGTTGGCATCGGTCGCGGTCGTCGCCAGAACATTGCCTGCGCAATCCAGAAGCTGAACCGTGGCGCCGGGATAACCCAGTTCGCCCTCATCCTGTATTCCATTCATATTATCGTCGAACCAAACACGGTCTCCGATAGCCGCCAGTTCTTCGGTGACTTCAAGGTCGAATATCAGAAGAGCCTGTTTCTCGTTACCGTTTTCATTGGGCCAACCTGCATAAAGCACGTCCGACGCGCCGAAGTTTAAGTCCGGCGTGAACTGCCAGATGTACGAATCGCCTATTGTGACGACATCCTCGCAGGTCGGAACCCCGTCGAGAGTATAGCAGATATGGAGATAAGGCCAGTGCGTGATTCCCTGTCTGCTCGTGAATTGAGATAGCGGATAACTCGTTCCCTGATCCAACAGCAGTCCGTAATTCGTGTTGGTGCCGTTCAGCCAACTGCCTACCAACGAGCTGATATCAGCCGAACGCCAGCCGACGCCATCTGATAAAAACGATCCTTCGATATTCGAATCGAAACTGCCGCCGAAATTATTCCAGGTCACAACCATTTCTTGCCATGGAGCGATTATCCTACGGACGTTAACCGTCCTGCCACTCGCGAGTTCCACATAAATATTGAACGACGCTGAATCAAACGTGGCGCCCGGCGGGATGCCGAATGCGGCCATGCCGCTGAGATTCCCTATCTGCGGTTCGACTAAATTCGGCGTTTCCTGGCAGGCCATGCCAATCATCGCCAGAATGGCGGTTAAGATAAGTATTCCCTTCATTTTACCCATTACCCAGACCTCCGTTAAGATTGGTTTTGATCTTGCGATCGGTTAACAATTTACCTTTACTGTCTTACTCCAAAATTAACTAAAGCAATAAAATCAACACAGCAACCGTAACATTAGCAAAATACGATCCATTTTTTATTTCCCCGGGTATTTCTCGCAACACATAGTCGGATAATATATTAGCAATGGCCGACATTGTAACCGTGACAGGAAAGCTGTAACCGGTTGCATATTGTTAGATAGGAATCTGCAGATATTGATTATCCGCTAAAGACAAATCATCATCAATATTGTTGCCTATTTTTATGATAATAGCCGTATGCTATCGAGCGATTGGGCCAATCTGGATATGGCCGTGATTATCTTTCGGACAGTATGGAGCTCATCGTACTGGCATCAATATTCCCCCCGCTTATGATTACTCCGACTCGGCCTTTGGCCTCGAGCTTTTTGCCAAGCAGAGCCGCTATGCCCAAAGCACCCGACGGTTCGACAACCAGTTTCATGCGATAGAAAAGAAATCGCACGGCTTCTTTGATTTCATTTTCCGATACAGTCACCATGGCGTCCACATAGTGCAATACCAGCGGGAAAGTGATCTTCCCCAGGCTCGGAGTTCTGGTTCCATCGGCGATAGTCGGGGGATTTGACACGGTATGAAGTATTCCGCTACGGAATGAAAGCGTGGCGTCATTTGCCAATTCCGGTTCGACTCCTACGACTCTACACGATGGCGAAATTCCCCTGGCGGCTATGGCGGAACCGCTGAGAAGCCCTCCGCCGCCGCAAGGGACTATCAGCATATCAAGCGCCGATAACTCCTCAAACATTTCAAGAGCGGCCGTACCCTGACCGGCGATTATTTTTTCATCATCGTAAGGCGGCACGACAGCATAACCCCGTTCTTTGGCCAATTCGAAAGCGATCTTCTCCCGGCTCGTCACCTGGGGATCATAATAGATTATATTGGCGCCGTACTGCCTGGTGGCCTCTCGTTTGGTAATGGGCGCGTTTTCCGGCATCACTACGTACGTCTCTACGTTAAGGAGCCTCCCGACAAGAGCCATCGCCTGGGCATGGTTGCCCGACGAATATGTCAAGACGCCACGTGATTTTTGTTCGGGGGAAAGCTGTGAGACAGCGTTGAAAGCCCCTCTGAACTTAAAGGCCCCCGTGCGCTGGAAATTCTCGCATTTAAGATAAATTCGAGCGCTCACCAGGCGGTCGAGCGTGCGGGACGTCATTATGGGAGTGACATTCGCCTGGTTTTTCAGCCTGTCTTTTGCGGCTTTGATCTCATTAAACACAATTACCAGCCCATCCGACACGTTGCCAATTAACTGAGAATTTTTTAATAATATAGGAGCATCACTCCATAATTACAATAAATTATATGTGGATTTTTATGGTGAACTGACCCATTCTCCTGGAATAATGATCTTCGATAATCTCATTTATCAGCGCATCGTTCATCATTATCATAAGCACTGGTGCCGAGAGCGCAGGCAAAGGGATTCTTTTCGTTAATTCCACTTTTAAAGCTCACTTTGAAAATCACGTTTTCTTTATACCTATCTAATTATGAATGGCTAATTGTGGGAGATGGCATACGATTGCATGATCCCATGTTCCTGCGGTGAGATTATTTTCATTGGTGGTTACTCAACCAGAAAAGAGACTTTTTAATCATTTGAACAATATATACATTTGATAGATTTTCGCGTGATCGGACCAAGCGGAGAGGCAGGGATTCGAACCCTGGGATGAGTTTAACCCCATCAACTGCTTAGCAGGCAGCTGCCTTCAGCCGACTCGGCCACCTCTCCCGACGAGAAAACATATCGGATTATAATAGCGAAGGCAGAATACCACAAGCCAAAATCGATTGAAAATAATATTTTCGATGAAACGACAGAAAACGTATAGCTAATGTCTTATGATTTACTAAGTATTTTGCGTCTAAAAGAAGCAGCGCCGACACCGATCAGTCCCGCACCCAGAAGAAATATCGTCGCCGGCTCCGGTACCGCCGAAAGAGCCGAGGCATCGTGCGAGAACGGAGCGAATTCCCTTATTGTGCCGTCATTATTCAATGTGTAAGCGTCGAAATGAATCTGGCTGAAGATGCCACCCAGCTCGACATGGAATGATCTGACTTCACCCCATGCTCCGGCGTATCCATTCCCGGTCGAAGGATTCCAGAAATCCCCATATTTATCCGGCATTACATCTCCCACGTGATCGTTGATGCCGAAATTTCCGGTGTGCATTTCCACGAAATTCGTGGGAAATACGCTATGTCTGGGAAGATCGGTTAGTCCTCCATTCCAGCTATCATAATAATTATCGAGCGGCGCGTATCCGTAAGTCCAATCCGTATTCGAAATCACGGTTCCTCCGAAATTAGCGCTAACGCCTCCGGGATCATCCATCTGTCCGAGAGCCAGGCTTACTATAACGTCCTCACGCGAACTGTTGGCGGAAACGACATAGAGATCGAAGCTGTTCGAGGCAGTCACCCAGCTATCGGTAATATGATCGTAATTAGCCCCGGCTATAAAAAGTTGTAGATCCGGTACCGCGTTTGCCGGCGATACCGCCGCAACACTTATCGCTAATACAAGAAATACCTTTTTCATAACCTCCTTAATGTTCCATTGCCAAAAAGATACTCTCCATCAATGGATAAGATTTCTCAAAAAACATGCCAAGTCGGGCCCCCCATGAATTTTTTTAACCTATTGTAAGAATTAGACTTATAAATTAGATAAAAATGTCCAAAATATAATCGCCAGAAATGCTGCAAACTCTTGCATTATATGGACATTGAGCTTCATTATTCATACCAGTCGCGTCCCCGATTTTCCATCCGCATATACAGGCGCCATCCAAAACATCAAAAAATTAAAATCAGATTTCGCAAGCAGGTTAATTCTCAATTGCCGCCGGCATTTTTGGAAATTGTCGCCGGTACGGCCCGAAACCGAAACGCAAATATTTAATTTTTCGGCCTGCCATAAGATGTTTTCGCTCATAGGTGGTCTTCAAGTTCAAGATATCATCACCACCCTCGTCGCCATACAGATCCAGAGTGATCATATAAACTATACATTTCTCCGCTCTTAACGTCTCGAGAGTATATCCAAACAGGTTATTATCATCGGTTTTAAGATGAATGACGCCGTTCGGCTTTATAATTCGACGGTACAAATTCAGGAAATTCGGCGACGTCAGTCGTTTGGAGGCTTTGGCATTGTTGGGATACGGATCGGGAAACGTAATCCAGATCTCGGAAACTGCTCTCTCGGCAAATAGGTCCGCGATTTTCCCCGCGTCGGCACGGATGAACATTGCGTTTTTGAGGTTTTCCTCAAGAGCGATTTTCGCGCCCCGCCATATCCGTCCCCCCTTCCTGTCTATTCCGATAAAATTCCTCTGCGGGTATCGACGGGCAAGGCCGATCGTATATTCGCCTTTTCCGCAGGCGGTCTCCAGGGTGATAGGATTCCTGTTGCCGAAATACCGGTAGTGCCAATGGGGGACGATCTCCAGCGGTTCTTGAATGACATTAGGAAATGTTTCCAATTCAGCGAACCGTCTAAGCTTTTTGCGAGGCATTTTATTTAAACTATCAACCCATGCATGAAATCGATCGCCGATATTTTCTCGCAATCAAAAATCATATCCCGGATTCTTTTCTGACGATCGATTCTGAGAAGCTTATCGGAAAGCGCAGTGAATTTGGCTTCCAGGTCGGCCATAGTCATCGGTTCGCGGGGATCGCCCTTAGGATATTCCAGGTATTCGGAGAATTCCCGGCCGTCCTTGGTTTTTATTGTCACCTTTGACGGCTGTTTGGCGGGAAACATCTTCTCAAACTCCTGCGACGCTTCTCCTTTTATCTTGTCGATGACCTGCCAGATACGTGGGTCTTTGAGCTTCTCATTTGAGAATGTATTGGTCGTAATCTGGCGATCCACGATGGCCGCGGCGATACAATACGGCAACGAATGATCGGCCGTTTCGCGCGATTCCGGGCGATATTTATGGGGATCGAAAAGGATATCGCAAGCGCGGGCGATGGTGGTCACGGTGACTTTCTCGATTTCATCATATTTAATATCGTTTTTGGCGACAACCTTTAGCGTGGCGGTGATATGCGTGTGAGTGAGGGCTTCGGTCGGAAATGCTTTCATGCTGCATTGCATTATCCGGAAGCTCTCTCCCAGCTTGCCCGTCATTTTATCGATATCCCAGGCGGGCCCGAATACGTCCATGAACCCCTCTTTCCCCTCGAACACCTCTTTGGTGCCCGTATATCCTTTATCTGCCATTAGGGCGGCGAAGACGCCGCTCTGCACCGCCATTGGATCGACAGTATTTTTCATCATGGTCAGCTTCCCCGCGGTGGGGCAGCCGATAGTGTGGTTATGAGAGCCGTTTATCCCGATAGCGTTGACCATCTGATCGACCGTCAACTCCAGGAGTTTCCCGGCCACAATAGGCGAAACGAACTGGGTCAGGGTGGCGTGATGCCATTTGCGTTCCCGCACTCCTGGCCTGGCGAATTCGCAAAGACGCTGTTCGAATTCGTAGGCCAGTACGATGGCAATAATGACATCTTTCATTGACGCGCCGGCCAGCTCCCCGACGTTGAGCGCGGCGGGGATCAAATCCGACGGATGCGACGGGTCCTCTTTCCAGTAAATATCGTTGAAATCCAATGCTCGGATCATCAGTGAGTTGACCAGAATCGCGTTAACCGCCGGCAGCTTATCCCCGAAACCTATAAGAGTGGCTTCCGGTTTGCCCCCCATATTCTTGTAGATATCCCGCAGGATATTGACGTCTCTGGTATGGTATCCCCCGTAGGCGCAGCCTATAGAATCGTAGAGATAGCGCTTGACCTCGGTGACTACGTTGTCCGGGAGATTCTCGTATTTGATGTTGACCGCGAATTCGGAGATTTGTTGAGAGATTGACTTTGGCATCGTTAGCCCTCTTTTATTCTACCCTTCGTTTTCAGGTAGGGGTTTGATTAATCAAACCCCTACGAATTTTGCCATAATTTCCGATATTCGGGATAGGAAATCAACGCCTATTTGCGATTGCCGTAATCCGATACAAGATCGTCGGGTGGCACTCCCAAACTTGTTTGGGAGTGATTTTGTTAAGCTTATTACTTCATTCTCTCTTTCACCCAGTTCTCCAGGCCGCCGACCACGATTAGTTCCTGCGCCGCCGCCCCGATCGGGCTGATGGAATAAGCTTTGCCATCAGCCAGAAGAGTCGATCTCTTTAAATCGATGGTCGCTTTGATAGCTGTCTTTACGGTCAGCTTCGCCTTGCCGAAACGGGCTTTGAGATCACCGACCAATTCCGGGGCTTCGATTACCAGATAGCCGTTATTCAGCGCGTTGCGTTTGTATGTTTCAGAGAACGAGCCTGCCAGAACGAGCTGTATCCCTCGGTATTTCAGCGCCGTCGCCGCCTGCTCGCGGGAGCTTCCGCTGCCGAAGTTATATCCGCCGACAAGGATATCTCCTTTTTCGACAATCTTGCCGAATTCGGGATCGTAGTTTTCCATGACCACGCCGGCCTGCTGTTCCGGTGAGAAATCGTCGATATAAGTATACTTGCCCGGATAGATGCCATCGGTATTGAGATTATCCTGGTGGCAGAAGACCAGTTCACCGGTTATCGACTCCGGGA
>Ga0153915_10003887_pt1 | contig 13728 bp, 13 predicted proteins | sample Opewatmetagenome_2_FD_107003 | JGI IMG/M metagenome (GOLD analysis project Ga0153915, IMG submission 107003) | Freshwater wetland microbial communities from Ohio, USA - Open water 3 Core 3 Depth 3 metaG | ecosystem: Environmental > Aquatic > Freshwater > Wetlands | place: USA: Ohio, Lake Erie... | reverse complement strand
GGTCGCCGCGGGGAAGGGCTCGGCCAGCACTCCCTGGCTGGTGGCCGGCATCTCCCTGGTGGCGCTCCTGGGCGTCATCCTCATCATGCTGGTGAAGAACGCGCCTCCGGCCCCGGCGGCCGCGGCTGCGGCCGATCCGAGCGCGGCTGCGGGCGGGGCGATCCCGGACATCAGCAACATGTCGCCGCGCGAGCGGTTCGACCGTCTGTTCAACAAGGTGATGCAGTCGGCGCAGGCAGGAGACGCCACCACGGTGGAGCAGTTCACCCCGATGGCGCTCACCGCCTACGCGCAGCTCGACTCCTACGACGCTGACGCGCGCTACCACGCGGCACTGCTCAAGCTGCACACCGGCGACGTGGACGGCGCGGTGGCGCTGGCAGATACGATCCTCTCGGGATCACCGCACAACCTCCTGGGGTACGTCACCCAGGGGACCGTGGCGCGGTTCCGCAAGGACGACAAGGGCCTGGCGAAGGCCTATGCGAGCTTCCTCAAGTATTATGACGCCGAGGTCAAGGCCGGCCGGCAGGAGTACACCGACCACAAGGCGGCGCTCGACTCGTTCCTCAAGGAGGCCCAGGCCGGCGCCAAGTCGTCCTGATCGGGGCCGGGCGCCGACGGCGCGCGGCCCGAGGGCGAATTATTGTTTACCAGGCACACGAACCGGAGCGATGGCATGAAAGCGAGTCACAAGTTCATCCTGGGCGCGGCACTCATCGTCGGCAGCGTCGGATACCTGATGTTCGACGGGGTCAAGCAGACGGGCGTCTACTTCCTGACGCCGACGGAGCTCGCGACCCGGACGGCGGCCGACCCGACCTTCTATAACGTCGGCCTCAAGATGGGCGCCAAGGTGGTCCCGGGCTCGGTGCGCCGCGACCCCGGCAACCAGGAGATCGACTTCAAGGTCACCGACGGGACCAACACCTACCCGGTCACCTATCGCGGGCTGGTGCCGGACACCTTCACCGACGCCAACGACATCGAGGTGGTCGTGGAGGGCAGGCTCGGCAAGGACGGGATCTTCCACGCGACCGACGTCCTCGCCAAGTGCGGATCACGGTACGAAGCCGTGCCCAAGGCCTGATCCCCGATGACTCTCCTCGGACAATTCGCGCTGTGGGTGGCCTTCCTCCTCGCGCTCGGCACCGGCCTGCTCGGACTCTCCGGGCGCTGGCAGGGGCGCCCCGAGCTGGCCCAATCCGTGGTCCGCTCGGTCTACGCCATCTTCGCGCTGATGATCGTGGCCGCCCTCTCGCTCTGGAAGGGTCTGATCAGCCACGACTTCAACATCGAGTACGTCGCCGCCTACACCTCCCGGAATCTCCCCAGCTATTACATCGTCTCCGCGTTCTGGGCCGGGCAGAAGGGCTCGCTGCTCTTCTGGGCGATCGTGCTGTCGCTGTTCTCCGCGCTGGCGCAGTGGCTTACCTCGGCGCGGTATCGCCCGCTCATGCCGTACGTCGCGGGCGTCACCTCGCTGACAACCGCATTCTTCATCAGCGTCATGCTCTTCGCAGCCAACCCGTTCGAGCGGCTGCCCTATACGCCGGCGGACGGTCGCGGCCTGAATCCGCAACTGCAGAACGTCGGCATGGTGATCCACCCGCCGATGCTGTACCTCGGCTACATCAGCGTCTGCATTCCGTTCGCCTTCGCGGTGGCGGCGATGCTGGCCAGGCGGCTGGACACCGGCTGGATCCACGCGATCCGCAAGTGGACCCTGCTGTCCTGGTTTTTCCTGTCGGTGGGCATCACGCTGGGCATGTGGTGGGCCTATAACGAGCTGGGCTGGGGCGGATACTGGGCGTGGGACCCGGTCGAGAACGCCAGCCTGCTCCCGTGGCTCACGATGACCGCCTTCCTGCACTCGGTGATGATCCAGGAAAAGCGCGGGATGCTCAAGCGGTGGAACATGGGCCTCATCATCGGTTCGTTCCTGCTCAGCATCTTCGGCACCTTCCTCACGCGCTCCGGCGTGATCTCGAGCGTGCACAGCTTCACCCAGTCCGACGTCGGCTACTTCTTCCTCGGCTTCCTGCTCGTGGCGGCGATCCTGTCGTTCACGCTGCTCTACACCCGCTGGCCACAGCTCGAGGCCGACGTGCGGCTCGAGTCGGTGGTGAGCCGCGAGGCGGCGTTCCTCTTCAACAACCTGCTCTTCATCGGCATCGCGTTCTCGGTGCTGTGGGGCACGCTCTTTCCGATCCTCTCCGAGGCGGTGCGGGGCACCAAGATCACCGTCGGCCCGCCCTTCTTCAACAAGGTGAACGTGCCGCTCGGCCTGCTGCTGATCATCCTGACGGGCATCGGCCCGCTGATCGCGTGGCGCAAGGCATCCTCCGCCAACCTCAAGCGCCAGTTCGTCTGGCCCGTGGCGGCCGGAGTCCTGACGGCGGCCGCGCTGCTGGGCAGCGGCATGCGCAATCTCTACGCGATCATGGCGATCGCGCTCTCCGGCTTCGCCGCTGGCACGGTGGTACAGGAGTTCTGGCGCGGCACCAGGGCCCGGCACCGGATGTACTCCGAGTCGTACCTGATGGCTCTGCTCCACCTGATCGGACGCAATCGGCGGCGCTATGGGGGATACATCGTCCACGTGGGGATGCTGATCTACTTCGTGGCCTTCACCGGGATGGCGTTCCGGAAGGACCTCGAGGCGACGCTCAAGCCGGGCCAATCCATCGAGATGCGGAGCCCTTACGGGCATACCTACAAGCTGACCCACGAGGGCATCTCGCAGTACGAGGCGCTGAACCGGATCGTCACCGCCGCCTCGGTGCGGGTCGAGAAGGACGGGAAGCCGGTCGGCCTGGTCGTCTCCGAGAAGCGGCAGCACGTCGACAGCTTCGGGCGGCCCACCTTCGAGCCATCGACGGAGGTCGGCCTGCGCAGCACCCTGCAGGAGGACCTGTACATCGTCTTCGCGGGCGCGGTGAACGGAACCGAGGAGGCGAGCTACCGGTTCACGATCAATCCGCTGGTCTGGTGGGTCTGGTTCGGCGGGCTGGTGCTGATCTTCGGCGGCCTTCTGGTGATGTGGCCAGGTGGCGGCGGTCCGGTGCGCGCCGAGGCGAAGGACGTGCAGGCGGGCTACGAGGTGCAGCTCGCCGGGACGGGGGCGGCGTGAGCGGATCGTCGTTCACTGATCGGACCCTGGGGCGCCGCGGCTTTCTCGCGGCGGCGGGCAGTGCGCTGCTGCTGGCGCGCGGCGCCGTGTCGCCGGCCCGGGCCCAGCAGGATTCGATCGCGGGGGGAGGAGCGCTCGGCAGCCTGCGCGAGCCCGGCGCCGCCGGGAAGAACCGCGCGCCCATCACGGCGCGTGACAACGACGAGTACATCATGAACATCGAGAAGCAGCTGAAGTGCACCTGCGGCTGCAATCTCGACATCTACACCTGCCGGACCACGGATTTCACCTGCGATGTGAGCCCCGCGCTGCATCGTGAAGTTCTCGCGCTGCAGGATGAGGGCAAGGACGCCGATGGGATCATCGCGGCGTTCGTGGCCAAGCACGGCGAACAGATCCTCATGGCGCCGAAACCGGAGGGGTTCAATCTCGCCGGGTACCTGGTGCCCGGCACGCTGGTCCTGCTGGCCGGGGGCATCCTCACCTGGGTCCTGGCCCGGCGCCGCCAGGTCCTGGAGCCCGCCACCGCAGCGATGAGCGCGCTGCCCGAGGCATCGGCTGACGAACTGGAGCACCTGCGACGGGCGCTCGCGGAGTCCGAAGAATGATCATCTGGGAAGCGGTAACGGCCCTGCTGGTCGGTTGCGCGGTCGTCTATCTCGTGCTCGAGCCGCTGATTCGCGGCATCGCCCATGACGTGCTGCCGGCCGAGGCCGAGGATCTGGAGCAGACGCCCAAGGGCATCGCGCTGTCGGCACTCAAGGAAATAGAGTTCGACCGCGCGACCGGCAAGCTGTCCGACGCCGACTACCAGATGCTCCATGCCAGGTACACGGCGAAGGCGCTGGAGGCGCTCCGGATGGAAGCGGTGCAAACGAGCCGGGTGGGCATGGGGGCGGGGACGCCCGACGACATCGAAGCCAGGATTGCTGCCAAGGTTACCGCGCTTCGCTCCGCTTCGACTCCGACGTCGCCGGGCGCCGTGTCCTGCCCCGCCTGTGGCCCGCGCCCGGAGCCCGATGCCGTCTTCTGCTCGGATTGTGGCACCCGCCTCGGCGCCGCCGGCATCTGTGCGAGCTGCGGCTCGCGGCTCGCCCCGGGAGGCGCCTTCTGCGAGGGCTGCGGCACCCGCGTCGCCGCGTAAGCCCTCCAGACTGCCTCAGAGCCGGTATCGCAGCCCGGCCGCGAAGGTCAGGGTCTTGAGCGTCCGCCGCTCGTAGTCCACCGTCAATTCATCCTGCATCCAGGGGCTCGGGGACCAGCCGTACGCGGCCGTGTTCTCCAGGAGCCAGCGACCGGCCGGAACGCGGAGCGCGAGTCTCGCCTCGCCACCGAGCCGGGTACGCGAATCGGCCGACTCCACATGCCAGAGGTCCACGGTTCCCGCGGCGCCGGCTGCGACTTCGGCGCCGCCCAGCCGGAGCAACCGGTGGCTGAGCATCAGGGCCGCCCGGTAACGGTGCACCGCCAGGTCCTTCTGTTCCACCGCGAGGGATCGGCCCTCGATCTCCGGATGTCCCCTCGCCACTCCCAGCTCGAGACCGGCCTCCCACCGACCCAGGCGCCGGATGAGTCCGGCGCCGAGGCCGAATCGCTGGCTCGGCCTGAGCCCGGCGCCATCGGCGCCCGGTGTGAGCCACAGGGAAGCACCGGTGAACCGGATACCCGAGCCTACGACGGCGATCTGCCATCCGTGATCCGCCGACTGGGCCGGCAGGGATTCGGCAACCACCATGCAGCACAGCCCGGCGACAGCGCAGAATCTTCTCATCATTCCTCCTGAAGTGGACGCGGAGCGGAGGCAGGCTCCGGCTCCGCGTCGGGTGGATGTCACCGCATTTCCAGCTTGAGCCAGCCGTTGGTCACGTTGCTCTCCCCCTTCACGACCCAGTTCGCGCCGGTGTGGTACTCGGCGACCACCTTGTCCTCGATCGCGTTGCCGATCAGGTCGTCGCTCGAGGTAATCCAGCTGGCGAGCGCCGAGAGGAAGTTCTGCAGGTTCCTTGCGGCCTTGATCAGCCGGGGAAACGACGCCGAGTCGATCGCTCCGGTGAAATCGCGATAGATGGGACCCGCGGAGCTGACCACCGACTTCCAGCGGTCCTGGTCGACCTTGATCTTGCAGGCCGTGTCGTCGTCCTCGAGCGCGATGACGCGAAAGCTCTGGCCCGGGTGCGCCGCCTTGTAGCCGTCAATCTGGCTCTGACTGAAGAGCATCACGCTTCCGGTCCAGTCGAGGTTGTTCTGATCGAAGGCGTACGGCGCCGGGGCATGCTCGCCGGCGCACTGGTAGTCCAGCAGGGAATCGGTAGCGCCCGCCTGTCCCATCACGTGAATCTCAAATTCGGGATTGCCCTTCAACCAACCCTCAAAGTCCTTCACGAAATGGCTGTATGTCAGGTACAGTCCCGGGAGGGGGGCGACCGAGCCGATGATGCCACCCCCGCTGCCCCCGCCCCCACAGTCGTCGGTTGGAGCGCAGGTGACCGGCCGGGGGCCTGGAACCCGGTCGAAGTCGGTTTCGACCGGGACGATCGCGAGCACCGGCGTCGGAGGCGGCTGATCGGGGCTCAGGATCCGGCGGGCTCCCGCCGGCGAGAAGGCGATCGGCGCCTCATGATCCATGACCGCGGTTGCGACCAGCAGATCCCCTCCGCCCACCCACCTGGCCCGGTGTTCCGGGACAGGGAGGTACAGCTCCAGCTGGGGTGCCGCCTGCACCTCGGCATCGACCTGTGACTCCGGTACACCGTCGGCCCGCGCGAGCGCACCGAGCGCCCTGCCGCCCGAAGCGGCGAGGAAGCGACGGAGGTGGATCTTGTGCTCGGGGTAGGGGGAGGCATCGAGTTCCTGCTTGACCTCGGCGCGGAAGGCCGGATCGGCCATCGCGAGGGCGAAGCGCCGGGCCACGCGCTCGAGGTGCGGCGTCTGTGGTGCGGCAGCTTCCACTGGTGTTCCCCCGGACGGGGCGGTTGCCGGCTCACGGTCGGCGCATGCGGTGAGTGCGGCCAGCAGCGCGAACGCCGCCGGCCAGGTCCTGCGGGGCATGGTTTCCTCCTTGGCTGATTGGGGCGCCGACGGCCGGCGCCGGTGATGACGGCGAGGCCAAGGTAGGAACCGCGGGGTCGAGGTCCGGTATCGCGATTAGGCGGCCTGCGGCGGGAAAACCGCGACGACTCCCCTCCGCCCCATGGCGCAGTTCATCGTGGGTTCATCCTGGATCCGTATACTCCCCTTCACTTTCGAGGGGACCATGTCCGGATCCAGGCATCTGCCGGTCGACGAGGAGCGCTGGAATCTGCTGCGGAGCGCCTGCGTTGCGTCGCTCCCCGGTCGCTGTGTGCAGTGCGGCATCTGCGCCTACAACTGCCCGACGGGTATTGATGTACGCGGCTACGCCCGGCGCGGGCTGCCGGTCGCGGACGCGGCGTGCCTGAAGTGCGGCGCCTGCGTCGCCCGCTGCCCGCGCGGAGTGCTCCGCTTTGCGGTGGTGGCCGAGGCGGCATGATGCGTCACGTCATCATCGGTTCCGGCGTCGCCGCGCTCTCCGCCGCCGAAGCCATCCGGGGCGTGGACCGGGCCTCCCGGATCACCCTCGTGAGTGACGAGGCCCATCCGTTCTACTCCCGGCCGGGCCTCGCCTACTTCCTCGCCGGCACGATCCCGGAGAAACAGTTGGCGATCCGCTCACCGGCCGAGCTCGCCGGCCTCGCGATCGAACGCGTGGCTGGGCGGGCGGAACGTGTCGTGCCCGCCCGGCACGAACTCCGGCTGGCGGGCGCGCGCACCCTCATGTACGATCGGCTGCTGATCGCCACGGGGGCCCGATCCATCCGGCCGGATTTTCCCGGCGCGGACCTCGAGGGCGTCCTGGTGCTCGATGGGCTGGACGACGCCAGGGCGCTGGCCTCCCGCGCGAAGCGGGCACGGGCCGCGGTGGTGGCGGGGGGCGGCAGCACGGCACTCGAGCTGGTCGAAGGCCTGCATGCCCGCGGTGTGTCGGCTCACTATTTCCTGCGAGGCGAGCGCTACTGGGCGAGGGTGCTCGACTGCGAGGAGTCGGCTCTGGTCGAGGCGGGCCTGGTCCGGGCGGGGGTAAGGGTCCACCGCGCGACGGCGATCGCCCGCGCGCTGGGCCGCCACGGCCGGCTCGTGGGAGTCGAGACGAACGGCGGCCTCCGGCTCGACTGCGACCTGGTCGCGGTCGCGACCGGCATCCGGCCGAGGATCGAGCTGGCGCTGGATGCGGGCCTGGCGGTCGACCGCGGCATCCTGGTGACCAGCCTGCTGGAGACCAGCGCGCCGGATGTCTTCGCCGCGGGCGACGTGGCGCAGGCCTGGGATCCGTTGGTCGGCGAATCGGTGCTCGACACCCTCTGGTCGTCGGCCGCTGAACAGGGGAGCGTGGCCGGACTCAACATGGCCGGCATCCGGACCCCCTACCGCAAGCGCGTGGCGCTGAACCTCACCCGGCTCGCCGACATCATCACCACGGTCGTGGGAGACGTCGGTGGCGACCCGGATCCCGACCTGGTGACCATCACCCGCGGACAGAGCGAGGCGTGGAGGGGCGGGTCCGTCGGCACCAGCGTCGTCGGGCGGAACGCCACGGACCGCGTCCGCATCCGGATCAACAGTCGGACGATTCTGGGCGCGGTGATCATGGGTGATCAGACCGTGTCGGTGCCGCTGACCAGCCTCATTGCCGATCGAGTGGACATCACCCCCATCCGGCAGCGGCTCCTGGACTGGCCGGAAGCCATGGTGTCCACGCTCCTCGACTTCTGGCGCACTACGGAGGCTCGACGGAATGACGGGAATCCCGCTCCGGCGCTCGTGGCCGTCTGAGTTGACCTGGACCGCCCTCGCGGTCGCCGGGGTGACGGGTGGGTACCTCCTGGTCGCCCGCCATGGCACGCCCGCCGCCGGTGGGCTCGTGGGGCACGGCCTTGGCATCGCCGGCTTCGTGCTCATGCTGGTCGCCGAGACCGCCTACTCGTGGCGGAAGCGCCCCGCGCGGAGCGGACCGGGCCCCACCCGCGTGTGGCTGCAACTGCACGTCTTCACGGGGCTGGTGGGCCCCTACCTGGTGCTCCTGCACAGCGCATTCCAGTTCCGGGGCCTCGCGGGGGTGGTAACGCTGGTGATGGTCGTCGTGGTCGCGAGCGGCGTGCTCGGTCGCTACGTCTACACCGCCGGCTCTCCCGAGCTTGAATCGGCTGCCGGAGGAAGGCAGCCGCTGGCGATCTGGTATCTGCTGCATGTGCCGCTCAGCGCGGCGCTGTTCGTACTCGCCGCGGTCCACATTGCCGGGGTGCTGTACTACACCAGGCTGCTTCGCTGAGATGCCCATGCCCCTGACGACCGGAGTCACGCGCGGAGGACTGATTGCTGCGGCCCTGGCGCTCGGGGGCGTACTCGCGGCAGTGGGTAGTTCGGGCGGCGCGATGTTCAGCCCCGGCGGCTTGAGGGCCGGGGGAGATTCCGCGGCGGCCCTCGGTGGGGTCACCTCACACGCGGCGCTGGCGGGTCGCTGCACGGCGTGCCATGCCTCGCTCGGCGCCGGCGAGACGATGAACGCCAAGTGCCTCTCCTGCCACGGCGACATCCGTTCCGAACTCGGCGACAGCACGGCGCTCCACGGGGGGCTCGCCAACGCGCGCCAGTGCCTCGCCTGCCACACCGAGCACGGGGGACCCACGGCCAGTCTGGTGCGGTCCGGGGCCGGCGCTGCGGATCATGAGCGGCTCGGGTTTTCCCTGGTGGCGCATCAGCGTACCCACGAGGGCCGGGGCTTTCTGTGCGGAGATTGCCACGGCGGCGGATCGTTCAGATTCGATCCCGGCCGATGCGAGAACTGCCACCGCAGCTACCAGGCGCCCTTCATGGCCGAGCATCTGAAGGCGTGGGGCAGTCACTGCATGGCGTGCCATGAGGGGACGGATCGCTTCTCACCGGGACGCTTCAGCCATGACTCGACCCGGTTCGCGCTGACCGGCGCGCACGAGCGACTCGAGTGCGCCAGGTGTCACCAGGGTGCTCGAGCGGTGGCCGACCTCGGGACCGCTTCGCGAGAGTGCGTCGGATGCCATCGAACGGACGACGTGCACCGGGGCGAGTTCGGGGCGGACTGCCGGGCGTGCCACGCGACGGTGGCCTGGAAGCCGACCAGCTTCCGGCACAGCTTCCCGATCGCGCACGGACGGCGGGGCTCCGTCGCCTGCCGCGCCTGCCACGAGCCGGGGCGCAAGTTCAGCGAGTACACCTGCTACGGATGCCACGAACACACCCCGGAACGGATTGCGGGCAAGCACAGCGAGGAGGGAATCAGCGGGGCCCGCCTCGACGATTGCGTGCGCTGCCATGCCACAGGGCGGGAACAGGAGGGTGAAGGCAGGGAAGGCGACGGCGGAGCGCATGGAGAACGGGGCGACGACGACTGAGGAACCCGGCTCCGTGCCCCGGGCTTCCCGGGCTCAGAATTCCATCTCCTCCATCCGCCGGAGCCCCAGCCTGAGCGGGATGATCGTGGCAGCCGCGCAGATCGCGACCACGGCGGCAAGGGCGAGGACCATGCGGGTGTCGACGGTGGTGCGGGCACCGACCAGCTGGGCGCGGAGGTAGCTCATCACCGGCAGCGCCTCGATGACGATCACGATACCCAGCAGCACGATGGACGTCATCATGAACAGCAGGCCACCGAAGCTGGTCGGGATCTGGGCGGTGTTCTCCGCGTCGAATCTCGGGTAGAGCGCCCCGTAGCCGAGCGCGAGCGCGCTGATGGCGAGCGTGAGACAGAACACCGTACCGAGGCTGATCGCCATCATGAACGTCGAGGCCCTGAGCAGCACATTCGTGGTGACCGTGATCATCATCGCGAGCGCGAGCAGCGGGGTGGTTCCCGTCCAGTACTTGCTCCACAGCAGCGCTCGCAGGTCGAGCGGGCTCGACCGGAGCAGCCACATCTGGCGCCCCTCCAGCGACACCGCCGGAAAGATGAACCGGGCCGCGATGGCCGCCAGCACGAAACCTGCCAGGCCCTGGTTGAGGAAGACGACCAGGGTGACCAGGAATACCGGGGTCTTCTCGCCCGAGAACAGCGGGAGCGACCTGATGTTGAAGAGGTAGACGATCAGCAGGACCGCGAGCAGGATCAGCTGGCTCCACTGCTGGGTATCGCGGAAGAACACTCGCAGGTCCTTCAGAATGAATTCCCGCTTCGAGGGCGTGAGCCGGCGCAATGCCCGCTCGAACGGCCACTCCCACCCCCCCCGCCGCGTGGCCTTGTTGGCCCCTTCCTGTGCCTTCGAGTAGCCCGCCGCGTAGAGCCGCTGGTGCAAGAGCGCGCCGAGTACGACGAAGGCGGGCGCCGTGGTCCAGAGCAGGGCCACCGGCAGCGGGTCGGCGATCTGCACCAGCCAGTTCATGACCATCCGCGCCGCCCATTCGCTTGGCAGGAAGGGATTGGCCGGCGTACGCAAGGCGGAGAGATATTCGAGCAGGTTGCGGACACCGTCGGGCTTCGCGAGCTGCTCCGGTCGGATGAGTCGGAACAGGAGCACGAGGCCGCCCGCGGCCCCGATGGCCACCAGGCTCAGCAGGTCGCGGGTGCGTCGGGCGGGGAAGACGTTCACCAGGATCGACATGATCGCCGTCCCGATGACGGCCGGCAGGACGATGTAGGGCACCATGGCCGTGATCGCGACCAGCGGGAACCAGATCCCGCCGCGGAAGACGACCCCGTAGGCCGTGAAGATCGGGAAGGCGATGAGCACGACCATCCACGACGAATTCGCGATCGTCTCGAGCAGCTTGGCGAGGTAGAAACGGAGCCAGTCCACCGGCGCCGCGACCAGGATGTCGAGGTCACGGGCGAGGAAGAAGCTCGAGAGCGCGGTGATCAGATTGGAGAGCAGCAGCATGGCCGCGAACGACAGCAGGATCACGCCGAGGATCTTGGCGGCGAGGGCGGCGCCGATCTCCTGCTGGGCATGCACGTAGAGCAGCACCCGATAGAACACGCCGAACGCCGCGGCCCAGAATCCCGCGGCGACCAGCGCCAGGAAGAAGTACTTCGGATTGGCGACCGAACGCTCCTGGCGGAGCCGCGCGAGCGCGCTGCGCCACTTGGGCGTAAGGACGGTCCCGAGGCTGGGCGAGTGGAAGCTCGGCACGGGGGCCGGTCGGCTGGAGGCCATGGTCACGCCTCCAGGATCACGTCGAGTTCCCGGTCCACGATGCCCCCGGTGAGCTTCAGGAACACCTCTTCGAGGCTGGAGTCGCCGGACTCGGTCTGCTCGCGGAGGTCCGCCATCGTCCCCGACGCCGCGATCCTCCCGCCCAGGATGATGGCGATCCGGTCGCACATCGCCTCCGCGACCTCGAGCGTGTGGGTGCTCATCAGCACCGTCCCGCCCCGATCCACGAAGGCCCGGAACAGCTCCTTGAGGAACCGGGCGCCCCTGGGGTCGAGGCCGACCATCGGTTCGTCCACGACGATGACCTCTGGCCGGTGGATGAGCGCACTCGAGATGATCAGCTTCTGGCGCATGCCGTGGCTGTAGGACTCGACCAACTCGTTCTTCCACTCAGTCAGTTCGAAGAGCGCCAGCAGCTCGTCCATGCGGCGTTCGATTATCGGTCCGTCCTGCCCGTACAGGGCCGCGACGAAGCGCAGGAATTCCGCCCCCGTCAGCTTGTCGTAGACGTACGGACGATCGGGGATGAAGCCGAGTCGCGACTTGGCTTCCATCGGCTTCCGGGCGACGTCGGCTCCCGCGATCTCCACCGTTCCATTGGTGGGCCGCAGAATGCCCGCGATCATCCGGAGCGTCGTCGTCTTGCCCGCCCCGTTGGGACCCAGGAAGCCGAACAGCTGTCCCCGCGGGACATGGAGATTGATGTTGTCCACGGCCAGGAAGCTGCCGTAGGCCTTGGTCAGATTGGTCAGTCGGATCATGAGGGTCCGCTTGGTGCGAGATCATTCACCCGGAGGTGCCCGATCCGCGGCAGCAGGTCGGTCTCGCGTCCGAGCCCGCCGGTGGTGAGGCGCAGGTGATTGGCATCCGCCGGGAATTGCCCCAGCTCGGGGTCGGCGGGTACCCAGCCGCCCGCGTATAGCTCCACCCAGACGTGGTAGTGCCAGCCGTCGCTCGTTCGCAGCAGCCCTCCCACGGTCCGGGCGGGGACCCCGGCCGCCCGAGCGAGTGCCGCGAGCAGGATGGCGCGGTCAGCGGCGCTGCCCCCGCGGCGGGCCAGGGTGCGGGAGGCGGTCGCCAGATCCCCCGGTGAGCGGGTGGTTGACCGGCTGACCCACTCGGTGAGCTGGGCCGCCGAGCGCCAGGGATCGCCGCCCGGGTCGACCAGGCCCGCGGCCATGATCCGGATGGCGCTGTCGCCCGAGGTAATGAGGGGACCGGGCTGCAGGTAATTGCGCGAGCGCACCGAATCCGGCCTTGCGTCAGCCCGCCGGACTACGCTCAGGTCCACCGTATCCGCGACGCGCCGCTGCCCCGGGGCGGAGTCGATGCCGGGCAGGGCCAGTCGCGCGAGTTGCGCTCCCTCCGCGGAGAGCAGCACCCGCCGGGTCGCCGCAGGAGGAGCGGGGGTGAACGCCGCAGTCGTGGCGACCCGGCGGTTCGCCTCGCTCCGCGTCGATTCCGCGCCCACCCGGCGGCGCTCCTTCCGATAGTTGTCGCTCACGAGCTCGAAGGCCGAGCGTTCCAGCGTGAGTCCGAGCGGCGCGGTGGCCCGGACCACGAGGCCTTCCGCGTCCACCCAGCGGTGGACCGGCAGTCCCCACTCCAGGCCGTCGATTCGCCACGCGCGGACGGTGTCGGCATGCGCCACGACCCAGCGATCGCTGGCCGAATCGAACACGGCGCTGTCGGGCACCACGAACAGCGACTCCGCGGTGACGCTCGCCCGCTGGTCCCGAACGCTGAGGTCCCTGGGGTCGAGGACGGCAAGGTTCCCGCCTTGCCCGACCCGGAGATCCCGGCGCGCCACGAAGCCCATCGCCATGGCCGCCGGCGGAAAGACGGGTCTCGACAGCCGCGTGTAGAGGCTCTCGGCTTCGCCTCCGCTGGCGAGCGTGACCCGGAGGGCGGTATCCCCGATGACCTGCCCGCTGACCCGGGTCTCGATATCGCCTTCCACGAGGTTCCCGGTCCACGAGCGGAGCCTGAGTGCCCTGCTCAGGATGGCGTCGGTCCGCACCAGCAGCCGGCCCGACGACCCCGCCCCCGGTACCGGATCGAGCCGGAGCAGCTCCTGGACGCGGAGCCCGTCGGCGGCTGTGTCGACGATGATGGACGCGATGCCGACCTGGGTCGCGCCGTTGCGTACGGCGTAAAAGGCGGAGCCGGGCGGGACCGGCCACTCGACCCGGTCGGCCTGCTGCCCTGCAGGCGGGAAATACTCGCGCCGGGCCAGCCACAGGATCGCGGCGACCCAGGTCGCAAGGATCAGCATGGCGGTAGTACGACGGCTCAGGCGCCCGCCCTCCCCACGATCGCCTGGACGATGTCCCGGTCCGTCTCCCCTTCGACGACGATGGCCAGGCTGGCGGGACAGCCCTCGGTCGTGGGGTGGTG
>Ga0153915_10003886_pt1 | contig 13731 bp, 11 predicted proteins | sample Opewatmetagenome_2_FD_107003 | JGI IMG/M metagenome (GOLD analysis project Ga0153915, IMG submission 107003) | Freshwater wetland microbial communities from Ohio, USA - Open water 3 Core 3 Depth 3 metaG | ecosystem: Environmental > Aquatic > Freshwater > Wetlands | place: USA: Ohio, Lake Erie... | reverse complement strand
TGTCAGGGATTAAGGATAAGCGAGATCTGACGGTTTCTCTCCGCCCGCTTTATGGCGACTTATGCCGGAATATTGCATTTAAGCCATTTCATCTTTAAAAAAAGGGCCTCCCATGCCTTGAGGTTTCATCTATGCAAGATCCTAACCGGACATCGCTGACCTCTTATTAAAAAATTGGATCATCTTTAACTGAACTTTTTTGACCTTAATATTTACCCGGATTTATTGTCAAGCGTTGTCTATTTATCGGTCAACCTCCGGATATAGAATCAGCCTGGCTCAAGTATGGGAGTCTTTACTTGATCTGGTTCAAAGGGCAACCCAAGATTATTTCGTAATTGGGCATTTCCATGGCCCAAAAGCATAAGCACCCACAACTGAGGTTTCAAAGCCAGATCCGGATATCAGGGACGCTAGGATAAATACTGTTCAAGGAATTAAAATACAAGTCAAGGAACAACTGCTATTTACTGTCAGTTGAACTTAGCTCGGCCTATCTACAAAAACCCTGATTCATAAAATACGCTCTGCCAACGGAGTAATCTGCGATCTAAGCGGCGGTCGCTGTAATGTATATTTTGAATTCGGATTTGCGTACGCACTTAATGTTCCAAAAATTCTTATCTGTTGTAGAGGCACGGAGATTCATACCGACCTTAAAAATATTCAATACCACATATATTCAACAATGAATGAAGTCGACTCAATAATAAAAAGATGGCTTAAGACTATATCTGTTCAGAGCAACACCCTTTCAAAAGTCACCGACACCCTCCCTCATCCATTCCAGGTGTTGGAGGGGGATGGAAACCATGAATACTCATATAATCCCAGCCCTAACCTAAAACCGTTCATTTTAGAGGAAGTTGAAGAGCCTATAACGCTAGAGTCGATCTCAATGTCTCAAGCTGAAGCTGACAAGCTTCTGCTTGAGATCCACGAAGTCCAGCGTAATACAGGAAGATGTCAGCAAATTAATCATCAAAAAGATACATGCCTGATTGCCATTTGATAATGAATATATTAGAATCCTCTCCGATTCAGTTGATTGATGATACAGTTAAGGAGATCAAAAATGGGAGAACTTGTCTGGCTTGGCCCAATGGGGAAAGATGATACATCCCGGAAGGCAATAGATGTCTTGCAATATGCCATTTCCCCGGCATGCAAAGAATTTGGGTTCCGATTGTATTATCCCCAGGTTCTTGAGGCAGAGAACTGGCTGGAAAAACTGATCAATAAGATTCGTTCTGCCAACGGAGTAATCTGCGACCTCAGCGGTGGCCGCTTTAATGTATATTTTGAATTTGGCTTCGCCTACGCGCTTAACATACCAAGGATTCTCATCTGTCACAAGGACTCTGCCGGTGATATTCCTGCTGATTTCAAAAATATCCAATACCACATATATTCAACAATGAATGAGGCCGAATCAATAATTAAAAAATGGCTTGAAGCCATCTCCGCTCCCAACGACACTCTTTCTAAAATCACTGACACGCTCCCTCATCCATTTCAGATACTGGAAGGAGACGGACACCATGAATATTCCTATGACCCGCTCCCCCATAAAAAAACGTTCATTTTCGAGGACGTTGACGAGCCGGTAACGCTTCAATCCATATTAAAGTCTCGGCCCGAAGCTGGCGAGATTATGCTCAAGCTGCATGACCTTCAGGATAAGATTGCCAAAATTACTTCCCGCCCATTCTTTCAAAGTGAGTTGTTGGGTTATGTCCAGCATACACCTCTCCGTGATGAATCCGGCACTTACTTCGATGCTAAAATTGGAGTCAGACATACAGACTACTACACCTTTACAGCCGCGCACTATCCCTTTGAAGCCCTTGACGACGCGAGTGACCTTTCCCTGATAGATGCTAAAACAGCTCACTCGTTAAAGGAAAAAATATCAAACTTGATAGCTTCATCATCATGGCCTTTTGTGTCTCCTTTAACGGCTATGGTCTTTCTTGTATCTGAATTAAACGGAATCAAGAATGTGTATTTTCAAAGGCGTGATACACACAAAAACTTTCACGCGCGTTATCCCATACAGGCCACAGCGGGCGGCATGATACATCCATCCAGAGTCATTGACCAGGACGGCTCGCCTTCCTATTCGCCAGTGATCGCGTTTCTTCATGAATTATGCGAAGAAGCAGGTATATCCACATCAAGGAAAGATGTAAAGATACTAGGATTTGTAAAGGAAACACAATGGCGGGAATGTGCCTTTGTTGGGTATGTGACGGCTGATAAGAAAATTTTAGACGATAGAAAACTGCCAATAGATACATTTGAAAGCGAAAAATTCGAGCCCGTACAATTACAACCCCATTTTATCACTGAATACCTTCGAGGGGCGCAAGGCGGCAAGGGTTTATCTCCTTTAACCCTGGCAGCGCTTTCACTCCTGCTTATACATGAATTCGGATTGTCTATTATGGTGCGAATCTTTAAGGATGCCTCTCAGTAATTTCCGGTTAAGATCTTGCTTTAGCCTGCACTGCCGTCATGGGAGGCCCTATTTTTTAAATTAAAATGAATTAAATGCAAGACACAGGCATTTGGAGGTCTTAAGCGGGCGGGTATATACATTAATATCTGTCAGGATCTCAATCCTTAATAATTATTGAACTCCCTTTCCGCCCGCTGCATGGGCTTTGTGCTGAATTCTCAGCAGGCCGCACATTTCAATAAAAAAAATAGGTCCTCCCATGACATAAATGCTTGTTCCTCCTCTCTGCAAGATCTTAACCGGAAATTACCGGATGCCTCTAAATAAATTGTTTTATCAGGAAACATGACATGATCGATTCACGGATAAATGGGTGGAGTCTTTTTCAAGTTGAGGCGGCTATAAATCGGGCCCTTCAAAAACAAGCCGGAGCAACTGATTTTTTTCAAATATGCCTACAAACCGAAACCGGCCGTCCCAGGATAGAAACAATAGCAATCCCATCATCATGTCCTGAAATAAACCAGGAGAAGCTTATTCGTTATTGCGCCGCGCGAATAAACAATCTCGCGATGACCTTAGGCGGAGCCGCCGTTGAACTCAGATGTTCAAACCAGGAATTGGCTGGGAAGGCGTTGCTAGAACTTGAAACCCATTTCCCCCAGGCTAAAAAAATACTATCAGAATTTCATGGAAGCAATGTTGAGATCTGTTATGTTCCAGGGCCGCTTTATTCAAATGAAAATGCCAAACAGACTTTCAAATCAAGCTCCATTCAGGTGCCTGCCAAGATTGCCGCCACAACGGTTGGGATAAACATCGGACAGACGATGACAAAATTTGTTGTGGTTAGAGACGGCGAAGAACTTCCGGAAACCAGGATGAGCATTCCTACATGGGATGGCCACGACAGATCCTTTGAAAAGTTGTTTGACACCGTAATCAAGGGAGTTAAAAGGCTTCTGCAAGTCAACAGTCTGGAAAAGGCAGTGGATGCAATCGGCATAGCAATCGGCGGGATAGTTCATGATGGTTTAGTAACAAGCCGCAGCGGCATTGCATCGCAGATGTCAGGGAGCGATTTCAATAAACTTAGAAATATCGCCTCCTTGATCCAGGAGCGCCTGGGGTTCATGACATTATTGTCTCAGGACGTGATGGCAAAAGCCAATTCAATAAGGCATGACTGCTGCTCGCAAGATGTGTTGATTTTGGATATTGGCACCAGCACAGGAGGCGCTTTTATTGAGGCCTACGATACAATCCCTGACTATCTGAATCAAGTAGGACGCGTGGTAATTGATCTCTCTGAACACGCGATTATAAGAGAAGATGGTCAAGCTAAAGGCGTGTTATCAAAATATCTCTCCTTCACAGGGTTCAAACGTGTGTGTAATGACTACGCGCTCAAGGGTATTATGCCTGAAGAGATGCTTAACCTGGCTGACGCAGGGAACGAAGTTGCTGAAATAATCTTAAATAATATTACCAGAACAGTTATAGAAGCGATAATCATTCTCAATCGATATTACAATGCTGAAACCGTTGTTCTGACAGGCGGTTTCATGCAATCCTTCAGGTTTGGATCAAGACTCTCTGAAGCAATAAGCCGCCATGCGGCTAAGGAAGGCATCTCATTTCCCGTTATTAAACTTTCAAAAAATCCATTTTTTGACGGCGCTGTTGGCGTTGCCCTCATGGCCGCAGCGCGCTGGAACAATCTCTCAAGCATCCCTTTAAAGGCCCGAAGCCTGCTGCAAGAAGCTAAATCACATAAGCCTCCTCAAATCATTGCCAATGGTATAAACACCCCCAGGCAAACTGTGATGGATTCTGGTATAGGCCGCGACCACTATCTGGGTTACAATGAAGACTTCATCAAAAGATATATATTTCAAGTGACAAGGGATCAGCCTTTCGGGGAGGCTATTGCGCAGCGATTGATTCCGGAGATGAATAATATCGGCCAGGTTGGCAGTTTGACTCCCCAAGAAGTTCAGACCGCTGCCGTGCGTACGGTTAATTTTGCTGTTGATAAATATGATCCCTTCTTGGCTAACAAACAACTAACAAATTTCATTACCGTTAATTCTTTATCTCCTGTTAAATCCTTGATCAAATCAACTACGCAGCCAGGCAAGAGAACAGATGAATCCTTTTACGTTGTGTTCAAGGCATGCCTTGTAATCTCCGCTCTCTTCAACGCCCTTGACTTTTTTAACCCTAAAATTCTGGAACAAGTCTTTGGAAAGGATTTCTCTCCTTCATCAAACTGTTATTCAGGCCTGCTTGATGGCTATATCAAAAAAATATTAGACACTCCCATGGAATCATTGATCATTCATGATGAGTTTCAACATTTTATAAATTTAATTTCAAGGCATCCTGGTGGATCAATTTTATACTTTATGGATAATGCAGGTGAAGCGGTGGTTGATTTATGTGTTGCTGAATTGCTCCTGAATGCCGGCTTTCGAGTGACACTGGTTGCAGGTCTTGCTCCTTTTGTTGATGATATTACAGCATCTGAAATTCAAGAACTTATTGAACAATCCGAAGAGCTTCATTCACATATGAACAAGGGATGTCTTAATGTCTCTTATGTGGATAGCGACATGTCCGCATGGGGGGACATCCTTTTAAATGAGTGGCAAAACTCTACAGGTTATATTGCTAAGGGGATGAGAAAGCTTGCTCAGATGTATGCCCTGAAACTAAACCTGTCAGGCATGCATGTTGTACTCAACAAAAGCGACACTGTACGAAAAATTGTAGAGCTAGAGAGAGGTATCTCTTTGACTGCAGAACAGAAGCAGAACGTTATCCTCTTTTTTTCAAATCCGGATCGCCGCAGCTAATTCCAATATGCAATCAAGGTGGCAGATTTTCTTTGGAACTTCCTTATAAATTATATCCTCCCATTATTTGTCTATAACTGAATACTGTGATTGACAGAAAAAGCCTTATCAAATATCCTTGGCAATCGAATTTCGTGATCCAATTAGCTTGCCTGAAAAATCGTTTTATCTTTGAGGAGAAAATTATTACATGAGCGATTCTCTATTCGATGAGAAAGACCTGACAGACATGAGGGAAAGAGGCATTGCCCTTGAAGAAATTCTTAAACAGATCGATATATTTAAAAAGAGTTTTTCTTTTGAGCATCTTTTAAGAACATGCCGGATAGGCGATGGCATCAAAAGGCTGGATGACAAGGATATTCCAGCATTGACTTCTTTATACGATAAGGCTCAGGTAACCGGCAGGGCAATGAAATTTATCCCCGCGTCAGGCGCTGCCAGCAGGATGTTCAAGGAATTGATAACGATAAACAGTCAGCTTGAAAGTGCTGACAAGGATACCCTAAGCGAACTGTCAATAAATAATGAAGACTATAAATACTTTTTAACTTTCATTGAAAATATAAAAAAAATTCCATTTTATAATGACCTTAAATCCTCCATGAAACATGCCGGGATTGATATTGATGAGGCAATTGCAGAAAACAGATTCAAGGATATCTTGTTATTTGCCATAACTGAAAAAGGGCTGAATCTATCTGCCCTTCCAAAAGCGCTTATCCCCTTCCATCAATATCCCGGCTCTTCCAGAACGCCCATAGAGGAACATATAGCTGAGTCCGGAACATATACATCTGATAAGGATGGCAAAGTCCGTATTCATTTCACTGTCTCGCCAGAACATGAAGAAGCGATCATTCAGCATGTTAACAGTATAATTGGACATTATGACAAATCAGGATTGCATCACGAAATTTCCTTCAGCAATCAAAAGCCCTCCACAGATACTATAGCTGTGGACATGGACAACAATCCTTTTAGAGAGGCTGACGGGCGGCTTGTCTTCAGGCAAGGCGGGCACGGCGCGCTGATCGAAAACCTTGGCGATCTGAAAGGCGATATCATATTCATTAAGACCATCGATAATGTCACGCCTGACAGACTCAAAAATATTTCCTACAGATACAAAAAGGCCCTGGGAGGACACCTCGTCGAATTGCAGGGAAAGATCTTTTCATATCTGGAAATGCTTGAAAGCGGCGACAGGGATGAGACCCTTTTGAATAAAATTTTCGATTTCATCAGGGACGATCTTTCCGTGGCTCCGCCTGATGGAATGATGAATCAATCACTTGATAAAAGGATTGGATATCTTGTTTCCAGGTTGAACAGGCCTCTCAGGGTTTGCGGCATGGTAAAGAATCAGGGTGAACCCGGCGGAGGGCCATACTGGGTGGGGCTATCAGACGGCAGTGCATCGCCCCAGATTGTGGAAAAATCCCAGATAAATATGGATTCTGAAGAGCAAAGGAACATCTTTAAGTCCTCAACGCACTTTAACCCTGTTGACCTTGTGTGCGGCGTCAGGGATTACAAAGGCGCGTCCTTTGATCTTAAAAAATATGTCGATCCTGAGACATGCTTCATATCCATCAAGTCCAAAGACGGGAGGGAGCTTAAGGCCCTTGAACTGCCCGGCCTCTGGAACGGCGCCATGTCTTATTGGAATACAGTATTCATTGAGGTCCCGCTTATTACATTTAACCCTGTAAAGACGATCTTTGATCTCCTTCGCAAGGAACATCAACCCGAGGTAACAATTAAATGACTGAAACGCTTATCGGACATATTGAATGGGCGGCATCCAATGCACATACATGGGGATTTATCCTTATATTCATTTTAATGGCAATAGAAAGTTCCGTAATTCCGCTTCCGAGCGAGGTAGTGATGATCCCTGCCGGCTTCCTTGCCTACAGGAATGAACTTACCTTCGGAGACCCGCATACGGATTTTATCTTCGCCGTCCTGGCAGGCATGACAGGTTCCCTGGTCGGGGCCTATGCGAATTATTTTGTCTCTCTACTGGTGGGAAGGCCGTTCATACTTCGTTACGGGAAATACTTCTTTGTCAAACCCGGGGTCTTTGCCAGGGCAGAGGAGATATTTCTTGAATACGGGGAGATAAGCACCTTTATAGGCCGGTTCCTACTGGTAGTAAGGCATCTCATATCAATACCAGCCGGTTTATCGCGCATGCCTCTTTTCAAATTTTCCTTTTATACCCTTTTAGGCGCAGGGATGTGGTGCGCTATCTCGCCTGGATCGGATACTATATAGGGACCCTTTCCGAAGACATGACCTATGCGGAACTTGTATATAAAGGTGAGGAGATGCTCAAGGAAAATTACATCTGGATATTCCTTTGTCTGGCCGCGCTGATAGCGGTCTATGCGGTTATCCATCATTTTGTGATGAAGAATAAAAACAGGGTGTGAGGCGCAGGGCGCAAGGGTATAAAGGTCTGAAAAATAAAACAGGGTCTTGTCTTAAAACCCAGGACAAGACCCTGTAATGTACTAATCAGAAGCTATACAGATAAACCTGAAAGAGCAATCAGCCGCCGGAGATTTTTTTCCAATCTCTTTTGCTGAAGGCTGATAGCTGAAAGCTTTTTTATATCGCACGCGCAATCTTTGATCCGTCCGCAACCGCATCAACTATATAACCCGGATCTCTTGTATCGCCTATTGCATAAATCTCCTTTGCCGTATCCTTGAACCTGTTGAAGAACTCAATATCGGGCAACATAGGCATCGCTGTCACTATGGCGCCGGCCTTGAGGGTCTGTTTCTCGCCGTCCTTTGTAGTGATGACAAGACCTTCCTTATTGATCTCTTCATACTTGACCTCGGAGATTATCCTGACGCCATGTTCATCCAGCCAGAGGAGGAGCCAGGGTTTCATGAATGTCTCAAGGAGGCCCTCGCCGATCCGTTCATCATTGCATGTATCCACTATTGTCACATTCCTGCCCCTCTTTACCAGGAACTCCGCTGTCTGGCATCCGTGCAGTCTGCCGCCTATGACGATGACATCTTTACCGAGCATGACAGGCATGGAGAACTTCGTCCCCCATCTTAAGAGTTTCGGACCTGCGAACTTCAGGAAGAACTTGAGCGTGTGGTGCAGCTTCTCGCTTGTCATCACCTTGCTGCTGTTGATCCCTGGGATGTTCGGTATGTTATGCTTTCCACCTGCCGCGAGTATCAGGACATCCGGTTTGATTTTTTCTACAAGCTCAGGTGTAACCTCTTTGCAGAGATTGACCTTCACCCCCAGTTTTCTGATCCGGGTATCAAAATAGCGAATCAGACCCAGCAGGTCTTCCTTTTCAACGCCCTTGACCGTTGCGGCCACGAGCATTGATCCGCCAAGTTTGCTCATCTTGTCATAGAGTGAGACAGCATGCCCTCTCAGTGCGGCTACCCTTGCGGCCTCCATACCTGCAGGACCGCCGCCCACTATCATGACCTTTTTCTTCTGCTTAGCGGGTTTGATCTCATATTCCTTCTCTTTTCCAAGTGCTGTATTGATCCTGCACCTGGGAGACTGCCCATGTTCAACGCTATCGAAACAGGTCATACATGCAGTACATGGCGCGATATCCTCTTCCATGCCTTCAACAATCTTGTTGGGCAGGTCATGGTCCGCCATAAGACGTCTGTTGTGACTGATAAAGTCAGCCTTGCCTTCGCTTATTATCTTTTCCCCAAGGTCCGGGTCGAGTCTTCCAATTGCGATTATGGGTACAGAGACCACTTTCTTGATCTCAGCAGCCACAGGCGCCCAGCCACCCTGGCCATGGAGGCTCATATCTATCTCCTTTTCCAGGCCCTGCGGCTCGCTGGGATAGGGGACCATGTCCGGGAAATGCGTGCTGTCGCGTTTCATCAGCTCTCTCGGGTTTGTGAAAAACTCCACCCTTACATGGATGGCATCAGAGCCTGCCTTTTCAATCATCTTGGCGAATGCCTTGCTCTCTACAAGGGTGATGCCGTTTTTAAGTCCCGATTCAAGGCCGTTTATCATAGTCATGACAGCAAAGTCTTTGCCTGTGGCCTTCTTGATATCCTGTATGATCTCAACTAAAAATCTTGCCCTGTTCTCAAGGCTGTCACAGCCATAGGCGTCATGGCGCTTGTTCCAGGCGCGGGACAGGAAGGAGTTTATAAGGTGACTGCCGGCGGCGTTCAATTCAATGCCGTCAAATCCGGCCTTCTTGGCTATTATCGCGGCGTTGACAAACCTTTCCTCCACCCTTTTGATGTCTTCAATGGTCATTTCCCTTGCGATAAAGAAATTAGGTCTCGGGAGTTCCTCCTTTGAAAGAGATGATGCGGCTATGGGCTGATGACCGGAAACGATCTCCGGGTGCATGGGACCCATATGAAATTCCTGTATAAACGCCGGACAGTCATGCCTGTGTATTGCGTCAGACAGTTTTTTAAGGCTGGGGATGTATCTCTCCTCATCCATGCGATAGCCCCAGGCCGGGATAGTTCCGATGGGGTAGTCTATTTCTCCGGCGCCTACAGTAACGAGACCTGCGCCGCCCGCGGCAAGGGCCTCATAATAATCAATGATCTCTTGGGGCACATTTCCGTCCTGGTATGGATAAAAACCGGGATTCGATCCTGTCTTTATCAAACGTCTTTTAACGCGCACGTAACCTATATAACCAGGTCCCAGTAACTTCTTGTATCTCTTCTTTCCTCCATTACTCATAATCAAATCTCCTTACTAACCCTCCTAGTCTGCTGTAACAATGCACTAGAATTTAAATATATCAATAGAAATGTTCATTTTCATCCAGCAAAACATCCTCATAAATCTTTATTACTCTTTAATATGGCACAAACATTGCATTTAATGCCCTTATTACATAATTGCCATGCTGCAGGCGTTCTCCTCGAACGCCTTGTACAATATTTACAGACTAAATATTCAGAGGCATCATTCTATGGAAAATATTGAAAGGGTTACCGGCGATAAGATACTCAAGATATTTGATCGGCTAAAAAAGGAAAGGACTATCCTGAAATTAAATATATTGGGCATCGGATATGAAGGGCTATCTATAATTATCGATGTAAAAGGTTTTAATAAACCCCCTTATTTTTTAATAGATCTTCCCGGCGGCGCCCAAGATAACCTCCTTAATGCACGCGGTAAAACGGTAGCAATTGAATTCACCGGCAATGACAAAGTTCCTTGCAGCTTGAAATCCGTCATAGAAAGCGTCACCGAAAAGAACATATCCATCATATTTCCGGGGGTCATCACTAGACTCCAAAGGAGAAAATATTTCAGGATACCGGCGCCCCTTGGCACTAAGGCTATTATTATTGAAAAAGATGCAAGGTATGAATTCAACGTGATCGATATTAGTGAAGGAGGCATCCTGATAAGTCATCCCGACTGTTTTCATAATGGAGATAAATTTTTCGAAGGGGCCGTGAAACCCCTTTTAATCGTTTATAACGAAGGGGCTAATGAGCAAAGAATAGCTATAAGCAAAGCGCAAATAAAAAGGATTGAAAAAATAACAGATATCGGACGTGTTAATTATGCCTTTCAATTCCTTGATCGCGGCATAAAAGCAGAAAACGATATAATGAATCTTATATATTCATATCAGAGAAGACTTCTGCAAAGACGAAACAGCCTGTGAGAAGACCGGCTTTTTTTGAAAATGAAGAATCCCCGGATTAAGCTTCCACTCCTGTCAGATGCCGGGACATGCAGATCTTTGTTTTATTGGTTTTAAAAGCGCCGCCTTGGCAGGAGCAATGGCGTGAATCCTCAAATGGCCCGGTGGAGATCAAATATATATGTCTATATTTTCTCCAAGTGAATAATCGGTTTTTGACTCTTCCCCAAACCTTCCATAGATATTGCCGGCCTGACCTGAACTATAGTCCACAACGGACATTTCATTATGCCGGTATCTGTCCCCTTCGGAGTATTTCATTATTTTATAATCAATGCTCCGGATGGGTTGTATAATGCCCTGAAAGGGCACTATAGCCGTTTCGGTTTGGATAGTCATTGCTGAAACCCCTGGATTTTAATGACACATTTTTAACACATCCGGAAGGGTAATTCAAGAATAAATATCAATTTCCATCGACTGAAATAGCCGGCATATAGGGCAAGGATCCGAGGAGTCAACTGGGACAATAATATATTGGTTGCCCAAGGGAAAATATTATCATGTCATCCGAAGGTTATCGGATGGCGATGGCTGTATCCGGAATTGGCAAGTATTACCTGCTTCGCGTTTCTTGATTTGGACTCAATTACTATAGGGCCCATTAGATTCACCGTAGCCTTTTCAACCTCTCCCCTGGGAATAGTTACAAGAGAAAAGATAATAACCTCGTCGTCATTCTCATTTTTTAAAAATGCCTCTTCCTCCGGAGAGATATCCTTCAGATAGTCGCTCTTCGTTAAAAATGGATTGGTCATAACAAAGGCCAGGTCAGGGGCATCAATCGACTGAAGCCACAGGAAGGGAGATCCGGGTTTATGGTCCAGTATGATGAAATTCTTTTTATCGGGAAACCCCAAGAGTCCATCCCGGAAATGGATTGATTTGGTTTCATCGATCTCCAACTCACCGAATCGCGTGGTTATTATTTTATTCATGCTTCTCCTGATTTATTTGCCGTCATTCGTCTTGAGGGACTCTGATAAATTTTCCAGATCCATGGGAGTTTCCGAGGCCCTGATATTTTCCATTATTATGCTTTCAAAAACCTCTGTCCTGTTTACGGGGATATCCTTCGGCGCCTTGATCCCAAGTCTCACATGGTTGCCCCTGATCTCCAGAACCGATACGGTAATATTATTCCCAATTGTGATGCTTTCTTCAGCTTTCCTGGTTAATACTAACAACGGCAATCCTCCATGGCTCCGGGATTTGGAGCGTTTATTCCACAAGAAACAGCTTCGGATTCACGCTATCTCGGATTTTTTAACCTTGTAATAAAAATGTTAAAATCTATAAATAATCAACCAGACTCTTCCCCATAATTTTTGAAGCGGAAGTGAGTGCGGCATTATAGGCCAGTTGCTTCGCGTTGAGCGCTATAACCGCCTCTGCGATGTCGGCATCTTCCAGACTGGATTTCCTCTCTGTATAATTCAACTTAAGATCGGCAATAATATTTTCCTTCACTTCCATCCTTTTGGCTTTACCGCCGATATCCGATATCTCCGAATTTATCTTGTCCATATGTTGATCCAGGTTTCCCATCGCATCCTGTATCCCGCTGATATCATTGTTCTGAAGAGATGTCTTGAGATCGCTTAATGTCTTAAAGATATTATTGTTGTCCCAATTTTCTCCAAAAATTTCTGATCCGACCTTTCCGACAGCAATATTGGAATTGCTTCCGATCTTAACAGAAAAGGCTTTGCCATTCCCATTATAGTCAACCTGGGTTTCGTCCGCGTTTAGTTCAAAAGGCGCGTTATCAGTATCGGTCCCTGCAAATATATATCTTCCGCCGGATTGGGAGTTGGAGAGAGATATGATCTGATTCAAATATTCGTCAACAACTCCTGCTGCGTTGGCGCGCTCCGAAGATCCGGTCGTAGCGCTTGACATCTGAACGGTAAGCGACTTTACATCAGTAAGAATGTCATTAACCTGATCAAGCGCGGATTCGGAGGCCGTCAGCCATGATTTTCCCATTGAAACATTCCTGCTTAACTGATCGATATTGGAGAGAGACGATCTCAGATCAAGCACTGTAACCAGACCGACCGGATCATCCGAGAGTTTGTTTATCCTCTTCGATGAACTGACTACTTCCTGCGCCTTATACATATCCGAATAGGAAGTGTCCAGATTCCTGACAATACTCTCATAAACTGTTTTGCTCGCTATCCTCATTTTTCCTCCTAATTAACCGAACTAAGCAAGGTCTCCAGCATATCTTGTGAGGTAGTGATCAATTTTGCAGCCGCTGTATATGCCTGCTGGAATTTGATCAAATTCGCCATTTCCTCATCAAGTGATACGCTGGATATATTATCTCTTGTCGCACTGAGTTGATCCTGAATAGTCTGTTTATATTGCTCTTCTCGTTGTACGCTCTGGCTCTTGATCCCTATGGAACTGACAAGCATGTGAAGATATTCATCAATAGTCGTATTTGTGATATTATCTGATGCAGCCCCGCCTTCTCCGCTATAGGACCATTGTTTTATGGTTAAGTCCTGGTTTTGGAGATCCGCAATGGCCAGTGTATTGCTGTTATCGCCAAGCGCGAATTCCCCGTTTGTCTCTGATGATTCGGTAACATCAATTGAAAAGGAATCGCTTGCATCAAAACTTCCGTTAAAGTTGACTGAAACGCCCTCTCCTAATAAAACCGAACTCCCCATAGTGTCGGTTGT
>Ga0153915_10003885_pt1 | contig 13734 bp, 7 predicted proteins | sample Opewatmetagenome_2_FD_107003 | JGI IMG/M metagenome (GOLD analysis project Ga0153915, IMG submission 107003) | Freshwater wetland microbial communities from Ohio, USA - Open water 3 Core 3 Depth 3 metaG | ecosystem: Environmental > Aquatic > Freshwater > Wetlands | place: USA: Ohio, Lake Erie... | reverse complement strand
TCGACACTGGTCTCAGGGTCTTCGTCGCCATGGGCATGTCGCCTCCAGCGCCTGCGCCAAGCGCCGTGCGAACGCCGGCAAGCGGTGGGTGCGGGCGGACTCCGACCGGCCGGTCGTGGGCCGGCTCGCCACCAGCGTGACCGCTTCGAACGCCGGCTTGGGCCGGCACTCCCGATCGAACAACAGTGGATAGTTCGTCCGCCCGCGAACGGGCCAGTTGTTCTTCCACGAATCGCGGTCGGTCACTCCCCAGAACGTCACGCGCGCAATCTGCCCGCGGTGCCTGAGGTACACGCCGAACAGGTCCGCGTAGCGCCGGGCCAGCGCCTGCTGCACGGAATCCGGCAGCCCGGCGGTGTAGGGATTGAGCTCGGGGCGCGCCGCGGCGCTGAGGCTGACGTCCGCGCCCGGCGCCCGGAGGGCGCGAGGCAGCACGTCAACGTCGAGCTCCGTGATCATCACCTTCACCCCCAGCGCGGCGAAGGCCGTGATGGAGCTATCCAGCGCCTCCAGTGGCGGATAGTCAAGGCCATTGTGATTCTGCATCCCGACCCCCGACACCGGGACTCCCTCCGCCTGGAGCCGCCGGATCAGGGCGACCACGCCCCGCCGCTTGGCGGCGTTGGACAGCGAGTAGTCGTTGTAGTAGAGCTCGGCGGATGGGTCGGCTTCGTGCGCGAACCGGAACGCCAGGGCGACGTAGTCGTCCCCGATGATCCGCTGCCACGGGGAGGGGCGGAGCGTACCGTCCTCGTCCACCGCCTCGTTCACGACATCCCAGCCCCCGATGCGGCCGCGGTAGCGCCCCACCACCATAGAGATGTGGTCGCGCATCCGGGCGATCAGCGTGTCCCGGCTCACCGGGTGGCTGGCGGTGTCCTCGAATACCCACCGCGGGGTCTGATTATGCCACACCAGCGTGTGCCCGACGATGAACATCCCGTGCCGCGCGCCGAACGCGACGTACCGGTCGGCGGCGGCGAAGTCGTAGGTCCCGGGCCGCGAGTGCAGCCGCTCCCACTTGAGTGCGTCCTCGGGCGAGATGGTGTTGAACTGGGCCACGGCCAGCGCCGCCTCCGCCGAGTCCCGTCCGGAGAACTGGGCCTCGTTGAGGGCGGCGCCGACCAGGAACGCGCCGTGGTAGGCTGCCTTGAGGGTGGCGGGGGCGGGGGCGGGGCCGGCGGCGGTGGGGCGCCGCGGCGCGCACCCGCCCGCGAGCACGGCGAGGGCCAGCGCGAAGGACCGCGTGGACCGCGCCGTCCTCATGAAACGCCCCGGGCCGGATCCGGCGCGTATGCCAGGCGCCGCTGCGCCAGCTCGTCGGACAGCTGATGCTCGAGCCTGAGGTCGATGCGGTAGAAGAACAGGCAGGCGAGGCAGAGCGCGAAGCCCACCGCCGGGAACAGGCTCATCATGAGGCGGATCCCGTCCAGCGCCTGGGGTGACTGCGCGGCATTGGGGACGTAGCCGTACCCGGCCAGGATATAGCCGCCCAGGGCGCCGCCGACGCCCAGGCCCGCCTTCAGGCCGAAGACGATCGCCGAGAACACGACCCCCGTCGCGCGCCGGCGGTTCTTCCACTCGGAGTAGTCGGCCACGTCGGCCATCATCGCCCACAGGAGCGGGATCGTGAAGCCGTAGGCGAACTGCCGCAGCATCTCCGTGCCGATCATGACCGCGACCGCCGAGGGCGGGTAGAGGGCGAACGCCGCCGTGAAGACCACCGTGAACGCCAGCCCCCCGACGAACAGGTTGCGCTTGCCGTACCGCACGGCGAGCGACTTGGAGAGGATCACACCCACGATCGTGGCGCCGGTGCCGCACACGTTGAAGAGGCTGAACAGGTTCTCGCGCCCGACGTAGTACTTGAAGTAGAACAGCACCGTGCCGCCGCGCAGCGCGAGGGTGACGAACAGCACGATCGTGAGGACGAACATCGCGATCCACGGAGGATTCTTCCCCAGGTCCTTGAAGTCCTGCTTGACCGACGACTTCTGGTCGGGGGCCGGCACGATCCGCTCGCGGGTGGTGGCGAAGGTGATGACGAAGAAGATCACCGCCAGGGCCGAGAAGATCCCGATCGTGGTCTGATAGCCGGCCGCGTCGTTCCCGTGGCCGAAGAACTTCACCATCGGCAGCGCGAGCCCCTGCACGATGAGCTGCGCGCTCATCGCGAACACGAACCGGTACGACGACAGGCTGGTGCGCTCGCCGACGTCCCCGGTCATCACCCCGCTCAGCGCCGAGTAGGGCAGGTTGTTCGCGGAGTAGACCATCATCAGCACGATGTAGGTCACGTAGGCGTAGACGAGCTTGCCGTGCGCGCCCAGGGGGGGCGTCGTGAAGGTGAGGAATCCCATGATGCCGAACGGCACCGCGGTCCACAGCACCCACGGCCGGAACTTGCCCCACCTCGTCTTGGTGCGATCTGCGACCACGCCCATGACGGGATCGAAGATCGCGTCCCAGACCCGCACCACGAGGAACAGGGTTCCAGCCGCCGCGGCCGCGATCCCGAACGTGTCGGTGTAGAAGGCCAGCTGGAACATCACCATCGTCTGGAAGATGAAGTTGGCCGCGGCATCACCGATGCCGTAGCCGGCCTTCTCCTTGACCGACAGCCGTCCGATGCCGGCAGCGATCGCTGGTTCCGCCATGGGGTGCCTCAGCGCTCCACGCGCAGGGTGACGCTGATGAGATCGGCGTCGCGCGACGAGGTGCCGATCATGATCGCGAAGTCGCCCGGCTCGACGACCTCGCGCATCTCGAGATCGTGGAACGCCAGGGCCTCGGGAGTGATGTCGAAGCTCACCGTCGTGCTTTCCCCCGGCCCCAGGAATACCTTCGCGAACCCCTTCAGCTCCTTGACCGGCCGGGTGACGGAGCTGACGCGGTCGCGCACGTACAGTTGCACGACCTCGTGGCCCGCCCGGCCGCCCGTGTTGGTGACCTCGGCCAGCGCGCGGGTGGTGCCGGTGCGCGGGATGACGGTCTCCGTAAGCCGCACCCGATCCACGGCGAACGTGGTGTAGCTCAGCCCGAAGCCGAACGCCCACAGCGGCGTCACGTCGTCGAACAGATAGCCGCGCCGCGCCGACGGCTTGTAGTTGTAGAACGCCGGCAGGTGGCCGGCCGACCGCGGGACCGTCATCGGCAGCTTGCCGCCCGGATTGACGGCGCCGAACAGGACATCCGCCACCGCCGTGCCGCCCTCCTGGCCGAGATACCAGCACTCGAGGATGGCAGGCGCGTGCCCGGCGAGCCAGCGGATGGAGGCGGGCCGCCCGTTGAAGAGACAGACCACCACCGGCTTGCCGGTGGCCACGAGCGCCTCCGCCAGCTCTTGCTGGCGGCCGACCAGGTCGAGGCTCGCGCGGTCACCGAGGTGCTGCTTGGACCACCCCTCGCGGGAGGTCTGCTCGTTGTCGCCGATGACCAGCACGATCACGTCGGCGCCCGCCGCCACGGTGACCGCTTCGGCGATCTGCCGCCGATCCTCCTCCGGATCGCTCGGCACCACCCGGTCCTCGGTCCAGGAGCCGCCGATCGTGATCCTGCATCCTTCGCTGTAACGCACCGCCACCCGGTCACCCACCGCCGCCTTGATCCCCTCCAGCACGGTGACGACCTGCTTGGGCACCCCGCTGTAGCCGCCGAGCATCCGCCGGTCCGCGTTGGGGCCGATGACCGCGATGGAACGGAGCCGCGCGGCGTCGAGGGGCAGGAGAGCGCCGTCGTTTTTCAGCAGCGTGATGGTCTCCCGGGCGGCCTGGAGGGCGAGCCGGCGGTGCGCGTCGCACCCCACCACCCGCTCGGCCTCGTCGGGGTCCACGTACGGATCGTCGAACAGCCCCAAGCGGAACTTGGCGTGCAGCATCGGCGCGACCAGCTCGTCGAGCCGGGACTCCCGGAGCGTCTCCTCCCGCACCAGCTCCACCAGGTGGCGGTAGCAGTCGGGCTCGGGCAGCTCGATGTTCACCCCGGCGCGGACGGCCAGGGCCGCCGCCTCCTTCTTGTCGGCGGCGACGTAGTGGCCGTGGGTCTCGGGACGCTCCGCCAACTCCCAGATGGCGTAGTAATCCGAGACCGTGAAGCCGGCAAAGCCCCACTCGCCGCGCAGCACGTCCGTCAGCAGCCAGCGGTTCGCGTGCGAGGGAACGCCGTCCACCTCGTTGTACGACGGCATGACGCTGAGCGCGCCGCCGCGGGTGACGGCAGCGCGGAACGGCACCAGCACGACGTCGCGGAGCGTGTGGGGTGACAGCTCGGCGGGGGCGCAGTTGAGTCCGGACTCGGGCGCCCCGTGCGCGGCGAAGTGCTTGAGCGTCGCGATCACGCAGGTGCGGTCCCGGAAGGTCGCGTCGCCCTGGAAACCGCGCACCGCGGCGATCCCCATGCGGGAGACGAGGTAGGGGTCCTCGCCGAAGGTCTCCTCGACGCGGCCCCAGCGGGGATCGCGCGCCACGTCCACCACCGGCGTCAGCGCCTGGTGCGTCCCCCGCACCCGCGCCTCCAGCGCGGCCATCGCGTACAGGGACTCGACCAGCTCCGGGTTGAACGTCGCCGCCAGCCCGATGGGCTGGCAGAAGCTGGTGGCGTCCCGGGCCGCGTGTCCGTGCAGGCACTCCTCGTGGAAGATGACGGGAATGCCGAGCCGGCTGTGCTCGAGGAAGAAGCGCTGGATCGCGTTGGTCAGCTCGGCGTTGCGGCGGGGGCTGAGCCCCGGCGGCCCGCCCGCGTCGCTGGGGCGCCCCACCTGCCCGAGGCCGTGGCCGTCGGCGAAGGCCGCCGACGCCTTCGCGGGATCGAAGGTCCCCGCGCCGTCCACCAGCATCTCGGCCTTGCCGTTCCAGATGCAGACCATCTGCGCCGCCTTCTCCTCCAGTGTCATGCGCGCGAGGAGATCGCGGACCCGCTCGTCGAGGGAGGCGGCGCGGTTCCGGTACGGTGGGGCTGCCGCGGACGCGGGGCCCAAACGCTCCGGCTGCGACGACTTCGCCGCAGCCGGAGGTTTCTTCTTGCGCTCAGTCACCTGTCAGCCGGTGGCTGGCGGGTGGGTGGGGGGGCCCGAAACTCAGTACCCCGGGTTCTGCGGGAACGCCTGCACGCCGCCCGCCGTCAGGTCGATCTGGTTCTGCGGGATCGGCCGCAGGTGATGCTTGGCCTCGTTGAAGAAACCGGGGGCGCCGGGATTGAAGTTCACCGTCGACGCCTGCCGGTTGAAGTCCACGACGCGGTGCCAGAGGCCCGTGCGGGCGAGGTCGAGCCACCTCGTGTACTCGCCGTACGTCTCGCGGGCGCGCTCGTCCATGATGTACTCGAGGTCGATCGTGGCCGGCATATGCGTGCCGTCGATGATCATGGCCTTGTTGGTCGCTCCGACCGCGGCGCGCTGGCGCAACGCCTGGAGATAGGGCAACGCGGCGGCCGCGTTGGTGCAGGCGGTGCCGGCCTGACCGCCGGGGGCGGCGCAGGCCGCCTCCGCGGCGGTGAGATACGTCATGCCGAGGCGCTGCACGATGACGTCGCGGCCGCCGTCCGTGTTGTTGAAGTCGGGCCGCTGCTCGTCCTGCCACTTCTTCATCGTCGGGAATCGGAAGATGTCGTACTGCCCGATCGTTGTCTGGTTGGGACACGGCTCCGCGGTACATGGCTCGTAGATGGCGTACTTCCGGGCCTGGCGGGACGTCTGTGAGCATCCGGTAGCGGTGCAGGTAGCCGCGCCGTCGAGGATGTAGCCGGGCTGGAAGATCGCCGTGTCCCCGGTGGCGAACGCCACCCCGCTGGTGCAGTTGGTGCCGAACGTCGGCAGCCCGCCGCCGGTGCAGGTGCCCGCGGTGTAGCCGTTCATCCGGCTGGCGGCCGCCGAGCTGAAGCAAGCGCCCGTGTTGGCCGCGTTGGCGTACCACACGCTCTGGAAGGTGCCGTCGTACCGCGTGTCCAGCACCGTCGCGTGCGTGGAGTCCGTCCAGCGCTGCCACAGGTTGCGGGCGAACAGGGTGGGCCGGACGCGGCGGAAGCCGCGGCCGTTGTTGCAGTCGCGCGTCATGCCCTGGCGGTCGTCATAGAACGACAGCGGTTGCACGAAGTTGGTGTTGCCGAAGTTCGGGGTGTACTGGCCCGCCACGGCCGAGTACTGCACGGAGAAGATGATCTCCGCGTTGTTCTCGTTGGTGGGGAGGTTGCAGTACGACCCGGGCCCCCGGGCGCCCATCGGCGCGCAGAAGATGTCGGTGTAGTTCGGCAGGAGCGAGTAAGAGCCGCTCAGACCGAGGCCGCCGCCGACGCCCGCCGGGATGACGGAATCAGCTTCGGCCTTCGCGGAGGCGAAGTCGGTCGCCGCCGTCGCGCCCGCCTCGCGCAGGAAGGTCGCGCCGCTCAGGTAGAAGGAGGGGTTGGCGAACTCGTACGCGAACGCGCCGTTGGGAGTGTGGTAGGCCCGCGTGAGCAGGACCCTGGCCAGCATATCCCGGGCCGCGGCCTTCGTCGCCCGGCCGAACTGGCCCTGCGTGAGCGGGAGGTCCGTGATCGCGTCCCTCAGGTCCTGGACGATCTGGAGGTAGATCGAGTCCACCGGCGTCCGGTGCGCCAAGTTGCTGGCGCCCTGGCTCTCCGTGGTGCTGAGCGGCACCGGCCCGAAGATCTGGACCAGATAGAAGTAGCTCAGCGCCCGGATGAACTTCGCCTCGGCGATGCGCGACGCCTTCGTGGCGGGGGCCATGTCGGTCACGGCCGGCGCCCGGCCGATCACCGCGTTGGACGCGTTGATGTTGCGGAAGAAGGGGTTCCACGTGTTCTGATAGTGGCCGTCGGCGGCATTCAGGCCGCCGGCGTACGTGTTCTCGTAGATGTAGCTGCCCTGGTCGCCGTTGGACTCGATGTCCGTGCCGAACTCGGTCACGGCAAAAGACTGCTCAAGTCCGAAGAATCCCCGCAGCTGGGCGTAGTCGCCCTGCAGGGCGGCCTCCAGGCCCGCCGCCGACGCGAAGTACTGGGTGGTGACGGATCCGACCAGCTTCTCGTTGAGATCCACACAGGCCGTGAGCCCCGCGAGAGCCAGTCCCAAGACGATGTATGTCGGCTTCTTCATTGTCAGCCTCGGTTCAGGTGGTCTCGCTCTAGAAGCCCAGGGTCGCGCCGATGAGCAGCGTCTTGTAGGACGGTGGACCCGAAGCGCTTCCGTTCTCGGGATCGTAGCCCTTGTAGTTCGTGAACACGAACGGATCCTGCGCCTGGGCGTAGATCCGCACGGAGCTGAACCGGAAGTGCCGCGTGAGGCTGGCGGGCAGGTTGTAGCCCACGGTGATGTTGCGCATCCGCCAGTGCGTCCCGATCCGGTAGCCCGGGGCGAAGTAGTTGAGGTCGTTGTACAGTGGGTTCTCGCGGCCCGCGCTGGGGGCCCAGGTCTGGTTGCAGCCCGGAATGGCCGCCAGCTGCGCCGCGGTCTCGCCCGCCACCGGGTCGTACACGTTCGGGTTCGAGCCGCCGTCGCACTTCTCCGGCGTCCAGTACTGGACGTCGAGGTTGTTGAAGCGCTCGAACAGCTTGGTGGCGAGAATGTTCCCGTCCTGGAACGTGTAGCCGATGCGGCCCTGGAGCAGGAACGACAGATCGAAGGCGCCCCAGCTAAACCGATTGTACACGCTGGCGATCAGCCGCGGGTAGGTGTTGCCGCGAATGGTGCGGTCGAACCCGTCGATCTTGCCGTCGCCGTTGAGGTCCGCGACCCGGATGTCACCGGGCTTCTGGCCGTAGGACCGCGCCAGGGCGGAGTCGGCCAGCTGCCAGATGCCGATCATCTTGAGGTCATAGAACACGTTGCGGAGCGCATCCGTGTTGGTCGTGCCGCCGACGTTGATCGGCTGCCCGATGAACCAGCGGTTGCCGACGTCGTCCCCCACGCCGCCCGCGAGGCTGATGATGTAGTTCTGGTTGTGCGTGAAGCCGAGTTCGGTGGTCCAGCTCGGGCCGCCGCCCGTGCCCTTGATGTTGACGGTGCTGATGCTCAGCTCCCAGCCGGCGTTCCCCGTCTTCCCGATGTTCTGCAGCGTCGACGTGAAGCCGGTCGAGGCCGGCAGCTGCCGCGACAGCAGCAGGTCGTTGGTCTTCTCCCGGTAGACGTCGAACGTGCCGCTGATGCGGTTGTTGAAGAACCCGAAGTCCACGCCGACGTCGAGCTGGGTCGTCTTCTCCCACACCAGGTCGGGGTTCGGGATCGAGCCCGGCAGGTATCCCGCGGCGCTGACGCTCCCGAAGTTGTACAGGGTCCGGGCCAGGCTACCCTCGGTCTGGTACGGATTGATCGAGGAGTTGCCGGTGGTGCCAAAGCTGCCGCGCAGCTTCAGCCCCGAGATGAAGCCGAGCCGCCGCATGAACGACTCATCCCCGATTTGCCAGCCGAGGCCGATCGAGGGGAAGAACGACCACTTGTGCTTCGGAGCCAGGACGCTGGCGCCGTCGTACCGCCCCGTCGCTGTGAGGCTGTAACGGTTCATGAACGTGTAGTTGACGCGGCCCATGTACGAGCGCCCCGTCGAGAGGCTCAGCGTGCTGATCGGCGGCTGGGGCGCGTCGCCCGTGCCGAGGTTGTACCAGAGCTGGTAGTCGTAGGGGAGGTTCTTGGCCGCGGCGGAGTCGGAGCTGAAGCGGTTCTGGAATATGCTGTACAGCAGAGTCGTCTCGATTTTGTGATTCCCCGTCGTGCCGTTCCAGGTCAGCAGATTGTCCAGCGTGTACTGGAAGTTCTCGGCGACGGCCAACCCTGCCTGGGCGTTGCCGATCGCCTGGCCAGTCGACGCCAGGACGTTGGCGCCCTGGAACTGGCCGTCGCTGGTGTGCAAGAGATCCGGGCCGAAGTTCAGCCGGTACGCGAAACCGCGGCCCAGCTGCAGCTCGGCGAAGATCGACCCGAACAGCCGGCTGCGCGTCTGCTGGCGCACAAAGCCCTGCAGCTCGCGCAGCGGGTTCACGCGCAGCGCGTCACTGGTCGGCTTGATGTTCAGCGTGCAGGTGCTGCATTGGGCGGCGACAGGGTTGCCCAGGCTGTCGACGAACGGCAGGCCCAGCGGGTCGTTCGCATCCGCCTCGCCCCACACCGTGCCGCTCCCGCCGATGTTCGCCACCGACCGCGAACCCGTGGCCGTGGCGCCGACCCGGAGCCGGCCGTAGGTGTTCTCGAAGCTCACCGTGCCGGAGTACTGGTTGTAGCCCTGGCCTATCGTGACGCCGTTTTGGTTGAAGTAGGTGGCCGACAGGGAGAGTCGGCTGGTGCCCGAGATCGAGCTGTAGCCGATGCGGTGCTGCTGCTGGTTGCCGGTGCGCAGGACTAGGCGCTGCCAGTCCGTCCCGGTCGAGCAGCCCGGATGCGCCGCCGGATCAAGGATGCAGTTCACCGTGACCAGCTGCTGGGGGTTGAACACGCTCGTGTACGTCGTGTCCCGCCCGGCCAGGCGGGCCGCATCGACCCGCTCCCGGAAGATCTGCGGGCCGTTCATCAAGTCCACGAGCTGCAGGGCGCTCTGGGAGCCGTACTGGACGTCGTACGTGAAGGCCGACGTGCCGCCGACGCCCGGGGCCCCGCGGTTGGTGGTGATCAGGATCACGCCGTTCGCGCCCAATCTCCCATAGGCCGCCGTCGCCGAGGCGTCCTTCAGCACCGAGATGGAGGCGATGAACGCCGGGTTGAAGTCCTCAATGCCCCCCGCGATCGGCACGCCATCCACCACGTACAGCGGCTCGTTCGACGCGGTCATGGATCGCAGCCCACGGATGCGGACGTTCATGGGGGAGCCGGGGCGGTTGCTGGCGCTGACGACGTCCACGCCTGCCGCCCGGGCTTGCAGCATCTGCACCGGGTTGGGCAGCGCGAGGTCCTTGAGGTCCTCCATGTTGATTTCGGCGATCGAGCCCGTGACGTCGCGCCGCTCCTGCTGGCCGTACGCCGTCACGACCACTCCCTCGAGCTGGACCGGAGCCGCCACCAGCTGGAAGTTGAGGGTGGCGGCCTGGTCCGTCACAACGGTGACCGGCTGCGTGAGCGGGGCGTAGCCCAGAAACCGCACCCGGACCTGCCGCGCGCCGGTGGGCACCTGTTCGATCGTGTACACCCCTGAGGCGTTCGTGAAGGCGGTGCGATTGGTGCCCACGACGCCCACGCTCGCGCCCGCGAGCGCGTGGCCGTCCTCGGCGGCAGTCACCGTGCCGGTGACCCGCCCGGTGTTCTGCGCCTTGGCGTTGGCCCCCACGCACAAAGCGGCTAGGACCAGTATCAGATGTCTCATCAATGGACCCTCCCGAAGGACGTCGTGTTGGGAGATGGCGCGCGCGGCGGCTTTCAGCCCGTCGCCGCGGCGCGACCACGGCCCAACCAAGCACAATCCGGATCGCGCCGGTTATCGGGTGATAAGATCACCATACGGGCCACCATACTACGCGCCGTAGGGCGGCTGTCAAGAAACTCCGCTCCCCCCGTCTCCGGGCACCCCGGGGGAATGCCGTCGCGGCAATTCGGGTTTGGACGGGGCGTGGCGCTGACGCTGACGCTCCGGGCGGCGCCCCGACCCCTCACCGGACGCCCAGCAGCAGTTCGGTGGTGAGCTGGTCGAGGCGCTCGTAGGCCTGCCGCTGCACGCGCTCGGGATCGAGCGGGTCGGTGGTCGCGAGGCCTCCGATCTCGCGCGAGGCGCTGAAGCGCACGGGGAGGTGGACCCGGATCCCCTACGGGTGGAGGACGCCAGCGAGCGCGGCGAGAGGTGCTCGGGGAGGCTGTCCCACGCCCACAGCGAGGCCCCGGCGTACCCGCGCTCGACGGTGCGATCCAGGTTGTCCCAGTGGTCGAGCATGTGCAGCCGGATCTTCGTTGCCACCGTGGCGGCCGTCGTGACGCAGTCACCCGAGAGCGTCCCGCTGGCCGTCATCCAGATCGCCGTGAACTGGGCGGTGCCCGCAGCCGTGCCGTTGCCGTACAGGTGCGCCTCGAGGGTCGCCCCTTTCGGGACTGTCAGCTCGATCGAATAGATCCCCTGCGCGCTCAGCCGGGGGTTGGTCACCTTGACGAAGCTCGAGTCAGCGGTGCACGTGGTGACGCACTTGCCGGTGCCCGGGCTGTACAGGACCGAGTCAATGGTGGCGACGCCCGGCAGTCCCTGACCGGCGGCTCGACCACCGGCGCAGCAGCGTTCAGTCCAGCGGCTGCGGTGCACGGAATGTCCATCGCGGAGGCGGAACGATGGGATCGCACGCAAAACCAGGCGGGGGTGAGGCCCTTCGGAGCGCCGCTCCTGCCCGATGGGTCAGTCCTGGCCGGGCATCGGCCTGGGCCCTCATTGTGGGTTCGCTTGTAGCGACCGGTGCGGCAGCCGGCCAAACCACTCTCCCGCACCTGGAAAGGCGTGGCAACGTCACGCAGCTGATCGTGGACGGCAGGCCGTTCCTGGCACTGGCCGGAGAACTGTACAACAACTCCGCCACCAGCCTCGAATACATGCAGCCGGTTTGGCCGCGCCTGAGCACGATGCATCTCAACACGGTGCTCGCGGCCGTGTCCTGGGCGCAGTTTGAACCAGCGGAAGGAAGGTTCGACTACACGGTCGTGGACGGCCTGGTCCGCGACGCCCGCGCCCACAGCCTCCACCTGGTCCTTCTCTGGTTCGGGAGCTGGAAGAACACGTGGTCTAGCTACGCGCCCGACTGGGTGAAGAGGGATTTCGAGAGATTCCCCCGCGCGCAGCTGGCGAACGGATCAGGCACGGAAAGACTCTCGCCCTTCGGCGCGGCCAACCGCGATGCGGACGCTCGCGCTCTTGCAGCTCTCATGCGGCGCATCAGGGAGATCGATGCCGACCAGCATACCGTCATCATGATCCAGGTGGAGAACGAGGTCGGGGTGATCCCGGATGCGCGCGATCACTCGCCGGCGGCGAATGCGGCGTACGAGCAGCCCGTCCCCACGGAGCTGATGAGCTACCTCGGCCAGCGCAAGGAGACACTCGCGCCGGAGCTTCGCGCAATGTGGCAGGCCGCCGGGTTCAAGACGTCCGGGAATTGGGAGACGGTGTTCGGCCCGGGTCCGGAAACCGAAGACCTCTTCATGGCGTGGCATTATGCGCGGTACATCGGCAGAGTTGCGGAAGCTGGCAAAGCTGAATACCCACTGCCGATGTACGCCAACGCGGCGTTGATCCGGCCAAGTTATGCGCCGGGGCAGTACAACAGCGGCGGACCGTTGCCGCACTCCATGGACATCTGGCGCGCCGGGGCCCCGCAACTGGACTTCCTGGCGCCGGACATCTACTTCGAATTCAAAGACTGGTGTGCCAAGTACGACCGCTCCGGCAACCCGCTCTTCATACCGGAGGCGGCCGGCGGCGCCATGGGAGCCGCGAACGTCTTCTATGCCGTCGGACAACACAGCGCCCTCGGGTTCTCGCCGTTCGGGATCGACGGGGGTGCCGGTGCCGACGACGAGCTCGCCCGGAGCTACGACGTGCTGTCGCAGCTGGCCCCGCTGATCCTGGAGAACCAGCCGAGAGGCAGGGTCGCGGGCGTGCTGCTCGAGGACCTCACGCCTTCTCAGAGGATCCGTCTGGGAGACTATACGCTGAGCGTATCCGGAGGCGGCGTCCGAAGGGGAGGACCCGCGGCCGCCCCGTCGGAGACGCCCGCGGCACCGGCGCCGCACGGCATCTTCATCGCGACCGGACCGGATGAGTTCTTCATGGCGGGCAGCGGTTTGACCGTCACGTTCTCGCCGAATACGCCGGGCCCGCCCATCGTGGGACTGGGGACCGTCGAGGAAGGCCGGTTCGCGGATGGCCGGTGGGTACACGGCCGAACACTGGCGGGTGACGACACCGGTCAGGGTAACAACATCTCGCTGCGCGGTGGCCGTGGCCCGGGCATTCTGCGCGTCACCGTGTACCGGTATCGCTGAGTCCTCGTCGGCGACGCGGGGCAGCCCTTCGGCCGCGCGTTCACTGAGGCCTCCGCCGCGCTGCTGGTGGACATCACACACCCCCAGCTCCGCTCAGCGTCCCTCAGTGAACAACCTTCTTGGCCATCACGACTGGGCCTTGGGGCGGCTACGTCAGTCTGGCGCCGGCATGGGCAAGCGAAGGGGCCGAGCCCGCCCGCCGCCGTCATCGAACGCCGAGCAGCAGTTCCATGGTCAGCTGGTCGAGGCGCTCGTAGGCGTAGCCGCGCGCGCGCAGGGCGGCGAGATCAAACCGCTCCGCCTTGAGCGCTGCGGCACGCTGCGGGCTGAAGGCGACGCGGCCGGCGTCGCCGGCGCCCCGCGCGCGCAGCTCGCCCAGGAGCTGCTGGATCTCGGGGTCCCGGTGGAAGTGCTCCGCCTTCTCCTTGAGGATCAGGTAGGTCCGCATGCTGCCGAGGGCGAAGTCCCACACGCCCTCCTCGTCCTCGGTGCGGTAGGCGTGGCTGTCGAAGTGCCGCATCCCCGGCCAGCGGGCATCCTCGAGCAGCTTGACGAGGAAGAACGCCCCCTTGGGGTCGTCGCTCCCGAAGCGCAGGTCCTGGTCGAAGCGGCCCGGCTTCTGGCCGTTGAGGTCGATGTGGAACAGCTTGCCCGCCTCCAGCGCCTGCGCCACACCGTGCGAGACATCGAGCCCCGCCATGGTGTCGTGCGCGACCTCGGGATTCACGCCCACCATCGCCGGATCCGCGAGGGTGTAAATGAACGCGAGCATGTGGCCGATGGTCGGCAGGAAGATGTCGCCC
>Ga0153915_10003884_pt1 | contig 13734 bp, 8 predicted proteins | sample Opewatmetagenome_2_FD_107003 | JGI IMG/M metagenome (GOLD analysis project Ga0153915, IMG submission 107003) | Freshwater wetland microbial communities from Ohio, USA - Open water 3 Core 3 Depth 3 metaG | ecosystem: Environmental > Aquatic > Freshwater > Wetlands | place: USA: Ohio, Lake Erie... | reverse complement strand
GGCCGGGCGGCCCTGCCGGCGTGCTGCTCATCCACGGCTTCACCGCCACCACGGCTGAAGTTCGGCCGTTGGCGCAACGCCTGCATACCCAGGGATATACACTTGCTGGCCCGCTCCTCCCCGGTCACAAGACCAGCCCCAGGGACTTGAACCGCGTCACCTGGCGGGACTGGGTCAACACGGCCGAGAACGCCTACCAGGAACTCCGCGCTCAATGCCAGACGGTTGTTGCCGGAGGCGAATCGACTGGCGGATTGCTGGCGCTGTACCTGGCGGCGCAGCACCCCGAGATCGCTGCCGCCGGGCTTGACGGCATCGCCTTCCCGCTTGCGGCAGCTGGGCAGGCCGTACGGCGCGTGGGGGCGGCCGACGTCGAATGGTCTGGCTTCAGCGGCGGGTTCATGAGCGGCCAGTCGTTGCGTGGCGCACCTGGCCGTCAGCCCAAGGTGTTCGCTGACTGGTCGGCCGAGGGTCCGCGAGGCGGCGTTCTCCTCAGCGGCCCGTTGATGTCGGACTCGGCCAGCTTCGTGGCTGGCGTGGAGGCGGCGCAGCTCAGCCGCTCGCTCCCCGCTCCTTGGAGCCGGGACACGCTGGCATCGGCCATCGCCGGGCTGGCTCAGGACTCATCCAGCACGGACCTCGGACCCTACCTGCGAAGCTATCACTCCCGAACCACGCTGGTCTCGGGGTTCGGCAGGTTTGAGTGGCAGATCGCCCCCGCGTACGCGCTCGCCGTCCGCGGCAGCATCGCCTCTGCGACGGTGTCCGACCCCGATCTGGGAGCGGCTCTCGCTCCCAGCCTCGGCTCCAGGCTTCAGGCCAGGGACTTCTCCGGCGAGGCGTGGCTCACGTCTCGGCTGTCGAGCAAGACCGCCCTCGAGCTGCGGTTCAGCGTGGACGGCAGCACGCGCGACTATCGAGCGCCGGCGATCGCGGGGACGACCATCGTGGACGGCGGGCTGTCATTCGGCGCGGACGACGCGCTGCCCGGCCGGTTCCAGCGCACCGACGTGCGGATCAGCGGGACTGGGCATCTCAGCGCGGGGGCGCATCAATTCAAACTGGGGGTCGGGCTCGGATTCGTGACGCACGACCAGACCTATGCCGCGGGCACCAGTGGCCAGTTCGTGTTCGCGGGCGATAGCGAGTTCGTCCAGCAGCGGGGGCTGTTCACCCAGACGGTCGGCCCGCTGCCGGCGACTTCCTTCAGCATGCCGCAGACGGCCGTGTGGCTGCAGGATCTGTGGACCCCGATGCCCGGGCTCGAGGTTCTGCTCGGCTTCCGGTACGACGCCGAGCAATGGCCGCAAAGTGACATCGTCCTCAACCAGCCATGGAAGACGAGCACCGGGCTCTTCAACACCAACATCCCGACCAGCGGCGGCCAGGCCAGCCCGCGGCTGAGTTTCCGCTGGAGTACCGGCGCCTCACGGCCGTGGATTGTGCAGGGCAGCGCAGGGCTGTTCTTCAGTGGCGCCGACCCGGCGCTTATGGGGGAGCTCCTCACCCATGCCGGCGCGACCGAAGCACGCAGGGGGCTCGGCAACCTCGCATCCTGGCCCGCGGTGCCCGATTCGACTGTCGCCCCGGTTACCGGTCAGACTCTCACCCTGCTGAGTCCGAATTTCGTGCCGCCGCGCACCGCGAGGGTCGCGCTCGACGTCAGCCACCCGCTCACGGCCAACACCTCGTTCGACGTTTCCGGGACGTACCGACATACCGACTTTCTTCCCCGACGCACGGATCTGAATCTCCGGCTGGCGCCAGGCGCGAGTGATCAGTTCGGCCGGACGATCTACGGCACGCTGGTCCAGGAAGGCTCGCTGCTGGCGGCCTCGCCGGGCTCGAATTGGCGATTCAGCGGCTTCGATCTCGTATCGGGCATCAATGCCGACGGCTTCTCCAACTACTGGGGTGTGACGATCGCGCTCGAGCGCACGGTGGTGCGCGGGCTCAATCTGCTGGCGAGCTACACGTACTCGCGGACGACCGACAACTGGTTCGGGGCCAGAGGCGGCGGGCCCGACGCGCAGCTCCCGCCGTTTCCTGATGGCCTGAACGGGGTCGACTGGGCCAAGGGAAGGTCGGATTTCGACGTGCCGCACCGCTTGCTGGCGGGCGCGGAGCTCGCTCTCCCGGCCAGGATGGGGGTGCGCCTCGGCGTCCTGTATCAGTACCGGTCGGGCTACCCCTTCACGCCGGGCTTCCGCGACGGCGTGGACGCGAACGCCGACGGCTCGGGGAGCAACGACCCCGCCTTCGTGGACAACAGCATCAAGGGGATGGATGCGCTCCTCGCCCAGTGGGACTGCCTGCGCCCTCAGGTCGGACGCTTCGCCCAGCGCAACTCCTGCCGTACGCCGGGGGTCCAGAGCCTCAGTGCGCGTCTGGCCGTCGGGCTGCTGAGGGTGGGCGACCGCCAGACGGAACTCGTGCTGGACGCGCTCAACCTCGTCCAGTCCGATGTCGGCATCGTGGACCGCGCGCTCTATCTGGTTGACCGGACGCGCAGCATCGCCACGAACGCGCAGACAGGTGCGGTGTCGGTGCCGCTGGTCGTGAACGCCGACTTCGGCAAGCTCCTCGTGCGGCAGACCGGCGCCACGGTGTGGCGCGTGGGCCTGCGGATGAACTACTGAGATGCGGACCACGACCGTCGCGACACGCGCGATCGTGGCGGCGATCCTGGCCGCCGGTTGCTCGAACGCGGGCAAGGATGGGTTCTCCGTGAAGCAGACGGGAACCGTGCAGGGCCGGGTGTCGTTCGACGTGAACGGGTCGGGCGCCTACGAGCAGGGGACGGACACCGGCCTGGCGCAGATCGGTGTCCGCCTCGTCGCCCAGGGCACTCGGGACACGATCGCGCGGGCATCGTCGGGCGCGGCGGGGGCGTACACCCTGAGCGACGTGCCCGTCGGGACCTATGTCCTGGCCGTGGACGCCTCGACGTTCGCCGACACCATCCAGGTCGAGAAGATCGACAGCGCGAGCTTCACGGTGCCGCCCGGCGGCTCGGTGACCATCAACGTCGAGGTGGGCTACCCGCGGGTGTCTGTCCGCGCTGCGCGCACGCTGACCCCGGGCCGCCGGGTCGTCGTGGTGGGCGTGGCGCTGAACGGCAGCTCCACGTTCGCCGACTCGACCGCAGGGTTCGCCGACACGTCAGGCACCATCCTGCTCACCCGGGGCCGTTCCGCGTTCTTGGGCGGGGACAGCCTACGGGTCGTCGCCACCACGGCGCAGCGGGCGGGCCAGCCCACGCTCGACGACGCGACTGTGTTCGCGCTGGGCCAGGGCCGCGCTCCCACGGCAGCGACGTTGACGACGGTGCTGGCCGCGAACGCGGCCAGCGGGACGCGCGACGCGCAGCTCGTGAGCGTTTCGGGCGCCACCATCAGCGACACGGCACGCACCTCGACCAGCTTCGTGCTGACCGTGAGCGACGGCAGTGGCCCCCTGCAGGTGCAGCTCGACCGAACCGCGGACGCCGTGTTCCAGACGACGAACCTGCCGGGGAACTTCCTTCCCGGCAACAAGTTCGACCTGCTTGGGGTGCTGGTGCCGACGGCCACGGGGACCTGGCGGCTGCGGCCTCGCTCGGCGGCCGACCTGACGTTGATCCCGCTGCCGGTCAGTAGCATCGCCGCGGCGCGGGCGCTCGCGCCTGGGCTAACCGTCAGCGTGGTAGGCGTGGTGCTCAACAACTCGACGACGTTCGCCGACACCTCGGTGTTCCTGGCCGACACCTCGGGCGCGATCCGCCTCACGCAGCTGCGTGCAACGGTGGCGACGGGCGATTCGGTCAAGGTCCGGGCCGTCACGTCCAGCCGCGGCGGCCAGCCGACGCTGGACGGCGGCACCACCACCGCGCTCGGACGAGGATTCGTCCCGAGCCCCGCGACGCTGACGACGGCCGTTGCGGCGAGCGCGGCGAGCGGGACGCGCGACGCCCAATTGGTGAGCGTCTCGGGCGCCACCATCAGCGACACGGCGCGCACCTCGACCAGCTTCGTGCTGACCGTCAGCGACGGCAGCGGCTCCCTGCAGGTGCAACTGGACCAGACCGCCGACGCCGCGTTCCAGACGGCGAACCTGCCGGGCAATTACATCCCCGGCAACAAGTTCAATCTGCTGGGGATCCTGGTGCCGACGGGCACGGGGACCTGGCGGCTGCGGCCTCGCTCGGCCGCCGACCTGACGCTCATTCCGTTGCCGGTCATCAGCATCGCTGCCGCGCGGGCGCTGCCCGCGGGGCAGACCGTGCTCGTGGTGGGCGTGGCCCTCAACGGCTCGACCACCTTCGCCGACACCACCGTCTTCCTGGCCGACACGTCGGCCGCGATCCGGCTCACGCAGCTGCGCGCGACCGTGGCGGCCGGCGATTCGCTCAAGATCCGGGCCGTCACGTCCAGCCGGGCCGGACAGCCGACGCTGGATGGCGGGAGTGCAACGACGCTCGGGCGAGGCTTCATCCCGACGCCTCCGACGCTGACGACCGGCACGGCGGCCAGCGCCGCGGGCGGCACCCGCGACGCGCAGTTGGTGAGCGTGCTCGGCGCCGTCATCAGCGACACGTCGCGGACGACGACCAGCTTCCTGTTGACGGTGAACGACGGCAGCGGACCGCTGGTGGTGCAGCTGGACCAGACCGCGGGCTTCGTATCGCCGACGGTGCCGGGCGTCTACGTACCCGGCAACAGGTTCAACCTGCTGGGGGTCCTGGCGCCGACGGGGACGGGGACCTGGCGGCTCAGGCCGCGCTCGCCCGCGGACCTGACGCTGATCCCGCTGCCCGTGATCAGCATCGCCGCGGCGCGCTTGCTCCCCGCGGGGCAGGTCGTCGCCGTGGTCGGCGTCGCGCTCAACGCCTCAACGGCGTTCTCCGACACCACGGTGCACCTCGCCGACACGTCGGCGGCGATCCGCCTGACCCGGCTGAAGGCGACGCTGGTGACGGGCGACTCCGTGAAGATCACCGCCGTCACGACCAGCCGCGCCGGCCAGCCGACGCTGGATGCGGGCACCAGTATCCCGCTCGGCCAGGGCCTCCTGCCGACCGCCCCGACACTCACCACCGCCGCAGCTGCGACCGCGGCGGGCGGGACGGACGACGCGAAACTGGTCGTCATCAACAACGCTACGATCAGCGCGACCGCGACGGCGGTACTGGGCGGCGTGAGCTACTACAGCCTCACGGTGTCGGACGGCAGCGGGCCACTCCAGGTCCTGCTGGATCCCAAGGCCGGCTTCGTGTCGCCGACGATCCCGGGCATCTACCTGCGGGGGTACAAGTTCAACATCATCGGAGTGCTGGTTCCGACCGGAATCGGGTCCTGGATGTTGAAGCCGCGCTCGCCGGCGGACCTGACGCCGCTCCCGTCGGTGATCAGCATCGCCGCCGCGCGGGCGCTGCCGGCGGGACAGACGGTCATCGTGGTGGGCGTGGCGCTCAACGGCTCGGGCACGTTCTCCGACACCACGGTCCATCTCACCGATACGTCGGCCGCCGTCCGGCTCACGCGGCCCCAGGCGACGGTTGCGCCCGGCGACTCGGTCCAGATCACGGCCGTCACGGCGAGCCGAGCCGGCCAGCCGACGCTGGATTCGGTCACCACGAGCCTGTTCAGCGCGGGGCATGTGAACTACGGGCCGACGTTCCTGACCACCGCGACCGCGGCGACCGGGGCGAGCGGGACGCGCGACGCGCAGCTGGCCCAGGTCAGGAACGCGACCATCACGGCGACCGCGACGGTGGTCATCGCCGGCACGAGCTATTACAGCCTGACGGTGTCAGACGGCAGCGGGCCGCTCCAAGCGCTGCTGGACCCGAGGGCCGGTTTCGTCTCGCCGGCGATTCCCGGCATCTACGTGACCGGGAATACGTTCAACATCGTGGGGCTGCTCGTCCCCACGGGCTCGGGATCCTGGATGCTCAAGCCGCGCTCGACGGCGGACTTGACGCTGCCGGTGATCAGCATCCGGGCCGCGCGTGCACTGCCCGCCGGTCGAACCGTCGCCGTGGTCGGCGTGGCGCTCAACAGCTCGGCGACGTTCTCCGACACCACGGTCCACCTCGCCGACACGTCGGGGGCGATCCGCCTCACGCAGCTCAAGGCGACGCTCGCGACACAGGACTCCGTCAAGATCATCGCCTCCACGTCCAGCCGCGCCGGCCAGCCGACGCTGGATCAGGGGACCAGCACCGCGCTCGGCACCGGACTGCTTCCACCCGCCCCGACCCTCACGACCGCCGTGGCGGCGACGGCCCAGAGTGGCACGCGCGACGCCCAGCTGGTCATCGTCAACAACGCAACCATCAACAACGACACCGCGACCGTCGCCGGCATGTACACGTTCACGGTGACGGACGGCAGCGGGAACCTCAAAGTGCAGCTCGACCCGAAGGCGGTGGCGATCCCGCAACCTCCGGCCACCAACCCGTACGTACCGGGGAACAAGTTCAATGTCGTGGGCGTGCTCGTCCCGACGGGGACGGCCGGGGTCTGGATGTTGAAGCCCCGCTCGCCAAGCGACCTGACGAAGCTCTAGCACCGCGCCCGCGGGCTCGCGGAGCCCGCCTCCGCTGTGTTGTCGCGGATCCACGGCTCGGCGCATCGCGATCTACTCGACCACCCGCGCTGCACGGCCCATCCTACGCCTGGCGCGCCATCCTTCTGCGGGAGAACGCGAGAACGCGTCCGCTGAGGCTGTCGCGCTCCGCAGGACTGAGGCAGACGACCCAGAAACCGATCGCGGCGAGGGGTAGCACGAGGCCCACCTGGGCGAAATAGATCGCGAGATGGGTTGCGGGCCAGAAGCGCTCGACGGCGTAGCTCGCGATGGCGAACGGCACCATCGCCACGGTCGGCAGGACGAGCGCGCCGACCCAGAAGGTGCGCAATGGCAGGCCGATCTCCCGCCGCACGAACCACGGCCCCACGATCATCGACATGATCAACCGCGGGATCAGCGTGCCGACCGCGGTGCCGACGACCCCATAGGTGCGCACCAGGAAGATGCTCAGCACGACGTTGACCGCGGCCTCGCCGAAGAAGATCGGGATCATCCTCCGCTGCTTGGCGACCCCCAGAATCGCCGCCGCGGCCACCTGGTATCCGGCTATCGGCCAGAGGGTGAGCGCAAGGATCTGCAGGACGCGACCGGATAGATCCGCATACTGCGGGCCCATCCACAGGCCTATGAACGACGGTCCCCGCAACAGGAAGGTCGCCGCAATCGGGAGCACGACGAAGGCCGTGAGCCGTGAGCCGGTCATGACCGCGTTCTGCATGTCCGTCGGGCTCCCCTTCGCCTGCAGGGCGCTGATCCGCGGCGTCACCGTGTAGGAGATGCCCGATACCACCGACCGGGCGTACTCGTTCAGGTTCGCGGCAATGCCCCAGAACGTGATCATGCTTGCGGGCAGGAGCACGCCGAGCACCAGAGAGCTGCTGGAGACCATCAGGGTGGCGGCCGCGTTCAGCAGCGCCGCGGCGATGCCGTAGGAGAAGATCAGCCGGACCATCTCCCAATCCCAGGCACCCGCGAGGAGCTTCAGCTCCACGTAGAGCCGCCGGCACAGGTAGACGCTGACGCTGCCTCGTAGAGCGGATGCCGCCAGCTGCACCAGGGAGAGGGCGATGAGGCCGTAGCCGGCCTTGAGCACGACCACGATCGCGACTGCCCGCAGCGCGCCGACCAGGACTTCGAGCCCGTTGGCGAGGTCGAATCGCTCCAGGCCGATCAGGATACCGCCGTACAGGCCGCCCACCAGCGTCACGGCCATGGTGAGCCCGCCGAGCACGGCGATGATCTGCGCGATCCGCACGTACTCGGGAGGCACCTTGAACAGGGTCGTGCCGAGGAGCACCGCCATCCCCACCGAAAGGAGGATGGACAGCGCGCCCGCCAGCCCGAAGATCCGCAGACCCGCAGTGTAGAGCCGACTGGCGGTTTCGTGCTCTCCGCTGGCATGGTAGCGGGCGATGTACCGGGAGACGGCGGACCGCACACCCAGGTCCAAGAGGCCGAGGTTCCCCACCAGGGATGTCAACAGCACCCATACGCCGTAGCGCGAATCCCCGAGCGAACGAACGATGAACGGCGACAGCACGAAGCTGACCACCGCCGTGAACGCGAACGCTCCCCAGTTGCTGAGGATGTTGCGGGCGAGCCCGGGCGACCGCTCACCGCTGCTCTTCATGCACGCCGCCTCGCACGATCAAGTTGGGCCCGCTCTTTCCCACAGCCCTGCCCGACTCACCGCGTTCCCGCGGTCGCACGCGCCACCGCCGGCCCCAGGGATGCGATCCGCCGGCCGGCGAACTGCCTACGCCTTGATCGTGCGGAACGGCTGGCGCCGTGGGCGCCCCCGCCTCCCCTGGCGGCGCGGCTGCATGCCGCCCCGAGGCGTGCCTCTGCCCTGTTGCCTGTCCGGGCCGCCGGCGGCGGCTACGTGGGCTTCTTATCCGCAGACGGAATCCGTCTTCCGGCGTCAGATCTGGCTGAAGCGCGGGTGATCGACTCCCGATGCTCGGGGGCACCGATCATCGCAGCTTGGAGCGCACATACGGGAGTAGCTGGGTGGTGAGATCTCGACTGTCCCAGCTCGCTCTTCTCAGCAGGTGTCCGTAAGCCCGCAACTTGGATCCGAACGGAATCGGTGACCGGCGCACTGCGGCGAAGAACCCCAGGTGGCGCGGCCACGCAAGCGACCCCATGCGCTTCACACCGGCGGCAAGATATCGCTCGACCTGGTGCTTCTCGTCATGTTTCCAGCTCCCGGACTTGGGATGGAACCTGCGATAGAAAAGCCGTTCGGGTAGCTCGTAGAACTTCCCGTACAGGCTCAGCTCGGCGAGCAGATTGATGTCGGAGCCGGGGTGCTTGCCGAGCAGGTGGGTCTGGCGCAGCAGCGAGGTTCTGATCACCCCGAGGTGCTGGTGCGCGAGCCCGATGACCGAGATCAAGGTCAGGAACCGCTCCACCGGGTCCTCCTGGACCAGATGGAGGCGGTCCTCATAGGGTTGTGGGTTGAGCCCCTCCGCATCCACGATGTAGGTCTTCGGGTAGCAGAGCGCGATGGTCTCGTCGCGCTCCATCACACTCATCGCGTGTTCGAGAAAGGTCGGTTCCCAGAAATCGTCCGCGGTTGACCACTTGAGATACTTCGTGGTCGTGAGACTGAACACCCGGTTGAAGTTGCTCGGATTGCCGATGTTCATGTCGTTGCGGAAGTACTTCACCCGCGCATCGGACTCCGCGTACTGCTGGCAGATGCGTTGGGTGCCGTCAGTGGACGCATTGTCGCTGATGATCAGCACAAAGTCCGCGTACGTCTGCGCCAGCAGGGAATCCATCGATTGAGGCAGATGCTTCTCGGAGTCGTACACCGGCAGCCCGATTGTCACCAGCGGAGTTTCGGTCACGGCGTCACCACTGCCCCTTCGTAAGTGGTCTCAGTGCACGCGTAGTCTGCCGCGCGCGTGTTCGCCCGTCAACGGCGGGCTACCTGTGCCGGTGGATCGCTTGGCGCGCGTGGGGAAGGCACCCGTGAAGGTGGCGGGATCGGCGGACGCGAGGATCGTCGAGGGATCCGTTGATTGCGACTCCAAGTCCCGTATCAGCGGCGCCAGGCTGTTGCGTTCCCGCAACTGACACCCGATCCGGAGCGGGCCCCGCTCGGCACCCCGAGACATAGCCCGTTGACTCTGGCCAACTTAGGTTTCAGCTCATCTGCAGCCAGAGGGATGCGCGTTTCTTGCGTCAGGGAAAGGACCGGACGCTCCGGGTCACACCCCAGGCGGCGACACCTTGACGGAGTGAAGGACAACCCTCGTGCGTTTCACTGAGTGCGCCGTGCCCGGCGCGTGGAGCGTCGATCCGACACCGCACAGCGACGATCGCGGCCGGTTCATGCGCGCGTGGTGCGCGAACGAGTTCGCCGCGCACGGGATTCAGTTCGTGCCGGTCCAGGCGAACATGGGAGCCAGTCGGCGCGCAGGGACGCTGCGGGGCCTGCACTACCAGGTGTCGCCCCACCAGGAGGCCAAGCTGGTACGCTGCACGCGGGGAAGCGTGTTCGACGTGCTGGTCGATCTGCGCCCCGGCTCGGCGACGTTTGGTCGCTGGTATGGAACCGAGCTGACCGCCGAGAACGGGCGCATGCTCTACGTTCCCCCCATGTGCGCCCACGGGTATCAGACCCTCGAGGACGAGAGCGAGATTTACTATCTGACCTCCGCGTTCTACGCGCCAGACTCGGTCCGCGGGTTGCGGTTTGACGATCCGACGGTGGCCATACGCTGGCCACTGCCTCCGGCCACGGTGTCGGACCAGGACCGCCGCTGGCCCCATCTCGAGCACGAGGAGCACCGCTCCCCATGAGCGTTGACACTGCACTGCAGCGAAGAGAGCGCGAGGGACGGCCCATCCGGGTCGCCATGATCGGCGCCGGCGCCACGGGTCGGGCCATCGCTCTGCAACTTGGCACCCCGGTGCCGGGAATCCGCCTGGCCGGCATCGCCAACCGGACGCTTGGCCACGCCGAACGGGCGCTTCGTGAAGCTGGCATCATGGAGTGGCGCTCCGCCGACACGGCCGCCCGCGTGGAAGAGGGCGTTCGGCGCGGGACGCCGGTCCTCACGGAGGACCCGGCCTTGCTGGTCCGGTGCCCCGCGATCGACATCGTGGTCGAGGTGACCGGGACCGTGGACTTCGCGGCCGGCATCGTCCTGGACGCCATCGCGCACCACAAACACACCGTCATCGTCAACGCCGAGCTCGACTCCACGCTCGGACCGATCCTGAAGGCCAAGGCCGACGAGGCGGGCGTGATCCTGACGAACACCGATGGCGACGAGCCCGGGGTAGCGATGACGCTGCTCCGCTATCTCCGATCGCTCGGGCTGCGCCCGGTGGCAGCCGGCAACATCAAGGGGATGGTGGACTACTATCGGAACCCCGATACGCAGCGCGCGTTCGCGGCAAAGCACGATCAGGACGTACGCAAAGTCACGTCGTTCGCCGACGCGACCAAGCTCTCCATGGAAACGACCGTGCTGGCCAACGCCGCGGGCTTCCGGGTCGGCCGACGGGGGATGTACGGCCCCGCCTGCGCGCACGTGGGCGAAATGGCGAAGCTGCTTCCCGCCGCGGACCTGCTCGCGGGCGGCATCGTGGACTACGCCCTCGGCGCGGCCCCACACACCGGAGCGTTCGTGGTGGTGCACGAGGTGAACCGGCTGAAGCAGATCCAGCTGGCGTACTACAAGATGGGGGACGGGCCGTTCTACGTGTTCTACACGCCATTCCACCTGCCGCACCTCCAGATCGCGTCCACCATCGGCCGGGCAGCCCTGTTTCAGGATCCGACCGTGACGCCGCTTGCCGGACCCCGGTGCGAAGTCGTCGCGATGGCGAAGCGCGATCTAAAGGCCGGCGAGCGGCTCGACGGCATCGGGGGATTCTGCACCTACGGCCTCATCGATAACGCGGCCGACGCGCGGGCAGCTCAGGCCCTGCCGATGGGACTGTCCGAAGGCTGTACGCTCCAGCGTGCCGTCCCGAAGGACAGCGTGCTGACGTTCACCGACGTTCAGCTGCCGTCCGAACGCCCGTGTGACGTGCTGTGGCGGGAACAGCAGCAACGCTGGCCCCGCATCACGTCCCCGCATCCCGTGCCCGTTACCGCCGGAGGGGTAGCCCCATGAAAGTCGTGCTATTCTGCGGGGGCCTCGGCATGCGGCTCCGCGACTACGACGAGAACATCCCGAAGCCCATGGTGACCATCGGGTACCGGCCGATCATGTGGCACTTGATGAAGTTCTATGCCCACTACGGGCACAAGGACTTCGTGCTGTGCCTCGGCTACAAGGCCGACGTGATCAAGCAGTACTTCTTGAACTACAACGAGTGCATGTCGAACGACTTCGTTCTCGCCGAAGGCGGGCACCGCGTCGAGCTGCTGAACAGCGACATTCACGACTGGCGCATCACCTTCGCCGACACCGGCCAGACGTCGCCGATCGGCGACCGCCTCCGCCAGGTGCGTTCGTATCTGGCGGGCGAGGAGATGTTCCTCGCCAACTACACCGATTGTCTTGCGGACCTGGACCTTCCGACCTTCATCGACTACTTCCGCGCGAAGAACAAGGTCGCCGGCTTCGTCACTGTCGCGCCCAACGTCAGCTACCACTATGTGGCGGCTGCCGACGGGATCGTGACCAAGCTCACCGACGTGCGCAGCACCCCGCTTCGCGTCAACGGGGGGTTCTTCATTTTCCGGCAGGAGATCTTCGACTATCTGCGCGAGGGCGAGGAGCTGGTGGACGGCCCGTTCCATCGGCTGATCGAGCAGAACCAGCTGGTGGCCTACGAGTACGACGGATTCTGGAAGGCGATGGACACCTTCAAGGACAAGCAGCAGCTCGACGAGCTGCTGGCCCGCGGCAACCCTCCCTGGGAGATCTGGCGCCGCAAGGGTCCACGGAATGGCTGACCGCGCGCCTGCCGGGACCTTGGATCGGGCGTTCTGGAAGGGGCGACGGGTCTTCCTCACCGGCCACACCGGCTTCAAGGGCAGCTGGCTGTGTCTGTGGCTCGACGCTCTCGGCGCCGAGGTGACCGGCTACGCCCTCGAGCCGCCGACCCATCCCAGCCTGTTCGAACAGGCGGGCGTCTTGGCGACCGTCCGCTCCATCACCGCCGACATCAGGGACCTCCCCCGCCTGGTCGCGGCGGTCGCAGACTGCCGGCCGGACGTGGTCATCCACATGGCGGCGCAGTCGGTCGTCAAGCGCGGCTACGCGGACCCGGTCGAGACGTACTCCAGCAACGTGATGGGCACCGTACACCTCTTCGAGGCCGTCCGGCACCTTGGCACCAGGTGCAGCGTCGTGAACATCACCAGCGACAAATGCTATGCACACCGGACGTCCGGCGGGGGGTACCGGGAGGACGAGCCGATGGGGGGGCCCGATCCCTATTCGAACTCCAAGGGGTGCGCCGAGCTCGTCACGACCGCCTACCGTCACTCGTTCTTTCCGCCGGATGGCCATGGCCCTGCCGTGGCGAGCGCGCGAGCCGGCAACGCGATCGGGGGCGGCGACTGGACTCCGGACCAGCTCATCCCTGATCTGGTCCGCGCCTTCGCGGAAGCGCGGCCCTGCCAGATCCGGAGCCCGGACGCGATTCGGCCCTGGCAGTTCGTACTCGAGCCGCTCCGCGGCTACCTTATGCTCGCGGAGGCGCTCGCAAAGCAGGGGCAGGCCTTCGCGTCCGGCTGGAACTTCGGGCCCGCGGACACCGACGCCAAGCCCGTCTCGTGGATCGCCGACCGCCTGGTGCGGGCATGGGGCGGCACGGCCTCCTGGGCGCGGGATCGAGCAGCGCACCCCCCGGAAGCTTCGGTCCTCAGACTCGACGCGGCCAAGGCCGCGGAGCGGTTGGGGTGGCGCCCTGCCTTGTCGCTCGAGCAGGCGCTGGACTGGTGTGTGGAATGGTACCGGGGCTGGGATCGCGGAGACGATGTGGGTCGCCTGACCAGGTCCCAGATCGACCGGTACGAGCGCCTGGTTGCCACTTGAGGCCAAGAGCAGGAGGACCATCCGTGGCGAACATTGCGGTGCTGGGAACCGGCATGGGGGGATGCGGTGCCGCGTACCAGCTGCACGCTGAAGGTCTTCAGCCGATCATGTACGACAAGAACCCGTTCACCGGCGGGCACACCGCGTC
>Ga0153915_10003883_pt1 | contig 13736 bp, 7 predicted proteins | sample Opewatmetagenome_2_FD_107003 | JGI IMG/M metagenome (GOLD analysis project Ga0153915, IMG submission 107003) | Freshwater wetland microbial communities from Ohio, USA - Open water 3 Core 3 Depth 3 metaG | ecosystem: Environmental > Aquatic > Freshwater > Wetlands | place: USA: Ohio, Lake Erie... | reverse complement strand
CTTAAATGTATCAGCTGCATGGGGTCGAACTTTGAAACATTATCGATCAGGAGATCTTCTGCCGCTTCCAGTTCATCCTCCATAGTGTCAAAGGAATAATATTTCTCATCAACCAGAAAATCAAGGACTTTGTGCATCACGTAAGCTGGACCATTTCTGGCACTGCCGGTATCACTAATCACAATTTCTTCAATGTTTCGCAAAGGCTTCCGGTCATTTGAGTTGTGTCCGCTGACTGTGATCAGAAAGTTACCGCCAATGAAAAGGTTTATCTCATCGGTGTAAAGCATCTTATCCGTGTAACAAAATGAATTAAAAAGTATAAAAGTGTTATTCTGGAAATGCTCAATTTTTGGAACCTGTTTCTCATCAAAACAGTCTTCAACCGATAACGGATGAATGCCGATCAGGTCAATCAGCACACTGAGATCCTGCTTTTCGGGCTTATAGTAATTCAGCCATATAAATCCTCCTTCCCTTAATGCAGTAACCGCATCCTCCACAGTTTCAACGCTGTAATACAGGCCTGTGGCAGAGAAATGATAAAATTTGGATGATGACATGATTTTTTGCCTTTTCTACTGAAAATTGAATATCAGGTTTGCAGTCAAATTAGCCAACCCCAAAATACAATAAAAAGTTAGAAGTGCCTAGAGTTTGGAGTGCCTAAAGTTATAAACCAATTCACTTATCTCATCTTACTGTATGTCACGAACTCAAGGCACTCCAGGCACTTTAGGCATTCCAGGCACTTCTATAATTCTGAACATAAGCTTTATTTTAATGTTAATATTTTAATCCACAGTAATTAAGACTATGAATAATGCTATATATGATTTTAAAGAACCGAAAAACGAGCCGGTCTTATCTTATGCTCCCGGAAGTCCGGAACGGAAACTAATTGAAGAGGAGCTTAAAGCACAAAGCAATAAGATAATAGACATTCCTTTGATTATCGGAGGAAAACTGGTAAGAACAAATAAAACCGGAAAAATAGTCAAGCCGACCGACCATAAGCATATCCTGGCAACTTATCATATAGCCGGAGAAAAGGAGGTTTCGCTGGCAATTGAAGCTGCCATGAATGCCAAATGTGAATGGATGTCCCTTTCCTGGATGGACAGGGCTGCAATATTGATCAAAGCGGCTGAACTGATATCCGGGAAATACAGATATCTTTTGAATGCCGCCACAATGCTGGGCCAGGGTAAAAATGTTTACCAGGCTGAAATTGATTCTGCCTGCGAAGTGATCGACTATCTCAGATTCAACTCATATTTTGCTTCCCTCGTCTACAGGGAACAGCCATCTTCCGGCAGTCAAAGCATTAACCGGATCGAATACCGTCCACTTGAAGGATTTGTATATGCTGTTTCACCTTTCAATTTTACAGCAATTGCTTCAAACCTTGGCACCAGCGTTGCCCTGATGGGAAATACAGCCATCTGGAAACCTGCCTCAGCATCACTGCTTTCAAGCTATTATTTCATGACGGTTTTAAAGGAAGCCGGATTGCCTGATGGAGTAATCAACTTTATTCCCGGTTCAGGATCGTATATAAGCAATATAGTACTGAAACATAAAGATCTAGGGGGAATTCATTTTACAGGATCCAATGTTACTTTTCATTCTCTCTGGAAGCAGGTCACAGATAATCTGGCCAACTACAGATCTTATCCCAGGCTGGTCGGGGAAACAGGGGGGAAGGGATTTATCTTTGCCCATAATTCTGCTGATCACCTTGAACTTGCAGTTGGAATAGCACGCGGGGCTTTTGAGTACCAGGGACAAAAATGTTCGGCTGCTACACGGGCTTACATCCCGAAATCCCTATGGCCTGAAACTAAGAAATCTTTGTTAAAGATAACCTCTGAAATGCGCATAGGTGATGTGACCGACTTTAAAAATCTGATAAATGCCGTGATTGATGAAACCGCATTCAACAATATTATGAACTACATAAATAAGGCAAAATCCTCATCTGATGCTGTTATAATTGCAGGCGGCAAAGGAGACAAAACAGAGGGATATTTTATCGAACCGACCGTTATTGTAACCACTGATCCGCATTTTATCACAATGGAAGAAGAAATATTCGGCCCGGTCATGACTATTTATGTTTACGATGATGACCGGTTTGAAGAGACTCTTGAAATCTGTGATAAAACTTCTCCGTATGGCCTGACCGGGTCCGTCTTCAGCAAGGATAAATATGCCACAATTAAAGCCTACAGGGCATTGCGATATGCAGCCGGGAATTTCTACATTAATGATAAACCGACAGGAGCAATGGTCGGACAGCAGCCGTTCGGGGGCGCGAGGGCGTCGGGGACAAATGATAAAGCCGGAAGTTATCTTAACCTGATCCGCTGGGTTAGTCCAAGAACCATTAAGGAAACATTTATACCTGCAACAGATTACGGATATCCTTTTATGGATTAGCTGGCATTTTCCAATTAACCAGGGTTCTCAAAGTCGACTTTAAATAGTCACATAGAAGTAAATCGTTTAGTCTTTTCAGTTTTTTAACATTTAAAAGAATAAAATGTCATAAATGCAGTTATTTTTACGCACGTTTTGAAAGGACACGGAAACTATTGTAAATTATCAGGTTGTATAAATGTTTTCTCCGGAACACCTTATTTGGCTTGAACATTGCGTAGTAATTTTCTTCATGACATTTGTCCATGAGGATGCAGCAATACTTGCGGCTGCCTTTTCAACCGTCGAACACCAGCTTCCTGCCTGGATGACGTATATCAGTGTTTATCTGGGTATTGTAGCTGGTGATGTACTTATTTACGGCCTTGGACATTTTGCTCAGAAAAACAGGTGGCTTCGCTCAAAAATCATTGGTCCAAAAGTTGAACGAATCAGGCTCTGGCTCGAGAACCATCTTGTGCGGGTTCTTATTTTATGCCGTGTCACCCCCGGCCTCCTGTTTCCAACTTTTGTTGCCTGCGGATGGTTCAGGATACCATTTGTCCGCTTTGCCACAGTGTCAATTCTTGCCGGAGCGGTTTATTCGTCGGTTGTTCTTACTTTAGTAATCCTTTTCGGCGGTCTCGTGCTGAATCATCTTGGTTACTGGGCCTGGGGCGCACTGGCGCTGATAATAGTGGCATTTGCTGTCAGAAATTCATTTAAGTCGCGCTGGAGCAAAACCACTGAGAAGGCAATGGGCGATCTGCCACCTTCCTTCCTTTCGGTTTTTAAGAAATACATGCCCGCCATGAAACATAAATTTCATGGCATGCCTTCCCTTGAGGATCTCAAAAAAACAGTTTCTTCTGCAGAGCATATACCAAATTCAATCCTGTATATTCCTGTTGGCCTTTATTACATTTACCTTAGCATACGTTACAGGAGCCTGACACTTCCTTCCGCTGCAAATCCTAAAATTGAAACCGGCGGATTTATGGGAGAATCCAAAGCCAGCGTCATGGAAATGGTCGGAGAGGAACAAAAATCCTGGGTGGCTGAATATGTTTCTATGAAAAGGAATGGCGTTCCGGGAGAGAAAGATCTTGAGAATGCAATCGCCCTGATGAAAGAAAAAAAACTGGAATTTCCTATTGTAGCAAAGCCCGATATAGGCTGGAACGGGTATGGGGTGAGATTAGTTGAAGACAATAACCATCTGCTTCAGTATATCTGCGATTTTCCGCATGAAGAAAAGATTGTCCTTCAGCGTCCTGTTCCTTTTGACGGGGAAGCCGGAATTTTCTATGTCAGGATACCAGGAGAACCCATGGGTAAAATATGTTCCATCACATTAAGGTACTTCCCCTTTGTAAGTGGAGACGGCAAATCCACCCTGAGGGAGCTTATTCAAAACGATCAGCGCACAAGGCTAAGAGCAGGATATTACCTTGGCGGTAAATCTGAACATGTAGGGTTTGGAGATAAAGACCTTGAACAGGTTCCGCAGGAAGGAGAACTTATCCGTCTTTCATTCATCGGAAGCCTAAGGGTTGGAGGACTCTACCGCAATGCAAGCCATCTGATAACCCCGGAGCTGACAGACCGCTTTGACCAAATTGCACAAAGTATGCCTGAATTCTATTTCGGACGTTTTGACGTAAGGTTTGAATCAACTGACAAGCTAATGAAGGGAGAAGGTCTTAATATTATAGAAATCAACGGGGCAGGGGCAGAAGCAATTCAGGCATGGGATCCGAATGTTCCGCTAATGAGACTTTACAGCGAATTTTTTAAATCATATAAACTTCTTTTCAGAATCGGGAATCTTAATAGGGCAAGAGGTTTTAAACCAATGACTTTAAGGGCCTTTGTTAAGGCAATCAGGCATCAAAACCGGCTTATTGCACAATATCCACCAGCAGGGTAATCAAATTTTATTAAATTTACCCTGTATTGGTTATTATGATGCGTGAACCCGGGAACAATAAAGCACTCTTCATACTAAATCCGTTTGCAGGTATTCCGCCTGTAAAGTTCATAATATCAAAAGAACTTTCCCGCCGCCGGGATGAACTATCCTATTATAAGTCACTGAGTATAGACGAATCCGGAACACTTATAAAGCAAAACTTTGAAAAATATGATGTGTTTGTTGCCGCAGGGGGTGATGGAACAGTACATACAGTTGCTTCCCAGCTGATAGGCAGTGAGAAGCTCCTTGGAGTTCTCCCGATAGGCTCAGGGAATGGATTTGCGAAAGAACTTGGATTTAAACCCAATATCAGGTCACTTCTTGTTGATATCGAAAAGAAAGAGAGCCTCTACGTTGACACAATAGAAATTAACAACTGCCTTTGCCTTAATGTTGCAGGAATAGGCCTTGACAGCTTTGTTGCTCATTCTTTTAACAAGCTGAAAACACGCGGTTTCTGGTCTTATGTCGGCGTTACGCTGCTTAACTTTTTCAAGCTCCGTCCTTTTCACGTAAAAATCTCGATTCCGGGAAAAGAGGTTATTTCTGAAGATCTTTTTGTCCTGACAATTGCGAATACCAGGCAATTCGGCAATAATGCATTTATTGCTCCTGAGGCTTGTCCAAACGACGGGAAAATGGATATTGTGATGATCAGGCCTTTTCCAAAAATCATGTTCCCGTTTTTTATTTACAGGCTGTTTGCTAAAAAGCTTCACAAATCCAAATACGTCAGATATTTTAAATCCGATGAGGTAATAACCATCAGCACCTGTGAAACCAGGTTTCATGTTGACGGGGAACCGGTCACCTTTTCAGGGGATGTAGTGATAAGAATCAGGAAAAATGCTCTTAAAGTTTTGAAGACAAAATATGTAAAGGAACATGTAACTTCTAACCTGTAATTTTGAAAGCATCCGAAAATGAAAAATCTTTTTACCCTTCTGTTCATTTTGTTCGTTTCTGCCTCTTATGGACAAAATAATAAGATCAGCCTTATTCCTCAACCCGTTGATATTATACAGTCCGGCGGTATTTTCAGGTTATCCGGATCAACAACAATTGGTTATGATTCCCAGGATGCCCGAAAAGTGGCTGAAATGCTTTCTCAAAAGCTTAAACCTCCAACCGGCCTTACCATCAGAACTCAGCAGGGAATAACAGGTTCTATTCAATTCACCCTGAACAAAACATCCATGCCGGTTATCGGAAATGAAGGATACACTCTTTCAGTCACTTCAAAAAATGTGGTAATAGCCGCCAATAAACCGGCAGGATTGTTTTATGGAATGCAAACACTCCTTCAGCTTCTTCCCGATGAAATTGAAGGAAAAAATTCTCTCAGGGCAGACTGGGTAATTCCAACCGTTAAGATCACCGACTATCCCCGCTTCGGCTGGCGGGGAATAATGCTCGATGTTAGCCGTAACTTCTTTTCGAAAGAAGATGTTAAGAAATATATCGACCAGATCTCACGCTTTAAATATAACACTTTCCACATGCATCTGTCTGATGATAACGGATGGCGGGTTGAGATTAAATCCCTGCCAAAGCTTATAGAAACAGGTGCCTGGCGCGTTCCCCGCGGAGGACATTTCGGTCAGAGGGATGATCCTAAACCGGGAGAAAAGGCAACAGATGGCGGTTTTTATACTCAGGATGATATTAAAGAACTGATACAATACGCTCAGGACCGCTTCATCACAATTGTTCCGGAAATTGATATTCCGGGCCACAGCCTGGCTGCCATCGCTGCCTACCCTGAACTAAGCTGCACAAAAAATCCTGACATTAAGGTTAATCCCGGAACGGCTTTTTCAGAATGGTACGGTAACGGTACATTCAGGATGCTGATCGATAACACACTTAATCCTTCAGACGAAAAAGTTTATGTGTTCCTGGACAAAGTTTTTACAGAGCTGGCTTCAATGTTTCCGGGTCAGTATATTCATGTCGGCGGGGATGAATGCTATAAAGGTTACTGGCTTGAAAATGAAGGTTGCCGGGCATTGATGAAAAAACTCAACATCCGGCATGTGGAAGATCTCCAGGGATACTTTATGAACCGTGTCGAACAGATCCTAAAGGCAAAGGGCAAGAAGCTTCTCGGATGGGACGAGATTCTCGAAGGAGGCTTGTCACCCGATGCAACTGTTATGTGCTGGCGGGGAATAAGCGGAGGAATAGAGGCTGCAGAAATGGGGCATAATGTAGTTATGAGCCCAACCGATTTTACTTACCTCGATTACCAGCAGGGTGAGCCTACAATTGAGCCGCCAATTTATTCAGGTCTGCGTCTGAAAAAATGCTACAGCTTCAATCCTGTACCGGAAGGTGTTGATGCAAAATACATTCTCGGCGGACAGGGTAACCTATGGACAGAACAGGTTTCGACCCTGAGGCATGCCGAATACATGACCTGGCCCCGCGGTTGGGCACTCGCTGAAGATTTCTGGTCGCCTGATCAAAAGAAAAACTGGACAAATTTCATACAACGGGTGGAATCCCAGTTTAGACGCAGCGAAATTGCTGTGGTTAATTATTCCCAGGCAATCTATGATCCCATAATTTCAAGCCGAATGCAAAACGGCAAGATTATACTGGAAATGGAAACCGAAGCACCAGATCTGGAAATTTATTATACCACAGATGATTCAATGCCGGATAACTATGCAACAAAGTACTCCGGACCAGTTCAGCTGCCTGAAGGAGGACCTGTTACAATCCGGGTTATCACGTACAGGAACAGTAAGCCAATTGGCCACCTGATCACAGTTACACCTGATGATCTGAAAAACAGATAGGCAATTTGAATACAAATCATAAAATAGTTTCAGGAATGAAATCAAAGAGAATACTTTTACTGAACCAGATAATACTTTTCATTTTATCAATTAGTCTGCAGGCACAGAGCCTGAACCAGATGGAATCGATGAGGGTGACCCTGCCCAATGGATGGCAGCTTACCCCGGCTGGAAAACAAATACGTCTGGGAGATCTGCCGTTGAATATTGCTCTATCGCCCGATCAAAAACTGGCTGCTGTAACCAACAATGGACAAAGCACTCAGACTATTCAACTGATCGATATAAAAGGAGGAATCACAACCGATTCGGTCATCATCGGTAAATCCTGGCTTGGCTTGGTTTTTTCAGGTAATGGCAAGTCATTGTATGCCTCAGGCGGAAATGACAACATTATTATAAGATATGCGGTCATTAAAAAGAAGCTGGTGAACGCAGATACCATAAGGATTGGAAAGCCCTGGCCAGAGAAGATCTCAATAGCAGGAATTGCCCTCGATGAAGCTAAGAACCGGCTTTATACTGTCACAAAGGAAAACAATTCCCTATATGTTATTGATTTAAAATCAAAGAAAATAGTTTCACAGCATCCTCTTGACGGAGAAGGATATACCTGTATTCTGTCACCTGACCGAAATATTCTTTATGTAACATGCTGGGGTTGCGATAAGGTCGTGCTCTTTAATACTGCACAGGAAAAAATAACCGGATCAATTCCTGTGGGCGACAATCCCAATGACATGTGCATTACGCGCAGCGGCCAATTCCTGTTTGTGGCAAATTCAAACGACAATAATGTTTCGGTAATCGACACAAAACAGATGAAGGTCATTGAAACCCTTAATTCTGCACTTTATCCTGATGCCCCGAGCGGATCCACAACCAACGGAGTCGCACTCAGTAAAAATGAAAAGACACTGTATGTAGCCAATGCTGATAACAACTGCCTGGCAGTATTTGATGTCTCAACTCCCGGAAAAAGCAAAGGCAAGGGATTCATACCAACAGCCTGGTATCCCTCCTGCGTAAGAGTTGCCGGGAGTTTAATACTGGTCGCAAATGGAAAAGGACTTACATCCAAGCCAAATCCCTATGGCCCGAATCCATACCGGAGAGGATCGGAAGTTGTTTACCTGCAGGGGGGCAGGGAACAAAAAATAGAAGTTCAGTATATAGGCGGACTGTTTAAAGGCACATTAAGCATAATAAATGCACCTGACGAAAGTCAATTGGGCTTTTATTCACAAGCAGTATATAAAAATACTCCCTATACAAAAGAAAAAGAGCTTATATCTGAAAAGGTACCAGCAGGAAATCCTGTTCCTGATAAAGTCGGAAATCCTTCGCCGATTAAACACATCTTTTACATAATCAAGGAGAACAGGACCTATGATCAGGTATTTGGCGATATGCCTGAAGGTAATGGGGATCCCAATCTGGTTTTGTTCGGCGAGAAAATTTCCCCCAACCATCATGCCATTGCGCGGGAATTTGTCCTCCTTGACAATTTTTATGTTAATGGTGAAGTAAGCGCAGACGGACATAACTGGACAATGGGCGCCTATGCAACAGACTATCTTGAAAAGAACTGGCCTACAAGCTATGGAGATCGAGGTGGCAATTACCCGGGCGAAGGTGGAATTAAAACTGCAAACAACAAAGTTTTTCTCTGGGACCACTGTAAGAAAATGGGTGTTTCATTTCGGACATATGGTGAATTCGTGAATGATGAACACCAGCCGACAATACCAGTCCTGAATGGTCACACCTGCACTTATTACACACCCTGGGTTCAATCGGTCAGGGATACCATCAGGTTCCGTCAATGGAGGCAGGATTTCGATTCACTGCTTGCAATTAATTCTGTACCTCAGCTTAATACAATCAGGTTCATAAATGATCATACTGAAGGTTTAAGCCTGAATAAACCGACTCCTTTCGCGCATGTTGCCGATAATGACCTGGCGCTTGGAATGTTCATGGATCATCTGAGCCATAGTCCTATATGGAAAGAGAGCCTGGTAATTGTTGTCGAGGATGATGCACAGAATGGCCCCGACCATGTTGATGCCCACCGGAGCGTTGCCCTGATTGCCGGAGGTTATGTGAAACAGGGTTTTGTCGATCATACTGCCTACTCAACCACTTCTCTTTTAAGGACGATAGAATTGATACTGGGATTACCTCCAATGAGTCAGTATGATGCTGCAGCAACCCCGTTGTGGAGATGCTTTAATAACACTCCCGATCACCCGCCATATAAGGTAAGGCCGAACAATGTTAATCTTGATGATAAAAACCTGGCGCAGAGTATGTGGCAGCAGATGAGCGAGACGTTTGATTTTACAGCAGAAGACAGGGTTAATGACTTCCTGTTCAATGAGGTTATCTGGCGGGCAGTGAAGGGATTGGATTCTCCGTGTCCCCCGGCAGTAAGGGCTGCGTTTCTGACGACAGAAGAATGACCTGCCTAACGGACTAATTTATGATAACTGAAAATATCTCTTCATTTACCACAGAGTAATACAGAGTTGCACAGAGAAAAACACGGAGTTACCAATTTTATAAAAAAACCGTGTTACTCCGTGCAAAACTCCGTGAACTCCGTGGTTAAATAACCGGGTTTTTTAATTCGGCAAAGTAAAATTAACCGGCACCATGTACCAGACAGGTACAGCCTTTCCATTCTGCATTCCGGGTTTGAAGCCTGACAGCATGCTGACAACCCTTACAGCTTCAGCATCAAGCAAAGGATGAACACCTTTGAGAATTGATAATCCTTCTGTATTGCCTTCTGTATTAACAACAAACCTGATTATAACTTTTCCTTCAATCTTTTCAGCCTTTGCAGCCTCAGGATATTGTGTGTTTTCCGCAAGGAACTTAAGAAGTTCTATTTCTCCGCCAGGATACTTAGGCATTTCTTCAACAACAACGAAAGGCTCTTCCCTCATGATCAGATCAGGCAATTTAAACTTCAATTGAAATCCTGTAGTAAAAGGTTCTTTTGATAAAGGATTCTTTGCCGGTTCCCATCTGGGTGATGATTGTACTACTTTTATAACAGCTTCTCTCAGTACCGGATCAGTTATACCATTTGATTTTACATTACTGATTGTCCCATCCGGTTCAACTGTAAAATTTATCTGGACCCATCCTTCAATCTGTTTTGCCTGAGCTTCAGGCGGGTACTTTACCTGATTTACCACCCAATCCGTAAAACCAGTATATCTCTGACCCTGAAATGTCGGGAAATCTTCGGGATTCCTTCTCCTGAAAGGAACTTTAATACCCAGCTCAGCAGCTCTTTTTAGCGTCATATATTCCATTACCCCGTTCTTCCCTTTTTCTCCATATTTGTCAGTTGCCTCTTTATCTTTCAGGAATTTAACGGATGCGATCTGATTACCGGCTGGCCTGGTTTCAGTTATTAAATCATCTACAACAATAAGCATTTTACTCTCTGCTCCCTGCAATGGGGGCACTTTATAATTTGGATCTTTTTCTAATTTTATACTCATTTCTTTACTAAAATCAGGTTTGAGTGAAAGTGGCCTAAATCCTCTGTAGTGGAATTGAAGTGAAGCATCAGGTTGAATATTTTTTAATTCGAAATGTCCATTAATATCTGTAATCGTTCGTACAATATTCCCTGCTGTTCCAGTGGTGTTTACATCAACTCCCGGCAAACGCTGTCCGTCTTCAGTCAGAACAACTCCATTTACTGTTTTTTGAATAGTCGTCTGAGCCTCTGTATTTGTCTTCTTTGTTGTTATTTCAATAACACCATCCTTGCCCTTATCTCCATATTTATCGGTTGCCGCCTTATCTTTCAAAATATCAATTGAGAGAATTGAATTCGGATCTAACTTATCGAACGTACTCCCGCTGATTATTCCGTCGACTACGATAAGTGCTTTAATCTGGGAACCATCACTACTTCTTAGTTCGATCTTTTCTTGATAATCCGGATCTTTAACAAGTTTAACATAAAGTGACGTGTTTGAGGTTATCAGCGGAGGGAGGATGTATGTTTTATATCCCTTGTATGTAAAAATAAGCGATGAACCATCCGGTACCCTGAGAATTGCAAATTTCCCATTGCCGTCTGTAAGCACCGACATTGCAGAATTTGTTACAATAACATTGACACCGGATAATGGTTTCCCGGCTTCGTTTACCACAACCCCCCTTGCTTCTTTCTGCAAAATTGCAGAAGTTTGGGAATTCCTTGTCATTGCTTCAGAATCAGATATATAGTTATATTCCGGTGTAGCAAATGCATAGAAAATAACTGCAAAAAGAGGCAGTACAAGAAAGATCTTCATCTTCCTGTATGGTGAAGTAATTATTTTTTTCATCATGTCAAATCGTTTTTTATTCAGTGAATAATTGAAAGAGTTTGATAGGCTTATTACCCGTGATTCGAACAGCTGGTTTACCAGTACAGCCTTATAGACTGCCTGATCGGGTATACGCTGCAGAGCCACCTCATCGGCAATATATTCATGGTTTTGTTTTATAAAACGAGTATAGATCCACACAAAAGGATTCATCCACTGAAACAGGCGAAGCAATTCAATAAGGAGCAGATCGAGCCAGTGCTTCTGGTTTATATGAACAAGTTCATGGTTTATGATTACATCCTGTTCTCTTTCATCCATTGCAGGATTGATAAAAACATAATTAAAAAAAGAAAAAGAGCTGGCAAATTCGGGAGCCCTGATTAATCTGGCATGGTTTAGATAGTCGAATTTCGTCTTATTAATAGTTCTTATTAGTATGCCGGTATTCAGGATTGCTTTGAATACGAGAAAAAATATACCTGCTATGTATATCAGAAAAAGAACATACATGAAATTAAACGGACTTTCATTTAACACTGTTTTAGAAGCAGGGACAATCCCGGTATCAGGTGGAATAATGCCCTGGTAGCTCATCTCAGGAGCAGGAATTTCTAACTGGTAATGAAAATCAAAAAGAGGGAAAATAATTGATATCAGGATGCCAGCAATGAGGTAATACCGTTTCAGGTTGAAGAATCTTTCATTCCGCAGAAAAATTAAATAAATAAGGGCAAAACCAGTGAGCCACATCACTGATTTCAACAGGTATAGGGCAAAAGCTTCCATTATTTACTTTTTTTATTCTTTTTCAGTTCTTTTCTGGTATCCTCAAGGAGTTCTTCAAGTTCCCTGACTGAGAGGTCTTTTTCCCTGGCAAAAAATGTAGCAAGGGCCGGAAATGAATTATCGAAATAACCATCAAGAAGTCTGAAAAGCTGGTTTTTAGAGTATTCCCTTTTCGAAACCAGAGGAAAATAAACATAAACATTTCCGTAGGCTTTGTGATCTACAAACTTTTTCTTTTCAAGAACTCTTACCACAGTCGATACTGTGTTCCTGGCAGGCCTGGGATTTTCAAACCGGTCACGGATATCTTTAACCAGACCCTGTTTCATTTCCCATAGTATCTGCATGATTTGTTCCTCTGCTTTTGTAAGCTGTATAACTTTCTTTACTTTCATATTTTTATTTTTGGTTACGGTTTTTACTCTTCTCCCGGTTTGTAATTACAAATATATGACTATTTAACTAGTCATGCAAATATTTTTTAATAAAAATGACTACTTTTTTAGGCCCTAGCAATAAAATCCATAAAATCTGACACTTACAAAATTCATAAATTTTATTAATTTACACCTGTCTTAAAAAGTTACACAGAGGAAATCCTGAGAAGACACAGAGCTACGCAGAGTAAATTCTCAGTGGATCTCTGTGCATTCTCTGTGGAACCCGGTGGAAGTTTTTAAAACAAGGTCGCTTAGAGTATTTTTAAATCACGCAACGGATATTTTTACTAATTTGCAATGGAATAATAATACAAACCACTATGAAAAAGAATATTATTTTATCTCTGGCATTGATTGCCATCACCCTTAACACTTTACCTGTTGCCGGTCAGAAAGTCAACAATCTTTCCAGCGAAGAAAAGAAGGCAGGCTGGATGCTTTTATTCAACGGAAAAGATTTTAAGGGCTGGCGCCAGTGCAATGGAACCGGGATGCCGAAAAACTGGATAATTGAAGAAAACGCTATGAAGGTGTTTACTGCTCCCGATAAAAAACCCGGACAGGGTTCGGACGGCGATATTATTTATGCTGCCAGGAAATTTAAGAATTTTGAGCTGTCAGTCGACTGGAAAACCAGCAAAATGGGTAATTCCGGCATTTTCTATTACGTCCGCGAAGTTCCGGGGAAGCCGATTTACTATGCAGCTCCTGAAGTACAGGTCCTCGACAATGCCGATGCCACTGATAATAAGATTGACAGTCATCTGGCAGGTTCATTATACGACATGCTTCCAGCTGACCCGAAAACAGTCAAGCCTGCTGGCGAATGGAATACCATAGTGATCTCTATCAAGGATGGTAAGGTTACTCATACGCAGAACGGAGTAAAGGTTGTCGAATATACGCTCTGGACACCGGAGTGGGATGCCCTCGTAGCAAACAGCAAATTCAAGACTTTTCCGGG
>Ga0153915_10003882_pt1 | contig 13739 bp, 13 predicted proteins | sample Opewatmetagenome_2_FD_107003 | JGI IMG/M metagenome (GOLD analysis project Ga0153915, IMG submission 107003) | Freshwater wetland microbial communities from Ohio, USA - Open water 3 Core 3 Depth 3 metaG | ecosystem: Environmental > Aquatic > Freshwater > Wetlands | place: USA: Ohio, Lake Erie... | reverse complement strand
CTCCCTCCCGTTACCGCAATCCGATCGGTAAATATATCGTGAAGAGAAATGCGAACTGCATTTCCTGCGGCTTATGCGCCAAGTTATGCCCTTACGGCGTGCATTTGAGATATGATAATTATTCTCAACCCATCCGGCCTCTGGACTATAAATGTATTGGCCCCCAATGTGCGGCTTATGAATTTTATTGCGTCAAGAATTGTCCTCGGCAGGCCCTCTCGATTGGGGTGAACCCAATTTTGGAGACCATCGGTGATTATCGCTGGACAGCGGAGATGATTCTGGCCCACTGGTACATGGCAGAAACCGGCAATTTGCCCTATGTTGATCTTGAATATAGCCTGGGTTATTCCGGTGGTGGATTTGATAAGATCCGGTTCAAGCATCCGGATCCTTCCGCTTATTTGAAGATTCCGGATGAGGAAATAGATACCAGTATTGTCTTAAACAAAAGAGATGACGGCCGGCCCAAGAGAGTCATCTCACATCCTTGCTATGGAGGAGGGATGTCCTTTGGGTCTACGGCCTTGCCGGTATTGGTCGGCCGGGCCAGAGCGGCTGCTAAATTAAACTCGTTTACCTGCACCGGTGAGGGTGGTTATCCGGATGCCTTTCTGCCTTATAGTGAAAATATTATCACTCAAGTGGCTACTGGTTTATTTGGCGTCAGGGAAGAGACTATTTTGCATGCCCCTATCGTTGAATTTAAATATGCCCAGGGGGCGAAACCCGGATTAGGCGGCCATTTGCTGGGTGACAAGGTTACCCCTGAAGTGGCCAAAATTCGTGAAACGGTCGTTGGGAGTTCTCTTTTTTCACCTTTCCCGTTCCATAGCGTCTATTCGGTGGAGGACCATAAGAAGCACCTGGACTGGATCAAAGAGATCAATACCCGGGCTTTAGTCTCGGTAAAAGTGTCTACTCCCACAGATGCGGATATGGTGGCTGTAGGCAGCTATTATGCGGGCGCTAATATCGTGCATTTTGATGGCAGCTACGGTGGTACGGGCGCGGCTCCGGATATCGCCAAGAAAAATATCGCTATGCCAATTGAGTATGCGATTCCTAAAGTCCATCGTTTCCTGATTAACGAAGGAGTACGGGACGAAATCTGCCTGATGGTCAGTGGCGGAGTTAGAAATGCCATGGATGTGGCCAAAGCCATTGCCCTGGGTGCGGATGGCTGCGTCATCGGAACTGCCGATCTGATCGCTCTGGAGTGTGTGCGCTGTGCCAATTGCGAAAGCGGCCGCGGTTGTGCTCGCAGCATTGCCAGCACGGATAAAGAGCTGGGATACCAGATTTCAGAAGAGTATACCGAGCACCGCCTGGTAAACATGTATTCGGCCTGGCGCAAGCAGTGGTGTGAAATCCTGCGTCAGTTCGGCATGAAAAGCATTCGTGAGCTGGTAGGGCGTTCCGATCTCCTGGTCCATATGGACTATCTGGACGAAAATGAACGGCAGCAATATCAACCTACTCCTCAGAAGAAACTCGTATTATAAATTTAAAATTCTAATTTTAAAAGGTTAAACCGATGCGTAATATAAATGAAATGCTGGAAGAGATCACCGCTTCCCGAGCCCAATTGCCGGATAACCGGTCGGAAGATAGAAAGGCGGCTGAGGAGGGCGGCTGCGGTGTAACCGGTTTTATTGCCAATATCCCTATCAGCGGTAAACATATCTTTGAGCCTTCGGTGCAGATGCATAACCGGGGCAACGGCAAGGGCGGCGGCATCGCGGCTGTCGGTCTGGACCCGCAGACGCTGGGGGTTACCCGGGAGGTCCTGGATACTCACTATATGCTTCAGGTAGCCCTGCTGGACCCACAAGTTGAGACTGGAGTCTTTAACGAATTTGTGGAACCGTACCTGGATGTGGAGAAAGCCGGGCTTATCCCGACTGTGGACGATTACCGCGAAATTAAAGGCCTGGAGATCCGGCCTCCGGACGTTATGCGCTACTTTGTGCGTGTGAAGAAAAATGTTCTGGATCGCTTTATCGAAAATAATAACCTGCAAGACCTGGACCCTCGTTACTCAGAAGATGAGTTTATCTATCAAAACTCGGTCCGTTTAAATGAAAAGTATTATGCTTCACTGGGTGAAAAGCAGGCTTTTGTCTTATCCCACGGCCGCAATCTGATGATATTGAAGATTGTGGGCTATGCGGAGTTGGTCGCCAAATATTACCTTCTGGAGAATTTCAAAGCCCATGGCTGGATCGCTCATCAGCGTTATCCTACCAAGGGACGTGTCTGGCATCCTGGCGGCGCTCATCCCTTTATCGGTATGGATGAAGCCCTGGTGCATAATGGCGATTTTGCCAACTATCATTCCATTACTGAGTATCTAAGACAGTATAATATCCGGCAGCAATTCTTGACGGATACCGAAGTCTCGGTGCAGCTGTTCGATCTCTGGAACCGGAATTTTGGCTATCCCCTGGAATTTATTATCGAGGCTATGGCCCCGACTACAGAGCATGATTTTGATAGGCTGCCTCTAGAAAAACAGAAAATCTATCGTCTGATTCAGCAAAATCATGTTCACAGCTCACCGGATGGACCCTGGTTTTTTATTATCGCTCGCAATGATGTTTATAAGAAGCAATTCCAGTTGATTGGTATTACGGATACTGCCATGCTGCGGCCGCAGGTATTTGCCATGCAGGAAGGTGAGATCCAGATTGGCTTAATTTGTTCGGAGAAACAAGCCATCGATGCGACTTTAAAAAGTTTAGCGGCTGAAGACAAGCGCTTTTGCCCTGTGGCTGACCATTACTGGAATGCCCGCGGAGGAAGTTCTACTGATGGCGGCGCTTTTATCTTTACTGTTAAGGACTCTGGTAAGGGTGATGGCTCTTTGTCTCTAAGCTGCACTAATAAGTTTGGGGCGACTGTTAAAGTTGCCGATCAGGCCCCGACCCCAGCTATGTCAATCAATAATAAGCTGCAGAATATCGGGATTTGTTCTGCGGAGATAGAAACCGCCGAGCTCAAGAAATTTGCGGCTGCCAATATCGCCGGATGGACTTATAAAACCTTACAGTCTTTCTGCAAAGAACTGATAGAACACGCTGAAATCAATGATGTCGAACGTTCGAAAGCCATAGAAGTATTGACCTATTTGAATGATGCTCGTTTATCGCCCGGAGATAAGCGCCGGAACTGGACTCTGCAAATCATTAGAGAAAGTTTGATTAAAATCTTTAAGGCTGTACCCAAAATTAAAGAAAATGCGAGCGGACAATATGCTCAGATTGATTGGGGTTCACGCAAGGCTTTGCGTGCCCCTGAACGCCAGGAGGAAATTTTGGTGATCAACGCCAACCAGTTCCCGCCTGAAGGCGACCAGTGTGATGCCCGTTTGATTGTAGCGGCTTATGAGTTAGGCTGGAAGCGTTTCATCGCTTATGGTTATAAAGGTCAGCGTTTCACTGGCTGCGGTTTTTCTAAGGATTCCGATGGAGTACGTATCGATATTTATGATAGCTCCGGTGATTACCTGGCTTCAGGCATCGACGGCATGGAGATTTATGTTCATGGCAATGCCCAGGACCAGGTGGGACAGATTATGAAGCGGGGAAAGCTGGTCATTTACGGCGATGTGGGGCAGACCTTCATGTATGGCGCTAAAGGTGGAGAGGTGTATGTGATGGGGAATGCCGCCGGGCGTCCCTTAATCAATGCGGTTGGCCGTCCGCGTATCGTGATTAACGGTACTTGCCTGGATTATCTAGCAGAATCCTTCATGGCTGGAGACCCACTCAATGGCGGCGGTTTTGTGGTTATGAACGGAATAACCTTTAATCGTGATGGTCAGATTGTTCCTTTGGAATCGCCTTATCCCGGATCCAATTTGTTCTCCTTAGCCTCAGGAGGAGCGATTTATTTGCGGGACCCTCAGCACCAGACCGATCAAGAACAACTCAATGGTGGCGAATTTAAAGACTTAACTGAAAAAGACTGGGAGTTGGTACTGCCCTATCTTCAAGAGAATGAGCGATTATTTGGCATTAAAATCGATGACTTATTGACTGTCAAGGGAGTAAAAAAGACCTATAACCAGGTCTATCGCAAGGTACAGGTAGTGAAGTTGGCGGTATTAGCTGGCAAACAGCCGGTACAGCCTGTGATCAAAGAACCGCCTGAGCCATCTCCTAAATCTTATGCCGGATTAGTTCCTGAAGGTGAAGATGCCGACGAGTAAGAGTTGGCGAAAGTGCAAAAAGGGCTAATATATAGCAAATTAAGATTAAGTCTCCCCACTCTGATAAATTGTGCGTATTAGTCAGACACACTCCTGGAGAGTTTGAATGCAGGAATATTCCGGGCTCTAAGTCGGTTTTTGTTGGCCGACCAGAGAAATCTCGATATTTTTACCACAATGCGGGCAGGTTAAAATAATCGAAGCGGGTTGCTTCATGATGCGTTCAGCCACAGCGGTGAGAACAGAGTCAATGTTATCCAGCCTATCGTCCATAATCTCAACACGCTGCTTTAAGCGCTCAAAATCGGAAGAATCCCGGTTTTGATTGGTTGATTTGAATTCGTTGGCCAAACTGCACTCCTGTGAAAGATACCACTTTCAGATATCTGAAGTATTATAGCAAAGAATCAAGACGAAAATCTAGTGAAGTCAATCTGGTCTGCGAGGTCAGACCAGGATAAAATGAAAGCCCCTTCTCATAATCCAGGAAGGGGCTCAATAAACTGATCATAGATGGCTAAATTATTCAATTGCATTCATTACATTGGCCATTTCGATGGCGGTTAGAGCGGCTTTGGCCCCTTCATTGCCCTGCTTGGTACCGGCCCGCTCAATCGCTTGTTCCAGAGTATCGGCGGTGATTATACCGTAGATCACCGGCAGCCCGGTATTTAGTCCAACCTGGGCAATTCCCTTGGTGACTTCGGAAGCAACATATTCAAAATGAGGTGTGCCGCCGCGAATTACCGCACCCAGGCAAATAATGGCATCATAGTGCTTGGTATTGGCCAATCGCTGGGCTACCAGCGGAATTTCAAAGGAACCGGGAACCCAGGCGACCTCAATATCCTCTTCATTCACACCATGCCTCAGAAGTGCATCCTGAGCGCCTTCCAGCATTTTGTTAGTGATAAAATCATTAAAACGGGCTACTACGATCCCGAATTTTAAACCCTCTCCCAGCAACATTCCTTCAAAGGTTTTGCTAATACTCATTTTCCCCCCTTGATACTCAATTTAAGAAGCGAATATCCGCAACTGTACCCAGCATTATAAGGTTTAGGCTGGGGTACGGTCAACTGTTATGGGTATCGCAGCTATCGGCAATCTTGGATATATCCAGGATATGCCCCATTTTATTTTGCTTTGTTTCCAGATAATGCCGGTTATGCGGATTCGGTGGTACTATTAAGGGTATCGTCTGAACGACCTTTAAACCGTGTCCTTCCAGGCTGATAACCTTTTTGGGATTATTAGTTAACAACCGGATTTCTCGGATTCCCAGGTCCGTCATAATCTGAGCTCCAACTCCATAATCCCTTAGATCCGGAGCGAAGCCTAGAGATACATTGGCTTCTACCGTGTCCAATCCCTGGTCCTGGAGGGCGTAAGCCCGGATTTTATTATGAAAACCAATGCCTCTTCCTTCTTGCCGCATATAGACCAGTACTCCGCGTTTCTCTTCAGCTATGGCTTGCATGGCCCTCGCCAGTTGTTCTCCGCAATCGCAGCGCAGGCTGCCAAAAATATCCCCGGTAGCGCATTCGCTATGAACTCTTACCAGTACAGGCTCTGGAGTGGTAACATCTCCCATTACCAGAGCCAGATGTTCGGCAGTATCTACGTCACTCTTAAAAGCAATTGCGGTAAATTCGCCGTATTTAGTGGGTAGCTTGGCCTCAGCCACGCGGTGGACTAGCTTCTCATGTCGCGAACGGTAGGCAATTAGTTCGGTAACACTGATGATTTTAATGCCGTATTTTTCTCCCATCATTGTCAGTTGAGGTAAACGGGCCATCGTGCCATCGTCATTTAAAATCTCGCAGATGACTCCGGCTGGATATAGTCCGGCCAGCCGGGCCAGGTCGATAATAGCCTCGGTATGTCCGGCTCTCACCAGAACTCCGCCTTCTCTGGCACGCAAGGGAAACATATGACCGGGATAGACTAGATCAGCTGGTTTGGTATTGGGATCGATGATAGTTTTAACGGTTTGAGAGCGATCTGCTGCCGAAATTCCGGTGCTGATTTTATGTTTGGCTTCGACTGAAACGGTGAAAGCTGTCGTGAACCGCGAAGTATTGCGGTCAACCATCAGGGGAATCCCAAGTTCATCCAGACGCTGCCCGGTCACCGGCATACAGATCAATCCGCGACCGTGCATGGCCATAAAGTTAATCGCTTCAGGCGAGACCTTCTCGGCTGCAATTGCCAGGTCGCCCTCATTTTCTCGATCCTCATTATCCACAATAATAATAAATTTACCAGCCTGGATATCCTGAATCGCTTCAGGAATAGTTGCAAGTGCCATAAATGCCTCCAATAATCTAAAAAGACGACTTAAAAACCATTTTCCCGCAAATAATCAGCGGTGACTCGAGATCGTTGAAATTGTGAAAATCGCTGGGCGTATTTGGCCATAATATCGACTTCCAGATTGATCATATCACCAACCTTATGAAACTGTAAGTTGGTATGAGTAAGCGTAAAATTAATGACAGCCACTTGAAAATCTCTGGAGCCCAGCGTGGAAACAGTTAAACTGATACCTTCTACCGCGATGAAGCCTTTTTCGACCAGATATTGCATGATTTCATCCGGCGCCTCAAAACGAAATATTGTGGAGCTGCCTTCCGGGGCTATACCGACTATTTTACCTGTCCCGTCGATATGTCCCTGCACCAGATGGCCCCCTAGTTCTCCACCCAGTTTCATAGCCCGTTCGAGGTTGACCGGATCGCCGGTTTTCAAAGCCCCTAGATTGGTACGCCGGAGAGTTTCCGGACTCAAACCTACTGAGAATAGATCGGTGGTAAAAGAGGTCGCGGTCAGACAGGCTCCATTGACAGCGATGCTGGCTCCCAGCTCTAATCCTTTCAGAATCTGGTCAGCCTCTACAGTCAGTTTATCCGGCTGTATCGCAATAACATGGCCAATCTCCGCTACGATTCCTGTAAACACACCTTACCTCACTACGTATCCGCTGACCATGATATCTTCCCCGATACGCTCTACTTGAATTTGTTTCAACCGGGTACACTGTGCTAAAACATCAGCCCCTTTCCCGGCTACAGCAGGTCGAGCTTCTTCGCCTCCAATAATCATGGGAGCCAGGAAGGCCACTACTTTATCTACCAGTCTGTTATCAAACAATGAGCCTATTAAAATCCCTCCCGCCTCAACCATAATACTGGTGATCTCTTTCTGACCCAAAATTTGGAGCAGGCTTTTTAAATCTATGATTCCATCTTGGGAGGGAAGCTCGATCAGCTCAGCACCAGCATTTTGCAAGGCTTCCCGGGTCGTATCTGCTAAAGCAGTCCCGGTTACCACCAAGGTTTTCCCCGGTTCTTTGAAAATTCGTGACTGAGGCGGCGTACGTCCCAATCCATCGATAATCACTCTTAAGGGTTGTTTATGCGTAATTCCACCTTTGTCGGCTAACCTGACTGTCAGCCTGGGATCATCGGCAATAACCGTATTGGCTCCCGTCATAACCGCATCCGAGATATAGCGCAAATGCTGGACCCGTTTGCGCGCCAGTTCTCCTGTTACCCATTTGGAATCCCCGGTACGCGTCGCGATCTTCCCATCCAGACTCGAAGCAAACTTCACAGTGACAAAGGGCAACCCGGTTGTAATATATTTAATAAATGCTTCATTCAACTCCGTTGCTTCGGCGGCCATTTCACCGACATAAGTCGTAATTCCAGCAGCATGTAGTTCGGCTTGCCCTTTTCCGGAGACTCTAGGATTGGGATCGAAAATTGAAAAATGGACTTCATTGATCCCGGCAGAAATAATCGCCTGTGTGCAGGGTGGAGTCCGTCCCTGATGGCAGTGAGGTTCCAGAGTAACATACATGGAAGATCCCCGGGCACTCTCGCCGGCTTGTTTTAAAGCGACAATCTCCGCATGATCGCCGCCCGGCGGTTGAGTATAACCTTGCCCAACAATTACATCTTGATTGACTATCACAGCTCCTACAGCCGGATTAGGGCTGACCTGTCCCTGAGCTAATTTAGCCAATGATAGCGCTAAAGCCATATAGTCCATATTGACTTAATTCTAGCACCTCCTTTTTAACCACTGCAAATTACTAGGTACCGCCTGAATATTTTCAGATGGCTGCACTTATATCTTTTTTCGTTACTATCCGTTGGAACAGCGTTAAATTATCCCCTAAAAATAATTCTGATTGATTGATCTCTACATTAAATATATGACCCAAAATAATTAACGTAGCTGATTAAATGGGTAGTCTGGAAAATTAGAATATTAAAAGAAGTTAGGGAAAATGATTAGCGAAGCCCTGGAACATACGATTGGCTGATTTGACCGGTGATAGATAATAATATGCGCCAAGAATCGGGAGAAGCTTAAGCCTGGAATGCCACTCCTTCTGCTAAAGCAATGAAGGAAATGAAGGACCCGTGGCTGTCTACTTGGAATGTCCTCAGGGGACAGGGAGGGCAGGAAAGATGAAGTTTATATTGTGAAGTTTATATTGTGAAGTCATCTTATCTCCAGACCACGGGAATACTCAATGATTTCGCATTAATATTCGGTAATGATATCAGGTCTACAGGTAAATAATATGGAGGATAATATGGGAAAAATCAACTTTCATTCAAAAAAATCAATTCTCTTTCTGGTCTTCATTCTTTGTCTATCCCTGATTCTGATTGTGGCAGGCTGCACTTCTACAGCCTCCTCAACCACACCTAAAACAACCACCACTGCCACTGCCGCTCCGTCGACAACTACTGCGACTAAAACTACAGCCACAGTTACTTCTACCGGTACGGTTACTCCCTCGGTTACGGTTAAGAGTGTGACACCCACAGCAACCGCCAGTGCGACTGCTACGACGACTGCCAGTGCTACCGCAACTGCTTCGATCGGAGGAGTTGTCCCTGGAGGGACAACTAGCGCTACGACTACTGTGGCAGCCTCCCTCGGCCCGATGATCCAGAATTATACGGTTAATATTACGGCTGCCAGCGGGACTGCTTCTCCGGCAGCCACTGCTTCCCCAACCGCTTCACCTGCGGCTACGGCTTCCGCTACTGCCAGCGTCAGTTCTGCAGCCACTGCAACCACGGCTGGAGGGTCCAGCGTACATATTTCCCTGAAGATCGCTAACTTCCAACTGGTGGCTCCTTCCGCCACTGCCAGTGCCAGCCCCGCTGCCACTGCGACAGTGGCTCAGAACAGCGGCCACATCGCTTATAGCTTGCAGCCTGAAGGTTCTACCAGCTTTCAGACTCCGGTGCAAATGGCCAGCACGGATTATACCTGGACCAATTTACCGGCTGGAGTCCATACCTATAGGGCGGAATTGGTGAATGCCAGTAATAACCCTCTGGCTACTCCGGTCTATGTCCAGTTTATGATCCGAATTCCTGCAGCCAGCGCTTTGGCAAGCCCGATGATTAAGAGCTACACCGTGGATGTTACAGCCGCAACCGGAACTGCCTCTGCGTCTGCTTCTTCTGCGGCTACGGCATCCGCCGCTGCCAGCGCCAGCCCTGCGGCAACTACAACTGCGGCTGGAGGGTCCAGTGTGAAACTTACATTGAATTTAGCTAACTTCCAGCTGGTTACTCCAACCGCCTCAGCTTCGGCATCAGCGTCTCCTGCGGCTTCGGCAGCAGCATCACCCGCAGCCTCAGCTTCGGCCAGCGCCAGTCCTGCTTCAACCGCCACTGCGGCTCAGAATAGCGGTCATATCGCTTACAGCTTGATGCCTGCAGGTTCTACGAGCTTCCAGACTGCAGTCCAAAGAGCTGATACCACTTATACCTGGAGCAATTTACCGGTTGGAGTCCATACCTATCGAGCCGAACTGGTAAATGCCAGCAACAATCCTCTGGCTACTCCGGTCTATGTCCAGTTCATGATCACCCTTCCCGGCGTCGGGCAAGCTACCTCAGCAGCTACAGCTAGCCCGTCACCTACTGTCACGGCTAGCCCGGTGACTACACCCTAAAATATATATTGGATTTTAACTTGACCAAATATAGTGCGGATGAGAAGATCTATCATCCGCACTATCTCTTTACTTGCTGATAACTAAAGGCTTTTACTAGATAAATCCTTATTATGCAATAAAATTGATATTGGAGGTAGATCATGGCACTATATATCATTCTCAGTAAAGTATCACCAGAATCATTCAGAGATCCCGCAAATTTCAAAGAACTTGCTGCTACAGTCACCGAAAAAATTAAGCGCGACTGTCCTGGAGTAACCTGGAAAGAAAGTTTTTTTACAATGGGCCGTTTTGATATTGTGGATATTGTTGAATCAGAAGATCCTTACCAGGTAGAGAAAGCAGCAATGATTATCAGAGGATACGGGCATTCCATGACGGAAACCATGCCAGCTACTCCCTGGAAAGATTTTCTTAGACGGCTCTGACTTAGGAAACAACAGCAAGGTAGTAAAATGGGCAGGATTCGTATTCTATCCCATAGCCGGGAGCCTTTTTTGAACCGAGCACAGGCTGGAGTACTCCTTTCACAGGAACTGCTGGATTTATCCGGTCGAGGAGCCGTTGTGCTGGGTATTCCGCGAGGTGGACTGCTGGTAGCCCAGGCTCTGGCAGAAAGAATACAGGCAGACCTCGATATTGTATTGTCCAGGAAACTGGGAGTGCCAGGCCAGGAGGAACTCGCTTTTGGCGCTTTGTCTGAGGATGGCGAAATTTTCTTGAATCAGGATGTGATGCAGCAAATATTTATTCCTGGATCTTATATCCAGCAAGAAAAGGAACATCAACAGACCGAGATAGCTCGCCGGAAAAGATTGATTCGAGAAATTCTGACTAAAGTGAACCTGAATCACCGTATTGCCATAGTTACTGATGATGGGGCAGCTACCGGAGCTACCCTGCAGGCGGCTATCTGGACTCTCCGCCGAGAGCAACCTGATAAATTGATTGCCGCTATCCCGGTTGCTTCCGATGAAGCGGTTTCCAGAATCTCTGGTGACGTTGATGAGTTGGTTTGTTTACGCATGCCGGAATATTTTATGGCGGTAGGACAGTTCTATCTTCAATTTGCACAGGTTACTGATGAGCAGGTACTTGAAATCTTGAAGCAGGAACGATCCAGGAAAAAGCTGGATTTACAGACCCATCCTTAGTTTATTGACTGGCAAGAGAGTGAGTCTGAACTCCTGATTATTCATCTCTTAGCCGGGATAAATATTGGGCTCGTTTCAGGCTCTTAACATGGATGGTAAGCCGGATGATTTTTAAAAATATTCACGGTCAGTGGAGGTGGAAATGAACAGGTTAGACCAGATTCCTGCCGATGTTTGTGCGATTAAAATCGGTTTGCCTTCGGCTCAACTCGAGGGAATACTCTGTATACCTTCCGCAATCAAAGGGATTGTGATATTTGCTCATGGAAGCGGCAGCAGCCGGCTTAGCCCGCGTAATCAGTTTGTCGCTCAATCTCTACATAGGCAGGGGATAGGGACTCTGCTTTTTGATCTATTGACAGCCGAAGAGGATGCAATTGATGAACGCACTGCCCAATATCGATTTAACATCAGATTGCTGGCTGATCGACTAGTGGAGGTCACTGATTGGCTGCCGAAATATTTATCTGCCGAAAAATTAGTTCTGGGATACTTCGGTGCAAGTACCGGGGCGGCAGCCGCTTTAGTTGCAGCGGCTGAACATCCTCAATCTATAAAAGCGGTGGTATCCCGCGGCGGACGTCCGGATTTGGCTATGGACTATCTGGATCGAGTCCAAGCCCCCACCTTGTTGATTGTCGGTGGAAGGGATTTCCAGGTTATTGAAATGAATCGGACAGCTCTGTCCAGAATCCAGACCGACAAAGCCCTGATACTAGTTCTTGGAGCTACCCATCTTTTTGAGGAGCCGGGCGCTCTGGAGGAGGTTTCTCGTCTCGCCTCAAGTTGGTTCCTCAAATATTTTGCCTCAAAAAAATAATCGACTTCCCTATCGTACCTGATACTATCCATTAAAAACTTTAAGCTCAAGCCCTCATGAAGATTGAATGGGGAGAGCAAACTACTTCTCCGGTAAATTATGCTATAATTGGTTCACAGATACTTTACCGGGAGACTATATGCAGCGTTGGTATTGGGGGTATCTTTTAGCTTTTTTAGTATTATCCGGATTGGTTTTAGTGGGTTGCTCCTCGGAAAATTCTCAAAATTCCGCTCCGGCCCCTGTTGTCCAGAGGGAAACTCTTACTCAGATTTCTACTATCAATGCCCTCATGGCAGGTGTCTACGATGGGGATGTGACTTGCGGGCAGCTTAAAAAATATGGTGACTTCGGACTTGGCACTTTTCAATCTTTAGATGGTGAGATGATAGTCCTGGATGGAAAGATTTACCAGGTGAAGGTCGATGGAAAAGTTTATTCGGCCTCGGATGAGATTAAAGCCCCGTTTGCCGCGGTAACCTATTTTGATAAGGATTGGGAATCTGAAGTGGCTTCAGACCTCAACTTCGCCGGCTTTCAAGAGTGGGTGGATAAGACTGTGCCCTCTTTGAATCAATTTTATGCCATTAAGTTGCAAGGACAATTCAGCCATGTCAAGACTCGCAGCGTTCCCAGCCAGAGTAAACCTTATCCTCCTTTGGCTGAGGTTACTAAAAACCAGGCGGTTTTTGAATTTAACAATGTTTCCGGTACCATTGTAGGTTTTCGTTGCCCCCCCTATGTTAATGGGGTGAATGTTCCGGGGTATCATCTTCATTTTTTAACGGATGATCATCAGGCTGGAGGGCATGTCCTGGAATTTATACCGGATCAAGTCACCGTTAGCCTGGATTATACCTCGGAATTTTATATGATATTACCCGATCAGGATAATGACTTTTACCGGATTGATCTTTCGGGAGATCAGTCCTCCAGCATTCAAAAAGCAGAAAAATAAATTCCCGGTTTATTTTGACGATCGCTGAGCACCGTAATCCCACCCTGCTCAGCGATATTTTTATCTTTAACCATCTTTCATTATCTGTCCATTACATATCTTCCGTAGTTTTTCCCCATAGATTGCTCATTCTATCGGAACAAATTTTATAAATTAAATTCCGATAAATACCGATTTCAATTATACCCGGGACAATTATACTGAAATAGAATAGTAATCGATTAATAACCTGGTGTTGATTGCGGGGGAGGTGGTTGGATGACTAGCATCAGTATTTATCTCACTATTATAATTATCTTATTTATTTTCCTGGTACTTTCCTTCAGAATATCCTTATTCATGGCCCGGAGGGCGGTTTGTAGTGTTATCAGTACTTTCCGGGAAAATAATGCAACCGAATTCCAGAAAGCTATGACGCTGGATAACCTGGGTTTGGCGCCCAGGCCTTTCTTATCGTTAAGATTATTAAGGGATTATAAACCCTGGGCTTTACGGGCCCTGGTCCAGTCCGGGATTATTCGAATGGCTGCTGAAGGGACTTTTTACCTTTCGGAAGATACCCTCAGGGCTTATCCGCATATAGAATCGGCTTGTTCTCT
>Ga0153915_10003881_pt1 | contig 13742 bp, 12 predicted proteins | sample Opewatmetagenome_2_FD_107003 | JGI IMG/M metagenome (GOLD analysis project Ga0153915, IMG submission 107003) | Freshwater wetland microbial communities from Ohio, USA - Open water 3 Core 3 Depth 3 metaG | ecosystem: Environmental > Aquatic > Freshwater > Wetlands | place: USA: Ohio, Lake Erie... | reverse complement strand
TTTGAAATCAAATTTTCCCAATCAACCTTAGATTCGGATAAAAATTTATAAAAATCATATTTTCGGAAACACCTTGCAACTAATTTACCTTCAAAGAAAACTCCCATTCCAGCCTTGCCTAAAACCTTCTTAAGCTCATAACCTGAAATATCTCCAAGAAGCTTTTGGAAATCAACTTTCTTCTCAAAATTAAGCCCCGTTAAAGTATTCGCTCCCCCTAATCCACCAGTTTTCATACATAGCTCCTTATCAACGTCAAAACCTATAACTTAATAATTCATAACCAAAATCTCGTTAATCTCGCTCCGTTTTGAAGCATTACAATTTATCATTCTTTTAGCTTTTAGGCGTTCAATACGAAAACCATTATATAACTTATCAAAAAAGTTATCGTCCTTATCTTCATTCTTAGGGTCGGAATTGCTGAGCATAAGCTTTACGCCATTAATACTGCTTAGTTTTTTAAACATAACGGATAGGCGTTGCTGCTCGCTATCGTTAAATTCATTTGCAGAATACGAAGTAAAACTTGATGTCTTATTCAAAGGCCTATAGGGGGGATCGAAGTAAACAAAAGATGATGCCTTGATTTGCCTTTCGACTACACCGAAATCATCATTAGTTATTACTACTCCCTGCAGAAGCTCACTCACCGCCCTAAGGTTATCTTCATTACAAATAGTTGGATTCTCATACCTGCCAAAAGGAACATTAAAATCCCCTTTAGAATTAACTCTATATAATCCATTAAAACAAGTTCGGTTCAAAAAAATAGTCGCTGCGGATCGATTAAGATAATTCTTAATTTGAGAATGCTTAAAATCTACGTTTTTCCTCGTAGCATTATACTTATGCCTAATCTCATAATAAAATTCTTCCTGGGCAACGCTATCAAAAGAATAATATTTCTTCTCTAATGCTCGCAGTGACTTGATTACTTTTTCTACATTGCCTTGAATTGCCACGTAACACAAATATATCTCAGGGTTAAATTCGTTAATAAATGCATCTTTAAGCTTGCAGTTTTGTTTCACCCAGAAGAAAACAGCTCCGCTACCTAAAAATGGCTCGTAATAATGCTTAATAACTCCTTTCCCGTTTAACTCCTTAGGGAAATACGTCTGGAATTGATTTAAAAGCTGGCCTTTTCCTCCAGCCCATTTTAAGAAAGGTTTTACAGGACTATTTTTTTTATTCATGGTTTATATAAAAATGAAACCCAGCGAGCTAAGCCGGGTTAAATATAGCTATAAATATAAGGTAATCGTAAGCTCAACTAAAGACATTTTTTCTCCTAAGTTGTTTAATTATAGCACTTTTGGAAGTGACTGACAAGAAAGAATAGGGCTTATCGGGTAATTTTAAGCGGAATTTTTACGGGTAACAAGGCCTTAACAAACTGGATTTTTTGTTTCCTGGTCAGCTTCTTGATCGCGGCTTCGCGCTTGAGGGCTTCAGGGCGATTCCGCATTGGTTCCTGATATGCAAGCTTAACCGGAAGCTTATTCCTGGTATAAAAGCCCCCCTTCTTAGCATTATGCTCTTTGAGCCGCCGGGAAATATCTGTTGTGATCCCGGTGTAAAGCGATTTATCACGGCACTTTATTATATAAAGGAACCAGGCCATAATTTACAGGCATTTATGTTTTGTTGCGGACGAAAAATATACTTAAGGCAAACGCGCAGACAATAAAAGAATATTGGACCATTTATTTATTTCCGGTCAAGCGTAGAGCGTAATTTGAATTCAAAGGTCTTGGAAAAGATAAGCTCGGCATAGCCGGTAACAGGATCCACAGATTTATCCTTGAGGTAAAATTTTACCTGAATAGCGCGCTCTTCATTATCAATAACTATTTGATAGAGAGTTCTCATCGGTATCTTATGATATCCGCCTTCAGAACCCTCGGCCTGGCCGCACATCACTAAATCCATTGCCTTCCAGCCGTCGGCGATGGAATATTTACCTTTATGCGCGGCAATAAAATTGGCAAGGCGCCGATAGCGGTTGAATGTGTCGTAAGGATCTTTTTCATCCACGGGCATCTTACTTATATCAGAATAAGCGTAAACGCCGTGATTGGTTATCGGCTGCGGCTTGCCGTCATTATACACAAACTTTCCGCTAAAATCATCCGGTGATATTGCAAAAATAAAAGCCTTTCCGGACTTATCGGCAACCTGCATATGTATAGGCAAAGGCACTGACTGCATCAATATCTTATTGTTAAGCAGAACCTGTTTAGCCTCATCCAGAGTCGCGCAGGTATTGGCAATAAGCATAATCGCCTGCATCATGGACAATCCTGTTACCCGGGACGAATCTCTAAATACCTTTGGTATCCCAAAGGTATCATCCTGATACAAGGAAACGCTAAGCCCTGCGGAATTTACTACATCCACGCCCCAAGTAAGGTCTCCTGCCATGACAAATAGCGAGGAATATCCTTTATCCGGATATATCTCTATGACAGCGGTTTCCGTGAATATTTTTTTCTCCCCCGGCCTAGGTTTCTTATCCATAACTTCGGATAAAGTTGCCAGATAATACTCTCTGCTAGCGGAATAAAAAGTATGGCCGTTGGCTGAATATGCGGCAGGGAACAATATGCCTGAGCATTGCGGCGGTTTAAAAAAGGCCGGCAGGCTGCTTGTATCCAGTAATGTATCCTCCAATGAAACACCGTATGAGCGGGCAACACCCTTCATCCGCTCCAGCAATATGGGATTATTTTTACGCATATACTCTAACCGCGCCTTGGCATAAGCCGCCTCGGCGTATTTGTTTAGTATAACCCCATAATCCTTCTGCGCAATATTACCAAGCGCATACCCGATCTCTTCATTCGTACCTTTGAGGATTATGTGGCGGACTTCCATATGCTCCCCCGGTCCGCGCGCAAGGATAATTTCATCTTCGATCAGCGCTGATTTTTGCGCGGGAGGCGTATCCTGCGTAAAGGCTAAAGCTGGAAATACGGCAATCGCCAGAACCGCTGCAAAAACCGATACCGCAATCACTCTTCTCATGTCTTCCTCCTTTATTTTCTAGAATCCATAAGCCAGGCCGGCGCTGATTGCCGTTTCATCTATGAACCTGCCTTCAACGTTCAATTTAAAGTTTTTCCCGAGGTTCCAATCCAGCCCCGTAAATACGCCGACATTATAGGTAGCGCCGAAGACCAAATTATTCCAGCGGTTCGGGTCATTGGGATTACTCTGGTCCATCCTGAAATCCGAGTATCTTGCGCCTAAATAGGGGGTAAAATTGGCGATCTTTTTAGCGATATAAGGGGCTATATGCCACTCCTGCATCCTGCAGTCAAGATAGGTGGCGGTAGACACCGCGCCGCTAATTAAATTGGTAGCGCTGAAATCCAGCTTCTGGTTGGAGGTAAGGTATTGCGCGTCGCAGCCGATAATCCAGCCTTTCTTTAGTTCCCGCGCCCATTTAAAACCTGCGCCATAAAGAAAAGAATCTCCCGGCGAGGACAAGCTTTCACCAACGCGTCTGGTGTCACCCACAAAGACATCCCCCTGGAGATTATAATTCGCGGCTCCTAATTTTATATATATATCCAGAGAATCAAATAAACCGTAAGAAGCCTTAGCCACAACATTACGGCCCCGGGATATCTTAAAATTTAACGGCTGGTCAGTATCGTGCCCGGAAGGCCGGGAGGCTTTTTTAAAACTCAGGTCCCGGTTAAAAATATACGACCATTCCGCCCCCACCGCGATCTTCCCTTTCCCTTGGGTCTGGGGGCTTCCTACACTGGCAGCTTGAGCCGGATCCGCCGCCATAACTACCATGCTTATCAAGGCAAAGCTAAAACAAATCGCCGTTTTAGTGCTGATATGACTCATGGCCCCTGATATCAATCTCTTCCTTTTTTGAAAAAAAGTTCAGTTATCTTTCCTCTACCCAATACCCTGGATAATTCCCTGATCGCAAAAAACGGGATAAAAGCGGCGAAAACCACCAGCATGCCGGCGAACCATTCATACGTGAAACATTTTATAAATATATCCGGCGCCCGGCTAAAACCTTCTGCCCTTAGAAAACCACGGATCATGGCCTCGATCACGCTTAGAATCGCGACGCAAATAGTGAATAAAAAGGATTTGTAGAGGGTTGGATAGATCAAAGGCTTATTTTCAAAGCCCGTTCCCAGGTGAAAATGCTCTGCCACCAGGATCACCTTGGCTAAAACCAGCGCCTTGATCAAACTGATCCCGTAATCCTTATAGGCGATCTGATAATGCGCCAGTATTAACCTGCGGTAATCAGTGAAAACTCTGAAAAATAAAGTTATATAGAGAACATTGACCCAATAGGCCTTAAATTTACTCCATATCTGCTGTTTTAATCCCATTTTTTCCTCATTTATTTTAATTGATATTTATTATAGCGGATTTACTGCCCTTCACAAGGAAATTCAAGCCTTTAGCGAGGCAATTAACTCTTGGCTAAGTCAAACAACGCAGCGCCAAACCCCTCTACCACGCAAGCCATGCTCTCAAAATTCAAAGTATTCCACCTATCGGCATTCGTGTGGTATTTTTTATTGCGGAGAAAACTCGTGTCGCTTACCATTACCGACGGGTAACCTTCCTTCCAGAATCCCCAGTGATCGCTAAAATCTATGGTAGGGTCAAAGTCGGTGGCCAGCAATACAATGGAGAATCGGGAATTCCTCTGGAAAGATTTGACGAGGTGATCGCTCAGGTCGCGAGACCCGGAATTAGAGAATACGGAGATAAAATTCCCCCTATTCGGTAGGAACAACCCGGTTATCAAAGGAAAATACCTCTGAGAATTAATTTCATCCGTATAATAACCTATCATATCAAATACCACGGCAGCCTTGATATCCTTGGCTGCGGCCTTGGCCTCGCGGATAAATACGCGGCTGCCCATAGCTTCCGTCTTGAAAAATGGATCCTCTTCATTGGTAAAAAAACAGAACTCTATACTCGTAACAACGGGCCTATCTCTCAAGGCCCGGGCTAACTCTAAAACTGCGGCAACACCGCTGGCATTATCATCCGCTCCGGGAGTGGCAGCAGTATCATAATGCGCTCCTGCGATAATGACTTCAGCGGACAAAGCTGATCCGTTTTTTCGGGAGATGATATTCCTTACTCTCTTACCCTCCAAAATATATTCCTGCGATTGAGCACTGTAACCGTAAGATTCAAGCTCTCCGGAAATATAATCTGCTGCCTGCTCCAGCTGCGGATAATACCTAAGATTACGCTCCCCGATCTCTTCAGAAAGCTTACGCACATGCGCCTTCAGCCTCTCTGTAAGCTGGATGTCCTTGGGCTTAGGCATTGTCTGCGGAGCAAAGAAGTTCAATCCAAAGGTAAGGGCATTCGCCGCCGCCAGAATACCTAAGAGAATAATCACTAAACGTATAAAACTGCGCACTACTTTCATTTAGCCTTCATTCCTTTTGATCGGCGGCTCCTCTTTGCAAGTAACATCTACCCGCGTAAATATCAAATATGATTATATCTTAATTAAGCCGTCAATTCAAGCATGGGTAAACTTGCGAGGGAGCTCATTGCGATCTAGGCGAAAAACTTTTCCCCTTGCGCCCAATTTTCGCCAACTACTTCATCGATGACCAGATCGGAATAATCACGCGTAAAGAAATAAATCATCTCTCTCCATGTATCAATAGCGGATTTATCAAAAGTCCCGGTATAGTCATTTTTCCCTGGATCCTTTATTATGCTTGAAATCAAAAATATCCCTGTTTGGGCGAATAAATTCGGCAGAAACACGATGTCCCTCCTTTCATTTAAATATATGCTTTTTTCGATTTTGATCCTCTTTAACCGGCAATAACTTATAAAATCAGATATGCTCAAGAAATGCAAGTTCGGGGTTTCATACCAGCCATAAGGAAGAGATGGAGTAACCGGCACTCTACCCCGAAAAAATACCTGCAATCGGCTGACGTAATAAGCGAAATTCGGGATACCTACAATTACTTTTTTTCCGGCCCGCAGCGCGTCAATAAGCACCTTATCTACATGCTGAACCTGCTGCAAGCTTTGATTCAGGATCACATAGTCAAACGACTTATCCCTATATTCAGCCAGGCCCGTGTCGATATCGCCGTGAAAGACATTTAACCCTTTGGCAACGCATTTATATATAGCCTGCTCATCTATTTCTATGCCCTGTCCGCGGATATTTTTTTCTTTGATTAAAATATACAAAAGTTCGCCATTCCCGCAGCCAAGGTCCAAAACCGTTGAGCGCGGATCGACTAAGCCGAGTATCATTTTATGATCCAAGCGAATATTCTCATTTACCATAGTTTCCGGTCACCTCATACCCATAAAAAACTTTTTTTAGGAAATGCGCGATCAAATGTGTCTCTTCTTCTACTTCCAAAAGAAAGGCATCGTGTCCATAAGTAGAATCTATTTCGCAATAGGTTGCCTCTATTCCGGAAAGCTTGAAGGCTTTAGCTATTTCTTTGGCCTGATACGCCGGATAGAGCCAATCCGACTTAAAAGCAATTACCAGCGCCTTTACCTTCGCCCCTTCCAAAACATCCTGAAAAGGCCTGCCTTCTGAGGCATCGAAATTATCCATTGCTTTAGTGATGTAGAGATAAGAATTAGCATCGAAGCGCTTTACGAAATTATCTCCTCTATAACGCAGATATCCCTCGACTTCGAAATCAGCGGTAAACTTAAATTGCTGGGAACTATCCTTTTTTTGCCTTCCAAACTTTTCAGCCATTGAAGAATCGCTCATATACGTTATATGACCGATCATCCGGGCAACTGCCAACCCTTTAGCCGGCAAAGACCCTCCATAATAATTCCCCGCATTCCAATGCGCATCAGCCATAATCGCCTGCCTCCCCACTTCATTGAACGCGATCTGTTGCGGAGAATGCTTTATAGCTGTCGCGATAGGTATGACGCTGCGGATCCTTTCTGGATATTTGACTAACCAGGACAAAACTTGCATTCCGCCCATTGAGCCGCCTGCTACAGCTAATAATTTCTCGATACCCAAAGAATCGATGAGCTGCTTTTGCGCGCTGACTATATCCCCTATACCGATAACCGGAAAATCCAAAGCAAAAGGCTTGCCTGTTTTTGGATTTATGCTCGACGGCCCGGTAGAGCCTTTACATCCGCCTAAAATATTAGAACAAATAACGAAATATTTGTTGATATCAAAAGCTTTTCCCGGGCCAATCAATGCGTCCCACCAGCCTGGATTGTTTCCTCCTTCATGGATACCCGCGGCATGCGCGTCTCCCGAAAGAGCGTGCAAAACAAGAATAGCGTTAGACTTATCCTTATTTAACTCTCCGTAAGTTTCATAAGCGATTACAACCGGCCCAAAACTTTCTTCGCTCTCAAGCTTAAGAGAATCAAAAGTAAAATACTGCGTTTGGACAATTCCTACGCTATTCTTTCGCTCATCTCTTTCCATTATATTTTTACCTCTTGGAAAAGCCAGGTAGTGAGATAGCGCTCTCCGGTATCGGGAAGAACTACCACGATCAATTTTCCTTTATTTTCTTTGCGCTTAGCCACTTCCAACCCTGCCCAGAGAGCAGCGCCGCTGGAGATCCCCGCAAGTATTCCTTCGAGCTTAGCGAGTTTGCGGCTGGCTTCTCCGGCATTCTCATTGGAGACCTGGATGATCTCATCAATAATGTCCTTACTCAAAACCTTAGGCACAAACCCCGCGCCAATCCCCTGGATTTTATGCGGCCCCGGTTTTCCACCCGAAAGGACCGGGGAAGCTTCAGGTTCAACGGCAATCGCCAAAAAACCCGGTTTCCTTTTTTTGATCACTTCGGATATCCCCGTGATCGTCCCTCCCGTACCAACTCCTGAAATTAAAATATCGATTTTCCCGTCAGTATCATTCCAAATCTCCTCCGCGGTTGTTTTACGATGGATCTCGGGATTAGCCGGATTATTGAATTGCTGCGGTATAAAACTGTTTGGCGTAGACCTGGCTAACTCTTCCGCCTTCTCGATAGCGCCTTTCATCCCCTTTGCTCCTTCAGTCAACACCAACTCTGCGCCAAATATTTTAAGCAGCTGCCTGCGCTCGATACTCATCGTCTCAGGCATAGTCAGGATCAATTTGTAGCCCTTGGCCGCGGCCACAAACGCCAGAGCAATCCCCGTATTGCCGCTAGTCGGCTCAATGATCACCGAATCTTTTTTGAGACCGCCCCGGCGCTCGGCATCTTCGATCAACGCGACTCCCAACCGGTCTTTTACGCTCGAAAGCGGATTAAAAGACTCGATCTTTACTGCCACCCTCGCTCCTAACCCTTCGGTAATACGGTTTAGTTCTACCAAAGGAGTGTTACCAACGGTTTTCGTGATATCAGAATATATTTTTCCCATTTTTATCCTTTCTATATTTTTACTAAAGCTTGCTCAATATCGGCAATAATATCATCAATATGCTCGATGCCTATCGATAACCGGACAAAATCAGGGGTTACACCCGTTGCCAGCTGCTCGTCGGGTGATAGCTGCTGATGCGTGGTTGTCGCAGGATGAATTGCCAAAGTCTTGGCGTCTCCAACATTGGCAAGATGCGAGATCAATTGGAGCGCATTGATAAACTTACTGCCGGCTTCCAGCCCGCCCTTAATTCCAAAACCCAATATAGCGCCGGCTCCTTTGGGAAGATATTTCTTAACCTTCTCCTTTTCAGGGCTATCATCCAACCCCGGATAATTCACCCAACATACCTTAGGATGTTTTTTCAGATATTTAGCCACGGCCAGCGCGTTTTCAGCATGCCGGGGCAGCCTTAGATGCAATGTCTCCAAACCCTGTAGAAATAAAAAGGAATTAAATGGAGAAACTGTCGGACCCAGATCTCTTAATAAGGTAACCCGCGCTTTAATGATATAAGCGACATTACCTAATGGTTTTAAAGCTTCCACAAAGTTTATCCCGTGATAGCTGGGTTCAGGCCCGGAAATAAGCGGAAACTTGCCATTCGTCCAGTCAAATTTACCGGAATCAACGATTAATCCGCCAAGCGATGTTCCATGGCCTCCGATAAACTTCGTCGCTGAATAAACTATGATATCCACGCCAAAATCAAACGGACGCAACAAATACGGAGTCACCGTATTATCCAAAACAAATGGTATCCCGTTTTTATGGGCAATTTTGGATATCCCTTCCAAATCCGTAATGTTATTCTTGGGATTGCCGATAGATTCCGCGTAAATAGCCTTGGTTTTAGAGGTAATCGCCTTTTGATAGGCGTCTAAATCACCCGAAGCTACAAACCTTACCTTTATTCCCAGGCGCGCGAATGTATAATGGAATAAATTATACGTGCCTCCATAGAGGTTATCCGCAGAAACTATTTCATCTCCAGCTTGAACAATGTTCAGTAATGCCAGAGAAATAGCGGCTTGGCCGCTGGCAGTAGCCAGCGCTCCTACGCCGCCCTCCAGGGCCGCAATCCGCTTCTCAAAAACATCGGTTGTCGGATTCATCAACCTCGTGTAAATATTCCCGAACTCGCGCAGGCCAAACAGATTAGCGGCGTGATCCGTATTCTTGAACTGATACGACGTTGTCTGGTAAATCGGCACTGCCCGGGAACCTGTCGCCGGATCCGGCTCCTGCCCTCCGTGTAAGGCAAGCGTTTCTACTTTTAATTGATTATCGATTTTACTCATTCTTTTGCTCCTTCCTTTATTAAAATGCGTACTGGGCACTTACTACAAAACCATTGCCCAACCCTGTCCTCGTATCTGTGCCCTGAAGCACGCTTTTATCATAGTCACCCGTAGCGGTATAGGCAGCGATAAGCGTAAGGTTCTTGTTAGGAATCCAAGCTACATGCGCATCCCAATAATTTGCGTTTTTAACCGTAGAAAATTGCGCCCCCTGCTTGAATTCGTAACCCACCACAAAACCTTTAGGAAGAACCAGGTCAATATTGAAAAATCCGGTCAGCTTTCTTTTATTGCTGAATCCAAGTACGCCTGTTACATATTCCTGGGTAGAAAGCACTCCGCCGGAGAGGATCACCGGGACCGGCAGAAAATTAACCGTTTTCGTTGTTACGACATACCAATCCTGGCCGCTTGAGCGGCGATCTCCATTTGGTAGATCGCGTAATGACTTATTGCTGGTATTTTTGTATATTGTTCCTATAGAGAATGCGGGAACGAATCTTGTATCAAAAGCGTTCTCTTTCAATACCAGTAATTTCGCTCCGATATTGTTCTTATGGAATGTTGGATGTGTCTCCCAGGCGACATTCTCATATCCATATGAAATCTCCAGCCGTTTGAACAATGTACTCGCAACCCCAAACGCCGTCCAATCGATTTTAGCGTCCGGCAGGCTCACATACCAGGCGCCGAACCTTGGCTTAGCCAATACATCGGTATCCCCGATCTTGATCAACTCTTCTCCGGAATCAGCAAGGTACGCCAACGGGTTAAATGCCACTCCACCCACGCCTTCCAAATTATTAAAAGGCGGGCCGGCAAACGTATCTTTTATTGAAAATACAACCGCCAACACAAACAATGCCAAAACTATATTTACTCTTTTCATCTTGATCCTCCTTAAGGATTGGCGCTCTAGCTCCAGTTGACTGGTTGTATCACGCAAAATTAATGTTCCAAAGTGGCCCTTAACCCGGCAGTCCGGTTATATCTATTTACCTCTATATTCCACCTCCTTCCTCAACGCGCCAAACGTCATCAAAGCGTTTTTTTTCAGTGACCTCAATCTGGATTATCTTTGAATTATGCACCTTAATCTCCACTGTTCCGTACTCCAATGAACCTACGGCCCCTGCGATTTCTTTTAGTATCGCGTCATTTACAATATTTTTTGTTTTTTGGCTTTTACTCATTAGTCTCTCCTCTTGTACCACTCAAATAAAAAACCCACTGACCGTTTTGCTTTATCTTTGGTAGTGGGTTATCCCGTTCTACGTATTAAATTTTCCTGCCGGCAGGCAGGCAGTAATGCTGGTTACATAGGCGGACCTCCTCTACCGCAAAGGCAGCTCATACCCATGCAACACATCATTCTGATAATCTTTAAAGAAATTAAATTCATTTTATTCCCTGATTTTTAAATTCCGGCTGTTTTTGCTCTTTTGTCTATAATCTCTATTAACATAGTAGAGTATAGATAAAATTCATAGTTTGTCAAGTATTTTTTTAAAATATTTTTAGTGTGCTTGGCTAAGCTGTTCTAACTGTCAGGCGTCTCCGTCGGTTTTGACCCTTCCGAAGGCGCCTGACAATTATGTTTATCAGCGCAGTTTTTTTAGACAGTAACGCTTTCTTTACGGGAATAATCGTTCTTGAGGGCCAATTTTTTAATTATTTGTTGAGCGGCCTTTCTCCCTGAAAAAAGCATTCCGGCAAAGGTTGGGCCCATACGCGGTATGCCGAAAACCGTAGCTGCAGCCATTCCCATAGCAAAAAGCCCGGGGAATATCTCTCCTGTCTTCTCTACAACCAGGTCCTCTGAAGAATTAACATCCATGGGTCCGTAAGTCTGCATCTTGAGCAATCCGCGCCTTTCAAGGCTTTTGGCGACCCAGGCGTCATGACCTGTAGCATCGATTACGATCTTTGACTCCAGGGCAATCGGATCAACGCAGGTAATCTGCCTGGGTAAAGCTGAAACCGGAGACCAATTAATGACTGCCCCCTCTACTCTATTGTTACGCAACACCACATCATCGAACTTTGTCAGGTTAAGTATTTTTGCGCCCGAATCACAGGTGGCAGAGATAAGTTTTGAGCAGGCTGATGGGCCATCAGCGACAAATAACCCGTCTTCTACCTCTTTATGAGGTATCCTAAGCTCCTCAAGAATCGTCTCTGCCGGAGCCCTAAAAGTCAAAGTGTTCATAAAATAACCGCCGATCCAGAAACCGCCGCCGATATAGTTGTTACTCTCGATTATCAATGTTTTTAATCCGGCGTTGGCAAGGTCTCGCGCTGCCATAAGGCCGCTTGGCCCCCCGCCCACGACTATTACATCTGAAACAATGTACTCGTCAAACCACTTGGTAAACTCGCTAACGATTGCACGGCTTATTTGCGCTTCCGTAATCTTACTAAACATTTTTTAATCCTCCTTTTCGTATGTTTCCTAAAAAGGATATCCTGCCATAAGAGCAATAAAAAAAAGCCCCTATGCCAAACACATAAGGGCTGCACACTCCAACCTCCTCTCCCTCCGCTGGCATTATCCAGTCCGCCACAAGGCGTGGCGGATCCGCCAATCACTATGGCGGAATCAGGTTCATTGGGTAATCCGCTTATTGCGCGGAACTCTCAGGCCGCATCACACGACCTCCCCCCTTATTAATTTTCAAGTCTTATTAAAACACAGAATTAAATTTTGTCAAGAAAATTGCATTATAAAGTATTTCCTGTGAGGATCGCCAGAAATATGGAACGGTCGAAAACCTCTCTGTATTTATAAAGCTAATTATATACGCAATAACTCGCTATATCAAGAATATTCTGGCTTTGGAGAGGCTATTTCCTCGCTAAATATGTCCGTTTTATCCGGGACATAGAGATAGAAATGCTAAAAACTATACTTTACGGTTATTGACCCACCAACCTCGTAATAGCGGTCCTTTAATACCGTATCTACGTCAGCAAGTAGGGTTATATTCTTCTTATTGAAGAATTCAAACCGTGCACCCAGGTTGAAGCTTGAAGGCGCAGGACGGTAACCGGTAGTTTGGAATGAAGTTCCTCCTCCGGTAAAGCTAGCCAGCGTTTGCGTCTTATCATTTATCACGGAGTAAAAATAACGAAAGTGCAGTTCCGGGGTAAAAAGCATATTCTTAGTCTCAAAGGCATGGCTAACCCTAAATCCCGTACCAAGCTGTAAAGTATCATAATTTTGCGCATCCACGCTAAGGTTCATGGAACCAGCTCCAGTTTCCGTATAGCTAGACAAGTAAAGATGCGTATAGTTTATTGCCAACAATGGAATAATATCGAAATTCTTATTCTTAAACTTATATCCGCCTTCTAAATAAGTTGAAAACTGCTGGCCAGAATATTTTGAGCTTGCAGTCCTGTCCTCCCCTACCACGCTTACGCTCCTGGAACTGTCGTAATCATTATAACCGTAGGTTAATACTGTATCCAAAACATACGGATGACTCTTGCCTTCATACTCACCGTAAAGCCCTGTTTGATAACTTGTTATTCCTGTGCGCCCGGAGTTATCTTTGGATAAAACCTGGCTTCCGCCAAAACCTTGGGCTAAACCTAAACGTAAACTGTTATCCAAGAAGCTGCGATCAATACCAATAACCATACCCCATAATCTTGCAAGATACCCATTACTTAAACCGCGAGCGTCCTGATGCGCGTAATCCCCATAGATCTGCGCCCAAAGATCGTTTCTTAACAAAGGATTATTTGATGGAGCACTATTATCTTCTTCTACTTTAGAATCTTGCAAACGAAGCACGGCCTGGCCGACAAATTTATCCAGCGAACCGTTAGTAGCGTCAATTAACCCTCTATCGGCAGTCGGGCTCATTGAATCCTCTGAAGAAGCAATTTGGCTTGATGATGCGCTATCGAGCGTATTAAGAACAGTTGTCATATCAGACGTAGGATTTGTAACATTATCCAATACTTGCCCAACGGCAGCGGCATTGGAGTTATTCGCTACGCTCTGGAATCCCGAAGATGAGC
>Ga0153915_10003880_pt1 | contig 13745 bp, 8 predicted proteins | sample Opewatmetagenome_2_FD_107003 | JGI IMG/M metagenome (GOLD analysis project Ga0153915, IMG submission 107003) | Freshwater wetland microbial communities from Ohio, USA - Open water 3 Core 3 Depth 3 metaG | ecosystem: Environmental > Aquatic > Freshwater > Wetlands | place: USA: Ohio, Lake Erie... | reverse complement strand
TACGCGCACGCCGCCCATCGCGTAGTGACAGGTCGGCCCGACTTCCATCGCTTCTTTGGTGATGTCGACGTCGGCGAGCTCCTTGAACTGGTGATACATCGAGGGCAAACGGCGCTGGATGTAATCCGCCGGGCGCCGGGACGCGATGTCGAGAAATACGCCGCCGTGCGCCGTGCCGCGCCCGGCCTTGACCTCGGAATTGATCGCCCGCGCGACTTCGTCTCGGGGCAGTAAATCCGGCGTGCGCCGATTCCGTTTATCTTCGTACCAGGCGTCAGCTTCCTTCTCGGTTTCGGCGGTCTCGGCTTTGAAAAACTCGGGAATGTAATTGAACATGAAGCGTTCGCCCTTGGCGTTCTTCAAAGTGCCGCCGTCGCCGCGCACGCCCTCGGTGACGAGAATACCGCGCACGCTGGGCGGCCAGACCATGCCGGTCGGGTGGAACTGCATGAACTCCATGTCCATCAGATCGGCGCCCACGTCCGCGGCCATGGTGACCCCGTCGCCAGTGTATTCCCAAGAGTTGGAAGTGACCTTCCAGGCCTTGCCGCCGCCGCCGGTGGCGAGCACCACCGACTTGCATTTGAATAGAATGAACTTGCCGCTCTCGCGCCAGTAGCCGAAGGCACCGGCGATTCTGCCGGCGTCGGTGAGCAGCCGCTGCAAGGTGCACTCCATGTATACGTCGATGCCCTTGTGCACGGCATGCTGCTGGAGCGTGCGGATCATTTCCAAGCCGGTGCGGTCACCGACATGAGCCAGGCGCGCGTAGCGATGGCCGCCGAAGTCGCGCTGCAGGATCAACCCTTCTTTGGTGCGGTCGAACAGCGCGCCCCATTCCTCCAGCTCAAGCACGCGGTCCGGCGCCTCTTGGGCGTGGATTTGCGCCATGCGCCAGTTGTTCAAAAGCTTGCCGCCGCGCATGGTATCGCGGAAGTGGACCTTCCAGTTGTCTTCCGGGTAAACGTTGCCCATCGCCGCCGCGATACCGCCTTCGGCCATGACCGTGTGCGCCTTGCCGAGCAGAGACTTGCAAACCAGAGCGGTCTTTATGCCTTGCGCCGATGCTTCGACGGCGGCGCGCAAGCCGGCGCCGCCAGCGCCGATCACGATCACGTCGTATTCGTGGGTTTCGTACTTTTCCTCAGCCATTAGAAAAACCTCAAATCGGAGATCACGCCCATGGACAACAGGCGCACGTAGAGATCGGCCAGCGCCACCCAGATCAAGCTCACCCAGGCGTACTCCATGTGTTTTTCATTGAGCCGGCTGATGAAGCTCCAGGCCTTATATTTCCCCGGCGCGCTGTGGAAGGAATTCAGGTAGCCGCCGCTGACATGCCGGCAGGAATTGCAGGACAGGCTGAAGAGCGACAGTAGGAACGCGTTGACGCCGAGCACGATGGTGCCGACCCCCATGCCGAAACCGTCGGGAAAACGGAACGCCAGAATGAAGTCCCACCAGAGAAAGGCCAAAATGACAAGCGACAGGTAGAAAAAGTACCTGTGAAAATTCTGCAGCAAAAACGGAAAACGGGTTTCGCCACAATAGCCCTTGGCTGCGTCACGCACCGCGCAGGCGGGCGGTGACGCGAAGAACGATCGGTAATAGGCCTTGCGGTAGTAGTAGCAAGTAGCGCGGAAACCGCCGGGCACCCAGAGAACCAAGAACGCCGGCGACAGATTCCACCAGGAGCCGATCAATGGTATCGTCTTGTGCACGCAGTTCGCCGAGATGCAGGGTGAATAGAATGGCGAGAGATAGGGCGCGACAAAGTAGTGCGCGTCTTGCAGCGCTGCCCAGGTGGCGTAAATCACGAAGCCACCCAGTCCTACGAAAACGAGCAGAGGTTGAAGCCACCAGGAGTCGGTTCTTAAAGTTCGAAACTGATCCAAGCTCGCGCTTTTACCGTTCACGGCTGTGTCCTCTTTGCGGGTGATTTGTCGGTCAATTTATTTCCTACCTGGATGAGCGCGGGGTGTCAAGGTTGGCGTTTTTCGCTGCGGCGGCCTTGCGCACGAAGGCCGAGGGAGGGCAACCTCCCTAGCTGATGATTTACGTACAAAAATATGCGGGAACTGAAAGAGAGACAGAAATCGGGCACTTACTTGGCCGCGGCGACGGCTTCTTTCGCCTGGTCCGCCTCTTCGAGCTTCAGGTACTTATCGATGATCTGCGGAACATCTTCCTTGGTGACCTTCATATACCAAAGTCCTTCGGGCCAGATCATCATGTTGGGTCCGAAGGCGCAGACGTCCAAACAGCCGCTTCTGACCACGCGGACTTTGCCTTTGAGGTTACGTTCCTTGCAAACTTTCCTCAGCTCCTCGACCACCTCTTCAGAGCCGCTGTAGCCGCAAGACGGGCTTTCTCCGTTGCGGTTGTTGATGCAGATATGAATTTGCCTGACGTAGGGCTGCGGTCTTTGGATCATGAACCCCCCTTTGATTGTCGGTTAATTAGTTTGGAAAATATAACAAAAAGCCGGACACTTTGCACGCCCAAGCCTACCCCTTTTCCGGCACGGCCGGATGGGTCATTCGCCGGGCGTCGAGAATTTTCTCCAGCTTTTTTTCCGGGAGAACTTTGTGAGCGCGCGCCACTTCCCTAACGGTTTTACCGGACACATGGGCTTCCTGTGCGATCTTCGCAGCTCTATCGTAGCCGACAAACGGCGCAAGCGCCGTGACCATTGCGAGGCTGCGCTCCACCATATCTCGGCAGCGTTCCCGGTTGGCTTCAATGCCCGTAATGCACTTTTCCGTAAACGCCGTGATTACGTTGGCCGTGAATTCGATGGCTTCCATCAGTTTTAGCGCCATGATCGGCATCATGACGTTCAACTCGAAGTTTCCCGCCTGGCCGCAGAAGGTAATGGTCGCATCGCAGCCGATGACGTGTGCCGCCACCTGGAGCACCGATTCGCAGATCACCGGATTGATTTTGCCGGGCATGATCGAGGAGCCGGGCTGGATTTCCGGTAGGCTGATTTCGCCGAGGCCGCACCTGGGACCGGAAGCGAGCCAGCGCAGATCGTTGGCGATCTTTGTCAGGCTTACCGCCAATGTTTTTAACGCGCCGCTCGCGTGGACGACGGCGTCTTTTCCCGCTTGTGCCTCGAAATGATTCTTGGCCTCGCGAAAGTTCAGGCCGGTCATCTTAGCAATCCTATTAATCGCTTTGGCGGCGAACTCCGGGTGCGCATTGATCCCGGTGCCGACCGCCGTACCGCCCAGCGGCAGCTCTTCGAGGCCGCTGGCAGCGCTCTTAATCCGTTCGATGCTCAGTTCAATCTGCCGCGCATAACCGCCGAATTCCTGGCCGAGCCGGATTGGGGTGGCATCGTTGAGATGTGTGCGCCCGATTTTAACAATGCTGTCGAACCGCCTGGCCTTTTGCGCCAATGCCTGCCCCAATGCCTCGAGGGCGGGCAATAGTCCTTCTTGAATCGCCTCCAGGGCGGCGATGTGCATCGCGGTTGGAATTACATCGTTGCTCGACTGGCTCATGTTTACATGGTCGTTGGGATGGATTGCCATGCTGCCGCGTCGCTTGCCGAGGAGTTCCAACGCCCGGTTGGCGATGACTTCGTTGGCGTTCATGTTGGTCGACGTGCCGGAGCCGGTTTGAAAGATGTCCACGACGAACTCTTTATCGAGTTTTCCTTCCATCACCTCAGCGGCCGCCTTACCAATCACAACGGCCGTCCGCGCATCCAGCAGGCCAAGCTCCTGGTTCGCCACGGCTGCGGCAAGCTTGATTATCCCTAGGGCGCGAATGAATCGCGGCGGAAAGCCGATGCCGCCGACCGGGAAATTCTCAACCGCTCGTTGGGTTTGGGCACCATAATAGGCACTCTTCGGCACCCTGACCTCGCCCATCGAATCTCTCTCGATCCGGAAATTGCTATCTGCCATGGGACCTCCAGGCGTGTTAAGGCCGACTCACCGGGACTATCTTTTCGGAAAAGCGGCCGGTTCCTTTTTCGGAACGCGCGATTAATTGCAATGTTTTTTTAAGTTTGTGTTAGCCGACAGTTTAGCCTATGACGCTCGAGACACTCAATCGCCAGGTCATCAGCCGCCGCAGATGTCTCCGCCTCGTGCGCTGGCGCGAGGCCTCGGCGAAGAAGCCGCCGCGGCGCTACCGGGGGGTGACCTACTGGGCTAAACCGCTTCCGGGTTTCGGTGATCCTCACGCGCGCGTGCTCATCGTGGGACTGGCGCCCGCCGCGTACGGCGGGAATCGGACGGGCCGGATCTTTACCGGCGATCGCAGCGGAGATTGGCTATACGGCGCGCTGCACCCCCTTCGACTTTGCCAACCAGCCGACTTGGGAACATCCCGGCGACGGAGTTAAACTCAAGGATTGTTGTCTTACCGAGGCGGTTCTTAGTTTTTGAGGAAAAAAAAGGAGGAGGGCCTACCGCTCACTGTCTGCCGTTCTCTGAACGGGTATTCTCACCGTGAACATTGAGCCTCTGTTGATCTCACTTTTTACCTCAATGGTTCCGCCGAGGAGTTCGGTTAACTTTCGCGCGATGTAAAGTCCCAACCCGACCCCGTCATAGGCTCGGGTGTTAGAGCTATCGACCTGGTGAAATATGTCAAAAATCACCGGCAGATTTTTCTTGTCGATGCCGATACCGGTGTCCTGCACGGAAAACTCCATGAAGCGGGAGGAGGTAGGAGGCAGTACGCAGAAGGCAGTGGGCAGTATCCCGGAAGCAGAAAGTTGAGATTCCGCTTGCGCGTTTTCTTTACTGCTTACTGCTTTCTGCTTGCTGTCTTCTATTATTCTTGCGGTGACCGTCACCGTTCCGTTCTCCGTATATTTGATGGCGTTGTTGATGAGGTTGTGCAAGATTTGACGGAGCCTGTCAACGTCCGTCTCAACGAGTGAGAAATCGGTTTGGTAGTCCCATCTGAGCTCGACTTCTTTGGCTGCGGGGACTGAGTGGGATTGCTGCAATTCATCGAGGATTTCCGTTAGGCTCATCTTCCCCCAGCGGGCGACGAGAGTCCCGGCTTCGGCGTTGGTGGCAACCACGACGTTTTCTACCATCGTCCGGAGATCTTTCGATTGCGTCATGACCGCTCGCAACCCGTCCCCCTGTTCGGTGTTGATCTCACCCAGCGCGCCGTCCAGAAGCAGATCGGTATAACCCATTATCACATTGAGCGGTGTTCTCAGCTCGTGGGACATGATGCCCAAGAACTCCGTTTTGACCTTGTTGGCCTTCTCCAGCTCCCATGTTTTCCGTTGCAGCTCATCGGCTCGGCTCATGATCTCCTCGTAGAGCCAGGCGTTCTCGACCGCGACGGCGATCTGCCCCGCCATCGATGTCAGCAACTGGAGCTCTTCGGCGCTGAGCCGGCGTGGCATAAAGCCGATGCAAACCATGGTTCCCAAAACTTCGCGCCCGCTCTTGATGGGTAATGCCGCGAAGAATCTGCTTCCCTTACGTTCGTAATTCCTGCTGCGGCTCATGCTCTCGTAGAGCGGTTCCATCGCGAGATCCTCAAAGATGAGCGGCTGGCCGCTCTCTGCCACCCTGCCGGCAATCCCCTGTCCTCTCGGAAAAGACCTCACTGGACTAAACTGCTCCGGCTCCTTTGAAAAATGCGCGCTTAGAAGCAGCTCATCCCTGCGCTCGTTGTAGAGATGAATCCTGGTGGCGTCGAAATTGAAAATCTCGGTGATCTTTTGAATCACGCTTTGCGTCACCGTCTTCAGATCCAGCGATTGGCTGGCTATGGCGGTGATAGTATTGAGCGCGTCGAGCTGCTCATGGGCCACCACGAGATTCTTTTCTCTCACCGTCGCCTCTTGATAGAGTCGGGCATTGTGGATCGCGACGGCGGCTTGACGCCCGAGCGTGTCGAGAAACTCGATCTCCTCTTGGGTAAATTCGTGCTCCTGATGGGTGTAAAGACTCAAGACTCCCAGGGCTTCGTCCTTTGCGCTCAGCGGAATCCCCAGATACGAGACCAGGCCGCGGCTGATAAATATCGCCGGGTTGTAGGTTTGCGGATCTGCCTGAATATTGCGCACGATTACAGGCGCTTTTGTCTCGATCGCCCGTCTCGCTCGACCGCCAACCATTCCTTGTTGTTGTGCCTTCCATTCCTTCTCGTCCAGACCGCGACACGCCAGGGACTCAAGCTCTCCGGTTTGAGGGTTCAGAAGCCTGATTGTCGTTGCGGCCGCTATCGGCAAAAAAAGCTCGATCTTCTCCAGCAGGAGATTAAGCACCGTCCCGAGATCCAATGTCGAGTTGATGGCCTTGTCGATCTCGTGCAGCGCCCGGATGCGAGCCAGATTTTGCTGCGTCTCATCGTAAAGTCGGGCCTTCTGCACGGCAACGCTCATCTGGCTGCCAATGGCCTCCAGGGTTCGGACCGTCGCTGGTGAAATTTTTCGCGGCGTCCGGCTTCCGAGCAGGATCGTCCCTAGCACGTTCCCTTCGGCTTCGACCGGCACGATGACGGCTGAGCGCACCCCTTCCGCCTTCAGCGTGCGAAGCCCCGGCGCCGCATTGACATCTTCCTCGACGTACGCGCCACGGCCCGCAACCGATGCGATCTGAATCCGGCCGGCGGTCGGATCTCCCGACTTGACGCTATGGATTCTGATGTTGCTCTCGTCGCGATAGCCGTAGCTGGCCGCCGGTATGAGCACTTTGCGAATCGGGTCGAGGAGCCGGATGACGCCCGAATCGAAGGAGGCGAAAGAGACGATGTGCCTGAGGATGCGCTCCAGCAGCATTTTGAGGTCTGCGGAGCCTAAGATATCCTGACTGATCTCGTGAAGGACCTGGAATCCGCGGTACCGTGCCTGCGCCGCCGCCTCCGCCAGTTTGCGTTCGGTGATGTCGTGGAAGACCTCTAGTATCGCTTCCTTCCCACGGAAGATCATTCCCGTGTGACTGATCTCGACAACTCTTCCACCCAGCGCGCCGGAAGTTTCCATGGTTTCGGTCAACCCCACTTTGATACTTCGCCTCAAAGGACAGTCCGTGCACTGTTGTTTGTCGTCCTTGTACAGCGTCCAACAATGGGTGCCCAGCGCATTCTCGCCGACCAGTTTTCCCAGCGTTGGACTCAAGAATAACACCCGACCATCCCCGTCCACGACGTCCATACCGAAGGGCAGGGTCTGCAGCAACATCGCATTGAATGCATTGCTTTCGCGCAGCGCTTCCTCAGTGTGCCTGCGCTCTTTTTTTTCCTCGGCTTCGCGCATGGCGCGCCGTATGCAGGCGCCGAGACGCTGGAGGTTCTGTCTTGGGACGTAATCCGTCGCGCCGTTGTTAACCGCCTCTATCACCACGTCTTCTGCCGGTGTACCCGAGACGAAAATAAAGGGAACGTCGGGAGATTTTTCCACCGCGATCTTCAGTGCGGAGAGGCCGTCGAAAGAAGCCAGGGAGTAGTCTCCAAGGATTAGGTCAAATCCGCCTCGCTCCAGGGCGGCTATAAAACCCTCGCGCGTGTCTATGCGCACGACCTCGCAAGCAATCCCCTCGGCGCCAAGTAAGGCATGCACCAGCTCGGCGTCTTTGCGGCTGTCTTCGAGATGGAGAATACGAATAGGAGTCATCTCGCCCTTTTTTTGCGACTGCTACGGAGCCGACAGTCACGAATTTGTTCGGTCCGCTGCTGGAACTGTTTCATGTTCAATGTCTATATCGCCTGGCGAGCTCATGATTGAAGCTTTCAGCGTATAGGTCCCCCAGCAATTCGGATCCAACCTGCGGAATAAATTGCATCGAGCCGCCGGCGGGATTGCCGGCGAAGGCCCTTACCGGAATCGCCCAGATCGTCTTATAGCCGGGGCTGATCGAGACAACCTTGGTCTGGCCCTCGCTTTGAACCCAAAAGACCTGCGCAATAAAGGAATCGGCGCATTATAAAAAGCGCGGCTGGGATAATCCCAGTCGGGCTCGGTGCCGATTTACCCTAGTGCGAACGCGCGGAGATCAACCGAATCAGCCAGGCCAAAACCGTATTAACTGCGGTGGATTATCTGCCTGCTTGGGGTAGGTGTCAAGGTGAAGAGACAGGGGAGCAGGGGGGCAGGGGGGGGAGGAGGCAGAAACCAAAAGACAGGAGGCAGAAGGCAAAAGGCAGTAGACAGTAGGCAGAAGAAAGAACAGTTTAGGTGGAAGATCGCGGAAGGCGGAAATAGCAAGGCAAAAGTAAAACGTGCAAAGTGCCAAATGGAAATGAAGAGGGAGCTGGGCGAGAGCGTGACAGAGAGTAACGGGTGTGTTAGCAGATAAAATCCAATGGATGCTTTGGACCAGCTCAGTGGGACGATCGCTCGTTGCCGCAGATGCCCGCGCCTGGTGCGGTGGCGCGAGCAGGTCGCGAAGAAGCCGCCGCGGCGTTATCACGACATGGAGTATTGGGCCAAGCCGCTGCCGGGATTCGGCGATCCGAAGGCGCGGGTGCTGATCGTCGGCCTTGCGCCGGCCGCAAATGGCGGGAATCGGACGGGTAGAATGTTTACTGGCGACCGCAGCGGCGACTGGCTCTACGGCGCGCTGCATGCCTTTGGCTTCGCTAACCAGGCGAATTCGGAGCATCGCAACGACGGATTGAAACTCAAAGACTGCTACATCACTGCGGCGGTGCGCTGCGCGCCGCCGGATAATAAACCGACTAGGATCGAGTTTAGGCGCTGCCGGCCTTATTTGGTTGAAGAGCTGAAGCTGTTCAACGACCTTCGCGTGGTCATCGCCCTCGGTAAGATCGCCTTCGATTCGTTTCTGGCGGCTTATCAAGAGATCGGCGGCGTTCTGCCGAAGCCGCGCCCGAAGTTCGGCCATGCTGTCTCGGTCGTTTTGCCGGATGGCTTGCGGCTGATCTGCTCCTATCATCCGAGCCAGCAGAACACTTTTACGGGGAAGCTAACGCAGCAGATGTTTCGCAATATCTTCAAGCAGGCGGGCGCCTCGCTTGCTTTCTAGCTTCGGATCGTGGAAACCGGGATACTCTACGCCATCTTCGCCGGCCTGTTCTGGGGCACAAGCCCCGTGTTGGTGAAACGCGGGCTGGTCAACGCCGATGTGAGTGCTGCGACGCTCTACCAACAAGGGACGATTCTCGTCACCTTGCTTGCCGCCGCGTTGCTTGAAGGCGATCTGTTCGCCGGACAGATCGCGCCGATCGCCATTATCATTTTTGCCGGAACGGGAGTTGTCGGCGCTTACCTCGGACGAACTTTGTTCGTAAGGACTGTCGATCAAATCGGCGCGTCGCGCGCGCAGTCGCTAAACAACTCTTCACCGCTGATTACAGTGCTTTTGGCCGCGCTGCTTCTCGGCGAGCGCCTCACGTTTTCGGTCATGGTCGGCGTGGCCTTCATCATTTCCGGCGTGTTTTTCGTTGTCCAACCTGAAACAAATGCGAGCGGAACTACGACCGGACGCACGCTCACGCCGACGGCCGTTCTCGCAACGCTTTGCTACGGCGTGGTTCCGGTGCTGAAAAAGTTCGGCACGGACAACGGCGGCCCGCCGGTGCTGGGCGCTCTCGTAATGCACGCCACCGGGCTGGTGCTGCTGTTAACCCTGGGGAGTCTGCTCAAGATCGAGCTTAAATGGGAAAAGACGGCGACGAAGAGCATCGCCTGTTTCGTGACCGCCGGGATTCTCTATGCTATCGGTTCCATTCTGACCCTGAAGGCGCTGGTGCTCGCGCCGGCCTCGGTGGTGGCGCCGATTTGGAGCGCCCAGCCGATCGTCAGCTTCTTTCTCGCCAAGGCGACGCTCAAGGGGATCGAGGAAGTTACCTTGAAAGACGGCGTAGCCGCGGCGCTAGTCGTCGTGGGCGTTTTGGTGCTACGGTGGGGATGAGAGATCGTTCAAGAGTTCAAGGTTCAACGTTCAAAGAGAGATCAACGACATCCAAGCTGTATTAGGGGGCTGTGATGAGCGCGAGTCCAAGCAGAGACTATTTTGAGATTGAGGCGGAGCTCAAGAAGCGTATCGAAGGCGACGTTCGCTTCGACCGTTATTCGCGCCTGCTCTATTCCACCGACGCCTCGATCTACCAGATCGAGCCCATCGGCGTCGTCGTGCCGCGCCACAAGGGCGATGTGCAGGCGGTCATCGAAGTCGCAAATCGGCTGAACGTATCCGTGCTGGCGCGGGGCGGCGGCACTTCTCTGGCCGGTCAGACCGTGGGCCACTCGATCGTTTTGGATTTTTCGAAGTATATGAAAAATGTCTTCGAGGTGAACAAAGAAGAGCTGTGGTGCCGCGTGCAGCCCGGGTTCGTTCAAGATGAGTTAAACGCTCACGTCCGCGGCATGGGACTGCAATTCGGGCCGGATACCTCGACGGCCAATCGCGCGACCATCGGTGGCATGATCGGCAACAACTCGGCGGGCGCCCATTCGCTCACCTACGGCAAGACGCTGGATCACGTCATTGAGCTGACGGTGCTGCTCTCCGACGGCAGCGAAGTCGTGCTGAAAGATCTCTCGGCGAAGACCGTCGAGAGCAAGAGCAGGGCGGATACCCTGGAGGGCCGGGTGTACCACGAGATCGGACGCTTGGCGCAGCAGCATAAAAACGAGATCCTCGCGCGCTATCCGAAAATAATGCGGCGCGTGTCCGGCTATAATTTGGACGAGTTCATCAAGCCGCAGCCGTTCAATCTGTCGCGTATGGTAGTGGGCTCCGAGGGAACCCTGGCAACCGTGGTCGAAGCGAAGATGCGTCTGGTGCCCAAGCCCAAGTGGACGGCGATGGACGTGATCCACTTCTACAGCGACCAGGAAGCGCTGGAATGCTCTCAAGTCGTGTTGCAGACGGCGCCCTACGCGATGGAGTCCACCGATAAAATGATTCTCAATCTCGCGCGGGGGAATATCGAGCAATCGCGCAAGCTCGGCTTCGTGCAGGGCAATCCCGATTCGCTGCTGATGGTCGAGTTCGCCGGCGAGACCGAAGAGGAGGTCAAAGCGCAGGTCTATAAACTCGAAGAATTGCGCAAGCGGGAAAAAATCGGCTACGCCGCGACTCTGGCTTTCAAACCGGAAGAGGTGAAAACGATCTGGGGCGTGCGCAAGGCGGGGCTGGGATTGCTGCTTGGGACCAGGGGCGACAAGAAGCCCATTGCGTTCGTTGAAGACGCTGCGGTGGAACCGGCGAAGCTGCCCGACTTCATCAAACGTTTTCGCGAGATCATTAGCGGTCACGACGCGGTTGCCGGTTACTATGGCCACTGCTCCGTCGGCTGCATGCATATACGCCCGCTCATCAATCTCAAGGAACAGAGCGAGATGCACAAGATGGTCTCCATCGCGGATGCGATTTGCGATCTCGTCCTGGAGTTCAACGGCGCCATGTCGGGTGAGCATGGCGACGGCCTGGCGCGCAGCCACTTCAACGCCAAACTCTTCGGCCCCGCTCTCTACGATGCCTTCCGCCGGGTCAAGCGCGCCTTCGATCCGAAGAATCTCATGAACCCCGGCAAGATCGTCGATTCGCCGGCGATGACCGAGTCGCTGAAAATCAGCCCCCAGTACAAAACCTGGGAGCCGCAAACGACGCTCGATTTCGCCGAGCAGGGCGGATTCGTCAGGGCGGTGGAGATGTGCAGCGGCATGGGCGAGTGCCGCAAGAAGCTCGACGGCACCATGTGTCCGTCCTATATGGGCACGCTCGACGAAGAGCATTCGACGCGCGGCCGGGCCAACGCGCTGCGTTCCGTGCTTTCGGGCAAGGTGCCCAAAGAGGAATTTACCGGCAAGCGGCTGCATGAGGTGATGGACCTCTGTCTCGAGTGCAAGGCCTGCAAGGCCGAGTGCCCGTCAAACGTCGACATGGCGAAGATCAAGTATGAATTTCTCGATCACTACCACCGGGCCAACGGCTTGCCGTTGCGCAATCGCATCTTCGGCGGCATCGAGACCTTGAATCGTCTGGGCTCGCGCCTGGCGCCGTTATCGAACTGGTTGGCAAATTCGTCCCTGAACCGTTGGCTGATGGAACTGTTCGCCGGCGTCGACCGCAGGCGGCCGCTGCCGCAATTCGCGAGCGAGACTTTCGAAGATTGGTTCCGCGGCCACAAAGCGGAGGGCGACGGCGCGAAAGGCGAGGTCGTTTTGTTTCACGATACCTTTAACAACTTCAACACGCCCAACGTGGCGATCGCCGCTACGCGCTTTCTGGAACGTTCCGGCTACCGCGTGTTGTTGGTTGAAAAACGCTGCTGCGGCCGGCCGATGATCTCAAAAGGCATGCTCACTCAGGCGAAGGAAAACGCCGCGTGGAACGTCGACAAGCTCGCGCCCTATGCCGACAAAGGAATTCCCATCGTCGGTCTGGAACCGTCGTGTTTATTGACACTGCGCGACGAGTATCCCGAGTTCTTGCGAACCGACGCCGCGAAAAAAGTCGCCGCGAACAGTTTTCTGCTGGAAGAATTCGTGCAGAGGGAACAAGCCGCGGGTCGGTTGACGATCAACGGCAGTGGCAATGGCCGCAAACTTTTGCTCCACGGCCACTGCCACCAGAAAGCGCTGGTCGGTACGGCGCCGACGGTGGCGATGCTCAAAGCCGCCGGCTTCGAAGTGAGCGAAGTCGATTCGGGCTGCTGCGGCATGGCCGGCTCCTTCGGCTTTGAAAAAGAGCATTACGATCTGTCGCTGACCATCGGCAATCGCCGGCTTGGACCGGCGGTGAAAGCCGCGGGCGCGGACGTGGAGATCGTTGCTCCCGGTATCTCCTGCCGCCAGCAGATCGATCACTTGGCGGGCCGGAAAGCGAAGCACCCGGCGGAGTTACTGCTAGAAGTGCTGAGTGATGAGTCCTGAGTGCTGAGTAATGAGTGCTGAGGACTGAGATGCGAAACAAAGTCGAGAGATTCGAAGACTTGATCGCATGGCAAAAAGCGCGGCGGTTGGCGCTGAAGATCTACCAGATCAGCCGGCAAGGTGAGTTTGGAAAAGACTACCGTCTGTCAGGTCAGATTCAGGGAGCCGCGGTTTCGATCATGTCTAACATCGCGGAGGGATTTGAAAGGGGTGGGCTGGGTGAGTTTCATCAATTTCTTTCGACCGCAAAGGCTTCTTGTGCTGAGCTCCGATCGCAACTTTACGTGGCACTCGATGTAGGTTATATCGATGATCGTACCTTTCAAGACTTAAGAACTCAGTCTGAGGAGGTCGGCCGAATTATCGGTGGGCTGAGGGCGTCAGTAGCGAAACAAAAACAAATCAAACTAAATCGAACTTAGGCGTTTCTTAACTCAGCACTCAGGACTCATTACTCAGGACTAACTCATGGAACCCCTCCGCGTCGTAGGCTATTACCCCCTGCCGGCTTTTGTCGTGGCCGAGAAGACGGGACTCTTCGCGCGCGAGGCGCTCACGGTGACGTTTGAGATCGCTACTTTTGCTCCCGAGCACAACCGCGGCATGGCTGAAGGGCGATGGGATATCAGCCTCACCAGCCCTGACACCATGCTTGCGCGGGCGACGCGCGACGGTCATGATTTTGTCCTTTATTTAGTTCCGGAAAGAGGGCTTCAGGTGAAACTGATCGGCGCCAAGGATGTTAAATCCCCCGCGGATCTTAGAGGGAAAAAACTGGCGGGCGATCCCGGCGATTCGAATTATGATCTGCACCGGCGCAAGATTCTGCGCGACCACGGCGTGCCTGAGTCCGAATATGAGGTGGAGATTATCGGGACGTCTCCTTTCCGTTTGGACGCGCTGCGCAAGGGGC
>Ga0153915_10003879_pt1 | contig 13751 bp, 11 predicted proteins | sample Opewatmetagenome_2_FD_107003 | JGI IMG/M metagenome (GOLD analysis project Ga0153915, IMG submission 107003) | Freshwater wetland microbial communities from Ohio, USA - Open water 3 Core 3 Depth 3 metaG | ecosystem: Environmental > Aquatic > Freshwater > Wetlands | place: USA: Ohio, Lake Erie... | reverse complement strand
TTAATAAGGGGATTCCGGCTTACGAAGCAGATCTAAAGAAGGCAAACGTGGACTACAAGATGTACATGTACGAAGGTGCCCAACATGCTTTTAACAACGACTCAACTCCCGCCCGATATAACAAGGAAGCAGCCCAGCTTGCCTGGCAGCGCACGATCTCGTTCCTAAAGGAGAAGCTTAAAAAATAACCTTGGGTTGGTGGGTTCTTAGCGGGTCATTTACACAAACAGCATTTCTTGTACTTCTTGCCACTGCCGCAAGGACACGGATCGTTGCGACCCGTCTTCGGGCTTGCCTGTGCACCCTTGGCCTGCGCCACCGTGACCGGTCCACCAAGGGACTGCCGGTGCCATAGTGCGGAAAGCTCTGCTACGAAAGGCAGGCAGTGGGTAAAGAAACGTTGATACCCCTTACAGAGGTAGTTCAGCCCCGCCTCGCCATCGGGTGTATGGAGGAACCGATCCTTCGGGCACCCCCCGTTGCACATGTTCCGCACCCTGCATGCCTGACAATATTTGGGTAACGTATCCCATTTGGCCTGCCCAAACGCTCTCAGTGCCGAACTCTCAAGAAGATCGACCAGCGGAATCTCCTGGATATTCCCCAGCCGATGGTCCGGATCGACGAAGTGATCACACGAAAAAAAATCTCCGTTGTGTTCAATGACAGGAATATCACCGCAGGTCTTCCGAAAGATACAGAGCGCATGATCCTGGCCGAAAGCCGTTCTGGCCGCCTCCTCGAATATCTGCACTTTGATCCGCTCGATGTCCTCGTGCTTCCACTCATCGAAGAGGGTGCAGAGAAAATGGCCCCAGGCTTCAGCCGGCACCGTGCGGTGGCTGACGCCGCCCCCCTCCTCTGGCTGTCGCTCGACCAGGGGCAGAAAACCCACGTATTGAACGTTGATCTCCTTGAAGAACCGGTAAACCTCGGTAGGATGCTGCACGTTCTCAGCATGCACGACGCACAGGATATCGCACGGGATCCGGTGCTGGCGCAAGAGTCCATACCCATGCATCACCTGCTTGTGGGTGGGGTTTTGGCCCTTGGTGACACGGTATCGATCATGCATCTCCTGCGGACCGTCCAGGCTGAGGCCTACGGCAAAGCCCTCTGCCGCCAAGAACCGGCACCAGTTCTCATCGAGGAGGATACCGTTTGTCTGAATACCGTTGGTGATGCGTTGATGACGGGGCTGATGCTTGCGCTGCAGCGCCACAATCTTGCGGAAGTAGTCCAGCCCCAGGATCGTTGGCTCCCCTCCGTGCCAGGAGAAGCTGATCACCGACCCAGGGGAAGCATCCATGTGTTGGATAATGTAATGCTCGAGGATGTCGTCGGGCATCTGAAACGACTCTCCCTTGGGATAGAGTTGCTCCTTCTTCAGGTAGTAACAATAATGACAGCCCAGGTTGCACAAGGAACCTGCCGGCTTGACAAAAACCTGAAACTCGCGGGAAGCCTTGGCCATTGCTCAATCCCCCATCTCCGAGCCGACCTTCCTGAAATACTCCCATGCTGAGGGAATTATAGTGGAATGAACGTTGTGGGTCAACGAAGAAGACGCTGTGATCACGGAAGTCTTCAGGTGTTACACGTCTGTCTTAAAGGGTGCTACAATGACTGGGATGGATCAATGTTCAAACACCCGTTGCTCCATCGAATGACTTCCAAGGAAAGGGCTTGCTTGAAGTCACAAATTTGTATACCATATCGCCTTGAGGGTATAAGGGTGGACCTTCCGATATGACCATTGCTCAGAAAGGAGACTAAGATGGAATACGATTATGCCTTCGAGATAGCCGTATCAAACCTTCGCTTTGGCCAGGGAACGACGCGTGAAGTCGGCATGGACCTTGCGGCATCGGGCATCAAGCGCGTGATGGTACTTACGGATCCAAACCTGAGGAGGTCGCGTTCAGTTGAAAGCGTGCTGGAGTCCCTGGACAAAGAGGAAATTAACTATTCCCTATTCGACCAAGTTCGGGTTGAACCTTCAGACAAATCGATGAAAAAGGCCATTGAGTTTGCTCAGCCTCAATCTTTTGAGGCTTTTGTCGCCGTGGGCGGGGGCTCAACCATTGATACGGCCAAAGTCGTCAACCTCTACACCACTTACCCTCCTGCAGACTTTCTCGATTATGTGAACGCACCTGTGGGAAAGGGCCTGCCGGTCCCCGGACCACTCAAACCCCTCTTCGCGATTCCAACGACGGCCGGCACCGGGAGCGAGACCACCGGTGTCGCGGTCTTCGATCTGGAACAGCTTCATGCCAAGACAGGCATTGCTCACAAGCGACTTAGACCCACCCTCGGAATCGTTGATCCTGAGAATACCCGGACACTTCCTCCCATGGTGGCGGCCTCCACCGGGCTCGACGTTCTGACACACGCCGTCGAATCGTACACGGCCATGCCATACAACAAGCGTCCCCGTCCAGAGAAGCCTATCTTTCGCACGTCGTACCAGGGGTCGAACCCCGTGAGCGATATCTGGTCCATTCAAGCCATTCGAATGGTGTCTCAGTATCTGATCCGGGCCGTTGAGAACCCGAGCGATGACGAGGCCCGAGCCATGATGACACTTGCCGCCTCTTTTGCAGGGGTGGGTTTTGGCAATGCAGGCGTGACGATCCCTCACGCCATGTCTTATCCAGTTGCCGGAATGGTTCGACATTTTCAGCCCGAGGGGTACCCTAAGGATCACCCGATGGTGCCCCACGGTATGGCGGTGGTGCTCAATGCTCCCGCGGCTTTCCGCTTCACAGCTCCTTCGTATCCCGAGCGGCATCTCCAGGCTGCGGAAGCGTTGGGGGCCGATGTCTCAAGAGCGAAACTGCGGGATGCTGGCCAAATCCTTGCAGACCAGGTGATCAAGTTGATGAAGCGGTTGAATATCCCGAATGGCCTGAGTGCGGTTGGTTATGCAAAGGCTGATATTCCGAAATTGGTGGAGGGGACCCTTCCACAGCAGCGGATCATCAAGCTCTCTCCGCGTCCTGTGGGACCGGAAGAACTGGCCAAAATCTTTGAAGATGCCATGGGCTACTGGTGATGTAGCATGATCGGTTCTTGTTAGAAAACTGCGGACCCGGGGTTTCTACTCCTCAAGGACCGCAACAGCCCTGATCGGGGATCCAGTGCCCTGCCTGATTTTTAGTGGAAGAGCTACAAAAGTGAACCGCTTTCCTGTCACTTTGTCCAGATTGCACAGATTTTCAATATGGGTAACCTGCCGCTCCGCACAGACCCTATGGCAAGGGTAAGTTTTATCATACCACATGTCAGGGCTTGGGGAGTCGACACCAAAATTGACACATCCCCGGTCAATGATGAACTCTGTAGCCTCTTTGTTTAGACCAGGTTAATCGGTCATATACTCGGGCTTTCCGTAGTATCGGTCATATTGGGCAGTATAAAAAAGGATCGTATCCCCTTTACGAATCGTGAGACCCCATCTGTTTAACTCGTCTTCTATTTTCTTTCGGCCAAACTGAGTTTTCTGAGGAATGTCACTTACATCCACGCATAGGCCCGAAGTAATACAATGTTCAAGAGGAATTTTATCCACCGGGGGTGCATCCGGGTTTCGTGACAGGTGGCTAACAGAGTCGATATGGGTTGGACCATGATCACAAAGCAAAATGCCCCTCGTCTCATAGGAAAATCCAGTGCCCAATTGCCTCTGACATTCTTCGTGGGACAGGTGTGTCCAGATGACTGTTTTCAGATGCCCCGGGTAAACCGGCATTCCCTGGTAGATTTCTTGTGTGAGGTCAATGATTTTCCCTTTCAAGGTCTTGGTTTCCTCCTTTCACATTCATGAATTGCTTTTGAGGTTTTGGTCTTCTGTGAATGAGGGAAAAACACACAACTCCCCCATGCATTTCATATCTCCTGTTTAATGTGCGGTCCAGCCTCCGTCGATCAGAAGGATATGGCCTGTCACAAGATTAGAAGCCTCTGAGGCCAAATAGATCAACCCCCCTATGACATCCTGAGGCTGCCCGATCCGACCCAAAGGAATATTACCGAGAACATATTCGCGAAACCCTGTGTTCTCGAACATTGGTTTTGAGAACGGTGTTTCGATGAACGTAGGGGCAATGGCGTTAACGTTGATGTTGTACTGAGCCCATTCGATGGCCAGGAGTTTCGTCAGAAGATTGACGCCACCCTTGCTGGAACAGTAAGCTGCCCTCTGGGGGATCGCCACCGTACCCGTTTGGGAAGAGATGTTGATGATCTTTCCCCTTCTCTGTTGGATCATTACCTTTCCTACTGCCTGGGCACAGAAAAAAAGACCCTTCAGGTTCGTATCCAGGATGGCGTCCCAGGCTTCCTCCGTCACATCGACAGCCCATTGGGGAATGTTGATCCCGGCGTTGTTGACAAGAATGTCTATGTGTCCGAAGGCCTGCAGTGCTGCATCAGCCATGGCATAGATTTCAGAGATCTTGGAGACATCCATCTTTTGAATCAATACCCTCCGCCCCAGTTTTTCAATCTCCTCTTTGGCTCTCTCCAATTCCGAGACGCTCCGGCTGCAGATAACCAAATCCGCCCCGTACTCTGCCAGGGCCTGTGACATGACATAACCCATCCCCCTTCCCGCTCCCGTGACAATAGCCACCTTCCCGGCAAGATCAAAATGGGGCAACTGGTTTCGATTCATGACTGCACTATATCTCAAAATCAAGAAGCAGTAAAATAGAAAAGGAAGTTTCCACGCTCAAAGTGAGAATATCAAGGGAGCGAAGCCTTGCCTTTTTTTGTGAAATTTTCCACTTGACGACCGTCTTGAAGTGTGGTATTCGAAAGCCAGGAAAAAAGATCTTGGGTTGAAAGGGGGTGATCTACCGGAGTAAGAAGCGAGCCAGCGGATAATGGGTCTGGTCGAAACTAACCACAAGACTAACCACAAGGGAGGGGAAGACATGAGAAAGACAGCCTTTATTGCTCTGGCATTTATGGTGGCAATTGGTGTTGCGGCCGTTTTTGCCCCGGAAGCACCGGCAGCCGACACGGTGAAGATAGGATACAATGCGCCGTTGTCAGGACCTAGCGCTGCATGGGGACTTCCGGGCTTGGATGGAACGAGCATTTGGGTTGACAAGGTCAATGCCGCTGGCGGACTAAAAGTTGGAGACAAGAATTACAAAATTGAGATCGTAAAGTATGACGACGAAGGCGACGGGGCCAAAGGTCTCCTCGGTTGCAAGAAACTCGTCCTCGAGGACAAGGTGGTGGCCATGCTCATGCTGGGCGGGCCGGACACCCCTGCTGTGCAGCCTTTCCTGACCAGTGAAAAGGTAATGTCATTCACCCTGATCGCCTCCGACATTTCGCCGGACCGGCCTTATCTGATGGATGTCACAGACAACTTCCCGACATACCACCTTCTCCACATCCAACACATCGCTGAGACTCACCCCAAGGCCAAGAGAGCAGCCATTGTGTCTCAGGACGATGAGATCGGTGTGGCGGCTATTGCCTGGTCAGAGGCGGGATTCAAAGCCAATGACATCGAGGTCGTCTATAAGAAGCCCTTTGCAATGGACACCACGGATTTCGCTCCCCTCATCACCGCGGTACTTGCGACCAAACCGGACATTATCAGCATGGGTGCCGCCTATCCGGAATTCCAAGCACTGATCTGCGAGCAGGCCTTTACCCAGGGTTGGAGGGGAATCATCACCTCGGCATGCTGGGATTTTGCAGCCATACTTGCCAAGGTCCCGAAAACGTTCATGGAAGGCGCCGTTTCCGGCTTCCCCGATTTCGACGACCCGAAACTCACTCCGAAGCATAATGAGTTCTGGAAGACCTGGAGGTCCAGATACCCGGACCATTCCTTCTCCGAGATTGTGTGGGAATACATGGGAGCTCTCGAGGTTTGGGCGTATGGGGCACAGAAAGCCGGAAGCGTTGAGTCGGAAAAGGTATTTAATACCTTAAAGGCTTCACTCTCGGTCCCTCACTCCTTTGGACCAGGGGTCTGGTGGGGCAAGGAAGTTTTTGGCCAGGCTAACCTCCTCGTGCCGACGTGGCCCATCACCGAAATCCACAATGGGAAGCCTGCCATTGTGGCTTGGAAGAACCTAGGCGATTGGATGAAGGACCAGAAGAACAGCAAGATTCTGTTTGATACTCTCAAGGCGTGGAACATCAAGACGTATCAATAGCAGTCTGGTTGGACTGAGTCGATTGCAAGTCGGCCTGGGCTCTTTCGTTTCAATCGTTGATCGGTGAATGGGCCCAGGCTCCACTGTGAAGCTCCCGGCCCGCAGGGCGGAGCTTCCAGGAGATGAATGGTCTTTTCTTATTGTGCCCCTTGACCCCGCCTACAAGGCGGGGCTTGTGGGGTACATTGCCGGCCAACCGGGTCCGGGCAAAAGCCGGCCTCGATTTGCGTGAAGGATGGGTATGGATTTCATCCTCCAAACGATCCTCAATGGTCTGATGACCAGTTCATTTTACGCCCTGATCGCCGTTGGGTTGAGCCTGGTCTTTGGCGTCATGCATATCGTCAATTTTGCCCATGGCGAATTCTATATGCTTGGGGCCTACTCGGTCTGGGTTCTTTTTGCCAAGATGAACTGGCCTTTTTTTGCTGCGGTTGGAGCGGGCATCGTGATCGTGGGCTTGCTGGGCGTCCTCTCCGAGCGATTGGTTTTCAGGCATGCCCATGGGAACGTGCTCAGCGGTTTCATCATGTCCGTCGGGATGGTCTTTATCCTCCAGGTCGCAGTCGTCAAAATCTGGGGCCTGGGCAAGATGAAGCCGGTCCCCGCAGCCTACCCTCAAGTACTCGATTTCTGGGGTGTAAACACCAGTTGGCAAAGATTTATTGTCATTCCAGCAACCCTTCTTCTCCTGGGAGCACTCTGGTTCTTCCTGGACCGGTTCCGGATCGGCCGGGCCCTGAGGGCCGCGGCGATGAATCCTCAAGCGGCTGCCCTGCAGGGCATAAGCCCTAAGAAATGCGCTGCGGTGGCCATGCTCCTGGGTTCCGCAATGGCCGGCGCGGCAGGCGCCCTGATGGCACCGATCATGTCGGTCCACCCTTACATGGGCCACAACGTTGTGTGGACGGCCTTTGTGGTAGTCATTGTGGGCGGACCGGGAAACATCAAGGGTAGCATTCTGGCTGCACTTCTTTTCGGTTTTCTCAGTACCGTTATCACAACGCTGCTGGATTCGACCATTGCTAACCTGGTCAGCGTCCTGGTGATGCTCGTCCTGCTGGCGATCAAACCCGAGGGGGTGATGGGCCATGCGTAGAGCCGGTCATGGCGTCGGGCTGGTGATCTTAGCCGTCATTCTTGGGGGCTTGCCCTTTGTGGTCACCAAGTATCAGGTGGATATTCTCATCACACTCCTGATCAACGTGATCCTGGTGGTGAGCTTTCGCCTCATCACCACCACTGGAAGATGGTCCCTGGCTCATATACCGATGATGGGTGCCGGTGCCTACGCCACGGCATTAATGACGGGCACCCTCGGCATCCCTTTCTGGGTCTCCCTGCCCCTTTCTGGTCTGGTGGCGGCACTGGTTGCTCTGGTCATGAGTTATCCCCTGGCCAGGACCAAGGGGTTTGCCTTTTTCATTGCCTCTTTTGCGGCCGGCGAGGCGCTCAGGCTTTGCTGGACGAGGTTCAAGATCCCCTTCGGAGGCCACAAGGGACTGACCGATATCTCTATCCCTGTCCTCGTGCCGGGCGTTCCAGCCCTCGATTTCAGTAAGGCCATCCCTTACTACTTTCTGGCGCTGGCGGTGACCATCGCCTGCCTGGCACTGATGTATCGGCTGGACCGGTCGCGGATAGGCGACACCTGGAAGGCGATCGAATCGCACGATGACCTAGCCAAAAGCCTGGGCATCAACATCACCCGCTACAACATGCTGGCTTTTGTGATCGGATCTGCTTTTGCGGGCATTGCCGGTGTGATGCAGGCCCATCGGCTGTGGGCGGTCGTACCAGCCCAGTATGGTTTCGTGACCACCCTCTATCTTCTGGTCTGGGTGGTTTTCGGCGGGACCCATACCTTTTTCGGCGCGGTCATCGGCGTCGTCATATTGACGATCCTCCGGGAACTGTTGATGCCATTGTTTGAATGGGTCCCCATGATCTTCGGAACGATCATCATCCTGACACTGATATTTCTGCCCTCCGGATTGGAGGGTTTGCCCGAACGACTGTCCTGGTTGAGAAAAATGAAGATTCGGATCTCTTTTGGGGAAGTCCCGGAGGTACAGCCTGAACGAATAAAACAGGGAGCAGCTTCGCCGGCTGAGTGAAGGGAAACCGGGATTTGAAAACCTGCCCATGATGAGGAAACTTCCATGGCCATGCTCGAATTAAGGGAACTGACCAAGAATTTCGGCCACCTGGTCGCTGTCAATGGAGTGGATCTGAGCGTCGAGGAAGGTGAGATCAGGGGTTTGATCGGACCGAACGGTTCGGGAAAGACCACCATGTTCAATCTGATCTCCGGGTTCCTCACGCCCACGAGGGGACGGATCTTCTTCCGCGGTGAGGATATTACGAACCTGCCACCCCACTTGGTGGCCAAGAGAGGGTTGGTTCGAACGTTTCAGCTGACCGCTCTGTTCAGAGAGATGACTGCCTTGCAGAATGTGATCATGGCGTGTCATCTCCACACGGGGTTGGGACTTTTCCAGCAATACTTCCGGAACGCCGGCACTCGCCTTAGAGAAAAAGAGATCGCGAAGAAGGCCCTCGCCTTGCTGGACAGCATGGGGATCGCCGACAAAAGAGATGAGATCACCGGGGACATGCCCCACGGTCATCAGTGTGCCCTGGGGATCGCCAACGCCCTGGCTACCGAACCCAAGATGATATTGCTCGACGAGCCGGTGGGCGGTATGAACCCGACGGAGACCAAGGAGATCATGGACCGAATCAAGAGGGTCCGGGATCGGGGTGTCACCGTGCTCCTGGTGGAGCATGATATGAAGGCGGTCATGACTACCTGCGAGAAGGTGACCTGCATCAATTTCGGGAACAAGATCGCCGAAGGGACACCCCAGGAGATATGCAGTCATCAGGACGTGATCGACGCCTACCTGGGTGGAGGCACTAACGCATGCTCAGTTTGAAGAACATCACTGTGCGCTATGACGGGGTACAGGCCGTCAAAAAGATTTCGATCGATGTCGAAAAGGGAAGTATTACGAGTCTGATCGGGGCCAATGGGGCCGGAAAGAGCACCACCCTCAAAGCGATCTCAGGACTGGTCCCGCTCACCTCGGGCGAGATCTGGTTTGAGGGTGAAAGAATAGACGGCAGAGAACCCGAGAAAATCGTCGAACTGGGGATCGGTCATGTTCCTGAGGGGAAGCAACTCTTCCTGGACATGAGCGTGTTGGACAATCTTCTGACCGGTGCTCATTTGCGAAAGGATGCCGACAAGCTCCAGGAAGATCTTGAGCGCATCTATAATTATTTTCCTATACTGCGAACCGCCCATAATCGGAAAGCGTCGACCTTAAGCGGGGGTGAGCAGCAGATGCTGGCCATCGGCCGTGGTTTGATGTGTCGCCCCAAACTCCTGCTTCTCGATGAACCTTCCCTGGGTTTATCACCGATTCTGACCAGTGAGGTTGGGTCCATCATCAAACGCATTGCCGATGAAGGGGTTTCGATTCTGCTCATCGAACAGAATGCCAATCTGGCCCTGCAACTGGCCAAGAAGAACTACGTGATGGAGACAGGGACGATTGCTCTTGAAGGGGACAGCAAGCAGTTGCAGAACAACGATCATGTCAAAGCGGCCTACCTTGGGATCAGTCCGACAGAGGAGTCGCCGGCGATTTGGGCACAGGAAAAGAGGGCTCCCAAAACACCGGCACCTGATAAATGGCAAGATCAAGCACCCCCAGAGAGATGGCAGGACAAGGGGCCCCAGGGGCGATGGCAAGATCAGTACATTTCTCAAAGCCTCGCTCCCGAAAGAAAGGGGCAGGAGGGACGGGCTCAGGATAGACGGGTGTCCCCCGGGGAGGCAACAGTGATGCGTCCGCAAGATAAATCAATGCAGGAAGGACGGCCTCAAACCAGAGTGCCACAAGATTTGCAGCCTCCAGACCGATGGGCTCAAGAAACCCGTTTACCGGCGGGCGACTCGTCTGACCGATGGGCCCAAGATCGGGAATCTTCAGAAAGGTGGCAGGACCGGAAGGCACCGGACAGGTGGTTGGACCACGAAGCCCCGCGCAGATGGCAGGCCGGAGAACCCGTCGCCTCACAGCCCAGAGACCGGTGGCAAGATTGGGAATCTTCTGGGAGAAGACCGGAGGCTCAGGGGACACCGGGCTGGCAACAAGAGCGAGACGAACGGCCACCTCAAAGATGGCTGGATCAAGGCCCCCGGGAAACATGGCGAGATCGAGAGGCTCCGGTACGAGGAACCAAGGACCGATGGCCCGAAGAGAAACAGGCGCCGTCGCGGGTCGTTAAGAAGACCTTTGTTCCCAAGGTGGGGACCAAGGCCTGATCCATTCCGCACCACGAGAAGAGTTTTTGGGGCATGACGGAAAGAACTCCGAAAGTCGAGGCGAGGCTCTATGGAGGCCTGGAGAGAGTATTCCAGGAGAATCAGAAACAGGTTGAACTGACGAAGGCTTCCACGGTCCGTGCGCTTCTGATGCTATTGTGCAATTCACCTGAACGTCGCCGTGAACTCTTCGATGATCAGGGACAGATTCGGCCGGATCTGGTAGTCCTGAGGAACGGCCGGAGCATTGTATTTCTGGGGGGTCTCGATACGGAACTCAATGATGGAGATACGGTGGCGGTATTTCTCCCTGTCCGCGGCGGTTGATGGAAACAAGGGTTGGAATGACTCTGGTTAGAAGAGAAACTCTCAGCAGGAAGCTGAGGGTAATTGAACCATAGGGAGGAAGAGAGATGGCTAAGGAGCTTGTCATTGACATATCGAGGTGTACGGGGTGTGAGTATTGTAAGCTTGCGTGCTCCTTCTCTCACCACGGCGAGTTCAACCCTCTCAAGTCGAGGATCCATGTCACCACGTTCATCAGTCGGTCCATGGCCGTTCCTGTTGTCTGCTATCAATGTGAGGACCCCTGGTGTGCCAAGGCTTGCCCCTCGGGTGCCCTATCGATCGACAGAAACCCAAAGGATGGCGCAACGGTGGCCGTGACGGTCAATGAGAGCCGATGTGTCGGTTGCAAAATGTGTACCCTGGCCTGTCCCTTTGGTTGCATTGTTGTCTCGGAGAAGCATGCGGAAAAATGCGATCTCTGTGGGGGAGACCCGCAGTGCGTCAAGGTATGCCGGGCAGGTGCCCTTCGATTTACAGAACCCCAGGCAAGCATCGGGGGGAAGAGGAAGGGTGTGGCAGAACGGCTGTTGAAATCTTATGAGGAGGCCTAACCATGTGGTATGGATGGACAGGAAACGTGCTGAGAGTGGATTTGAGTCAACCCTTAGTCACGGTTGAGGAGCTGGATCGTCAGATTGCGGAGAATTTCATCGGCGGAAGAGGATTGGGTGTCAAGTATCTCTACGACGAGATCAACCCGGCCACCATCGATCCATTACGCGGTCGGAATAAACTCCTCTTTGTCACAGGTCCCCTGACCGGCACCGGGGCCCCGGGAGGAAACCGGTACATGGTGGTGACCAAGGCCCCTTTGACCGGCGCGATCGGCGAATCCAATGCCGCGGGCGCTTTTGCCAACGCCATCAAGTACGCCGGGTACGACATGATCATCGTCGAAGGGAAGGCCCAGAAACCGGTCTATCTCTGGATCGACGACGATCGTGTCGAGGTAAGAAATGCGGAGCATCTGTGGGGCAAGACAACCTCGGAGACTGAACTCGCCGTCATCGCCGAAACACACCCTGACACCAAAGTGGCCTGCATCGGTCCGGCAGGAGAAAACCAGGTTCTCTTCGCCTGCGTCATGAACGATATGGGCAGGGCCGCCGGAAGGTCCGGGGTGGGGGCTGTGATGGGTTCCAAGAACCTCAAGGCGGTCGCTGTCCGTGGTACCCATGGCTTGAAAGTAGCCGACAAGACGGGATTCCTGACAGCGATGCAGGCGGCTTACAAGGCCATCGATACGCCCGATACAGAGCACTTCCATCAAACCGGCACGCCTGGAGTACTCAGCCTTGTTAAGGAATTCGGAGCCCTTCCCACCCGGAACTTTCAAACCGGTGTGAATCCGCAGTGGGAAAAGATCTGCGGTGAGAAGCTGGCCACCACCATCTCCGCCAGAAAGAACATGGGTCTCGCCTGCCCGACCTGTCCCGTGGGATGCGGGCGTGTCACCAAGGTGATGAATCAGAAATTTGCGGGTGAAGGGGTGGGACCAGAGTATGAAACCATCGGGCTGCTCGGCTCGAGCTGCGAAACCAATGATCTCGATGCGGTCTCCAAGGCCGGTTTTATCTGCAACGAGATGGGCATGGACACTATCTCTACCGGGGGCACCATTGCCTGCGCCATGGAACTTTACGAGAAGGGTTTCCTGCCGATGAAGGATGTGGGGATGCCCCTCAATTTTGGAAACTCCCAAGCGGTCGTTCAGCTGGCTGAGGACATTGCCCTGAAGAGGGGGGCCGGTGCGCTGCTGGCTGAAGGTTCGTATCGGCTGGCTAAACGGTATGGACACCCGGAGCTGCACATGGGTGTCAAGAAGCTGGAATTTGCCAGCTACGATCCGAGGGCCCTGCAGTGTATGGGAATGGGATATGCCACCAACTCCCGAGGGGGGTGCCATATCCGAGGTGAGGTCCAAGACCTTTCCTTGTACAATGTCCAACACTGGCGAATCACCAAGGACCACAATGTGGGTCCGGTTGATCCGCATCGATGGGACGACAAACCGGTCTTGACCGCGGATGTTCAGGATTGGTTCTGCATCATCGATTCATGCGGGATGTGTAATTTCATGTTTTTCCTCGCGATGGATGAGGATCACGCACGGTCTCTGATCGAGACTGCAACGGGGATTGACATGGGGGGCTACCGGGGCCTCATGAAAACGGGAGAAAGGATCTTCAACCTTGAAAGGCTTTTTAACCTCAAGGCTGGCTTGACGGGCGCTGACGACACCTTACCCAAAAGGATGCTGACAGAACCCATGCCCGATGGCCCGGCCAAGGGGATGGTTGTCCACCTCTCTGAAATGCTTCCGGAATACTACAGGCTGAGAGGGTGGACACCGGATGGCATCCCGACGCGGAAGAAACTGGAGGATCTCGGTCTGGAATAGGAAGAGATCCACATTGCCACGGGCGTTATCCAGCCCCGAAAAGAGATCCTGGTGAATAAGAGCCTCCGGCATACGATCATTGGGAACAGTGCTGCGGCGCTATCTGCAGTCAAGGCCATCAGAAAAATGGGAGATTCTGGTCCCATCGTCCTGATCTCCGCTGAAAACTGCTATGCCTATTCCCCGGTTCTGACCACCTACTATATCGCCGGCGAGATTGGCCGATCCGATCTGTTTCTGGTTAATGAGGATTTCTATCGAGAGAATCACGTCCAAACCCTATTGGGGCGCCGGGCTGTGGGGATCGACCCTATGAAACAACTGGTCTATCTCGATCGGGGTGCCAAAGTCGGCTATGATGACATGCTCATTGCAAGTGGCGCGTCGGCGAGGCCCCTGGAAAATGTCGAGAGGGAAGCTGGAGGGTATGTCTCCACTTTACGGACCATCAAGGACGCCGACAAAATCAAAGGGACCA
>Ga0153915_10003877_pt1 | contig 13751 bp, 13 predicted proteins | sample Opewatmetagenome_2_FD_107003 | JGI IMG/M metagenome (GOLD analysis project Ga0153915, IMG submission 107003) | Freshwater wetland microbial communities from Ohio, USA - Open water 3 Core 3 Depth 3 metaG | ecosystem: Environmental > Aquatic > Freshwater > Wetlands | place: USA: Ohio, Lake Erie... | reverse complement strand
CGTGCGAAACGAGGATGTTCCAGACGGTGGCCTGGTGGTTGTCCGCGTCCATGCCCCGATAGGTGCTCTTCGGGATCACGTCCTCGACGTAGAGCTGGCCGTACTTCTTGTTCATTTTCGCGACCGTGTCGGCGTGGTCGATCATCTTGATCTTCACGCCGGGCGTGTTCGCGAGATCGGTCACCGCGGCGGTCGGCAGCCCGCCCACCCAGAAGAACGCGTCGATCTTACGGTCCTTGATCGCGTTCACCGACTCGGCAACGCCCAGGCGCTCACGCTTCATGTCATCCTTGTCGAGGCCAGCCGCCTCGATCACGCGGAAGGCCATGACCTCGGTGGCGCTGCCCGGCGACCCGGTCGAAACGCGCTTGCCCTTCAGATCGGCCATCTTCGCGATTCCCGTGCCCTCGATCGTGACGACGTGCATGCGATTCGGGTAGAGCACCATGAGCGTCCTCAGCGGGACTTTCGTCCCCTTGAACTTGTCTTCGCCGCGGTACGCGTCCTGCCCCGCGTCCGCCATCGAGAACGCGATGTAGGGTTTGCCGGTGGCGATCAGCTTCAGGTTGTCGACCGAACCGCCGGTGACCTCAGCGGTGGCCTGAAGGCCCGGAACATACTTGGAGAGAACGTTGGCGAGGCCGCCGCCAAGCGGATAGTAGACGCCGCCCGTGCCGCCGGTGGCGATCGATAGACTGTATTTTTCCTGAGCGAAGGCGCCGCCCGAGAGCGCGACCGATGCGGCAAGCGTTGCGGATGCAAGAACTCTCATCGTAATTCCTCCTGTGAAACCTTGGATCCCTGAAATCGTTCGAGGGGCTCGAGCCCTTTTCGTTTCCTGCGGACTATACCCGTGGCGCCAAGGTGCGCCAAGTAGTTCCGCTCACTTCGCGAACAGTCTGCCGATATCCTTGAATGCCTTGAATTCCAGCGCGTTGCCGCAGGGATCGAGCAGGAACATGGTCGCCTGCTCGCCCACCTCGCCCTTGAAGCGCACCTGCGGTTCGATGATGAAGCGCGCGCCGGCGGCCTTGAGCCTGTGAGCGAGCCGCTCCCATTCTTCCATCGGCAGGATCGCGCCGAAATGCCGCACCGGAACATCCTCGCCGTCCACGGGGTTGGTGGCGCGGTGGCCGGCTTCCTCCGGCGCGAGGTGCGCGACGATCTGGTGGCCGTAGAAGTCGAAATCCACCCACTCTTCGGCGCTCCGGCCCTCAGGGCAGCCGAGCAGGCCGCCGTAGAAGGCGCGCGCCTTGGCGAGGCTCGTGACCGGAAACGCTAGGTGGAAGAGCGGCAGCGAGGACATGGAGCTACTGCGCGCTGAGGCCTGCGATGTAATCGGCGAGGACCTCGACGTCCCTATCGGTCAGCGCCTGCGCGGCCGAGGTCATGTTGCCGTCGAGATCGGCACGGGTCTGCGCCTTGAACCTGCGCAGCTGCGCAAGGAGATATTCGTGCTGCTGGCCCGCAAGGCGCGGAATGTGCTGCTGGCCGAGCAGCCGCGGGCCATGGCACTGAACGCAATTGAACTCCTGGGCGAGCTTCGGCCCGGCCGCTGCGTTCTCCGGTGCGGTCTTGTGCCCCGAAGGCGTGGCCTTCTGCTTCGAGAAATACTCTGCGAGCTCGTTCATTTCCTTGTTGCTGAGATTCGCCGCCATCGGCGACATCTGCGGATCTTTGCGGTTGCCTTCGCGAAACTGATACAGCTGCATCGCAATCGCCTGGGCCGGATGCCCGGCCAGGGACGGGTTCGTCGGGATGGTCGAGTTTCCGCCGAGCCCGTGGCACACGAAGCAGGGCTCAGCCTTGCGCGGCACCTCGTCGGCGCCGAACGCGTCCGCCGCAAAAAAACAAAGCGCGGCGGCAAATGCCGCCGCGCTCCGGTCGCGCAAGGTGCCGTTCACTTCTTGCCGTAGCTGATGCGGTAGATGATCCCGTTGTAATCGTCGGAGACGAGCATCGCGCCGTCCTTCATCACCAGCACGTCGACAGGCCGGCCCCACATCGGCGGATCGGCCTTCTCGTCCTGCAGGAAGCCCGTCAGGAACGGCTCCATTTTCGGCTTGCCGCCGGCATCGAAGCTGACGCGAACCACGTCGTAACCCTGCTTGGTGGCGCGGTTCCACGAACCGTGCCTCGCGATGAAGATGTTGTTCCGGTATTGGGCCGGGAACATCTTGCCGTTGTAGAAGCGCATGCCGAGCGGCGCGACATGCGCGCCGAGCTTGAGCACCGGCGGCGTAAACTCCTTGCAGTCCCGGTTCTTGCCGAACTCGGGGTCGAGCGTGTCGCCCTGATGGCAGAAGGGATAGCCGAAGTGCTGGCCTTTCGTCTTCACCACGTTCAGTTCATCGGAGGGCGAATCGTCGCTCAGCCAGTCCCGGCCGTGCTCGGTGAACCACAGCTGCTTCGATTGCGGGTTCCAGTCGAAGCCGACCGAGTTGCGCACGCCCTGCGCCACGGTCTCCACGACTGCACTCTTGGGATCGACCCGGCTGATCGTCCCCTGAAAGTAGCCGGGCATCACGATGTTGCCCGGTGCGCCGACGTTGTAGTAGAGCTTGCCATCGGGCCCCATCGCGAGGAACTTCCAGAAGTGGCCGGGTTGATTCTGCGGATCGAGGCCGTCGATCACCACCTTGCCCTCGGGCGGGTTGTCGAGGCTCGCCTCGATGCCGTCGTACCGGGTGATGCGATGTCGCTCGGCGACGTACAGCGTGCCTTTGCTGAACGCGACGCCATTCGGCGAGTTGAGACCCTTGAGAAGCGTCTTCACCTCTCGCGTGCCGCCCTTGTCGACTACGGCATAGACGTTCTTCGCCAGGCGGTTGCTGACAAATACCGTTCCCTTGTCGCCGAGGGCAAGCGAGCGCGCTTCGGGAACTCCTTCCGCCCAGACCTCCACCTTGAAGCCGGCGGGCACCTTCAGCTTGTCGAGCGGCAGATCCTTGGAAGACCTCCCCGTCATGTGGGGGGCAAAGGGGTGCAGGGTCGAATTCGCCTGGTCCGTGGAAATTCCCTGCTTCCAGGGGGGCGGTGCGGCGGGGGCCTGTGCTTGCGCCGCCGCAGCGGTCAACATGCAGATCAAGGCTGGGACGGCGGGCGAAGCGAATGTCCGGAACGATCTAAGCATGGAATGTCCTCCTTTTCCCGGCTGTTGTTGTGCTCGAGGGGTGTTGTGCTCGAGGGGTGCCACGCTGCAATTCGCGCGGCTCGATGGCATCATAGCCACGCCCGACCCCGGCTGCAACCGGGAGAACAAGGAGCGGGCACCAAACAAGAAAGAAAGCTGGAGAGCGCGAGGGGATCTGCTTGGCAGAGTCACTGACTGCGTGAGCGCGCCGGTGTCGCGCTCGGGAATCCTGAAGGGCCGCAGGGAATCGGCTCGCCTCGCCGGAGTCCTGGCGCTCGGCGCGCTTGCCTCCGGGCCGCTTTGCGCGCAGACGCCGACCGGCGAAGGCGAATCTTCCGCGACGCCGTCGATCGTCGTGACTGCAACGCGCTCCGAGCACTCGAGCTTCGACCTGCCCGTGTCGATCGACCGGATCGACGCCGAGGTCATCCACGACGCTCGGCCCATGGTCAACCTTTCCGAGACCCTGCCCAGGGTGCCCGGCATCGTCGTGCTGAACCGCCAGAACTACTCGCAAGACCTGCAGATATCCTCGCGCGGCTTCGGCGCCCGCTCCCAGTTCGGCGTGCGCGGCGTGCGACTCTACGCCGACGGCATTCCCGCGACCGCTCCCGACGGTCAGGGCCAGACCTCCAACTTCGATCTGGGCTCGGCCGAGCGCATCGAAGTCATGCGTGGACCGTTCTCGAGCCTGTACGGCAACGCCTCCGGTGGGGTGATCCAGATCTTCACGGAAGACGGGCCGGCGCAACCCACGCTGACCCCGAGAGTCGCCGCCGGCAGCTACGGCAGCCTTGCGTACGGCCTCAAGTACGGAGGCCAGTCGGGCGCGCTCAATTCCGTCGTCGACGCATCGCGCTTCAGCACCGACGGGTACCGCGATCACAGCGCCGCAGTAAAAGACCTGGCGAACGCTAAATTCAGCACCGCATTCGGCGAGGATACGCGCCTCGTCGTCGTCGCCAACTCCGTCGAGCAGCCGGCTCAGGACCCGGCGGGCTTGCGGTGGGACCAGGTCGAGCAGAATCCGAGACAGGTTGATCCTTCGGTGCTGCAGTTCAATACTCGCAAAACCGTGAGCCAGGACCAGCTCGGCACGACGCTGGAGCACCGCATCTCGGCGTCTGACAGCCTGCGCTTCGCCCTCTACGGCGGGACACGCCAGGTGGAACAGTTCCTCGCCATACCTCTCGCGGCACAGAACGCCGTGACTTCCTCGGGGGCGGTCGTCAATCTCGACCGCGACTACTACGGACTCGACCTGCGCTGGAAGCACGCCTCGCGGCTCGCTGGCCAGCCCTTCACGTCCACCTTCGGATCGGAGTACGACAACCAGAAGGAGCGGCGCCGCGGCTACATCAACAATAACGGGACCATCGGCGCCCTCAAGCGAGACGAGGACGACAAGGTATACAGCGCCGCCGCGTACGCCCAAGTGGAGTGGAAATTCGCAGCCGACTGGAGCGTCCATGCGGGCATCCGGCGCACCAAGGTATCGTTCGACTCGCGCGACTATTACATCGTCCCGGGCAATCCGGACGACAGCGGCAACATCGCCTTCAACAACACCAGCCCCGCGGCGGGCCTCGTCTACCAGGTGTCGCCCGAGCTTAACCTCTACGGCAACGTGGGGAGGGGGTTCGAGACGCCGACTTTCGCGGAGCTCGCCTACCGCTCGGACGGAACGACCGGCCTCAACTTCGCGCTCCGGCCGAGCACGAGCGTCAACGCGGAGCTGGGAGCGAAGCTGCTCCGGCCGAGCGGCCTGCGCCTCAACCTCGCCGTGTTCCACATCGAGACGAAAGACGAGATCGTGGTGGACACCGCGACCGGCGGGCGTAACACCTTCAAGAACGCGACTCGCACGACGCGGAACGGCGCCGAGTTACTGTGGAGCAAGAAGGTGCTCGATTCCCTCGATCTGCTCGCGGCGCTTACCTATCTTGACGCGCGCTATAGCGACGATTTCACGAGCGGCACGCAACCGGTGAGCGCCGGCAGCCACATCCCGGGCGTTCCGCGCCGCACCGCTTATGGCGAAGCGCGCTGGGCGCCGGCGGGACGGAGCTTCAGCACGGCGCTCGAGGTGCGTTACAGCGACAGAATCTACACGAGCGACACGAACGCCGAGGCGGCCTACCCCTACACGATCGTGAACTGGCGCGTGGTCTTCGAGCAGCGCGTCGCCGGCTCGGCCCTGAGCGAGTTCGTACGGTTCGATAACCTCTTCGACAGGTCCTACACGGGCTCGGTGATCGTCGGCGACACCAACCGGCGCTACTACGAGCCCTCGCCACCGCGCACCTTCATCGCGGGGATCAGCGCGGCCTTCATGTTCTGAGTCCTAGACTTCAGGCGCTCGCCGGCGCAACGAGCCCGCGATGACGATCGATCCAGTATGCCCAGGGACCGAAGATCGCTATCGCGAGGATTCCCACGATCGCCACCGCGTTCTCGCTGGGCGGCGGCGGGGACCACGGCCCCGGGACGTACATGGCGACGAGCACGGCGACGAATGCCCACAACGCGATCGCGCCGGTACGATCCAGGCTTTTCGTCGCCCGCGCGTAGAGCGCGATCCCGGCCACGAACATCAAGCCCTCGACTGCGAAGGTCGCGGGCAGGGATTGCCACAAGCTCAGGCCGAGCCGCTCGCCTCCACCCGGATAGAGCGGCATGTCCGGCCGGTGGCTGACGAAATCGAGCACCCAATGGCTCGCGACGGCGATTCCCACCCACAGGGCCCCGGCGCGATCGCCCTTCACTCCGAGGTAGGCGAGCGCGAAGAGCAGCGACCACACGAGGGTCATCAGCAGGCTGTGCGACCACGGGTAATGCACGAAGTCGAAGGGGTTGACCGCGGTGAAGCCCGGCACGATGCGGAAGCGCTCGACGCCGAGGAGCACCAGCACCGGCCATACTACGTCGAGAAAGCACGCTGCAATGACCAGCGTGCCGAGCGAGACCTTGGGCGCGACTTTCTTGGTTGCGAAGGCGACCGCGAAGTGCCCGATGAACACGCTATCTTCCCTCCCCGAGCATGGCCTTCTTGAGATCCGCGTCGACCGGCCTGTCTCCGAGCCAGATTCTCAGAAGCGCCGCATAGAAATCCCCGCCCGGGATCGGCCTGCCGCGCGCTGCGCCGTCGACCGAAATCTGGGTTCCCGCGTCCGGCAGAAAGTCGAGCGTGACCACGGTCTTCTCCTTCACGCTTCCGATCTCGTTCATGATGGCGGCGAGCGGGTCGACGCGCGCCTTCAGTGCAGCGAGCGCCGCCGCCGATGGGTTTGCCGGGATGCCGGTTTCGAGCGCATCGGTGAGCTGCCGCGCGCCGAGGTCCCGCAACATCGTCATCGACACCCGCTTCGGCCCTTTGAGTGCCAGTACCTCGGCCGCCGTGGATCTTCTCTCTGGAAGATAGAGCGCGCCGACGTAGACCTTGAAGATGATGCGCGTGCGAACGCCCGCGCCGTTCAGCAGCAATTCGGAGCCCCCGACCCTGACGCGCTCGTCCACCCTGACGCCTTCGACCTCCGCCGCAAGCACAAGCTGGCAGCAAAGGAGAAGCGGCAGGAGCAGGACCCTGCTCATGCCGGCGTCAAGCGCTCTCGTACAAGCGAGTCAGCACGAACTCCCGGTGGCCCAGCGTTTCGGCGGCGGTGAGGCGGCCGTTTGCCGTGCGGAACATCATGTCGAGCAGCTTGTCGCCCGCCTGGTCCATGTTGATTTCCTTGCGGGTGATTCCGGACACGTCGACGTCGAGATGCTCGGCCATGAGGCGCACGGTGCGTGGATTGGCGCAGATCTTGATCACGGGCAGGATCGGGTTGCCGATGACGTTGCACTGGCCTGTGGGAAAGAAGTGAACCACGTAGCCGCTCGCCGCGCACAGGGTCACCATCTCGGCGGCGGCCGACGAAGAATCCATGAACCACAGGCCGGGTGAGCTCGGCGCCTCGGCCTTGTCGAGCACGCCGTCGACCATGCACTTCCTGCCGATCTTCTGGATGTTGCCGAGCGCCTTCTCCTCGATGGTGGTAAGGCCGCCCGCGATGTTGCCCTTGGTCGGCTGCGAATCCATGAGGTCGCTCGTCTTGTGGCGGTTCACGACTTCCTGGTAGCGGTTGAACATCGCCATGAATCGCTCGCGGACCTGCGGGGTGCGGCAGCGCGCGGCGACCAGCTGCTCGCCCCCCGTGAGCTCGGTCGTTTCGCCGAACACCAGCGTCACCCCGTGCGGATAGAGCTTGTCGAACGCATTCCCGACGCAGGGATTCGAACCGATTCCCGACGTCGTGTCCGACTCGCCGCACTTGGTAGATACCCACAGGTCCTTGAGCGGCCGCTCCTCGCGGCGCAGCTCCGAAGCCCAGTGCATGTACTCCTTCGCCTCGCGGGACGCCCGGCGGATGGTTTCGAGGTCGCCGTGGCCTTCGATCCCGAAGAAGGCCACGGGCTTTCCGGTCCTAGCGATGCCGTCGGCGACGCGCTTCGCCCAGCCGTCCTCGATGCCGATCACGACCACGGCGGCGACGTTGGGGTTCGCGCCCGTGCCGATCAGCGTGCGGAAGTGCAGCTCGAGATCGGCGCCGAATTGCAGCCGCCCGTACGGATGAGGAATCGCGAGCGTGCCCTTGATGTTGTTCGCCACCGCCTCGCACGCGGCGTTCGAGAGATCGTCCACCGGCAGAATGACAACGTGGTTGCGCACGCCGACGCGGCCGTTCTCGCGCCGGTAGCCGTGGAAAGTCGCGTTCTTCAGGTCCATTGCCATGTCCTCACCAGCGCTTGGTCTTGATGTTGTGCACGTGGGCGTGCTCCCCCACCTTGATCGGCGCCACCGCGCGGCCGATGTCGGTGCTGTACTTGATCACCGTGTCCTCGGGCTTGAGCTCGCGGATGGCGAGCTTGTGGCCGATCGGAATGTCGTTCTGTGCCCGGACCTTGATTTCCTTGTTCTGGTCCATGACCCAGCCTGTCAGCTCCTGGCCGGATTTCACGCCTTCCACGACGACCACGCCGACGGAGTCCTTCTCGTCGTGCACCACGAAATGGATCATGAGATCTCTCGAAAGAACGCCCTCAGGGCGGCGCAGCGGCTGATTATACTGAAGTGAGGACCCTGATCAGCGGCACATCAGGTTGCCGGCCGAAGCATCGACGGGCCGGGTGCAATCCTGGACGTTCACCTTCCGGTCGGGATCGAGCTCCGGCGGCTGGACCTGCGTTCTGCCCTCGGGGCCGAGGCGGTAGTACTCGACCGTCTCCCCCAGGAGGATGCCCAGGATGATCGCGTTCCCGAGTGCGGAGCCGCTGGAAACGCTCACTTGCGTGCTCGTGCCCGCGACCGCGGACCCTGCCGCCGAGGAATAGTGGACCGCGCAGCCCGGTGCCGCAAGTGCCACGATGATGCACGACATCAAGGCGCGCATGTTCTCACGTTAGCATGCGGAAAGGGCGTGCGCCAGATCGGTGCGGTCAGCCCTGATAGAATTTCCCAGTCTTCCGAGAGGCGCAAACCCGCCGGAGTTCCCGCCATGAACAGACCCGTCGAATCTCTGCCTGCCGAGAAGCTCGAGTATCTGAAGCGGCGCACGGACAAGTACTTCACCAAGTCGCGCCAGATCATCGAGCGCTTCGGCGACCGAACCGTCACCTACGGGGTGTTTCTGCGCCGCGGCGTGATCTGCGCGGTGAACCCCGCCGTCGATGTGCTGCGCACCTACTACCCCGCCAAGGCGACCCCGTTGAAGATCACGCGCCTGTACGAGGAAGGCGCCTTCGTTCCCGACCAGAAGGCGATCTTCACCTACACCGGCTCGTTTGCGGCGCTGGTCGAGCTGGAGACGCTCATCCTGCAGCGCGTCGGCGTCGCCTGCGTATCGGCCTACAACGCCTACAAGATGGCCATGAACCTGAAGAAGGTTGCCTTCATAGACATGCACGCGCGCCACTCGCCCGGCGACGATCTGTCGCTGCTCGCCGCCTACGGAGCCTCGGTGGGCAGCCGTATGGCGAAGCTTGGCGGCGCCACCGGGTTCATCGGCTCCTCGCAGGACCTCACGGCTCATTTCTACGGCCAGGAGAAAGGCATCGGCACCATGCCGCATGCCATCGTCGGTTACGCCGGCTCGACCCTGCGCGCGGCGCAGATGTACGTCGAAACGCACCCCAAGGAAAACCTCACTGTGCTCATCGACTATTACGGCCGCGAATACTCCGACGCGCTCGAAGTCTGCCGCTGGTGGTACCACGACATGCTGCCGAAAGACGAGAACGGCGCGCGGCAGCTCGCACTCAGGATCGACACGCACGGCGAGCGTTACGCGGAAGGGCTCGATTACGAGAAATCCACAGAGATCGTGGTGAACTGGCTGCACGTCCCCAACGAGTACGAGGCGGTGCGCTACGTCATGGGCGAGGAGGCGTTCGACGCGGACAGCCTGAACATCGTCAAGGACCGCGTGCGCAAGGTGCTGTTCGGCACCGGCGTTTCCGTGGCGGCGGTGATCCAGCTGCGGCAGGCGCTCGACGCGAACGGCTTCAACGCCTGCAAGATCGTCGGCTCCTCGGGTTTCAATCTCTTCAAGTGCAAGATGTTCGCCAATGCCCGCGCGCCGCTCGACATGGTGGGAACGGGGTCCTTCATTCCCGACAACTTCAACGACACCTTCGCGACCGCCGACATTTTCATGTACGACGGGAAGACCGGGATCAAGCTCGGCCGAGAGAAACTTTTCCACGGTTTGACGGCATGAGCAGGAAGCAGGAGCCCCGCGCAGCGGAGACGCGACCGCCTGCGCATGCTGTCTTCCGACACGACGATGCCGCCGTCCCTGCAGCGGCCGTGCAAGCGGCCCCATAGCCATGCTCTTTCCGACCACCCTCGTCGGCAGCTACCCGCAGCCGGAGTGGCTCATCGACCGAAAGAAGCTCGCAGGGCGCTTCCCCCCGCGCGTGCGCGCCCGGGAACTCTGGCGCATCTCCGAGCCCTTTCTCGCCGAGGCGCAGCAGGACGCGACATTGCTCGCGATCCGCGCCCAGGAAGAAGCGGGCCTCGACATCGTCACCGACGGCGAGATCCGTCGCGAGAGCTACTCGAATCGCTTCGCCACGGCGCTCGAAGGCGTGGACATCGACAATCCGGGCACGGCGCTCGACCGCTCCGGCCACCCCAATCCGGTGCCGCGCATCGTCGGCAGGATCCGCCGCAAGCATCCGGTCGAGATCGAAGATCTCAAGTTCCTGCGCTCACACACGAAGAAGCCGGTGAAGATCACCGTGCCCGGGCCCTTCACCATGTCTCAGCAGGCGCAGAACAACTTCTACAAGTCGGAGGAAGAGGCGGCGATGGACTACGCGGTTGCGGTGAACGCGGAGATCCGCGACCTCTTTGCCGCGGGCGCCGACATCGTGCAGATCGACGAGCCCTACATGCAGGCTCGGCCGGAGAAGGCTCGGATATATGGACTGGAGGCTCTCAATCGGGCTCTCGAAGGAATCACGGGAACCACCGCGGTGCACATCTGCTTCGGCTACGCCGCGGTCATCCACGTGCGGCCCTCAGGCTACTCGTTCCTCGGAGAGCTCGCCGGATGCAGCTGCAGCCAGGTCTCGATCGAGACCGCGCAGTCGAATCTCGACTGCTCGGTGCTGAAGGCGCTCCCGGGCAAGGGGATCATCCTCGGCGTGATCGACCTCAACGACATGACGGTCGAGAAGCCGCAAAAAGTCGCCGAGCGCATCCGCCGTGCCCTGCCCTACGCGAAGGCCGAGGATATCATCGTCGCGCCCGACTGCGGCATGAAGTACCTGCCGCGCGAAGTCGCGTTCGGAAAAATGAAGGCTATGGTGGAAGGTGCAAAGATCATGCGCGCGGAACTCGGCGCCTGAAAAGGAGGCTTTCATGATCGCCGTGATCTTCGAAGTCATTCCCGCACCAGGACGCAAACAGGAGTATCTGGATCTCGCCGCGAAGCTGCGCCCCGATCTGGAGAAACTCGACGGCTTCCTCTCAATCGAGCGCTTCGCGAGCCTCGCGGACGAGAACAAGATCCTGTCGCTCTCCTTCTGGCGCGACGAGGACGCGGTACGGCGCTGGCGCAATTTCGCGGGCCACCGCGAGGCGCAGGCCCGCGGGCGCGCCGGCGTGTTCGCCGATTACCGGCTGCGCGTGGCGAACGTCGCGCGCGACTACGGCATGAAGGAGAGGAAGGAAGCCCCGCAGGACAGCCGCGCCGCGCACGCGGGCTGATTCGCAGACCATCAGCGCGTGCCGCGCAGCCGCTCGAACCCCGCCCCGAGATCCGCGATCAGGTCCTCGACATTCTCCAGTCCCGCGTGAATTCGGAAGCACGGGCCCTTGTGCGGCCATTGCGTGGCGGTGCGCGCTTCGCGCGGATCGAAGGGCACGATCAGGCTCTCGAACCCGCCCCAGGAGGCGCCGATGCCGTAGAGCTCGAGCCCGTCGATCATCGCGGCGAGCGCTCTTTCGCTCACGCCCTCCTTCAGCACCACGCCGAAGAGACCGCAGGCTCCGGTGAAATCGCGCTTCCAGATCGCGTGCCCTGGATCCGAAGGCAGGGCCGGGTGCAGCACGCGCTCGACCTCGCGCTGGCGCGCGATCCACTCCGCCAGCGAGATGCCTGCCTGCCAATGCTGCTTCAGACGCACCGCGAGCGTGCGAAGGCCCCGCAGGCCCAGATAGACGTCGTCGGGCCCCGCCGTCTGGCCGAGCTCGTAGGTCGAGCTCCTGAGCTTGGGCCACGCTTCCTTGGCGCAGGTGACCGCGCCCAGCATGGCGTCGGAATGGCCAACGATGTACTTGGTCGCCGCCTGCACCGAAACGTCCACACCGTGGGCGAGCGGTTTGAAGTAAAGAGGCGTCCCCCAGGTGTTGTCGATGATCGTCGTGATCCCGCGCCGCCGCGCGATTGTGGCGATCGCCGGCACGTCCTGCACCTCGAAGGTGAGCGAGCCCGGGGATTCCAGATAGATCACGCGCGTGTTCGGCTGGAGGAGCGACTCGATCCCGCGCCCGATCAGCGGATCGTAAAACGTAGTCTCGACCCCGAATCGCTTGAGAAGGCCCCTTGCAAGGTTGCGCGTCGGCCCGTAGGCGCTGTCCAACATCAGGACGTGGTCGCCCGCCGAAAGAAAAGCGAGGAGAGCCCCCGCGCAGGCGGCAAGCCCGGACGGATAGGCGAGCGTGCGGTACCCACCCTCGAGCGCCGCGATTGCTTCCTGCAGCGACTCGATGGTCGGCGTGCCGAAACGGCCGTAGTAAGTGCCGGGCACCTCCTGCAGCCAGTCCTTTCGCTTGCGCCGGTATTCCTCGACGCTTTGCGAGAGGATCGTGGAGGCGTGATACACGGGCGGGTTCACCGCGCCGTGGTGGCGCTCGGGGTGAATTCCGGAATGGACGATCGTGGTCTCGTCGCGCATGGGTCGTTCCTGTGTTGGCCGAGGGGAAGGCGACTATTCTGACAGCAACGGCAGCGCGCACGAGCCTCCCGGTACAATGCTGCGCCGCAGGTCCCATGACATCCCACGTTTCCCGCATCGCCCGCTCCATCGCCAGGTTCGCCTGGCCGGTGCTCGTCGCGCAGCTTGCCGTGATCGCGAGCGGCGTGCTTGATACCATCATGGCCGGCCGCTACAGTGCGGTGGACCTCGCCGCGGTGGGGATCGGCGCGAGCGTCTACTTCAGCGTGTTCATCGGCCTCCTGGGCGTGGTGCAGGCGCTCTCGCCGATCGCCGCGCAGTTCTACGGCGGAAAGCAGTTCGACCGGATCGGCGAGGAGACGCGCCAGACGGCCTGGATCGCGCTTGGGCTCGCCGTGCTCGGCGTGCTGCTGCTCGCCTTTCCCGAGCCCTTCCTGCGGTTATCGAGCGCACCGCCCGAGGTCGAGGCGAAGACCCGCGCCTATCTGCACGGAGTCGCCTGGGCGCTTCCGGCGATGCTCCTCTTCCGTGTGTTCTTCGCGCTCACCACCGCCGTATCCCGGCCGCGTGCCGTGATGCTGATCAACCTCGTCTACTTCGCCGTCAAGGTCCCTCTGAACGCGCTCTTCATCTACGGAGCACTCGGCGCCCCCGAGCTGGGCGGCCCGGGGTGTGCGGTCGCAACCGCGATTGCGAGCTGGCTGATATGCGTGGTCGCCTGGATCTATTGCGCGAAGCAGCCCTTCTATGCGCCTTTCCACATCTTCGCCCGATGGTCCTGGCCGGATCTGCGTGCGATCTGGACGCATCTGAAGCTGGGTGTGCCGATGGGATTGACGTTCTTTGTCGAAGTCACCTCGTTCACCTTCATGGCCCTGTTTCTCGCGCGTCTGGGCGCGGCAACGTCCGCGGGCCACCAGATCGCGTCGAATGTCACCGCGGTCGTATACATGTTCGGCCTGGCGGTCGGCAACGCGACCGCGGTGCTCACGGCGCAGGCGCTCGGAGCGGGCGAGCGGCGCGAGGCGCGGCACACCGGGCTCACCGGCATGGGCATCATGCTCGCTATCTCCGCCTGCGCCGGCGTGGCGATCTTCTTCGCGGCAAGAGGCGTCGTGCTCCTGTATACGCGCGACGCCGCAGTGCAAGCGATCGCCACGCAGCTCATGGCCTT